>Ga0185317_100038_pt1 | contig 59000 bp, 54 predicted proteins | sample DevilsHole_FD_128020 | JGI IMG/M metagenome (GOLD analysis project Ga0185317, IMG submission 128020) | Groundwater microbial communities from Devils Hole, Nevada to study Microbial Dark Matter (Phase II) - Devils Hole (SPADES assembly)... | ecosystem: Environmental > Aquatic > Deep subsurface >...
CGGTCAGTTCGTGGTAGCCGCAGCGATCGAGCGTTCGCGCGACGAGCGCCCCATCGCGCGGCCACATGTAGCTGTACGTGTCGCGGTTGTACAGCATCGAGTCGCCGTCGTTGGCCGCGATGATCGCACCCTCGTGATCGATCTGCGTGGCGATCACCAGCAGGCTGCGTCGGAAGAGCTGCCGCACCGGCTCGCTCAGATCGGCCAGATCGCGCGGCGCCCGAGCGACCCACTCGCGCCAATACCGATCGGTCTCGGCGATCATCGGCTCGGCGGCCAATCGCTCCTTGTCGGCGTCGGCAAGCGACAGAGCCCGCACGCCGCCCAGCATGTGCAGGTTGAGCGCCCGCACGTCCCAATAATCGCGTTCGGCGCCGATCCAGGCATAGAACCGTTCGGTCGCGCCTGGGGCGATGTTCTGTCGCAGGCTCATCGTCGAATCGACCGATCCTTGCGCGATCGGGTTCATCTCCAGCCAGCCATCTTCGGCGTCGCGCCACGTCCCCTCGCTGTCGCCGGTCTCTTTCGTGCCGGTCGCGTACTGGAAGATGCCTTGGCCGTCGCCCGTGCGGCCGTTCATCACGAAGTAGCGTCGACCCTTGTAGTGTCCGATCGTTCGGTTCACCGGCTCAAACGCGGCCGTGTCGCCAATCTCGCTCTCGGAGATGTGCAGGTCGTAGTGCAGCATGAGTCGCACCTCGCGCACGTGGCTCGCCAGGTTCGTCACGCGGAACGAGCGTACGAGAATCGGCATTTCGGGATGAACCGCATCGGTCGCGTGGATGCGCAGCGCCAGCCGCGGGTTTTCCAGCGTCACATCGCCCACCAGACTATCGGGCCGGTACCGAATCGTCCGCATCCACCCGGCGTCGGCGAACCACGCAAAGTCGCCATCGACCCAAACCCCCGTGCGGCACGGGTGACCGATCGTGTGATTCTCCTTGCCCACGTGCGGGAAGTAGAAGTCGCGCAGCGTGTAGGCGCCGTCGAACGTGACCAGCAGCCGACCATTGCCCAAGACAAGTTCGCGCGGCATTCGGGTGCGAAGCTCCAAGTTCCAAGCACCAAATCCCAAACAAACCTCAACCACAACCAGCCAAACGTGGACGACGCCCGACAGCTTAAGCTGAGACGCTACCAGTGTCTTGTTATTTCTGCCTTTGATTATTTATTGGAGCTTGTTTGGGATTTGGTGCTTGGGGTTTGGAGCTTTAGTCTATTCGGTGTTCGCTGCAGGCATCAAACAGGTGAAGACGCTGACGCGAGAACCGGATTCCTACACGGTCGTCCGGGTGCAGTTTGGTCCCTGCGGGTACGATCGCCGTGGCACTCGGCTCGTCGCCCTCGCACACGAGTTTCAGGTGCACGACGTCTTCGCTGCCCAGTGGCTGAATTACATCGATGCGTGCGCTGGCGTCGGCGTGTGCTGGCTCAACAAGTTCGACGTCGTTCGGTCGCACGCCGAGCAGTACTTCGACATCCGTTGTCGCCAACTGCGAATCGGGAAGCGCGAAGACAAACGCAGACGACTTCACAAAAACCTGTGCATCCTGGCGACGCAGCCTGGACCGGAAGAAGTTCATTGGCGGCGAGCCGATGAAGCCGCCGACGAAGACGGTGGCCGGACGGCTGTAGAGTTCCATCGGTGGTGCGACTTGTTCGATCTGACCATCGCGCAGCACGGTGACGCGGTCGCCCAGCGTCATCGCCTCTTCCTGATCGTGCGTGACGTAGAGCATCGTGGCGCCCAGTTGCCGGTGCATGCGCGACAATTCCGCGCGGGTCTCGATGCGCATCTTGGCGTCCAGGTTCGAGAGCGGCTCGTCGAGCAGGAACGCCCGCGGCTCGCGCACGATCGCGCGGCCGAGTGCGACGCGCTGCCGCTGGCCGCCGGAAAGCTGAGCCGGCTTGCGGTCAAGCAGCGCGGCGATTCCGAGAATGTCCGCCACGCGGCCGACCCGCTCGGCGATCACGGTCGGGTCGGTCCGTCGCATGCGCAGGCCGAACTCCAGATTGCCGCGCACGGTCTTGTGCGGATACAGCGCGTAGTTCTGGAACACTATCGCCACGTCGCGCTCCTGCGGCGGCGCATTCGTCACGTCGCGGTCTCCGATCCACAGTCGCCCTCGCGTCGGCGTCTCCAGTCCCGCCACCAGCCGCAACACCGTGCTCTTGCCGCAGCCCGACGGACCGACCAGTACCATGAACTCGCCGTCGGCAATTTCCAGATTCACATCGCACGCCGCGACGTGTCCGTTCGGAAAAACCTTTTCGATGTGCTCCAGGCGAATCGAGGCCACAATCGACAAGCTCCAAGTTTCAAGCACCAAATGCCAAACCGCGGCAGACAACCGACAGCATAAGACCATGCCTCGCCGCTGTCTTGTTGTTTTTCGGCCGTTGTTTGTTGGAGCTTGTTTGGGATTTGGCGCTTGGAGTTTGGACCTTCACTTCAGCGTCGCCAGAAACTCGATCAGGTCGGCGGCCTGGGCGGGCGACATGTCGCGGAGCAGCAGTTCGGGCATCAGCGATTGACTTTGTGGTCGAAGCTGCAGCACTTCGGCGGCCGGCAGTCGGATTTCCTGATCGCGGGCGTCGCGGAGTACGATTTCCACGTCGTTCTTGCGCGCGACGAGGCCCGTGAGCACGCGGCCAGCGGCGGTTTCGACGAGATACGCGACGAACTGCGGGTCGATCGTCTTGGACGGTTCGAGAATATGCTCGATCAGTTGGGCCCGTGTGTACTTCTTGCCGATCTCGGTCAGGTCCGGGCCGAGCGAGCTGCCGACCGCGCCGACGCGATGGCAGTTCTTGCACTGGGCCGCCGAGTCGCCAAAGAAGAGTTCCTTGCCGCGTGCCGCGTCGCCGGCGATCGCCAGTATCTCGGTGGCCTTGACCACATTGCCCAGTCGTTTCGCTCGCTGGTCGTCTGGAATGAACCGCTCGAACAGGTCGCGAATCTCGATGTCGGCGTGAGCCGTCGCTGCCGCGATCGCCTGAGTGCGCACGCCGTCGGGTAGTTGCTTGTCGGCGATAGCCCGCGCGAGCAGGATCGCGCGGCTGCGCGTGCTGAGCAGTTCAGAGATCGCATCGACGCGACCTCGCTCGCGCGCAGCGACGCGCTGGGCCGCCTGCGTGCGATCCATGTCGCGAGCGACGGTGCGGTCGGCGTCGTTCGGCTCGTTGCGACCCGCCTTTTTGGCCGCCTCAGCCGCAAGGCCCGCGATGCGCGCGTCGGTCTCGCTCGCTTCGCGATCGAGTGCCGTGGCCTCATCACAGTCGCGCAGCCGGTCGACGATCGCCGTCTCGTCCACGCGGATCGGTAGTTGTCGAATCCAATCGTGCAGCAGCCGCAGGCCTGGCTCGTCCACGACCTCGGACCCGACAAGCGGCATCCGACCGCGGCCGAGCTTGGCGGCACGGTAGTACAGCACCGACCGGAACGGATCGCCCGGCGACAGAATGTGCGCGTCGTGGATGCCGAACGTGCCCTGAAGCGGTCGCAGGCCGAGCGTCTTGGTCTGGCCGATCGGCGTGTCGAACCGCAAGTCAATCTCGGCCGTGCCGCCGGCGCCGGGCTGGTGGCAGTGCGCGCAGTTCGCTTGCAGATACGATCGGGCGCGCGCGTCCATGTCGGCCGACGCATCGTACGGATCCACCAACCGAGCGAGCGGCGAGTCAGGCGCGTTTGATTCAGTGTCCGGTGCGGTCGAGGCGAACTTCAAGACGCCGATGTGCCGCAGCACGCGCACCTGATTGTCGACCGTGCCGCCGTAGTCGTGATCGCGGTTGATCTGCGCGATGTTCAGCGCAAGCGTGTGTTGAGCCCACGGATTGTGGCATCGCGCGCAGCCTGGCCGCCCGGCGAAGTTCCAGTTCACTTGCCGCCGGCCGCCGGGCGCGGCGGGGTCGACGACTGCGAATGACCGGTCGCGCCCCACCGCATCGACCAACACGGCATCGGTCTCGTCGTCGTTCCACTCGTACGAATAGGCGTTCCAGTTCTTGCCGTCGAAGTGCAGCATCTGGGTTTCGACTCGCCGGCGAGTTTCGGCGTTGCCGCGCTCCATTTCGATCGAGAGGGTCTTGAGCAGCACCGCGCCGGCCGGGAACTCAAGCCGTCGCTGCATGATCGTGCCGGGGACCGGCACCGGCGCGGGATGCCACACGATCGACGAATCGCCGGGCAGCGCGAGCCAACGCTCGGCCGTCGCGTGATCGGACCACTGCTCGGCGTTGATCGAAAACGGAATGACGCCCGGCGCAGGTGTGTGCTCGGCGACCGAGGCGAACAGGCCGGTATCGCTCAGCTTGCGTGGGAATTCGTGCGACGGCCCCGGCGAGTCGTTCGCGACCAGTCGGTGAATCGTGCCGTCGTCGTAGTCCATCAGCACCAGTTCGCCGTCGTTGTCCTCGCCAAAGGCGATGATGCGCAGCGTCGGCTCGGCGATCTCTTGGCGCGATGCGATCCGCTCGCCGTCCCAACGCGCGGCCCAGATGCGGCGGGTTTCCCAATCGCCGAAGATGTACGCCCCGGCGAGGTCGTGCAGTCGCTTGCCGCGATACACGTAACCACCCGTGATCGACGCGGCCTCGGAGTGCGCCAGCGCGATGGTCGGCGGCCGGATCGGCGTCGGGCCGCGCTTGCCCTCGACGCGCACGGGCTGAGGGCCTTCCATAATGCTCCAGCCGTAATTGCCCGCGCGCTCGATGCGGTAGATCATCTCCCACAACTCCCAGCCAACGTCGCCCGCCCACAAGTCGCTCGTCGCGCGATCGAAGCTCATCTTCCACGGATTGCGGAACCCGTACGCCCAGATCTCGCCCCGCGCGCCGTCGAGCGAAACGAACGGGTTGTCGCGCGGGATCAAGTACGGTCGGTCGCCGTCGCCGCGATCGACGTCGATGCGTAGTATCGCCGACAGCAGGTTGCTCACGTCTTGCCCGCAGAGCAGCGGGTCGGGCGGGTTCGGCGGCGCGGCGTCGCCGGTGGAGATGTACAGGCAACCGTCAGGCCCGAACCGCAGGCAGCCGCCGTTGTGACCGCCGGAGAGCCACGTGATGATCACCGTCTCGCTCGCGGGGTCGATCCGCGGCGGGTCGTTGCCCGTCACGCGAAACCGCGACACCCGCGTTCCCTCAGGCAGTTGCTGACCGGGACTCTTGCCTTCGAGCGTGTAGCAAATGTAGCAGTAGCGGTTCCGCTCGAAGTCGGGATGAAACACCAGACCATAAACATCACCTGTCCCCTTGGCCGGCCCCGCCGGGTCGATCGACTTGATCTCCTTGGCAAGGTCAAAGAACAGGTCGGCCTTGTCGCACGCCGAGTCGGTCGGGAATGAGAATATTTGCCCCTTCAACTCCGCGACGAACAGCCGGCGGCTGCCGGGCGCGGCAACGATCTCGACGGGGTTCTGGAACTTGAGCTTCTCAAACACCCGCTCCAGCCGATACTGCGGCGGCGGTTCAGGCGAGCCAACGACGCGGGATGTTGTCCACGGCGTACGTTCGCGGATGCCGAACTGTGGCGCGGTCGGCTCGGCCGCCGGCTGCGACTCAATCACGTGCCGTGGCGCAGTCGGCTGCGGCACGTCCGATGTCGGCACGGTCTTCGAGCAGCCGAAGATTGCGAGCGGAAGGAGAACAATGGGATGCAGTCGTGTTTTCATGTGTGGTTGAGAAGATAACGAACCGACCGCGCAGGTGAGAAGGGCGACCCATGTCGACATGTCGGTGAATCCCGGTAACAGCGGCGGGCCCGTGTGTCTGGCGAGGTCGGCCGAGGTAGTAGGGATAGACAATGGGAAACGCGAGGACCGCGAAACGTTATGCCGCACGCGGCAGGTTTGACTCGTTTAACGCGGAGCCGCAGGCGAGCGGGCAACTGCTGTTCGCCGAACTATGCGCACGCCTGCGGCTTGCCGTTAAACGAGCGAGCAGATACGGCGGACATGCACTCACCTAAATAGCCTTGCACGATTCTGGGACAGTAGCCCGACGCGCCAGCGAGGGAGCACATGGCGAAATCACAAGAAATCAGGCCCGGTCCCTCGCTGGCGCGTCGGGCTACTGTCCCTGCGGACTCCCAGGATCACGCAAGGCCATTTAGACCACTCAGCGGCGCCCAGCCCGAAGAAGTCGCGTCAGTTGAGTAGCTCAATGATGGGCTGGCCGTAGTCGAGTTCCAGCCGTTTGCGGCCGGGCACGTCGAGCGTGTGGGAGTCCAGGCCGAGGAGGTGCAGCACGGTGGCGTGCAGATCGGTGACGTAGTGGCCGGGTTCGAGGGCGTGGAAACCGAGTTCGTCGGTCGCGCCGTGGACGAAGCCGCGCTTCAGGCCCGCGCCGGCCAGCCAGACGGTAAAGCCGTGCGGGTGATGGTCGCGGCCGTCTTTGCCGCCCGCGCGTTGTTCGAGACCGGGAGTGCGACCGAACTCGGTGCAGAACACGACCGCCACATCGTCGAACAGTCCGCGGCGCTTCAAGTCCTTGACGAGGCCCGCGACCGGCTTGTCCACGGCCGCACATACGGCCACGATCACGGTGACCGTCACCGACGCGGCCGGCGGCACGGCCAGCGATACGTTTACCGTGACGGTCAACGCCGTCAACGACCTGCCGACGATCGGCGACGTTGCCGACCAGACCGTGGCCGAAGACAACGCGACTGCGGCGCTGGGCTTCACCGTCGGCGACGTCGAAACCGCCGCCGCCGACCTGACGGTGAGCGGCACTTCGTCGAATGCGTCGCTCGTGCCCGACGGCAACATCGCGATAGGCGGCACGGGCCTCGATCGCACGGTCACTGTGACTCCCGCGGCCAACCAGTTCGGCACGGCGACGATCACCGTGGCGGTCACCGATGCCGACGGCGGCGCGGCGTCCGATTCGTTCGTGCTCACGGTGGGCGCGCTGAACGACTCGCCGACGATCAGCGACATCGCCGATCAGACGGTTGTTGAAGGTGCCGCGCCCGACGCCGTCGGATTCACGATCGGCGACTTGGAAACGGCGTCCGGCGACCTGGCCGTGAGCGGCGCCTCGTCGAACACGGCGCTCGTCGATGGCGAGGAAGGACTATTCAAGGCGCAGAGCTGGGACTACGACTGCATTGTGCTCGACCTGATGCTGCCGCGCCTGAACGGTTGGCAGTTGCTCGAGCGATTGCGCAAGACGAAGAAGATTGCGGTGTTGATTCTGACCGCGCGCGACGGAGTCGGCGACCGCGTGCGCGGGCTCGACTCGGGCGCCGACGACTACCTGACCAAGCCTTTCGACCTGGCGGAGTTGCTGGCGCGGGTGCGGGCCTTGATCCGCCGCGCGGCCGGCCAGGCGAGCCCGGTGCTGAAGGTCGGCGCCGTGGCGGTCGACACCCGGTCGCGGACCGTGACGCGGGCGCGCCGGCCCGTTCCCCTGACGCCGCGCGAATACGCCCTGTTGGAACTACTGCTGCTGCGCCGCGGCGGCGACTCGCTGTCGAATCTGGTGGAGGTGCACGTCTCGAACATTCGCAAGCAGTTGGGCAAGGAGATCATCGTGACCCGACCGGCACCGAGTGCGTAAGCGAGCCGCACCCGCGCGACAGTTCTACTGAACCAGCGTGAGCGTGACGCCGCGCAGGTGCATGACCTGCTTGCCGGCGACCGCCGTCGCGCGAAGCGACAGTTCGCCGCGGCCCTGATCCAATCGCACCACGCCCAGCCCGAGCGGTCGAAACTCTTTCAAGATCGACTCGGCCGGCGGGCGCGGGATCACGTCCTGGCTCGTGATCAGCGGCGGGTCCCACGCCGGCGCGACCTTGCCGGCGAGCGTCACGCCGTCGAAACTCAGCTCGATCGCCGAGCCGACGTCGGCTTCCGCACAGGTGTAGAAGAGCGTCGCCTCGTACTCGCCGGCTGTGTGTACGTCGATGTCCCAAGTGATGCGATCGGCGGTGGTGGTCCAATTCACAAAGTAGGAACAGTTCGGGGCCGGGGCGCTGCGCTTCACTCCGCCGTGCGGAACGCCGTCGCGGGCGGGAAGCCAGGTGCGCGGGAACTCGACATAGCCGACCGTGTAGGGCCGATCGTCCTTGCCGGCCGCGGCCAACGCCTCGCGACGCCATTCGGCAACCGCGGCCGAGAGTCGCGTGGCGACCTGTGGATGTCCGTCGGCGACGTCCTTTGTCTGGCCCGGGTCGGCCGTCATGTCGAACAGCGAGCCCTTGTCATCGAGCCGGAACCGCTGGGTGCGAGCGCTCACCCTGCCGCCCTGCTGCGAGAAGATCGTGCGGTCGGGCCAGTTGACCGGTATGCCGCGGAGCAGTGGCGAGATGTCGCGACCGTCAAGCGGCTTGTCGCCGACTCGCGAAATGCCGGCCAGGGCGGTGAGCGTCGGGAGCAAATCAATCGCTCCGCAAATTTCGCGCACGGTCGTGCCGGCTTTGAACTGGGCGGGCCAGCGGATGAAAAACGGCGAGCGCACGCCCCCCTCGTCGGTGCCGCCCTTGCGCCCCTTCATGCCGCCGTTGAACCGGAAGCTGTTCGGGCCGTTGTCGGAGAAGTAGATCACGATCGTGCCCTCGCGCAACCGCAGCTCGTCGAGCCGAGCCAGCACGCGGCCGACGTTCCGATCGATGTTTTCGCACATCGCGAGCGCGGCTCGGGTCACGTCCACCGTCTCTCGGTCGCCGTCGGGGCCGCGCTGCGTGATCGGCTTGTCCTTGAATCGCGACCAGAATTCTTCGGGCACGCAAAAAGGCGAATGCGGCGTGTTGAACGCCACGTAGCAAAGGAACGGACGAGCCTTGTTCCGCTCGATGAACTCGATCGCGTGGTTCGTGAAATCATCGGCGACGAAACCGTTGCCGCGCACCGGCCGGCCGTTGTGTTCCAGCGGCGCGTCGTAATACTCGCCCCAGTGTCCTGACGTGAAGCCGTAGTACTCATCGAATCCGCGGGCGTTGGGGTGGTACGGCCACTGGCTGCCGTTGTGCCACTTGCCGAACGCCCCGGTCGCGTAGCCCGCGGCTTTGAAGGCGTCGGCGAGCGTCTTCTCGTCGGTGTTCATTCGTTCCAAGCCGGTCGAGACGCCGCGCACGCCGGTTCGTGCGTGATATCGCCCCGTCAGAAACTCAGCCCGCGTCGGCGCGCACAGCGGGCAGACGAAGAACCGATCGAGCGTGACGCCGTCGCGTGCCAGCGAGTCGATGCTCGGCGTGCGCAGTTGCGTGTTGCCGGTCGCGCTCAGATCGCCCCAGCCCTGATCGTCGGCGAGAAACATGACGATGTTTGGCCGATCGACTGCCCAACTGGATTCGCACCAAGCCGCCCAACAAACCACGAAGAGCATGACGGTTTTATGCATGGTAGTGCGGTGGTTAGATGGTGATGGTGCGTCGCCCCGCGGCGATCTTCGATGTCGCTTCCAGCCCGCTGGTCGAAGAGCCGTCTGGTACACGTCGCGACCCACTCGCACGGTGTACGTGCCGGGCGCGTACACCGCCGGCTGAAAGCGGTCGCCCGACACTCGGGCCGTGTATAGGATGTCGCCGGTCCGTTCTTCGATCACTTGCACGACCGGGTTCGCCGCCCCCGCAAAGACGAGTTCCGGCAGCCACGCGACCGGCTTGCGTCCGTCGTTGTCGGCCATCGCCACCGTGATGGACCAGCCCGGGAATTGCGCCGCGTCGCCATCTTTCACGTCGGCGAAGCGCGGCCAGCCGCGCCTCGCGCGGTTCGCCGGGCTTGAGCGGATAGAGCTGCGCCGTGATCTTCAACACGCCGCGATCGTGCGTGTACAGCGCGAACGCCACCACCTGATCGCGCGGCACATCCATCGGCGGCGGCGCGCTGGGCCCCTTCGGCGCCGGTTTCTTCTTCCACCACTCGCCGACCGCGAGCGAATCGAGGTTCGGGAACTCGGCGCCGAACGGCTGCGCCGGTTCGCCATCGGCTCCCGCGGCGAGAACTGCGGACCAACTACGCCAGGAGAACCATGCGGCCAGTTTCAGCAACAGGCGACGAGTGATGTTCATGGTGAAGGCGTGGTGCGGACGTTGACCACGGTCGGTCGCGACTCACGCGGTCGGTTGCGACGATCGGCGGCCGCCTGGGTAGAGGACTAGCAGAGCGGCCAGGCACCCGACCGCGATCCACATCGGCACCGAGAACAGCTTGGTGTAGTCGGTGCGGCCGTCGGGCATCGCGGCCCACTTGCCCACGATGCTGGTCGCGAACCAACTGCCCACGATAATGCCAATGCCCACGATGACGAGATTGAACAGGTTTTGAGCGCTGGCCCGCACGTCGGCCGTGGTCTCCTCGTCGACCACCATGAACGCGACGAAGATGAAACACCCGAAACAGAACCCATGCAGCGCGACGCCGAGCAGGATGGTCCACATCGAATCGGTGTAAGCGAACAGGGCCATGCGGGCGCCGTAGGCAATGATCCCCGCGGCAAGCAGGCCCTTGCGCGATACTTGTTTCGCGATCAGTGGGATGAAGGCCAGCACGAATATCTCGGTCATTTGGCCGATCGTCATCAGGCCGCCGCCGCCAACGCCCAACACGCGATTGATTGAAGTCGCCGCACTGGCGGCCGTTTCCACGCGGCGCTGCAGATCGCTGAGGAATCCGGACGTGTGTACGAAGTAAAACTGGTGAATCATGCTGATCGGCACGGCCAACAGAAACAGCGTGATCAACGGCTGACGCTGAATCTCGTTCACGGCCTGGAGCGTCGCACTGGATTGCACGGCGGATTTGGCGGGCGGCGTGTGAGGCAAGGTGAGGCAGTAGACGGCCATGATCGCGCCGAGGATGGCCGAGAGCTTGAACGCATCGGCCCGCCCGCGGTTCTGAGCTCGTTCGATGATCTTGTCGCGCATCTCGGCTTTGCCCTTGTCGTCGGCCAGCGCGGCCGTGGCGTCGGCCGCGGACACATCGCCCGCCTGCTGAGCCGATCGGATCAATTGTTCTGCGTCGCCGGATGGCGTGTGGTGCTGGGCCAACCAGTGACCGACTCCGATGCCCACGGCGATCCAGCCGATCGTCCCCCAGACGCGCACTCGGCCAAAGTCGCGGTCGCGGTCGGGGAGATGATGAAACGCCAGCGAGTTCGTCAGTGCCAACGTCGGCGCGTAGATAAGCCCATAGACCAGCGATAGTCCGAGGAACGTATAGAAGTCGGCGACCGTCGAGAGGAACCAGACGAGCACCGCGCCGCCCAAATGACTGAGCGCCAGGAACTTCTCGGTAGCGAAATAGCGATCGGCGATCTGGCCGGCGATGAACGGGCCGATAATCGCCCCGACCGCACCGGCGGCCAGGATCATGCCGCATTCGTTCAGCGAGAAGCCACGATGACCGAGCAGAAACGGATACAGAATCGGCAGCCACGCGCCCCAGATGCCGTACTGCAGGAACATCATGATCGACAATCGGATGTTCAGATCAGCCCCGAGCGGAGTTGCCCCGGGCGGTGGATCGGACACATATCGGTCGAACGAATCGGCTGCCTCGTTGGCCATGAGTAATCCCCGTCGCAACTGAAGCTTGAATCGGTCCCACGAAACAAACGGCGACACGTTATAAGGCACTCGTGAGCGGAAATCAAATGCCTGGCCGGCAACGGGTGTATTTCCGTAGCTGCGCCTCGCTCGTTTAACCCGCAGCCGCAGGCGAGGTCGGCATCGTGCGAATTGCACGGATCAAACACGACCTCGCCTGCGGCTGCGGGTTAAACGAGCGACGAATGCAATTACGGGTATGCACCCGCCGGCAACTGGCCGGTTGCCTTTGGGTTTCTTGTTGGCTTATAATCTCTCCGCAGCAACCGCCCCGTATTCCCAAGGCAGTCGGAACATGGCCTCAGCAACTTTTGATGAACTGTGCGGCCAGGCGCGACAGGCGGTCGGGTCGCGTAACTATCAGGAAGGGCAGAGGCTCTACGCTCACGCCATCAACGCCGCGCCTGATTCGGCCGACGCGCACTACGGTTTTGCAACTTGCTGTTTCATGCTGGGCGACTTCGAGAACGCTCAGAAGCACTTTCGCGAAGTCACTCGACTCGATCCCCTGCGGGCCACGGCGTTCATCAACCTGGGCGCCCTCTACAACCGGCTCGGCCAGCAGGACGATGCGATCGCCAGCCTGCGCAAGGGCCTGCAACTCGACCCACGCCGTGCCGAAGGCTATTACAACCTCGGCATCGCCTACCGCCAGAAGGGAATGACCGACCTGGCCATTCAGTCGTATCGCGAAGCCACGCGACTGAACCCGCGCATGGCCGACGCATGCTTGAACCTGGCAAACCTGCTGCTCGAGACCCAGCGGTTTGGCGATGCGATCGCGTTCTACCAACAGGCGATTTCGGTTCGTCCCAATTTCGAGAAGGCGATTAGCGGTCTGCGGACCGCCGAACAGGCCCTGGCCAAGGCCAAGGCCCCGGCCCCGGCGGCGGCGGTGACCCCGACGGCCCCCACTGCACCCGACGGCGCATCGCCAGCGGAACCCAGCAAGGGGTTCAGTAACATCGCCGAGCGCACCGAGGCAATGGAGCTGTTGCGCGAGTCTTGCAGTCAACAGGACGGCTACTGCCATGAGATGGCCCGCGTGCTCGAACAACGGCTGATGCCGTCGATCAAGGACTTGTCGCGGTCGCTCGTCGGCACGCCTGCGCTGGGCGAGTTGGAGATACACGTCGACGCCTATGAGAAGGCGCTCGAAGAAATGCGCACCGCCCGGCGCAACATGGACGACACCTTCGCCCGCATCCAAGACCTTGGCGCCCGCTTCACTGCCGCGGCGGAAGCAGAACCTGTCTCATAGCGATGCTCTTTCGCGGCGTCCCGCTCCGTCGTTCTGCGCGCTGTTCGCTCACACCGGTGAGTATTTCGGCTGCGGCTTGCCGTGTACCTGCGGCGAAGTGGAACCCACCAGGCCGCGGGCTTCGTTCTCGAACGCCGCGACTTGTTCTTTGGTCGAGAGCACTTCGATCTCCAGCACCGCCTGATAGCTCTTGCCCGGCGCGATCTTCACGACGCGCCCCTTCTCGCGCTCGAATCGTCGCGGGTTCGGAAAGTTCGTGCCCGGCTCAAGACCGGTGACGTATCCGTCCTCGAGCGCCCCGGTGTTCTTCCACTGCGTGAAACAGGGGAGTTGCCGCTTGTCGTAGCGCAACACCGCCGCACGATCGCCGGCCGAGTTGACCAACGCCGCGGCCGTGCGGTGTGTCTTGGGGTCGGCGGCCAGGTCGTGCCAATACACCTGCTCGACGTAGCCGGCCGTGGGTGCGAGGTACGTGTCGTAGTGGCCGACTCCCTCGGCGGCGCGAGGGTCGCGCGGGGCAACTTCACGCTCGGGCGCGAGCAGTCGCGCGCCGGGGTCGAGAAACGGAGGGCCGAAGTTGCAGTGATAGAGCAGCTCAAGTTCAGACGGCGTCCCCTTCAGATTCACGACCTCGTCGGCGATCACGATCTTGTTCGAGCCGGGCGTCGTGCTGATGCGCGTGCGCAACTCGAGCGACGGACAAAACAGCGCCGACTCCTCGACGTGCCCGATCACGGCGATTTCGTAGGGCGGCTCGGTCTGGACCTCGACCGAGACGTGATGGGCCGGCGAGTTCGCCGTCCGGCCGTGCAGCGGCAGCGTCACTTTCATCGGATTGCCGTTGTTGTCGATCACCACGTCTTCGCCCGGCGCACCGTTCGAGTCCAGCCCGCAGCGGCAGATCCACTCGTCGAACCCCTGCAGCCAACCGATGCCGCCGCGTTCTTCGAGCCGCACGAACTTCGGATGCACCGGACCACGCACCGGCGAGTCCCAACCCAGGGCCAGCCCGCGATAATTCGCCTTCCAAACGCCCATGCCGCGCGTCGGCACGATCGTGAACGCGAGCACCCCGTTGTGTACTTCGACCACGTCCACCCCGTCGCACAGTCCGCCGCGCAGGGTGCGCTTCGTGATCGACCACTTCACCGCGTCGGGCAGTTTCAGTTCGGCCGCGGTCTTAGAGAACTTCTCCAGCCACTCGCCACGCTCCACGTCGGTCAGTGTCCAGCTTGTCGTCGCCATGATGCGGCTCCTTGGTTGTCGACTTGCGGCGGATCGAGAACACGCGTGCCCGGCGCGGGCGAGCAGGAATCTCTGCTCTGGTGTGCAGTGCCGAAGCCGGGAGTTGAACCCGGATGACCGGTTAAGGTCGCTAGGTCCTGAACCTAGTGCGTCTGCCAATTCCGCCACTTCGGCGATTCGTCGCCGCACAAATTACGGGAATCGCGTGGGGCCGTCAATCTCCGTCGCCGCGCGATCGAGCACGAGCAGGCTCACTAGGGAAGATTCGTCGCGGCGGCCAAACTCAGGCCGCGCGACGTGATCGCCTCGCGCGGCCGCCGCGTGCTCGACCTCGCGCAGGTACCGACTGTCCGCGAATCCCATCACGATCGCCGGCGGCACGATTGCCGACGGCTCGCTCGCGAACTGCACCGATCTCGTTCCACTCAGCAAGTATTCGACCGGCCGGCCGATCCACCAGTCCTCGGCGTGTATCGTGCTGGCCGGCGATTCGCCCAGGTGGGCGCGGATCGCCTCGGCCAGTTCCGCCTTGGGTTCGCGTGCTCCGGTCCAAAACGTCCGGTGCAGGTTGCGGCCCGGTGCACCGCCGCGCAATGGCTCAAAGTAGTTCATCCAGAACCCGACCAGACAGAGTAACTCGATCAGCAACAGAGCAGCGTCGCCGGCGATTCGGCGGCCCGTGCGGTCGCTCCACGCCCGCACGCCGCGAACGACCAAGACCCCGAAGAGCGGCACGACGTAGACCACGTACCGTTCGCAACTCCGATCGTCGATGTCGAGCCGCCGGCCGGCGGCGAGGACTATCGCCAGTGTTGCGATGCCGAGCGCGGCAAGTCGCCGGTCGGCGGCGTCAGGCTGGCGAAGCAGGCTGATCAGCATCGCGGCGACGGCCGCCGCGACGAACCAGTAACTGCGTCGCACTCATGCCGGCGTCGAGGCGCCCGCGAGGTACTCGTACGCGCGGGGACCAATCAACACGTCGCCGATCGCCACCAGGTGCTGCGGCAACCGACTGAACAGGCTGCCGACCGAAGCGACCAGCGCCTCGGTCTCGTGCGAATGGCTGGCCACGACCACGACAGTTACGAGTCCGAACGCGACAATCGCGGCCGCTGTGATCGGCCTGCGCCGCACGGGGCGCAGTGCGGGCAAACGGAATTCCCAGGCCACGATGGCCAGGCACACCGCGACCAGGATGATGTTCGTCACATGAACCCACAGACTCAGTACGCCGCCGACTCCGAAGAGGGCGACTGCAACTGGCTGATCGCGACGCGAACAAAGCTGCAGGCATGAGTAGATCAGCACCGGCGTCGTCGCCAAACCGAAGCTGGAATCCCAGCACAGTCGCGAGTAGGCCACGTGCATCGGCAAGCAGCCGACCAAAGCGGCCGCGACCAGGCCCTGCACGCGGTCGCCGAACACCCAAACGTGCAGCCGGTACGTCAGCACCAGGCCGACGCACGACCAGAGCGCGATCGGAAGTCGCAGCAGTCCGAACGATGGGTCGGCCACGCTGAGCAGCAGCGCGTGAGTGGCGAACAAGAACGGATTGATCGGCAGCCCGCTGGGCGTGCGCGGCGACCACGGGTCACCGTTCAGGAAATGTTGCACCTGAACGCCGTACCACGCCTCGTCGCCGTTGATGCCTGGGAGTCGATCGAGCCAAAGAAAGCGGAAGCCGACGCTCGCGAGTACGATGGCGCCGGCGGCCGCGGCCGTGAACCTGTCAGGCCGCGCGGCTGTCTGGTGCGCGTCGGCCCGCGCGACGGCATCGGGCGGCGGCTCGACTCGCGGAGTGAGAACGGGCGTGCGTCCCTCCGTGGGCACGTGCGTACGCTGCGTGCTGTGGGTCGCTATGGTAGCCGATTTGGCCCGTCGACTAAAATGTCGCCCTTACTCGACCAGGAGGAAGATCGTGAACACACCGCCGGGACCGCTGTCGACCGCCGAACTTCGTCGCCGCTGTGAGCGTTTGCCGCGCGTACCGCTCGGCCACCTGCCGACGCCGCTGGAGGAGTTGCCGCGGCTGAGTGAGCGGCTCGGCGGCCCGCGCATTTTCATGAAGCGCGACGACTGCACCGGCCTGTTGTTCGGCGGCAACAAGACGCGGCACAACGAGTTCATCCTGGGGCTGGCCCGCGAGCGCGGCGCCGAGATGTTGGTGTGGGGGGCGGGCGTGCAGTCGAACAACTGCCGGCAAACCGCGGCGTCGTGCGCCAAACTCGGCCTGCCCATCCACCTCGTGCTGACCACGGCCGAGCACGCACCGGACGTCCAGGGCAACCTGCTGCTCGATTACATCGTCGGGGCGACGACCGAGTTCATCGACACGCCGCTCGGCCACGAGTTCTGGGACAAGGTCGGCCAGGTTGCCGACCGGCATCGCGCTCGGGGCAAGCGAGTCTTCTGCATTTCGGATCCCGGCGTGCGGCCCGCGGCGGCGGCTAGTTACACGCTCGCGCTGGTGGAGACGTGTGAGCAACTTGCCGCGCGCGACCTGACCGCGGACGCCGTCTATGTCTGTTCGTGCGGCGCGACCGGGGCGGGTGTGTTCCTCGGCAAGAAGCTGCTTGGCGCGTCGTTCGCCGTCCGCTCGATCATGCCGATCGAGTGGAAGGGGGACAACCAGGAGTACATCGCGACGGCGGCGAACCAGGCCGCCGAGATGCTGGGCGTGCCCGCCTGCGTGCGCCGCGAGGAGATCGACGCCACGCCCGATTTCATCGGCCCCGGTTACGGCCGGCCGTCGCCAGCGGGCATGGAGGCGACCCGGCTCGTCGCTCAGACCGAGGGCATTCTGCTCGATCCGGTTTACACGGCCAAGGCGATGGCCGGCCTCATCGCCGACGTGCGCAGCGGTCGGCTGAGCCGCGGCCAGAACGTCGTCTTCATACACACCGGCGGCACGCCCGCGATGTTCGCGTACCAGCGCGAGTTCGCGGCGGAGTTTGGCCCGAAGCCGGAGTGATCATGGCTGAGGTCGCGCGGGTTGATGGGTTGAAGAAGTTGAAGGAGACACAAGAGTGCTGATTGACTTCGATAAGCTGGGCGGCATGGTGCCGGTGATCGCGCAGGACGACGCCACGGGCGAGGTGCTGATGCTCGCGTACATGAACCGCGAGGCGTTCGACGAGACTCGCCGCACCGGCCGCGTCTGCTACTTTTCCCGCAGCCGCAACAAGCTGTGGCGCAAGGGCGAAGAGAGTGGCCACGTGCAGGAGGTCCGTGGCATATACTTCGACTGCGACGCCGACACGCTGCTGATCAAGGTCCACCAGATCGGCGGCGCCGCGTGCCACGAGGGCTACAAGAGTTGCTTCTTTCGCCGCATCGACGGCGAGCAAGTCACGGTCGTCGGCGAGCGTGTGTTCGATCCGAAGCAGGTTTACAAGAAGTAGCCGTAACTGCTCGTGGCTGATTACAAACTAACGCTGGCTGATCTCACTGGTTTCGTTTGGGTGAGGACGGCGGCGGGGCTGGTGGTGGTGAAACAGGCCGTGGGGTTCGTGGGTCGTGCCTGGTTTCAACACCGGACGAACACGCTGGAATCTAGTCTTTCTTCTTGCCTTTTTCCTTGGCGATCGTTGCCTCGATGCCTTCCTTCTTCAGGGCATCGATCAGTTTGGCCGAGGTCAGCTTGCCTTTTCCGTCCAACCGGATGCTGATCTCGCCCTTAGCGGCGTCGGCTTTGGTTTCCTTGCCGCTGACGCCTTCCACCTTGCCAAGGGCGTCGGTCGCCTTCTTGGCCGAGTCCTTATCGAGCTTAGCGAAGAGGACCAACGAGAGACTCGGGGCCTCTTTGCTCTTGTGCGGAGTTTCCGCAGCGTTGACTTTGCCAGCCGCGGCGCTCAGGTCAGCGTCGTCGGCCGCTTCAACTTCAGCACGTGTCGCTTTGGCCTTGATCGTACCTTTGAGACCGCCCTCACCGAGGGCGGCGGTAAGTTTACCTGCGCAGCCTCCTCAGACCGCGCCCGAGACGTCGACGGTCAGCTTCTGGGCCTCGGCGGCCCAAAGAGCTGAACTCAACGTCGCGGCCAGTGCCACGACGAAGAACTTCTTCATGGTGTCTCTCCTTCGGTTATGTGCACACCAACCCGGAACCCCACGGCAGGCGATATGATGGTCAAACGCGCCGGCGGAGTCAAACGGCTTCTTGAACGACCGGGATTGCGACCGGGTCAGTCAGGACCGCGCGCACGATATCGGGAAGTTGCCGGGTGTCGATTGGCTTGGTGAGGTAGTAATCGCAGCCCGCTTGACGCGCGCGGCCGGCGCCGTCTTTCATGGCGAATGATGTGACGGCCAGGATCTTGATCGCGGCCGTGTGCGGGTCGGCCTTGAGCCGTCGCGTCAATTCGAGTCCGTCCATGCCGGGCAGCTGCAGGTCGACTAGTATGACGTCGGGCTGCACGTGTTCGAGCATCTCGATCGCCTGCTCAGCCGCCGTGGCTTCGTGAACCGCGAACCCGGCGTTGCACAACACCACTCGCGCCAGCTTCAGGTTCAGCGGATTGTCGTCAATGATCAGTATCGATGTCACTGTCCACTCCCGGCGTAGGGTCCACTCCTTCGCCACTCGCCGCGCCGCTCGTCGCGTCAACCGGCAGCCGCACTCGAAACACGCTGCCGCGCCCGACCTCACTGCCCACCGAAATGCGGCCACCCATGTGCTGCACCATGCGCCTCGTCACTGCCAGCCCCAGCCCGAAACCCTCTTGCTTCTCGCTCCCCTCAACGCGCTGAAAGTCATGAAACAGCTTGTTCATGTCTTCCTTGCGAATTCCGACGCCGTTGTCCTGCACCTCGAGAATGAACTGGTGTTGTTCCTCGCACGGCCGCACCCGCACGCGGATGCGCCCGCCGTCCGGCGTGAACTTGATCGCGTTCGACAGCAGGTTGTATACGACCTGTTTTAGTCGAGTTGGGTCCAACACCACTCGGAGTCCTTCCGGATCGAACGTCATTACAACCGACTGGTTCTTCTTCATCGCCATCGGCTGCAGACCGGCGTAGACCTCCTGAACCGCGTGAGACAACAGAAACTCCTCGGGTCGAAACTCGACCTTGCCCGCCTCGACGCGTGCCACGTCCAGCAAGTCGTCGATCAGTCGCAGCAGCAAACGAGCACTGGCGAGTACGTCGTTCTGGTACTCCTTTTGTGTGTCGTTGAGCAGTCCAGCGTGGCCGTCGATCAACACTTCGGAGAACCCAATGATGCCGTTCAGCGGCGTGCGTAGTTCGTGCGACACGCGCGCGAGGAACTGGGTCTTCACGCGACTCGCATGCACAGCGTGCTTGAACATCTGTTGAAGCTCTTCGTTCTTGTTGCGAAGTTCCTCTTCCAGCCTGTGCCGCTGCGTGCAGTCTTGGGCAATGATCAGGAAGCCGGCCGGCGCCCCTTTCTTGGCTCGCCGCAACGTAATCGCCGCAGTGGCGAAGATGGCCTTTCCGTCGCGACGCCGAAACGGCATGTCGCCTTCCCACTTGCCCTGCCGGCGCACCGAGTCGAGCACGTCCTTCAGATTCCCCGCCGCGCCCTCTTCAGCACCGTAGATTTGCGACAGGTTCAGTACGCCCACTGCCTCTTCCGGTTCGTAGCGGTACATCCGGCGCGCGCCCTCGTTCCAGACGAGAACCTCGCCATCCATGTCCGTGACGATGATTGAGCACTCCGTCGAACTCTCGAGCACGTCCCCCAAAAGGTCGAGCGAAGCGCTTCGCGTCAGGATTGTCCCACTACCCACAGGTTCCTCCAGCGTCTCTATCATTGCGATAGACTGGAACTACAACTCTCATGCCGCACCGAGTTGGATGGCTGGGATATCTAGGGGCCGAACTGCACCGCAGTCACGCTGGACAATGCCTCAACATATTAACTGGATACGAGTTGTGGCCAATTCGCCGCGTACCCATGCCCGCAGTTCCCGCTTGACCGCTTGTGATCACGGTTGCGCTGGTGTGCCGCAATCTGCGGTACGCCGCGAAATGCCGGCTGGCATTGTGCGGCGGCGCGATCACTGCAGACTGTACTTCTTGATCTTGCGAGCGAGCCGGTCTCGGTCAATTCTCAGCAGGTCAGCCGCGCGAGTCTTGACGCCGCCAGTAAGCTGCAAGGCCTGCTCGATTAGTGTTCGCTCGGCCTCCTCCAGCGTAGGGATCGCTTGTCCAGCGGTCTTTCCCGGTACCGCAGGCGAGTCGGACGACGTCAAGAGCTGCATCGGCAACATATCGGGCGTGACGAGGTCGCCTCGTGTCGCGGCGAAGATCCGCTCGATCACGTTTTCCAGCTCGCGCACATTGCCCGGCCAAGAATAGCGCTGCAGCACGGCCAGCGCCTGCGACGACAACTCGCGGTCGGGTTGCTCGTACTCCTGACTGAACCGCGTCCAGAAGTAGGCGACGAGACCGATGATGTCGGCGATGCGCTCGCGTAGCGGCGGCAACACGATCGGCACGACGTTCAGCCGATAGAACAAGTCCTCGCGCAGCACGCCCGATCGCAGCGCCTCGACCGGTTCTCGGTTCGTGGCCGCAATCACGCGCACGTCCGCCTCGACCTCCGCCGTTGCTCCGACCGGCGTCACCCGTTTCTCTTGAATCGCCCGCAGCAGCTTGGCCTGAATCGCGGGTGGGATTTCCGTTACCTCGTCGAGAAACAGCGTGCCGCCCTGCGCTGCACGGAAGTAACCCGTCTTGTTCTCATGTGCGCCGGTGAACGACCCTTTGGTGTGTCCGAACAGTTCGCTTTCCACGAGCGACGGGGCAAGCCCCGCGCAGTTCACCGCGACGAACGGCTGGTCCTTATGACGTCCGGTGAAGTGAATGGACCGCGAAATCAGTTCCTTGCCTGTGCCGGTCTCCCCACAGATAAAGACGTTGCTGCGGTTGTCTTTGATCAGGTCGACGACCGATAGGATCTGGAGCATCTGCGGCGACAGCGCGACCAGCGATCGGTGTGGATCCGGGGCGATCAGTCGCATTCCGCCGGGCGTGCGCGCTTGGCGCCGCGAGTTTTCCACGTCGAGCGCATCCTGAACCAACCCGCGTAGCCGCCGTGTGTCGACCGGCTTCGACAAGAAGTTTGCCGCTCCAGCCTTCAGGCACTCCACTGCAGTTTCGATCGATCCGTAACCCGTCATCACGATCACCGGCATCTGCGGCCAGCGATCGCGGCACTGACGCAGCACATCGACGCCCTCGCTGTCGGGCAGCCGCAGGTCGAGCAGCAGCACGTTGACCGGCTGCTTTTCCAGCAGGCATACCGCCTCTGCGGCGGTGCCGGCGGTCAGCACTTCGGCCTGCGGGCCTTGCAGCACGGTGCGATACAGCTTCAGCGAGACGGGATCATCGTCTACCGCCAAAATGCGCGGCAACGTTGCCGAGGCGAGTGCCAATGTCGCTCCTTTGAGTTTTCGATAGTTCGCAGCCTGGTCCATGTTTGTCGCGCTGCGCTGCGCTGTCAACGTCTCGCTCGGTTCGAACGGGGGTGCATACCCGTAATTGCATTCGTCGCTCGCTGAACCCGCAGCCGCAGGCGAGGTCGGCATCGTGCGAATTGCACGGATCGAACACGACCTCGCCTGCGGCTGCGGGTTAAACGAGCGAGGCGCAGCTACGGAAATACACCCTTCGAACGGCAAGTCATTGCCCGACACCGATGCACGGCTGTAAACTGGCGGCGTACGCCGATCGTCCAAAGGAGCCGCCATGAACACATCGCACCTCATCGCACCTCGCCCCATGAGCCTGGCTATTGCCGCGTTCGTCGCGAGCGCGCTCATCGCGGCGTATGCCGTCGCCGCGGGCGCGCAAGACGCCCCGGCCAAACCGGAGCTTAGGCAGAAGGTCGCCGACCTGGTGAAGCGGCTGGACGCGCCCAAGGCCGCAGGCCGTGACGAGGCGCAGGCTGAGTTGATCAAGCTCGGCGCCGACGCCCTGCCGCTGCTGCCCGACGAGTCGGGAGAACTATCGGCCGAGCAACGCCGCCGACTCACCGAAGTGCGCACCGCGCTGGCTGGCCCGGCCGCCAAGGCGGCGATCGCGGGCAGTACGCTCAACCTCGCGGCCAAGGGAATCACGCTCAGCGATGCGATCGCCGAGATCCAGAAACAGACGGGCAACCAGCTTGTCGACTTGCGCGAAGAGTTTGGCCAATACGTCGCCAACCCTGAGTTCACTGTCGACTGGAAAAACAAAGGTTTCTGGGAGGCGATGGATGAACTGTCTGCCAAGACTGGCGTGAGCTACTACCTGCACACCGGCGAGCGGCAACTCGGCCTGGTCGCCCAGCCGCTGCCGGCGATGCCCGTGGCCTATGCCGGACCGTTGCGTGTCGCGTTCAGCCAGATCGTGCGCCGCGTACAGTTCGAGACCAAGCAGAAGGAGTGTCTGCTTCAGTTCGAGATCGCGTGGGAGCCGCGGCTGCGGCCGATCCTGTTCGAGATGAGGCGCGATCAGGCGCAGGTCGTCGACGATCAGGGGCGCAAGATAGACGTACAGGGCGGCGGCATGGCTGATGCGCCCGAGGAGGAAACGGCGACGCTGAAAGCTGCAGTGGACGGCTCGATGGTCCGGACCGATTTCATCATTCACACCGCACAGCCTGCCAAAGGGGCCGAGAGGCTGAACGTGTCCGGCATGCTGAACGTCGTGCTGCCGGCCGACATTCAGACGTTCGACTACGCCGATCTGGGCAAGGCGAAGAACGTGAAGAAAGAGAAGGGCAAGGTCGCAGTGACGCTCGAACAGTTCGCCGTGCTGGATGAGGGCCTCTGGGGGGCCGATCTGGTTCTCGAGTTCAGCTCGACCGGCGCGGCGTTTGAAAGTTACGAGACGTGGTTCTACGACAATGAAGCGTACCTGCAACGCGCCGACGGCACGCGATTCCCCAGGAACGGCGGGGTGACGCTAACCGAGTCGGGCGACGGAAAGCTCGGCATTCAGTATCGCTTCGTCGACGCGCTCGGCAAGCTGTCGGAGTACAAGTTGGTCTACAAGACGCCGTCGGCGATCGTTCAGCAGGCCGTGCCATTCGAGTTCAAGGACATCGAACTGCCGTAGCACCGTTTGCGACGCCGCCGCCGTGGCCGCCGAGGATGCCGAATCGCTTCATCTTCTTGTAGAGCGTCGTGCGGTTGATGCCCAGTGCGTCGGCAGTTTGTTGGCGGTTCCATGCGTGTGCTTCGAGGGCTTCGAGCAGAATGCGGCGTTCGGGTTCCTGCAGCGCCGCCTTGAGTTGACCCTTGGGGTCGCCGAGCCCGTCGGAGGCTTGTCGGTGCAGCGGAGCGGGCAGGTCCGACGCCTGGATCAGTTCGCCCTTGCCCAACACGATCGCACGCTCGACGACGTTTTCCAACTCGCGAATATTGCCCGGCCACTGGTAGCGCTGCATCAATTCCATCGCGTGCTCGGTGAAGCCGCGCACCTTGCGGCCGGTCTGATCGCTGTACTTTTCCAGGAAGTGTTTGCTCAAGAGCGAGATGTCGCTGATCCGCTCGCGCAGCGGCGGCAAGTGAAGCGAGACCACGTTGATCCGATAGTACAGGTCCTGGCGGAACTGCCGCTCGGCAACCAGTTCGGCGAGGTCCTGATTCGTCGCCAGAATGACGCGCGCGTCGACCTTGATCGTCTCGGTGCCGCCGACCTGCTCGAATTCCATGTCTTGCAGCACACGCAGCAGTTTCACTTGCAGAGCCGGCGATGCGGTGGCGATCTCGTCGAGGAAGATGGTGCCGCCGTCGGCCTGTTGGAACTTGCCGACCTTGTCGCGCACGGCCCCGGTGAAACTGCCGGCCTTGTGCCCGAACAGTTCGCTTTCGAGCAGCGTTTCGGGCAGCGCGCCGCACGCCACCTCGACGAACGGGCCGCCGCGCCGGGCGCTGCGACAATGGATCGCGCGTGCGGTCAGCGTCTTCCCCGTGCCGCTCTCGCCGGTGATCAACGCGGTCGTCCGCGAGTCGGCTACGCTCTCGATCACGTCGTACACCTCTAGCATGCGGTAGTCGTGCCCGACGATGTTCTCGATGCCGAAACGATCATCCAGTTGTTGCTTGAGGTTCTTGTTCTTCACCGCCAACCGGCGCTGCCCGAGCGCCCGGTCGATCGACAGCTTCAGTTCGTCGGACAGAATCGGCTTGGTCAGGTAGTCGAACGCCCCGAAACGAATCGCCTCGACGGCGTTTTCGATCGTGCCGTAGCCGGTGATCAGGATCACCGGCGTCTCGGCCGAATTCTCGCGCACGTGGCGCAACACTTCAAAACCGTCCTGGTCGGGCAGGTTCACGTCGGCGATCACCAGGTCGACCCGCTCTTTGGCGAGCACTCGCTGCGACTCGTCGAAGCTCGCGGCGGTCAGCACCGCGAATCCGTAGCGGCGCAGGTATTCGGCCATCGATTCCGAGACAAGGCGGTCGTCGTCCACAAGCAGGACAGTGGCTGGATTCATGCGTCTTCCTGAATTGAGGGTTTCTTTCGCCGACGAACTGGAACTCACAGCGACCACTCTGGCAGTCCGAGAAACGCGGGCGTCGTTGCCGCAATTCAACGTGTCCAGCAGGGTCGACTGATCCCACGAGAGTCGTGGAACTGGTGAGATTTATATACACCACAAGGAAGGGTGGGTCAAAACGGGGAAGGCAAAGAGGATGTGTGCAAGAGCGCGGTGCGAAGGGTTGGGTGGGTGGTACGGGTTGTGCGGTGTGGTCAATGGTTATGGAGTTGAAGGAGGTGAAGGAGTTGAAGGAGCACGATCGTGTTTCTTCAACTCCTTCACCTTCAACTCCTTCAACTGCCTCCCCGTTCCATCACGCCCGTGGATGTGCCTTGTCGTATGTCTCACGCAGCCGCTGGCTGCTGACGTGCGTGTAGATCTGAGTGCTGGACAAGCTGCGATGGCCGAGCAGTTCCTGGACGCTGCGGATGTCGGCACCGCGATCGACCAGGTGCGTGGCGAACGAGTGACGCAGCGAGTGGGGGCTGGCGTGTGTCGCGATGCCCGCACGCTTCAGGTGCCTGGTCAGGATACGAGCGACGCTGCGAGCCGTGATGCGGCCGCCCTGGTGGTTCAGAAACAGCGCGTCGCGCTCGACCGATCGGCCTTCGGCAACCTGGCCGCGAAACGCGAGCCATCGACGCACCGCCGCTCGGGCGCTTGAGCCCAGTATGGCCAGCCGCTCGCGTTTCCCTTTTCCTCGCACGGTGACGACGCCCGACTCCAAATCGAGGTCGCTCAGGTTGATTCCCACCAACTCACTGACTCGCAGCCCGGTCGAGTAGAACGTCTCGAAGATCGCTCGATCGCGGCAGCCCAGCCGCGTGGCGCCGTCCGGGGCCGTCAGCAGTGCCAAGATCTCTTTGGCCCCCAGGACGTTCGGCAACTGCGACCGCTGTTTCGGCGTGCGCAGGCCGATCGCCGGGTTCTTGGACAGCACGCCCTCGCGACAGAGGTACTTGAGAAACGTGCGCAGGCTCGACAGCCGTCGTGCGATCGTCGCCTTAGACAGACGCTGGTTGTGCAAGTGAGCGAGATACGCCCGCAACCGCGTGGTCGTGAGATCGCGCGCCGTGGGCGCGGCCGACGACTGGGCCTCTAGGAACTGCCGCAGCGAACGAACGTCTTCTTCGTACGCCTTGATCGTGTGCGGCGATGCGTTGCGCTCGAGTCGCAGGTGATCGAGAAATGGTTGGACCTGATCGTCCATACGCGATCGTCAGTTCGCCTTATGACTCGTATGGCAGCGGAAAGCGGCCCCGGTGTACGCGATGCCTGCAATCCTCCACCTTCTGGCTCAGCATCGCGGCGTCGTCGGACGAGAAGTTGAGGTCTGGGTTGCGAGCGAACTTGTCGAAGACGGCTTCGAGTGCGTCGTGACTCGCGTCGTCGTACAGGAAGACGTAGCGCTCACCGCCCTTGGCCATTGCCAGGATGTTCATCTCTCCTGCCATTCCGGGTCCTCCGTGACCGAAGCCGACGAGCCCGCCGCCCAGCCCATTTCAGTCATCGGCCGCGCGGCCGGCTTGCTTCAGTGGAATTGCGAAGCAGCCTCATACCAGCTTCGCACAATCGCGTCTATCCCAGCGCGTCAGGTCGGCCGCAAGCCCCAGGGTGGCCCAGGCCTGGGGCAGCGGGGCGGTCACGGTGATCGGTTCGTAGCGAATCGGATGCATGACCGTCAGGCTCACCGCGTGTAGTGCGATAGGCTCGGTGCGTCGGTCGGCCTGCGGTTCACTCAGCAACGCCGATGTCGCGCCGTACTGCCAGTCGCCGACGAGCGGCCAGCCGCGCGACGCCAACTGAACGCGAATCTGGTGCGTTCGACCGGTGCCCAGTTCGATCTCCAGCAGCGTGCCGCGCTCCGCACTCGCCAGTGTTCGGTAGGTCAGCGTGGCCTCCTTCGCGCCCGCCGTGCTTGGCTCAACAACCTTGACACGCGCCTCGTCCGCGATCTTGACCAACCAGTCTGTCAGCGTCCCTTGCGGCGGATCGGGAGGCTGCTCGGTCACGGCCAGGTAGACCTTCCGCACCTGCCGCCTCTGAAACTGCTCGGCCAACCTGCTCGCCGCCTTGGAGTTTCTGGCGAACAGCACGACGCCCGACGCCGGCCGGTCGAGCCGATGGGGGATGCCCAGGTAGACGTTGCCCGGCTTGTTGTACTTCGCCTTCAGGTACGCCTTCACTTGAAGCTCAAGCGTCGCGATCCCCTGCGGCACGCCCTGAGTGAGCAGCCCGGCGGGCTTGTTCACCGCGATCACCGGGCCATCCTCGTAGAGTATTTCGAGCGGCGCGTCGGCAGACATAGTCACGTTTCTTTCGCCAGCAACTCGGCGATGTGCGTCTCGACGCACTGGGCCAGGATGGGCACGTTGTAGCCGCCCTCGAGCAGGCTGATGATACGGCCCTCGCAGTGTGTCGCGGTGACGTCGATCAGCCACTGGGTCAAAGTCGCAAAGTCCTCGACCTCGAGGCCGAGCGACCCGATCGGGTCTTGAGCGTGTGCGTCGAAGCCGGCGCTGACGAGCACGAGTTGCGGGCGAATCTTGTCGGCGGATTCGCTGAGCGCTCTGTGGAACCGCTCGCGAAAGCCGGCCCGCGGCGTACCGAACGCCACCGGCTCGTTGCGCGTGAAACCCAGGCCGCGGCCCTCGCCCGTCTCATCGGCTGCCCCCGTGCCCGGATAGAACGGATAGCGGTGAATCGAGAAGAACATGACGCGCGGGTCGGAGTAGAAAATGTCCTGCGTCCCGTTGCCGTGGTGTACGTCCCAGTCGACGATCAGGACTCGATCGAGACCGTGCCTGTCGATGGCCCGCTGGGCGGCCAGTGCGATGTTGTTGAACAGGCAGAAGCCCATCGCGCGATCACGTGTGGCGTGGTGGCCGGGCGGCCGCACCAAGCACAGCGCGTGTCGGTCTTTCTTGCCCACGACGGCGTCCACAGCCGCGACCGCGGCGCCCGCCGCCGACGCCGCGACGTCGTAACTCTTCGGGCACACGACCGTGTCCGGGTCGATACGTCCGCCGCCATGTTCGGCAAACGCGCTCACCTTCTCGCCATGCTCGCGAGTATGCACGCTGCCGATCGCCGCCAGGTCAAGCGGCTTCCACTCCGGTCGCTCCAGCCGCGTCCACAGCGGAAGCGTCTGCAAGTGCTTCAGCGTCTGGCTCAACCGTTCCGGCCGTTCCGGATGCCCGGCGCCCGTGACGTGTTCTAGGAAAAACTCGTGCGTGTAGAGCAACATGACGCGGATCATCCTTCTTGATTCACCAGCGAAACTGTCGCCGAGTCGGTCTTGCAATGGGCCAATGCGCGTCATCAGATTACCATGCTCCAAAGAGTCCAGCCAGCGACTCGATCGTGGCGGTGTCGCAGCGCCAACACACTTAGTACCGCTCCACATTGAAAGGGGTCCGAATTCGTTTAACCCGCAGCCGCAGGCGAGGCATGGCTGGCGCTTGTTGTGCCTCGCCTGCGGCTGCGGGTTAAACGACCGAGGCCGATTTCAGACCCTATTCAATGCGGCACAGTACTTAGGCGTCGGAGTTATGGGATGAATCTCGTTGGTGAACGAGTGCTCGTGACGGGCGCGACCGGATTGATTGGCGGCCATTTGGTCGAGCGGCTCGTGTCTGTCGAGGGCGTATTCGTGCGTGGGTTGTCGCGCCAGCCGCAAAACGCTCGACTGGCGGAGTGCGGCATAGAGATCGTGCGCGGCGACGTCACCGAACCGGCGTCGCTCGCGTCGGCAGTGCAAGGGTGCGGCGTGATCTTTCACGCAGCCGGATGGGTGCAGGAAGGCGGCAGCCGCGCCGAGGCTTGGGCCGTGAACGTCGACGGAACCAAACACCTGATCGATGCGGCCGTCGCCGCGGGCGTCAAACGATTCGTGCATCTCAGCTCCAGTCATGTCTACGGTTTTCCGAATGCTCAGGCCGTCGATGAATCTTACACCGTCCGTCCATGCGGCCGGCCGTACAGCGATTCGAAAGTTGCGGCGGAGTCCGTTGTGTTCGCCGCGTATCGCGAGCATCGGCTGCCCGTCGTGGTAGCCCGGCCGTCGCAGGTCTACGGACCGCGATCGGTGCAGTTCACCATTCGACCTGTCGAAGCCATCAAGCAGGGGCGCATGATGCTCGTAGACGGCGGACGGTACTTCTGCAACCCGGTATTCATCGACGACCTGATCGACGGTCTCGTTCTGTGTGCCTCTAGCGACCCGGCGGTCGGCGAGGCTATCAACCTTACGGACGGAGTGGCGGTCCCGTGGAGCGAGTTCTTTGGGCACTACGGGCGGATGCTCGGCGTCGACTACTTCCGTTCCGTCCCCTATCCCTTCGCGTGGTTGATCGCCTGGGGCAACGAAATCCGAACGGCGGCCAAGGGCAAGCGCGCTCGAATGAACCGCGAACTGGTCCGGTCACTCCGTGCCCGCTGCAGCTTCAGCAATGAGAAGGCCAGGCGACTGCTCGGATGGACGCCACGCCACGATCTCGGCGCAGGCATGAAACGAACTGAAGCGTGGTTGCGAGCGGAAGGCTATCTGTGACCTGCTGCCGACACGCGCCACGCGCCTCGCCACACTTGCGGTTCACGCGACGACGAGGGTAGAATCACTCCCGAACAATCAGGAACAGCAGTCGGTCGGATCATTTTCGTGGATCGGACGCGCTTTTGGGGGCTCACAGCCATGCCATGGGGATGGATCCTGACGGGGATCGCCGCAGCGTTCGTCGTGTTGGTCGTCCTGAGTTGGCGGCCGGCGCGGGCCGTGCTGCGCGAGATACACACCGAGCGTGCCCGCGAACTCTTTCACCTGCAGCGCGAGCGGCTCGAGGCGAAGTTCTTCGACTTGGCTTGCCGCACCGGCAAGCCGCGCGGGCTGCGCTGGGTCGATGCCGATTGGTCGGACGCAGTAAGCTTCGTCAGAAACCGCCGGTCGGGCGAGATGGTTGCACTAGTCGGAATCACGGTGCGGTTTGAGGCTGTGCCCGGCGGCGGCATGGAAGACAACCCGAACGTCGCTAATCTGCGCGACGCCACGGCGGTCTTCAATTACGTGCGGGGCAACTGGGCAACCGAGGGACGAGCGCTATTCAACATGAGCCCCGACGGCGCGATTGACCGCTACAACGACCAGTACGAGCCCGTTCCCGCGCCCGAATCCAACCAGTAGCCGTTTCCGGGGTTGCGTCCAAACGGACCGTCCGCCTCACATTCACGGCCACGCCGCGAGCACCTTTGAATATAATGTCTCCGGCCAGTCGGCCAGACGTAACAGACAAGAACAGGGGGAAGTCGCCATGTATTGCACAGGGTGTGCGGTGCGGCTTGTCGACGAGGCGCGGTTCTGCCACATGTGCGGCAGCTCCGTCGCCCGGTCGTTTCGTGGGATTGAAGCGAAGATCGACATCGCCAGCGAGACTCGGTCGGTCGGCGACGGACGCGCGGATACGTATTCAGCCGAGCGCGGCGTGGCCGGCCCGTTCATCGCTGCGCCCGTCGCTTCCACTCGAGGAGATCGCGAGCCTGAAAGCGAATTGTGGGAAGGTGGTTTCAGTCCGCGCGCGATGTTCGGAAGTTTCGCCACGCTTGCTCTGGCGTCGCTCGCTAGTCTTGGCGGGTCGGCCGTGGCACTCTATCGCGACGCCGACGCGCTCGGCATGTCGCTCCTGTTGGTGGTGCCGGTCGTGTGGCTGGCCCAGTTGGTCCGGGCGGCGAAGCGGTGCTGGGGCCTGCGCTATCGGTTGACGGATCGTCGGCTGTTCTTGCAGGCGGGCGTGCTCTCGCGCCACCGCGACCAGCTCGACTTGGCCCGCGTCGAAGATGTGCGGACGCACCAGAATCTGCTGCACCGCCTCTTCGACATTGGCTCGATCGAGATTCGGTCGCGCGATCGGCATCTGCGCCGCGTGGTGATGACGGGCATTCCGAGCGCCGACGACGTGGCCGATTTGATTCGCAGGGCCGCGCGACGGCTCCAGCCGGCGCCGCCGATCGTTCACGCGGCGAAAGCCTCATGAACTCCAATGAAAGGTCTGTGGTGAATAGAGATCTCGTTCGATCCAACATTCTGGAACTCATTCGGCGAACGTCGGCCTTCTTGCCGCCCGACGTCGAGCAAGTGATCACGCTGCAGCGGGCGCTCGAAGCCAAAGGCTCCAAGGCCGACTTCGCGATGGAACTCGTGGCCCAGAACATCGGGCTGGCCAAGGCCCGGTCGCTGCCCATCTGCCAGGACACGGGCACCATCACGTTCTACATCGAAACCCCGCGGGGCGTCGATCAACTCGACTTGGCCGACCTGTGCCGCGAGGCCGTCCAGCAGGCCACGGCCAAGGGTTACCTCCGTCAGAACTCGGTCGACAGCGTCACCGGCAAGAACTCGGGCGACAACGTTGGCCCAGGCAGTCCGGTGTTTCACTGGGAGCAGACGCGCGAGCGACACATCGACGTGAGGCTCGTGCTCAAGGGCGGCGGCTGCGAAAACATGAGTGCCCAGTACAGTCTGCCCGCCGAGATCGAGGGCAAGCGCTTGGACCGCAACCTCGACGGCGTGCGCGCCTGCATTCTCGACGCAGTCTGGAAGGCACAGGGCAAGGGCTGCGGGCCAGGGTTCCTCGGCGTCTGTGTCGGCGGCGATCGGGCGGCCGGCTACGAGTGCGCCAAGAGGCAACTGTTGCGCACCGTGGACGATCACAACCCAGACCCCAAGCTGGCCGAGTTGGAAGATCGCATCCTGCGCGAAGCAAACTCGCTCGACATTGGCCCGATGGGTTTCAGCGGCAAGTTCACGGTCGGCGGCTGCAAGATCGGCGCGCTGAATCGCCTGCCGGCGTCGTTCTTCGTTTCGATCGCATACATGTGCTGGGCCTATCGCCGACGCGGCGTGGTCCTCGACCTCGACGGCGGCGTCGAGCGATGGCTCTATCAAGGCGCGCACGAGTTTGAGCACGACGAAGCCCCGCCCGATCTCAAACTGCCGGCCGGCGACGTCGTGGTCCTGACCACGCCGCTCGCCGACGCCGACGTGCGCAAGCTCAATGCCGGCGACATCGTGTTGCTCAGCGGTACGATCTTCACCGGGCGCGACGCTGTTCACAAGTACCTGCACGATGGCGGCGAACTTGACGTGATCAAGGGAGGGATCATCTATCACTGCGGCCCAGTCGTTCTCCAAGAGAACGGCCAGTACCGCGTGGTCGCGGCCGGGCCGACCACGTCGATCCGCGAGGAGCCGTATCAGGCTGACGTGATCAAGCGGTTCGGCGTCAGGGCGGTGATCGGCAAGGGGGGCATGGGCGAGAAGACCCGCAAGGCGTGCCAAGAGCACGGCTGCGTCTACCTGCACGCGATCGGCGGCGCCGCCCAAATCTATGCCCAGTGCGTCGAGCGGGTGCCGAGCGTGCAGCTCGAACAGTTCGGCAGTCCCGAAGCCGTGTGGGAGTTCCAGGTGAAGAACTTCCCCGCCGTCGTCACCATCGATGCGCACGGCAACAGCCTGCACGCCGCCGTGGCCAAACATTCCAAGGAACTGCTCGCCGCGACCCTGTAATGCCTGTACGACACGACTCCACTCGTGATCTCCGCAAGCTCACCCATGATGTTCTCTCGGCACTGCCGGCGATCGAGTCGGGCGGCGGCGCCGACGCCATCGCTCGCCAGCACGCCAAGAACCGCCTGACCGCGCGGGAGCGTATCGGCCGCTTGCTCGACAACGGACCGCGGCTCGAACTCGGGCTTTGGGCCGGCTACCGCATGTACGATTCGTGGGGCGGTGCGCCGGCGGCGGGCGTCGTGACGGTCATCGGCCGCGTCGCCGACCGAACGTGCATGATCATCGCCAACGACGCGACTGTGAAGGCGGGCGCGTTCTTCCCGGCCACGGCCAAGAAGGTGCTGCGAGCGCAGCGCATCGCACTCGAAAACCGCCTGCCGCTCATCTATCTCGTCGACTCGGCGGGCGTCTTTCTGCCGCTGCAGGACGAAGTGTTTCCCGACGAGGACGACTTTGGCCGCATCTTTCGCAACAACGCGGTGATCTCGGCCGCCGGAGTGCCCCAGTTCGCCGCGATCATGGGCAACTGTGTCGCGGGCGGAGGCTACCTGCCCGTGCTATGCGACAAGCTCGTCATGACCGACGGATCGGGTTTGTACCTGGCCGGCCCCGCGCTCGTGAAGGCTGCCATTGGCCAGGAAGTGTCACACGAAGAACTGGGCGGCGCACTCATGCACTCGGCCGTCAGCGGCACCGTCGACTATCGCGAGCCGAACGACGACGCGTGCATCGACCGGCTGCGGCGATTGGCCGCTGCGCTGCCGCCGGACCCGACCGCGCCCGTGTTCGCGCCGCAGCCCGCTGCTGAACCGGCACGGCCGCCGGCCGACGTGCTCGACCTCTTTAGCGGCGACCCGCAGGCCCAGTACGACGTGCGCGAGATTCTGAACTGCGTGCTCGACGCAGGCAGCTTCGACGAGTACAAGCCCGAGTTCGGCATGACAATCGTCTGTGGAACCGCGCGGCTCGGGGGATTTCGCGTGGGTGTCGTCGCCAACCAGCACAAACAGACCCGTCCGCCGAACGGGCCGATCCAGTTCGGCGGCGTGATCTACGTCGACTCGGCCGACAAGGCGGCTCGGTTCGTGATGGACTGCAACCAACTGCGTCTGCCGATCCTGTTCTTCCAAGATGTCAACGGGTTCATGGTCGGCCGCGATTCGGAGCGAGCGGGCATCATCCGCGCCGGCGCGAAGCTGGTGAACGTGATCTCGAACTCCGTCGTGCCGAAGATCACCGTGATCCTCGGCGGGTCGTACGGAGCGGGCAACTACGCGCTGTGCGGCAAGGCGTTCGATCCGCGGTTCATCCTTGCCTGGCCCTCGGCGCGGTACGCCGTCATGGGCGGTCAGCAGGCGGCCCAGACGCTGCTCGACGTCACGGTGGCGGCCATGCGGCGCGATGGCAAGACGCTCGACGCCGACGAACTCGAGTCGTTGCGCCGCCAGGTTGCCGGCAGCTACGAACAGCAGACCGACGTGCGCTATGCCGCCGCGCGCGGTTGGGTCGACGCCGTGATCGATCCGGCCGCCACGCGCGACACGTTGCGATTCGCCTTGGCCGCGGTCACGCGGTACGATGACGGTCGGCCGTTTCACGCGGGCGTCCTACAGGTTTGACAAGACCGTGCGAACGATTCGAGTCGGCAATGGTTGCGGCTTCTGGGGCGACAGCCTCGATGCGCCCGTGCGCCTGGTCGAGCGCGGCCAACTCGACTACCTGACGCTCGAGTACCTCGCCGAACTGACGCTGTCGATCATGGCCCACCAGCGGCGTTGCGATCCGGCCGCGGGTTACGCCACCGACTTCATTGAGGTGCTCGGTTCGCTCACGCATCATCTGCGTCGCCAGTCGCAACTACGCGTGGTGACGAACGCGGGTGGCATGAACCCGGCGAGTTGCGCGGCGGCCGCACGCAACGTGCTCAATGAGGCGCGGCTTGAGAACGCACGCATCGCCACTGTGTCGGGCGACGATCTTGTCGGACGGCTGCACCCATTGATCCAGGCCGGACATCATTTCGCGCACCTGGACACGGGCCAGCCGCTCGAATCGGTGCTCGACCGAGTCGTCAGTGCGAACGCTTACCTCGGCGCCGGCCCGATTGTCGAGGCCCTCGCACGCGGCGCCCGCGTAGTCATTACGGGACGTGTGGCAGACGCATCACTGACCGTCGCACCGGCCCTTCACGAGTTCGGCTGGTCGCCGGACGACTGGACGCGGATAGCTGGGGCCGCGGTGGCAGGCCACCTGATCGAGTGCGGCGCTCAGGCGACAGGTGGGCTTTACTGCGATTGGTTCGACGTGCCCGACTACCCGAACATCGGCTACCCGATCGCGGTGATCGCCGAGGACGGCAGTTTCGAGATCACGAAGCCGCGCGGGACCGGCGGCGTCGTCAACCGCGAGACGGTAACCGAACAGCTCCTCTACGAGATCGGCGACCCGACCGACTACGTGACGCCGGACGTGCGCGTGGACTTCACAAGTTTGAAGCTCGACGCCGGCCGCGAAGGCGGGGTGCGCGTGACCGGCGCGTGCGGTCGAGCCGCACCCGATTCGTACAAGGTCTCGATCGCCTACCGAGACGGCTATATGGCCAGCGGGATGCTTGTGGTCACGGGCCGCGACGCTCGCGAAAAGGCCGAGGCATGCGGCCGTATCATCCTGGACCGTGTGGCGTCGGCCGCCACCCGACCCGGCCGGTCGAACATCGAAGTGATCGGATCGAACACTGGTCCCGACCGTTCCGTGGTCCTTCGCATAACGGTGCACGACGTCACTCGATCGGTGGTTGACCGGTTCTGCCGGGAGCTGGCCCCGCCGGTCACGTCCGGACCGCCGGGAATCACTGGTTACACCGGCGGGCGGCCCAAGCCGCGCGAGGTGCTTGCGTACTGGCCCGCCCTGGTGTCGCGCGATGTAGTCAAGCCCGTGGTTTGCGTGGAAGGGGACTCGTAGCATGGCAGTACCTTCGCCGACGATGACGTTTCTGGGGCGGATTGCCCACGCGCGCAGCGGCGACAAGGGCAACCACGCGAATATCGGCGTCGCGTGCTACACCGAACGGGACTATCGACACCTGTCATCCGTGCTGAGCGTCGATCGAGTTGCCGAGTACTTTCGCGAACTCCGACCGTCGCGTGTCGTCCGTTACGAGCTGCCGAACCTGCTCGCATTCAACTTCGTGCTGTACGACGCACTCGACGGCGGGGCCAGCCGTTCGCTGCGCATCGACAGCCAAGGCAAGACGCTGGCCATGCAGCTCCTCGAAATGGAGATTCCAGCGCCGGAGAAATCATGAACCCAGACTTGGTCTTGATGCACCGCGACGGACCTGCGGCCGTGTTGACGCTGAACCGGCCGGAAAGACGCAACGCGCTGTCTCGTGAGCTGGTGGCCGCGCTGGCCGGCCGGCTGGCCGAAGCCGCGAGCGACGCGACCGTGCGAGTCGTTGTGTTGGCGGCCAGCGGGTCGGTCTTCTGCGCCGGACTGGACCTGGACGAGTTGACGGAGCTGATGAAACAGCCCAACGCTCGCGATGTCATGCAGCAGGCGGCCCGGCAACTTGCCGCCGTGTATCGCGCGCTGGCGACCTCGGCGAAGCCAACCATTGCCGCGGTCGGCGGGCCGGCCGTCGCCGGGGGCGCGGGGCTTGTGACCGCGTGCGACATGGCGGTAGCGACGCCGCGCGCCAAGTTTGGTTATCCCGAAGTCCGACGCGGCATCGTGCCGGCCATCATCACGCCCATGCTGATGCGGCTCGTGTCGCTGCGTGTCGCGAACGAACTGCTGATCGGGGGCAATCTGATCGAGGCCGCCGAGGCGCAGCGACTGGGCCTCTACAATCGCGTCGTGCCGGCCGACGGACTGCACGACGCCGTCATGGCTCTGGCCCGCGACATCGCCAGTGGCGGTCCTCAGACGATCGCCGCCACGAAGCAGTGGATCGAGCGGTGCTGTGCGAGCGTGGACCTCTGGACTGAGTCGGCCGATGCCAGCGCCGCCGGCCGGTTCACCGCCGAGTGCGACGAAGGGCTGCGAGCCTTCCACGAAAAACGCCAGCCTGTTTGGGGTCAGACCTGATCCGAATTCACGCACGAATCCTGCCGAAGAGCCAATCTCGAAATACACCCCAAGCCGGTGGCTTGAATGTTTCCCGTGCGGACGACTCCCCCGATCGCTCAATGTTGTTTAGAATCCGCGTCGGCCCGCTTGAGTCTGCACCATACCCGAGCAAGAGAGGACTGCGATGCCGTCGGACCAGCAATCGAGCATGACGTGGCTTGTGTTCGCCCTCATGACGGTCGCGTCGTGGGGTGTGTATGGCGTGCTGTTGCACATGGGTTCGAGCGCGATGGGGTCGCCCGCCGACCCGAATACGCGCTACAAGGCGTTCTTGTGGGTGGGCGTCGCGTATTTTCTCACGGCGATCCTCGCACCCATTGGGCTGCTCGTCATCAACGGGGCAAAGTGGGACATGCCGGCGGCGGGAATGGGTTGGTCGCTGGTGGCGGGCATCGTAGGCGCGATCGGTGCGTTTTGCGTGTTGCTGGCGTTCGGCGCCGCGCCCAAGCCGACCGTCGCGTACGTTCCCGTGATCATGTCGATCATCTTCGCCGGCGCGCCGATCGTGAATTCAGTCGTGGCGACGACCAAGGACCACAACTGGTCGAACGTCCGCTGGCCATTCGTGCTCGGCATCGTGCTGGCCGCCGCGGGCGGTTGCCTGGTGACGCTGTACAAGCCGGTGTCGAAGCCGAACGCAGCGCCGGCCGCCGCGGCGCCAAGCAGCCAGCACGCGACGAGACCCTGATGTTCTATGACTGCGAACCTCACCGCGACCGAAGCGATGGATCGCATCAACACGATCGTGGCTCACGCGTGGATGGTGCGGACGTTTCTCAAGCACGCGCCGGAGTTCGAGGGCGACGTGGATCGCATGGAGATTCCGCGAGCGATCTTCGACTTCGCTCGCGCGGTCGAGACCCGCTATGCCGCGCGCGACGCCGCCGGCTATCTCAAGATGGTCCGCAAGAAACTGGCTAAGCTCCGCGCGGCGGCCGATCGGCTCGCCACGGAACGCACCAACATTTCGACTCACACGAATTTCGAGCAGGCGGCCGTGTCGCTCACGGGATGCGTGCTCGCGGTTGAAGAGATTCTGGGCGCGGTTCGAGATGAGCCGCAGCACGCCGGTGGAACCACAGATTCCACAGATGACGCAGATCTGGCGGTGGGTTAGTAGGCTTCCAGCCGCTTCCATCCTGAACAGCTTCCGATGTCAGGCTGGAAGCCTGACCCACGTCTACTTGGCGAGGGTCCACTCCGAACGCTCGTATTTGGTCTCGACCAATTCAGCGACTTCCTCGACGGGCCAGCGGTCTGCGGCGACTTGGCAGGCCCATGCGTTTCTCAGTCGCCGCCCGAACTCATCACGATTCAGTCGGACGTTTGTGAGGAAATCGGAATGTTCCCGGCCGGCGCGATAGGTCGGCTGGCGGGCCGGTTCGCGGAGATACCGGGCCACGAGTCGCAGGTCGAAATCGCACAAGATCGACCCGTGGTGCAGGAAATGAGTTTGGCCGCGCCGCTGTGCGTTGCCGCAGAACTTACGGTCGCCGACCACCAGATCGCTCGCGCCGGCCCGGTCGGCTCGCGGCTCGATCAGACGCACCGCCGCCAGCATTCGTTCAAGCACGTAGTCGAGCGATGTGCCAACGCCGTCGAGATGTACAGCGCGGTCGTAACGCAGGACCAGCGTGAAGTTGAAACAGCCAGGCCCGACCAGCACCGTACCGCCGCCGCTCGTTCGCCTCAGCACTTGCACACCTTCGGCGGCGCAGCGGTCGAGCCACACATCGCCAGCCGCCGGACAATTGCGGCCCAGAACGACGAAGCAGATTGGGCTTTCCCAGACGCGCAAGTACTCCGCATCGCCGCCGGACTCGGCCGCCCGCCACAGGGCCTCGTCGAGCGCGACGTTTTCCGCCGGCGTCGGCAGTGTCAGGTCGAGGAATTGCACGTTGCGCTCTTGCGGCACATGCGGACGAACGACTCGTGAACGGTCGTGTCGTATGTCATTTCCGGATGGAAGGTCGCGCCGAGCACGGTCGGCGTCGCCACGAGGACCGGCTCATCGCCGTGACGCGCGAGGATGCGGACGCTCGAACCAACGCGAGTGATCCGTGGGGCGCGGATGAACACCATCTCGATCGGCCGTTCCGCCACATCGCCGTCGGCGGTGTACGGGCCGAACGCCTCGAAGCTGTCCACCTGCCGACCGTAGCTGTTTCGCTCGACCGTGACGTCCAAGAGTCCGAGCGAATGCTGAGGCGGTCCGGTCACCTCGGTCGCGAGCAAGATCACGCCGGCGCAGGTGCCGAAGATCGGCCGGCCTGTCGCGTGGAACTCGCGGATCGCCGGCTCCATGCCACCCGACGCGAGCAGCTTCAGCAGCGTCGTACTCTCGCCGCCGGGGATGACCAGGCCCGCCGCATCGCGCAGTTGGTCCGGCCGACGCACCTCGACCCACGCGCATCCGATGCGGTCAAGCATCCGGCCGTGCGCAGCGAAGTCGCCCTGGAGGGCTAACACTCCAATGGGAAATGGACTTTTCATGACGCGGCGAGGCTGGGAAAGACCTCATCGGGTCTCTTGCCGGTGATCCGCATGTAGATCGAGTCGGGGCACAAATCAATCTGGTCGCTCCAGCGGATTTCGCCGCCGCTTCCGATCGAGGCCTGGGCAAAGAACAGAGGGTCGTTCCAAGCAGCAAATATGCCTTCGCCGACAAGGTGCGACAGGTCCACCTCGCCTGCGACTCCGTCCGCGTAACGGACAAAGGGCCGATATCCGGGCAGCGTTTTGACCTCGACCGTCCGCCTCATGTCGTGAACTCCTGGTCCGTCGCGTGCTTCGCGTCACCACCCGCGAGTCTGCAACAGTTCCTTCTCCTCCAGTTGCCGAATGTCGAGGCCGCGCATCGGCTCGCCGAGTTCCTCGCTGACGCGGGCGAGCACGCCAGGGTCGCGAAAGTGCGTCGTTGCCTGAACGATCGCGGCAGCGCGGCGGGCCGGGTCTTCGCTCTTGAAGATGCCCGAGCCAACGAAGACCGCCTCGGCGCCCAGTTGCATCATGAGCGACGCATCGGCCGGCGTCGCGATGCCGCCGGCCGAGAAATTGGGAACAGGCAGCTTGCCGGTGCGAGCGATCAGGCGAACCAGCTCGTAGGGGGCGCCAAGTTCCTTCGCCGCGGTCATTAGTTCTTCGTCGCCGAGCGTCGTCAGTCGCCGCATCTCGGAGGTCAGCGCCCGCATGTGGCGCACGGCCTCGACGATGTTGCCCGATCCGGCCTCGCCCTTGGTGCGGATCATCGCGGCCCCTTCGCCGATGCGACGCAGCGCCTCGCCCAGGTCGCGGCAACCGCAGACGAACGGGACCTTGAACGCGAACTTGTCGATGTGGTAGCGCTCGTCGGCGGGCGTCAGCACCTCGCTCTCGTCGATGTAGTCTACGCCCAGGGCTTCGAGAATCTGCGCCTCGGCGAAATGTCCGATGCGGGCCTTGGCCATGACCGGGATCGTCACGGCGGCCATGATCTCTTTGATCTTGCGCGGGTTGGCCATGCGGGCCACGCCGCCTTCCTTGCGGATGTCGGCCGGCACGCGCTCAAGTGCCATGACCGATACGGCGCCGGCGTCCTCGGCGATCTTCGCCTGCTCGGCGTTCGTCACGTCCATGATCACGCCGCCCTTGAGCATCTCGGCCAGGCCGGTCTTCAGCCGCAGTGTGCCTGTGTGTTCTCCGTTGCCCGACGCCTTGTCTGCCATCAGTGTTCTCCAAGGGAAAGGTGAAGGATGACGCGGCCACTCCGTAAGTCACCTTCGCCTTCATCCTCCTTTCCCATGTCATTCTGCCACGCGGGGCGACTGCTGAAAAGATGGGTCTTGTTGCGGCGCCGATGAGTCGTGCATCCAGAGCAGCGCGAAGATGGGCGCCAGCGCGGCGGCGGCGAGTTGGTAGCCGGTCAGACCAAGCCACAGGGTCGGCTCGGGCCGGATGAACTCGGTGACGAACCGAAACGCCAGGTAGGCAATGATGTAGAGTTTGATGAGTTGGCGGGGGAAGCACTGCCGGCGGCGCAGCCACTCAAGCACGACGGCCGCGAGGGCGTGGAAAGCCGCCTCGTAGAGTTGTGTCGGGTGCCGCGCGACACCGTCGCCGAATTCGACGCCCCACGGCAGTGCCGTCGGCGCGCCGAAGCAGCAGCCGCCCACGAAACACGCGAGTCGCCCTACCGCAATCGACGCTGCAACCGGCACGGCGAAGCTGTCGCCCGTCTTCACGCGCACTCCCAGCGACCATTTGGCGAGTTCCACTCCGAAGTAGCCGCCGACCAGACCGAACACGATCGTCTTTCCGCCCTCGAACCAGGCCACGCCGCTCACCAGGCCCGGCCAGTCGACGAGGACGAACGGCAACTTGGACGCGATCATCGCGCCGCAGAAGGCGCCAAGCCCGACGCCGATCCGCTGGCCGCGCGCGAGGCCGAGCGGCTGTTGCGTGCGCCGCGCGATTACGACGCCCGTGAGCAGCGCCGCCGCCATCATTGCCGGATACGCCAGGGTCATCGCAACAGGGGTTCCGCTCGCCGCAGCATCGGCAACGGGATGCGGCCCGTACGATACAGCACGTTATACGCACAGAACGGCACCACGTGGCCGCTCGGCAGAACGTGATGAATGCAGCATTTCATCAGCCGGCGCAGGTCGAAGTTGTAGGCGTCGAGAAACGACGTGATCGTGATGCGGAAGACGTCGGCGGGGGAAAGTTCTTCCGCGAGTGCCCGGCCGAAGAATTCCGCAGCCAACTCACCCGCCTCACTACCTTCTCTGCGACGCTCTGCGGTTGCCACGATGGGCAGAGTTTGAACCGCTGAGGCCGCAGAGGATCGCAGAGTAGAGGAAGAAATCACTGTCGCCGAACCGCCGCAGGCGCCGGAGCAGCATGCAAGTTTGCCCAGGTACTGCTCGATCAGTGCCCGCGTCCGTGCGCGAGTGAACGTGATCCCGTTCGCGAGGATTTCGAGGTTGTTGCGGGCGTCGATGAACCGGGCCAGCGGCACGACGCGCCCGCCGCGGCGGTAGGCGTAGCTCAGGCTGTGGCAGTTCGGATGGGCACAGGGGAGCGGCATGAAGTCGTCCGCTCGAAAAATGCCGTCGGTCTGCTCGACAATTGCCCGCACTACGTCGGGGAACGTGATGCGGCGTTCCAGGTCGGCAGGCAGCACGTGCCGGCCGGAGTACGTGGCCGGCTGGAAGCTGATGCCGGTGATCCACGGTCGCTCCAGACCGAACTTCACGATCGCCCCGATCTCGTGCTCGTTCACGCCCGGCTGCAGCGTGGTTACCAGGATCACGCGGACGCCGAGCTGGCCGAGAAGCTCGATCGCGCGGAGCTTGGTCGCGACGAGCGACTCGCCGCGGAGCGTGAGCGAAGTGTTGTCGCTGAACCCGTCGAACTGGAGATAGACTTCCAGCCGATGCCTGAACTGGCCGACGGCGGCGGCAAACTCGGCGTCGTGCGCCAGGCGGATTCCGTTCGTGTTGATCATCACCAGGTCGATCGCCTGGTTGCAGCCGTACTCGAGGATTCGCAAAAACTCCGGATGGATTGTCGGCTCGCCGCCGGAAAGTTGCAGCACCTCCGCTCTGCCCTCGACCTCGACCAGTCGATCAATCGCCGCGCGGCACTCGTCGAAGCTCAGATGCCGGCCGCCCGGTCCGCTCGACGCGTAGCACATCGGGCAGCTCAGGTTGCACGATGACGTAATCTCGACCAGCCCGACGCAGGTGTGCTGCTCGTGCTCTGGACACAGCCCGCAGTCGTAGGGACAGCCGCGATCGACCGGCGCGCCGAACTGGGCCGGCACTTTGCCCTCGAGGCTGAACTCCATTCGGTCGTACTGTCTGACGTCGGAACAGACGAAGTCGTCGCGGCTGCCGTGCGTCGGACATCGCTTGCGGAAGTACACGCGCCCGTCGCGCACGATGATCTTTGCCGGCGCCAGGTCGAGGCACTCCGGGCACAAACTCTGCGTCATCCCCAGAAAGATGTGGTCGCGAAGTTGCACGTCTGCTCCAGGTGGTTGGGCGTGTGGCGTGGGCCCCAGGGCCGTCAGGGCCGACGAAGACGCCGCGATCGCGCTGTCTTCACGCTTCACGCCTCACTTGCGAATCGGCCAGAATCGTCGCAACAGCCAAACAAACACCCACAGTCCTGCGATACCTCCCAAGCTGTATCCCGTGACCATGCCCCAGCCAAACTGCCCGTAGCCGGACGCCCAGAGTGAACTGGTGGCCGCACCGCCGAAGAACCCCGCCCAACACGTCGTGAAAAACGCGGCGCCGGCCGCGGCCCCAGTCAACGCGACAACGCCCAGCGAACCTGCAAACGCGAGCAACTTGTCGGCGATCGTCACGTGTTGGCCGTCGGCCCGGCGTCGAGCAGTCGCGGCCCGCGTGCGGATTAGCGCCGGCGTGGCCATCACGGCCAGGGCGATGCCAAGGCCCGGCGCCTCGCGCAACAGGCCCAAGCACACCGCCACCAGCGCGATGAACAGCATCACCGAACTGAGGCCGAACGTGCGATCGACCCGGCGGTGTTGCACGGTCGGCGCATGCTCGGCGGCGGCCCCCGGCCCGCGCGGCAATTCGGCGTGGCAGAGCCAACACGTGGCCCGTGATTCTTCAATAGATGCACCGCAACTGGGACAGAGCATGGCAGACCCTAACCACGACTCGCCTCGAGACGATTGGCGTAATCCTCGGCGATCCAGCGAACGCGACGGACCACCTGGCCGAGCATGACGCCGGTGAGCAGCACGGCCAAGAGCACGATCAGTTGATGATAGCGCGGCACGCGCGTCGCCTCGCGAAACCACTTGGCGTGCCCGAGCAGGAAGACATAGCCGGCCATGGAGCCGGCCGTCGCGAACCAGAGCAGCGGCAGTTGCAGCCTCAACGTCGCCAGGGCAATGACCAGCAAGTAGCCAAGGACCAGTGGGCTGCGCGGCCCGTCGGCCACGGTGAGAATCGCGGTCAAGAACATTACGTCGCACGCGGTGGAAACGAACTTGAGCGACGTCGGGAAAAACTGCAGCCGCAGGCTCAGCAACACGCCCAACGCCGCCATTGTCCACGCCACGGCCAGCGCCGTGACCGCATGATGGAACGGGGCGTCGCGAATACGCGGCACTTCAATGAAGCCGAGATCGAGTCCGTAGCGATTGATCAACTCAACGACGTAGAACGCCGCGATGGCGACGATGCGCAGCAGGTTCGCCCGCGACTCGCCCTCGTATTCTTGCCAGCGGCCCACAATAAACCACTGGCGATCGGTCGATGCGGGTGATGCGTCCATGATTGTACCCCTGCAGACGTCGAGTTCGTAACTGACAAAGTGCGACGGCCGCGGCTCGCCACTCACTGTGTTTCGTATCTACCTTCTCCCTCTCCACGCTGCGGGGAGAGGGGAAGAAGACCTTCGCGAAATTGTGCGGCGGCAATGCACTCCCGGAAGTCACTAAGTACTGTGCCGCATTGAATAGGGTCTGAAATCTGCTCCGGTCGTTTAACCCGCAGCCGCAGGCGAGGCATGGCTGGCGTTTGTTGTGCCTCGCCTGCGGCTGCGGGTTAAACGAATTCGGACCCCTTTCAATGTGGAGCAGTACTAAGTTGCGGCTATCATAGGAACCAATGGTCACCACGCGAAGATCAATCGGTTCGCCCAGTAAGACCAGCCGGCAGACCGCGGCCCGGCGCCGCGCTGCCGAGGCCGATCGCCAGCCGGCCTGGCCGACCCAGCTTCGGAAGCTGAACGCGATGCTTGCCGCGATCGCGCCGGGCAACCAGTTCTACCGCCACAAGCTCGATATCGGCGGGCGCCCGCCGCGAGTCGGCTCGCTCGCCGATTTCCGCGGGCTGCCATTCACAACCAAGCAGGAGCTGCTCGACGACCAGGCGGCCCACCCGCCGTACGGAACAGACCTGTCGTTCCCGCTCGATCGCTACTGCCGGTTGCACCAGTCGTCGGGTACTGCCGGCGTGCCGCTCCGTTGGTTGGATACGCCGGAGAGTTGGTCGTGGTTCCTCGGTTGCTGGGAAGCGATCTACGCCGTGATCGGACTGGAGCCGGCCGATCGGCTGTTCTTTCCATTCTCGTTCGGACCGTTCCTTGGCTTTTGGGGCGCGTTCGAAGGGGCGGCCCGGCGCGGCAACTTGTGTCTGTCGGGCGGCGGCATGACGACGGTCGCGCGGCTGCGGTTCATGATCGAGAACCGCGCCACGGTCGTGGCCTGCACTCCAACGTACGCGATGCACATGGCCGAGACGGCCGACGACGAGGGCATCGACCTGGCCGGCTCGCCCGTTCGTGCGCTGATCGTGGCCGGCGAGCCGGGTGGCAGCGTGCCGGCGACGCGGGCGCGCATCGAATCGGCCTGGGGCGCGCGGGTGTTCGATCACACCGGCATGACCGAAATCGGAGCGCTCGGAATCGAGTGCATCGCCCAGCCCGGCGGCATGCACCTGATCGAGTCGGAGTGCATCGCCGAAGTGATCGATCCGCGCACCACGAAGCCTGTGCGACCGGGCGCGCAGGGCGAGCTGGTGCTCACGAATCTGGGCCGATGGGGCAGTCCCCTGATCCGTTACCGCACGGGCGACCTCGTCGCGGTCGATCCGCGGCCCTGCCCGTGCGGCCGCCCGTGGACCCGGCTGCTTGGCGGCATCCTCGGCCGCGTAGACGACATGATCGTCGTGCGCGGCAACAATATTCACCCGGCCGCGGTCGAGGAACTGTTGCGCGGCCTGCCGCAGGTCGGCGAGTTCCGCTGCACGATCCGCACGCGCGGCGCCATGAACTCGCTCGGCATCGAGGTGGAACCGTCGCCCAGCGCCGCAACGACCGCCCAGGCGCTCGCCCGCCTGGTCGCCCGCGCGTTTCAAGACCGCTTCCACTTTCGCGCCGACGTCGCGGCCGTCCGACCCGGCACGCTGCCGCGGTTCGAACTGAAGGGGCGACGGTTCGTCCGCGACCGGTCCGACCCAGAATGACCGTGTGAATTGGTCCGACCCTGTTTATAGTATTGAGCAAGACCCGCCTGGCTACGCGCCATCGAGGACAACCAATGTCCACAGTGACAACCAAACCGGAATCACATTCACGTCCGGCGCTAGAGTCGTCGTCGCGGCCCGCTCGCCGCGCCAACGGCGGCCGCTGGTTCGTTCTTGGTGGAGTGGGCGTGGCCGCCGTGTTGCTGGTCGCGTGGGCGACCGATCGGCTCCCCGGGTCGAACGCCGCAATCGCGCCGCACGTTCAGTTGCACCGGGTCGAGCGAGAAACGCTGGAGATCAAGGTCGTCGAGCAGGGGAACCTCGAAAGCGGCGGCAATGTCGACGTGCGCTGCGAGGTGGAAGGCGGCCGGAGTGGCAGCGGCGGAAGCTCGGGATCCGGGACGCAGATCATCTGGCTCTTCCCCGAAGGCGAGTTCGCTCGCGAAGGCGACAAGATCGTCGAACTCGATCCGTCGGGCCTGAAGCAGCAAGAGATCGAACAGCGCATCGCCTACGAAAACGCGAGGGAACTGCTCATTACGGTAAAAAACAACTACGAAGCCGCACGAATCGCGGTCGACGAGTACCTGCACGGCACCTTCCCGCAGGAACGCGAGACGATCGATGCGGAGATCACCGTGGCCAAGGAAGAGCTGCGCCGCGCCGAGGAGTACGCCAAGTACTCCGAGGACCTCTACCGCAAGGGCTACGTGAATAAGCTGTCGCTCGAGGCGGACCAGTTCGCGGTCGAGAACCAGCGGTTGTTGCTGCGAGCGGCCGAGGCGCGACGGACCGGGCTGGTCGATTACACCAGGCCGAAGACCGTGGCACAGCTCGAGAGCGCCCGCGATTCGGCGCACGCCGCCATGAAAGCCGCCGAAGCCAAGCTCGCGCTTGAGGAAAGCAGGCTGCAGCAGGTGGGCGACCAACTCGAAAAGTGTACGATCCTGGCCCCGACCGACGGCATGGTCATCTACGGCAACTCGCGCGACTACCGCAACTGGGGCGACGGACCGGAAATCAAGGAAGGGGCCAACGTGCGACTCCGTCAGGTCATCATCCAGTTGCCCGACCTCAGCCAGATGCGAGTGAAGGCCAAGGTGCACGAGTCGATGATCGAGCGTGTGCGACGCGAACAGCGGGTCAACATCTCGATCGACGCCCTGCCCCAGCTCAGCCTGCACGGCATGGTAGCGACCATCAACAATCAGCCCGAGCCTTCCAGCCGGTACTCGTCGAACATCAAAGAATACGGCGTCTGGATCGACATCGACGAGCAGGTCGAGAACCTGAAGCCCGGCATGACCGCCGAAGTCGAGATCATGGTCGACCGATTGGAAAGCGTACTCGCCGTGCCGGTCCAGGCGATCACGCAGCGCGACGAGAAGTACTATTGTTACGTCGTCGGTGCGTCGGGCGTCGAGCGCCGGCCGATCGTGCTCGGAGCGAGCAACGACGTGGTTATCGAGGTGAAGGACGGAGTGAACGAGGGCGACCAGGTGATCCTGAACCCACGTTCGGCCGTGCCCGAGGCCCGGGAGGAGGAGTTGACGACGCCTCCCCACGGCGATGACGTCAAGGCCCCGTCGCAGAAGGGCAAGGACTCGGCGTCGCGCCCGCGCAAGAAGCCGAAACAAGAGGCCCAGTCGCGTTGATCGGCACGATGATGTTGCACGGCGAACTGGCCATCACAATCTGGCTGGGATTCAAGAGCCTGTTGCTGCACAAGCTCCGTTCGTTCTTGACCGTGCTCGGCATCCTGATCGGCGTCATGTCGGTAGTGTGGCTGCTGGCGGTAGGCGAGGGAATCAGCGAGCAAGTCCAGGATCAGATCCGCGAACTGGGCGCCACCAACATCATGGTGCGCAGCGTCAAGCCGCCGATGGACGAATCCATGGCGGGGTCGGCCGGCAGCTTCTTCGCCGAATACGGCGTCAAGCGAGCCGACTATCAGCGCATCATCTCGACCATTCCCGCGGTCGTCCGGGCCCTGCCGATCCGCGAGTTTCCGAAGGAGTTTCGGTTCCTGCACCGCAGCACGGCCGGCCGACTGGTCGGGTGTACGCCCGACTATCTCGAGGTCAACCACCTGAGCGTTGCGGCGGGGCGGTTCCTGTCGGCGAGCGATTGCACGGCGCGGGCGAACTACTGCGTCATCGCGCACAGCACCGCCGAGTCGCTGTTTCCATACGAAGACCCGATCGGCAAGTCGATTCAGATCGACTCGGACTACTACGTCGTGGTCGGCCGCACGGCGAATCGCACGCCGTCGGCGGCGATCGGCGGCAGCCTGGCGGCCCAGGACTTCAACCTCGACGTCTACATCCCGATCAACACCTGGCGCACGCGGCTGGGCGACGAGCAGCTCATCGCCACCGCCGGCGGCCGCGAAGGCGAGATCATGGAACTGAGCCAGATCACCGTCACGGTCGGCGACGTCGCTCAGGTTCTCGAAACCAAGTCGATCATCGAGTCGCTGATGCGGATGTATCACCGCAAGCAGGATTGGGCGGTGGTCGCACCGCTCGAACTGCTGGAACAGGCGCGGCTGATGCGCATGATCTTCAACATCTTGCTCGGCCTGATCGCGGCGATCTCGCTGGTGGTCGGCGGCATCGGCATCATGAACATCATGCTGGCGACCGTGACCGAACGGACCCGCGAGATCGGCATCCGCCGCGCACTCGGGGCGAAACGCTGGGACATCACACGCCAGTTCCTGGTCGAGACCACGGTGCTGTCGGCGTTGGGCGGGCTGGCCGGGTCGATCGGCGGCCTGTTGTGCAAGCCGACCATCGTCGCCATGCGGACCGCGGCGGCCTATCTTTTTCCCGAGCAATGGCGATGGTTGCCGCCGGTCGTGCAGACGCTCGAGCCGAGCGCGTCGGCCTACGTCTGGTCGATCCCACTGGCGTTCTTCATTGCCGTCGGCATTGGCGTCCTGTTCGGCCTTTATCCCGCCCGTCGCGCCGCACTGATGGACCCGATCGAGGCGCTGCGGCACGAATGATCGGACGTGCGAGTCACTCGCGACTCGACGTAGCCGCGTTGCCCCAATCGATCGCGTTTGCGAGAATCGGCATGGAAACCCAAGGCCGTTCTGAGACCGCTGATGCCCGTCGCTAAACTCTCGATTGTGATTCCGTTCTACAACGAGGCCTCCACTCTGGCCGCGATCTTGGACAAGGTGCTGGCCGTCGACCTCGGCGGTACGGCCAGGGAGCTGATCGCGGTGAACGACGGATCGACCGACGGGTCGGCCGAGATTGCTCGCCGTTACGCGAACTCGCACGGCGCGCAGGTGCGGCTGGTCTCGTTCCCGACCAATCATGGCAAGGGGCACGCCGTCATTGCCGGGCTGCGCGAAGCCACTGGCGACGTCGTGATCATTCAGGACGCCGACCTCGAATACGACCCCAATGACTACCGCTCGATCCTCGCGCTGTACGACGACCCGACGGTGAAGGTCGTCTTTGGGTCGCGGATACTCGGCGAGCGCCAGCATCTGAACAACGGCGCGCCGCGTCGTCACTCCTACGAACGCTATTACTGGGGCGGTCGGCTGGTGACGTTTGTGACTAACTTGGTTTACGCGGCACGGCTGACCGATGAGCCGACGTGCTACAAGTCGTTCCGTCGCGAAGTGCTCGACGGCATCGACCTGGAGAGTCGCGGCTTCGAGTTCTGTCCCGAGATCACCGCGAAACTGCTCCGGCGTGGATATGCGATCGTCGAGACGCCGATACACTACTATCCGCGCGGTTTCGAAGAGGGTAAGAAGATACGCTACACGGACGGCCTGAAGGCGATTTGGACGCTGTTGCGGCTGCGATGGAGGTAGACGCGATGCGGATTATCGACAAGCTGGAACGCAAGTTCGGCCGATGGGCCGTGCCGCATGTGACGGCGGCACTGATCGTGGCCCAGGTGGTGATGTACGGCGCGGCGACCGTCCAGGGCCGCGGCAATCTTCAGGGCGACGAGACGATCCTGGAACAGGCGCAGCTCGTGCCGGCGCGACTGCTCGCGGGCGAGTTGTGGCGGCTCGTCACGTTTCTGTGCGTGCCGCCGATCAGCCATCCCGTCTGCGCCTTCTTTTTCTGGTACCTGTTCTACATGATGGGCACGGCGCTCGAGAACCAGTGGGGGACGTTCCGTTACAACGTCTTTTTCTTGATCGGCTACGCCGCGACCGTGGCCGCGGCCTTCGTCACGCCCGACCAGCCGTCGTCGAACGGGTTCCTGCAGGGATCGGTGTTTCTGGCGTTCGCATTCTTGTATCCCGATTTCGAGCTGTTTCTGTTTTTCATCCTGCCCGTGAAGATCAAATGGCTCGCGCTGCTCACCTGGGTGGGTTACGCCTTCGTGTTGTTGATGGGGCCGATGGCGGAGAAGCTGCTGGTGACCGCGTCGGTCGCAAACTTCCTGATATTCTTTGCCCCCGATATTGTGCGCCGCGTGCGATACGGCCGGCGCCGCATGGTCGCTCAGGCGGCCCAGATCGCCGCCAAGAACGAACCGTTTCATCGCTGTGTCGTGTGCGGCATCACCGATCACAGTCACCCCGACATGGACTTCCGCTACTGCCCGAAATGTGCGGGCACGCGAGGCTACTGCACCGAACACATTTTCAATCACGAACACGTGACCGCCGATCGTGCGGCCGCAAGCCAATGAGCGGCGACGCTAACCCACCGGCATGACTCCCGACCCTTCACGTCCTGCTGTTCTCGGCGGCGAGCCGACGCGACCAGCCGGCCCGCCGGACTGGCCTATCGAAGACGATGTCCGAGTCGCACTCGACGCGGCGGCCCGCGACGGCTCGTGGGGCCGCTATCACGGGCCGCATGTCGAACGCCTGGAGACGGACCTGGCCCGGTTGCACGACGTCGAGTTTGCGTTGTGTTGCTCGAGCGGTACGTTGGCCGTCGAGCTGTCGTTGCGGGCGGTGCGGGTCGGTCCGGGCGACGAGGTCATCCTGGCGTCGTACGACTATGGCGGAAACATCTTGAGCGTACTGGCGGTCGGCGCGCAGCCGGTCCTGGTGGATGTCGACGCGGGGAACTGGAACCTGGCGCCCGGCGCGGTTGAGGCGGCTGTGTCGCCGCGGACGAAGGCGATCATCGCGTCGCACCTGCACGGCGGCGTTGTTCCGATCCGCGAGATCATGACCCTCGCGCGGTCGCACGGCGTTGCCGTAATCGAAGACGCCGCGCAGATGCCCGGCGCGTGGATCGACGGGCGTCGCGCCGGCGGCTGGGGCGACGTGGGAATCCTGAGCTTTGGCGGATCGAAACTGCTCAGCGCCGGTCGCGGTGGAGCGATCGTCACGGCGGACCGCTCACTGCACCACCGCGCAAGGTTGCTCTGCCAACGCGGCAACAACCTGCTCTACCCACTCGCGGAGATCCAAGCGGCCGTGCTCGCGCCGCAGCTTGCGAAGCTGGACGGCCGCAATCGGTTGCGCGCGGAGAATGTCCGGCGGCTCACCAGCGGACTCGATCGAATGGCCGGGCTTCGGCCACTCCGGAACAGCGTGCTGGCCGCAGAGCCGGGCTACTACAAGGTCGGCTTTCAATATGATCCGGCGGCGGTCGGCGGCCTGGCTCGCGATCGATTTGTCGCGGCAATGCGGGCCGAGGGGATCGCGATCGACGGCGGGTTCCGAGCGGCCCACGTCGGCCGCGCGCGCAGCCGCTTTCGCCGATCGGGCGACCTCGCCGAGTCCGAGCGAGCGCACCACGGCATGGTTGTGCTGCACCACCCGATCTTGCTCGGCTCGCCTACCGACATCGATCAGATCATCGCCGCCGTCCGGAAGGTTTTGCAGCATGGCGCCGAGCTCGCCGACGCATCGCAACCGCCAGACGCGGAGCCGTCGCAGGGTGACGCAGTCGCTGACACGCGCGGGAATTGATCCGAGATCAACGGTGGTGAGGTCCGCGTTTCGACCGAAGTCGTAGACGCGGCGACGACCCGACGCTGGCACTCGGTTCAGAGACCAACGGATCCGGCGATCGCGGCGCTGGCGTTTGTCTGTCGTCGCCATGCCGCCGCGACTGTGGCCAGGCCCACCGCCAGCAGCGTCGCCAAGCTGATGCAGCCGCCGATGCGGAAGCTCGGCGGGTCGTAGGTGAAAACGATACGGTGCTCGCCCGGTTCGAGACACACGCCGCGCATGATCCGGTTGGCGCGGAAGATCGGCTGCGGCTTGCCGTCGACCGTGACGCGCCAGCCGGACAGCAGCACGTCGGCGAGAACGAGAAGCCCGCGCGCCGCGGTTCGGGCGACCAGTTCGACGCGCAGCGGATCGTAATGCACAATCTCGCAATGGTCGGCGGCGGAGTCGGCGGCGGGGGCCTGGTAGGCGGCAACGTATCGCAACTCGTTTGCCTCGGCCTCGACCCACGCGACGCGGCGCGGGTCAAACTTGGTCCGCTCCAGTTGCGGATCGAACCACAGTTCGTCGCCCTGGTACAGAATGTTCTCCATGATGTCTTGCCGATCTTGGCGATCGAGGCCGCGGATCGGCTCGCGCAGTTTCAGCTCGTGGACGATCCAGGCGCGCGGCAGGTAGTTCAGGTTGCGCAGCACCTGAAAGTCGTCTTCCGTGGCCGATGACGAGTCCAGCGGCTCGGTGTCCGGCATGAACGTCAGGATGCCGCGGTGTTCCTCGTGAGCGAAGAGCAGCTTCGGCAACACAAAGTACTTCGCGTTCCACATGTCATAGCCGCGCCGCGGGTAGTAGACGACGCGCGGGGCCGGCGGGTGGCCGATCTTCTGAAGCTGCTCGGCAAGGCTACGCGGCGTGGTTCGATGGAATGGTGCGAAGAAGAACCAGTAATCGAACGTCTCCATCGTCCCTTCGTTGATGGTGTAGGTTACGCCGTGCGGCAGCCCATACTTCGGCTGAATCGTCTCTTTCTCCCAGCGCAGCACCTCCTCGTCCTGCAACGGTGAACTGGCCTTGTGCCATCGCGTAGGCGACCAGATCGAGACGCGGTGCACGCGAAACGGCTGCCCCGACTGCGTGCGGTTCGCCGCATCAGCAGCCTCGGCGCGACGCAGGATGTCGACGACGATGGGCTGTTTATCGATCGCAGCCTGCGGGGCGGTCGAGACCATCCAGCGGTTGGCGATGGCGAGGTCGGCGGCAACAAGGGCAAGCGCGGCCGCGGCGGCGAGCGCGGCCGCGGGCCGCTGCGACCGCCACCGCGCGGCCAGTGCCAGGGCGAGCACGACGGCGGTCTGCGCGAAGGCCGCGACGATGCACCACACCGCCTGCGGGGCGAGCAGCGGTCCGTAGTAGGGCGTGCCGCGCACCAGAGGCGATCGCTCCATCCACGTCACTAGCCACGGCCGGGCAGCGAGCGAAGCTACGGTCAGCACCGCGCTCGCGGTACACACCGCGGCAAGCACCACAGTGATTCGCGTCCGACCGACTGCGAACATCCTGTCCCAACCGACCGCGGCGAGCGCCGCGATCGCCACCGCCGCGAAAGTCAGGAGCTTCGCGGGATAGCGAAAGCTGCTGAAGCCGGGCAACGCCTCGACTAGGAACCAATAGAGGCCGCCGGGCGGGTTCTCCAGTTCATTTCGCAGTCGCCGTGCGCCGGCCGTCTTGCCGGACTCGCTTGCTGGCGGCGACGCTGCACCGCGCGGTTGGTCGACCGACATGCGGCGATGCTTGATGTTCATGTACCACGTAGGTCCGCCGGCCGGCCCGGCGGCGGCCCAGATGCTGATCACCAGCGTCAGGACCATCCAGCGTTGCCAGTGAGGCGCGCGGCGCACACCGCAGGCCGCAAGCGCCAGCAGCAGCGGTAAGACGCCGTGATAAAGCGATGGCTCCCAGACGCGATCATCGACCCCGAAGATATCGAGCCAGCGCGTGTGCTGTGGGAATTGATGTCCACTGATGTTGGGCCAGATCATCTCGGCCAGGCGCCAGGGCGCGGCCCAGAAAGCGTAAATCTCGTGATGCACTCCGCCCGCGGCCCGCAAGGTCACTCGCGCGAACTCGGCGGTCGGCAACCATTGCACAGCCGAAAGGCCGGCGGCAACGACCGCGGCGACGCCCAGCACGATCGTGCGCTGTCGCTTCAGCACGCCGAGCGGCCCGCCAACGGACGCCCGCCAACGACGAATCCGCCGGAACTCCCAAGCGACTAGAGCGACGATGCTCGCAACGAGCCAAAGGAATTGCATGGTTTCGTTCGGATGCTGCGTTCGAACCCACCGACCGGTCGCCCACATGCCGCTCGCCAGCGTGAGCGTGACGGCGAACTCCCAGTCGAGCATCGCGACGTACAGCGCCGCCAGACCACCCGTCACGTAGGCCGCCTCGGGGTCGCCGCCGAGCATTTGCATCGCGAGCACGCCGCCCAGCAGACTCGCCCAACGAAGGCCGCCCCCGTGTACTGCTCGGTCGGCGGCGACGACGCCGAGCGGCGCCCACGACGCGCCGACCAGAAAGATCGTGTTGCAGTACTGGAACATCACAGTGGCCCCAAACGCGAAGCTGATCGCTGCCAGCCCGGCGGCAAACTCGCTGGCCTTCCAGTGGCGGGCCATCGTGTACGCCGTGGCCGCGCACCACAGCACGTGCAGCAACGTGTACCACTTGAATGCGGCGGCATAGCTGATCGGCAGCCACTGAAAGATCACCACGCGCGGAGGATAGAGCACCGCGGCGGCCTGGTTGCCCAAGAGCGGCATGCCACCGTTCTCGTGCGGATTCCACAGCGGCCAGCGGCCGGCCTCCCATTCGTCGGCAACGTACTTGAGCAGTGGGTAGTAGAAGTGACCTGCGTCGCGATAGATGAAGTTGCGGTCCTGGAAGATCGCCTCGCCGAAGACCGCGCAGAATGTGGCGAGCACAATCACAACGACGATCAGTGAACGATTCGAGGCGGCCAAGGTCGATGTCGCGTGAGGTCGCGGGTCTCCATCAGGGTTGCTGGATGGTACTCAGTACGCGGTCAAGGACGGAATGGTTTTCGATGGGCCGGCACTCAGGGATGCTGCGGAACCAGGTGATCTGTCGTTTAGCGAACTGCCGCGTGCGCCGCTGGGTCCGTTCGATCGTCTCGGCAAGCGACCTGCGCCCGTCGAGGAGTTCGATGACCTCGCGGTAGCCCACGGCCTGACGAGCGGTGCGGCTGAGCGGCCGATCGAGGGCCAACAAGCGGCGCACCTCGTCCACGAAGCCGCTGTGGAACATGGCCGCGACCCGCTCGTCGATACGGCGGTAGAGTTCGGCGCGGGGAAGGTCCACGCAGAAGACGCACGCATCCGGGTTAGGCTCGCCGCCGAAGTGGACCTGCGCCGCGCTGATCGGGCGACCGGTCTTTTCGAAGACCTCGATCGCGCGAATCGTGCGACGTAGGTCGTTGGGGTGGATTCGCCGCGCGGCATCGGGGTCGACCGCGGCAAGCCGTTGGTGTAGGGCGTCGGCGCCAGCCGCGCGAGCCTCGTGCGTAAGCCGATCGCGCAGGTCCTTGTCTGGCGGCGGGCCGCTGTCTACGCCGTGCAGCAGGCTCTTGAGGTAGAGCGGCGTGCCACCCACAAACAGCACGCGGCGGCCACTCGCGCGGATCGCCCGTACCGCGGTATCGGCCGCGGCCAGGTATTCGGCCAGACTGAACTCCTGCCACGGCTCGACCATGTCCAGCAGATGGTGCGGTACACGCGCGCGATCGGTCGCCGACGGTTTGGCCGTGCCGATGTCCATGCCGCGATAGACGGCCATCGAGTCCATCGACACGATCTCGGCGCCGATGCGTTCGGCCAACTCCAAGCCGATCGCCGACTTGCCGCTCGCGGTCGGGCCGGTCAGAAAAAACGCTGTGGTTGAGTCCATGTAGTACTAGCCGGGCGGAATCTCGTTGGCGATCTCCCGGATACAGACGACGCTGCGTTTCATTTCAGCAGGGCGACGAAACCGGCTTGTTCGAAGTGATGGTCGCCCGTGAGAGCTTCGATGATTCCGTGGCGCTGCATCACCACGAACGAATGCAGTCAGTGAGCGACCACTCCTTGTCCGGTCGCTGAGCGTACAGGTCGATTCCCGCCTCATTCCATTCAGCTGAGAATCGTACGACGATAATGCCCGGATTGGCCAAGATGTCCTGACGGAATGGAGCGAATACGCTTCGTCTTGGTGGTCTGGCCAGTCCATCGGCTACCTCGGTCAAGACCCAGTCGGTGGTGACTATCCGCCCCTTGAGGGTGTGAGAGATTGCGACGGCCTTGGCGTGACCTGCATCGCTGGCACTAAGGATCGCGAAGAAGTAGAAGGAGTCGGCGAAGACGCAACTCATCGTTTGGGCGTCCCGTAGAGGTAGTGGTCGTGCTGCGCGGCAAAGTCGGGCGGTAGGTCCTTCACCATGCCGGCGTACTTGAGCAGACTCGCCAGGGGCGACTCAGTCCTGTCCTCGTCTTCGACGACAACTCTGACGCGCGTGCCCTCAGGAATCTGCTCGGGCTGGTCCAACACGATCACACCGTTCTGGAACGTTCCTTCCAGGGTCATGGTTGTGCTCCAAGGAATCGGCCTGCCCGTGACGAAACGATTCTAGCACGATCGCGGGCCGACGAATGTAGCGAAGTTGCAAAGCCGTTCACTTCTTTTCTCTGTGCTCCGGGAAATCGCGCTGGTAGCGCTGGAGCAGCTTCGGCGCGTCGCCGTCGACGAGGTACAGCTTGCCGCGAATCTTCTTGGTCTCGCCTGGTTCGAGGCCGCCGATGCGAAAGTCGGAATGCAAACACACGATCACGCCCTGGAACAGTTCTTGATAAGGTTCCCACGCCGTCGCCAGGATCTGTCTCTCGTCCGCCGAGAAGCAGCCGACCAGGCCGTTGGACGGGACGATCGAACTGAGCGGGCGCGGGTTTACGTCGTCGCGGTCGACGTGTTTGGGACACCACACTTGGCCCGGCGTGTATCGAGCCTTGGTCGCCCACGGCTGCGTCGGCATGCGGGCGAGCCGGCCGTCGACGAAGATGAAACTTCGCGGCAGATACTCCTCAGAGGCTCGCGCCAGCTTGACGCCGGTGAACTTGTCCACGCGGACACACGGCTGCGCCCAATGAGCTTGCGAGGCTTTGCCGGTCGGATTGTGGGCGACGAGGCGAAAGTCCACTTCGTCGGCCGATGCTCGGATTTCGTGCCGCACGACGACGCCGTCGTTGAGCGTGCAACGCAGTTGCAGCGCCTGGCCCGATGGCGCGGCCGAGACGAGTTCGGTCTTGTGGCCGATCACGGTCTGGCCCCAATCGCGATCGGTCGAGCCGGGCCGGCAATACGCTTCGAGGTACCAGACCTGAACCTCGCCGCCGGGCAGATGCGGTCCGCGCACGCTGAGCATGTTGTCGGCCCAGGCGAGCGCAAGCTTGGGCGCCGACTCGGTCGTGGCTTGTCCGCCCGCGCTGTCCCAGACCGCAGCCAGCGCGGCCAGCATGGACGCAACGATCGCCAATCGTCGGGCAGGCTTCATGATTCTGACTCCCGTGAGCAAGGGGCGAGTCCCAGCGTAACAGGCGAACCGATCTGGCGGAACGGTGAAATTGCCGCGCCGCCAAGTCCATCGCCGTTCGACAAATCCGGGTGCACGACGCACTTTGCCGCCCCCTCACCCAGCCCTCTCCCAAGACGCTCCGAGGCTAAGCCGGCAGTTGGGCGAAGTAGCTGACGTACGCCGGGCCGAGTTGAGCGACGGTCCAGCGCTGAGCGCGATTGCGGGATCTCGCGCTTGCATCGCCATAGAAGGCGGTATCGTCCCAAAGTCGCTCGATCGCCTGCACCCAGGGTTGAACCTCCTCCGCCGTCGGAAGCAAACAGCTCTCGCTGGTGTGGCGCGCGGCAATGGCGAACAGCAACCCGGCGTCGCCGACCACTTCGGGTAACGCGCCGCGGTTCGACGCGAGCACGGGGATTCCGTTGATCATCGCCTCGGCGGCCACCAGCCCGAACGATTCGTTCCAGAGCGACGGCACGAGCAGAATCTTCGTGACCGCGTAGAAGTCGCGTGGGTCGGGCGTGTTGTCCATCGCGTTGAGGTTCGTCGCCCAACTCAGGTCGACGGGCGCCCGTTCCAGCCACGACGCCCGGCCGCGCCCCTCGACCACCAGCATCGGAATATCCGGCCGCCGCCGCGCGATCTCTTCCGCAATCCGCGCAAACACACAAAGCCCCTTCGCCGGCACCGGGTTCACGAACGTCACGAATCGTTGCGGGTTGAGAGTTGAGGGTTGAGTGGCACAATCAACGTCCCTCGCCCCGCTTGCGGGGAGAGGGCCGGGGTGAGGGGCTTCTGTCTGACCTCTGATCTCTGACTGCTGACCTCTGACGCTGACTCGCTCCCAATCAATGACATACGGAAGCACGTCGCATTTCAATCCAAGCCGCTCCTCGTACCAATGCCGCGCAAAGTTGCTCGGCACAACCACGCGATCGACGTGGCGAAACAACTCGCGGTCGTGATACGCGAAGTTGTGCAGACCGAACACCACCGTGACGCCACGCCGGCGGGCCAGTTCGATCATCGCCCGCGCGACCGTGTCGCCGCCGTAAGTCAGCAGCACCTGCGGGCGAAAGTCGCGCAGAGTACGGTCGAATTCCGCCAGCAACGCATCGGGCTCGCCCGGAAACCAAACGTCGGGCAGTGTGGACCGGCTCCGAAAAATCGTGATCGGAAACTCTTCGCTCCGAACCCGCAACAACTGCACGGGCCCCGCGGTGGTCAACTGCTCGCGCCGCTCGATCGCGTAACCGCGATCCACCAGCAACTGCTCGACTGGCGCTTCGCCGGGCAGGTCCAACTTCGACGGGCAGAATGCCTTGCACGGGAATCCCGCCCGCGCGAGAAGTTTCAGCCCATCCAGCGTGGCGATCGCCGCGCCGCTCGATGGGTCCAAGAGACAGTGAGATGAGGCGAAGAGAACGCGATTCACGGGTGAAGGTATCGACCTCCGAAGGAACTGGCCGTGGCTTCCAGCCTGCCAGCCAGTTCCTCGGCCGACGTGGGCAGGCGAAGCCCGCCCCACGGCTGACCCAGATGAACGGACGCAGTCCCGAACTATTCCTTCAACCACTTCAGGCCGACGCCGACAATCGTAGCTGCCGCGCCGCCGGCGACAATCGTCCCGAACTGAAAACCGCTTCGAGCGACGAACAAACTGTGGCCGATTCCCAAGACGATCATTCCGCCAAGTAGCAATGCCAAAATGCCGAGGATCTTTTTCATTGGCTACACCCCCCTAGGCCTAGTCCTGCCTAATTGGTGCTTGCGCGCCGCAGTGCGGACATCGAAGCGTGATTGCGCTCATCGGGACCTCGCTGTTCTCCTTGCGAGGGCGGCCGCGACGTGAAGCGCGCATGCGAGATCCAACGCACGTGCAGTTGTCTCCACCCAAACGAAAAAGACTCCCAGCCCACTCCCGACCCCTTTTATTGGACCCGGGGTAATCGTTCCCGAAAACGACTCCCGTCCCCTGGTATGTCGGTCTTAGCCCCCAAATCTCTTCTCTGCATTCCGCGCGCCAGACACCCTCTTTGATTTGGGTGTAACCGGTCGCCCTCGCTGACGCTTCGGGTTAGTGTGACTTGGCTCGATTCTGCGTCGAAAACAATTGGGTAAGGGAGTGGGCTTGCGCCCACTCCCTCCCCGGTGTCGCGATGGGGTCGATTCCCCATATTTACCGGCGTGCCCCTTTCGGGCACCGGGCGACCCCGCGGAAATTGCCCCCGGAGGGGAACCCTTACGCTCCCGTTA
>Ga0185317_100039_pt1 | contig 58946 bp, 44 predicted proteins | sample DevilsHole_FD_128020 | JGI IMG/M metagenome (GOLD analysis project Ga0185317, IMG submission 128020) | Groundwater microbial communities from Devils Hole, Nevada to study Microbial Dark Matter (Phase II) - Devils Hole (SPADES assembly)... | ecosystem: Environmental > Aquatic > Deep subsurface >...
CAGCCGCATTCTCGCGCGACAACACGGCTGCTACACTGCATCCCACGAAGAAAGCCATAACACTCGACGAACGAGGCCTCATCGGTGTCTGACGAAGCTTATGTGCTCAGCGGCTATCGCCTGGTCAACCTAATGATGGCTGGGCACACGAGCCAGGTCTGGGAGGCGATCCAGGAGGGTACCGGGCGGCGCTTTGCCGTGAAGACGTTGCTGCCCGAGAAGATCAGCGACCCCGAACACCGCAAGTACCTCGAGGTTGAGGCCAAGGTCGGGATGCAAATGAGCCATCCGAAGATCATCAAGATCTTCGAGTACCACCCACACCGCGAGAACCCACACTTCATTATGGAGTTCTTCGCCGGGAACAACCTCAAGCAGCGGATCATGCGCAAGAGCGATATTGTGTTCAAGCACATGCCCGAGATCATCGAGCAGTCCGGACAGGCGCTCGCCTACATGCACGACAAGCGGTGGCTTCACAAGGACATCAAGCCGGACAACATCATGGTGAACGGCGCCGGCGAGGTGCGGCTAATCGACTTCGCGCTGGCCGAAAGACTCGGCGGCGCGCTGGCACGGCTGTTCGCGCGCAAGAGCTCGATCAAGGGAACGCGAAGCTACATGTCGCCGGAACAGATTCGCGGCCAACGGCTCGACGAACGCGCTGACGTGTACAGCTTCGGTTGCATGCTGTTCGAGATGGTCGTGGGTCGGCCGCCGTTCCGGGCCGACAGCCCCAAGGCACTGCTGGAAAAACACCTCTACGAGAAGGTCAAGCCGCCGATGACCCTCAATTCCGCCTTGACCGTCGAGATGAATGACCTGATCATGCGCATGCTCAGCAAGGATCCGAAGGGCCGGTTCGAGAACATGCACGAGTTCCTTGCCAAGTTTCGCGGCGTCCGGGTTTTCTCGCGCGACCCGCTCGCGGGCATAGCGAGTTCCTGATCGGTCTTCATTATCAGACGACTATGGGATCCTACGATTCACGACTGATCTTCGATCGGCCGATCCAGGAGCTCGAAGCGAAACTGGCCGCGACCGAGGCCGACCCCAACACGCCGGCCGAGTCGTTGCGCGAACTACGCCGCGAACTACTCGTGCTCCAACGCGACGTCTACTCCAAGCTCAAGCCATGGGAAGTGGTTCAGGTCGCGCGACACCCCGACCGGCCGCAGACCAGCGATTACATCGACCTGATCTTCGACGACTTCGTCGAGCTGCACGGCGACCGCCACTTCGGCGACGACCGGGCGATGGCCACGGGCTTCGCGAAGCTGACCGACTACAAGGTGATGTTTATCGGGCAACGCAAGGGCAAGACGCTGGCCGAGAAGAAGGAGTGCTTTTTCGGCTGTGCCCACCCCGAAGGCTACCGCAAGGCGCTCGAGAAGATGAGGCTCGCAGAGAAATTTCGTATCCCCGTGATCGCGTTCATCGACACGCCCGGCGCCTATCCCGGCATCGGCGCCGAGGAGCGCGGCGAGGCACAGGCCATCGCGCTCAACCTGCGCGAGATGGCCAAGCTCCGGATTCCGATCATCTGCGTTGTGATCGGCGAAGGCGGGTCCGGCGGCGCGCTCGGCATCGCGGTCGGCAACCGCGTCAGCATGCTCGAACACGCCTGGTACTCGGTGATCAGCCCCGAAGGCTGCGCGGGAATCCTGTGGAAGACCGGCACACCTGAGAACTCGATGCTTGCGGCCGAGGCCCTGAAGATCACTTCGCGCGATCTGAAGCGGTTCGGCGTGGTCGATGAAGTGATTCCCGAGCCGCCCGGCGGAGCGCATCGCGACCATGCTCAAATGGCCAATACGCTCAAGACCCATCTGCTCCGCCAACTCCGCTCACTGCAGTCGCTGTCGGGCGACCAACTGGTCGACGCACGGTACGAACGGTTCCGCCGCCTGGGCGTCTTCACCGAGTCTGCGGCGGCGAACGAGTCGCGTCGCCAGACTCGGCGCGATGCGGGCGCAAACGGGGACGAGGCGCCCGCGGCCGCCGGGGGTCGAGGTACGGCGGTGCCGGGCAGGGCGTAGAACCGCGGCACCGTGCCGGCGACAACCGCGGCACCGTGCCGGCGACAATCGATCCGATAGAGGGTCCGATAATATCTGTTATGTTAAGTTCACCGTGGCCGGCACCCCCCCCGCGCAAACCACTGTTTTTTCAGCGTATTCTCACCTAGAACGCCCGCTTGCTGTCAAGCAACACGGTGACCGGCCCATCGTTCGTCAGGTCGACCGCCATGTCGGTGCGGAAGCGGCCGGTCTCGACGTGCACTCCGCGCGAACGGCAGGCCGAAATGAAATGCTCGAGGAGCGGCTCGGCGACAGCCGGCGCGGCCGCGTGCGAGAAACTGGGCCGCCGACCTTTGCGGCAGTCCGCCAGGAGTGTGAACTGACTGACCGCCAGGATCGCTCCGCCAGCGTCGACGAGCGAGCGATTCATCAGCCCCGCGTCGTCTTCGAATACGCGAAGATGGACGATCTTGTCGGCCAGGTAGTCTGCGTCGGCGGCCGAATCGTCGTCGGCGACGCCGATCAGCACCAGAAAACCGCCGCTGATCTGGCTGATAAGATGGCCATCAACCGCGACGGACGCTCGGCTTACACGCTGAACTACAGCTCGCATCGGCTCGTTTTCTGACCGGCCAAGCAAGGCAGGGCGCCCAACGGCGCCCCCTGCCCGTTGCCGGGTTCAGATCGACTGAGTGCCAACGGCCAACGGCGCCGGCGCAGTCTGTCGAGTCGGTCGCGTGGCGACGCGATTGAGCACCGACAGGTATGCACGGGCCGCCGCTTCAATGATGTCGGTCGAGATTCCTCGACCACGGTAGACCTCGTCGCCGTAACGCGCTTCGACCGTCACTTCGCCCTGCGCGTCCTTGCCGCTTGATATGCTCCGCACCTGGAAGTCGCTCAGTTTCAGTTCGATGCCTATGATCCGCTCCATCGCTCGGAACACGGCGTCGATCGGACCGTCGCCCGTCGCAGCGTCCTGACACTCGCCGTCGGACTTCTTGCGCAGCCGCAGCGTCGCGGTCGGGATCGCTGAGGTGCCGGCCGACGTGTGGAACGAAACCAGTTCCCACAGTTCGAGGTCGTGCTGAATGTGTCGTTCCATCAACGCCTCGATGTCGGCGTCGTAGATGTCCTTCTTCTTGTCGGCCAGCACCTTGAAGTCGTCGAAGATCGCCCCGAGCTGGTCCTCGGTCGGATGATAGCCGAGATCGGCGAGCCGCTGCCGCAGCGCGTGTCGGCCGCTGTGTTTGCCCAGCACCAGTTCCGTGCGGGGCACGCCGACGTCCTCGGGCCGCATGATCTCGTAGGTGCTGCGCTCCTTGAGCATTCCATCCTGGTGGATGCCCGCCTCGTGCGCGAAGGCGTTGCGCCCGACGATCGCCTTGTTGCGCTGCACCTGAATGCCCGTGACATTTGAGACGAGCCGGCTCGTCGGGTACAGCCGCCGCGTGTTCACGCGCGTATCGCATCCATAAAAGTCCCGTCGCGTGTGTAGGGCCATGACGATCTCTTCCATCGCCGCGTTGCCCGCTCGCTCGCCGATGCCGTTGATCGTGCATTCGATCTGCCGGGCGCCTTCGAGCACCGCCGCCAGACTGTTCGCGACCGCCAGGCCCAGGTCGTTGTGGCAGTGTACGCTGATCACGGCCCGGTCGATGCCGCGAACGTTCTCGCGCAGGTGCCGAATCACTCCGGCGTAATGCTGCGGAGTCGCATAACCGACGGTGTCGGGAATGTTCACGGTGGTCGCGCCGGCGTCGATCGCCGCCTGCACGACGGCAGTGAGGAAATCCTGCTCGGTGCGGGCTGCGTCTTCCGGTGAGAATTCGACGTCCACGCAGTATCCGCGCGCCCGCTTGACCCCATCGACCGCGCGACGAATGATCTCGTCCTTGTTCATGCGCAGCTTGAATTCACGGTGAATCGCACTGGTGGCGAGGAACACGTGAATCCGCGCCCGGTCGGCATGCTTGAGCGCCTCCCACGCGCGGTCGATGTCCAAGTCGTTGCACCGCGCCAGGCCGCAGACCGTCGCACCCTTGCACTCCTCCGAGACGGCCCGCACGGCCTCGAAGTCGCCCGGGGAGGCGATCGGAAACCCGGCCTCGATCACGTCCACTCCCAGCTCTTTGAGCGCCCGCGCGATCTCCAGTTTCTCGCTGATGTTCATGCTCGCGCCCGGCGACTGTTCGCCGTCGCGCAGCGTGGTGTCGAAGATGATGATGCGGTTGCCTGACGTTGTCGTAGCCATGATCATTCGCCTCCGTTTCGCATTGTCGAGCCAAACAAAAAAGCCCCGGGGTCGAGACCCCAGGGCTTGTAACTTCATGCCGGACGCGCGGCGCGAGACCCTAGGGTGCGGGCTGGGTAAGCAGCCCCAGCAGAAGGTCTAGCGCTAGCGACTCACGAATCACGGTACCCTACTCCATCATGTCAGTTTCCGACGGCCGACTCGGCCGACTCGTCGCGACCAACTCTAGCGGCCCATGCAGGTCGGGTCAAGGACGAATGCTCGGTACCGCTCCACATTGAAAGGGGTCCGAATTCGTTTAACCCACAGCCGCAGGCGAGGCACAACAAGCGCCAGCCACGCCTCGCCTGCGGCTGCGTGTTAAACGACCGAGGCCGATTTCAGGCCCTATTCAATGCGGCGTAGTACTCAGTCTTGCGGCTCGAGCACGAGCGGCTCGTCGTAGTCGCCGTTGGCATCGATGCCCGCCTGAATGGCGGAACCGGCGGTGGCGACCTTCTCTCGATCGTTCGATTCGGCGGCATCGAGGACCACACGATAGTGGAGGTTCCCGATCTGCACATCGTCTTCGGTTGTGATCACGGCCTCTTCGACCCGCTCGCCGTTGCGAAAAACTCCGTTGGTGCTGCCGAGATCGCGGATCATGAGCCGGTCGTGGAGCTGTACGATGCAACAGTGCCGGCGCGAGATCTTCTTGGACTCGATCCGGATGTCGCATTCCGGGTGTCGTCCTACGAAGATCACAGGCCGGTCGAGCGGGATCGTTGGCCCCTCGTCCAATGGCACTAACCGTGCGGACATTCGCACCACCCTCTGATGTACCCCCCCGGCCTCATGTACAATCGAACAGCAACACATTAACCCCTCATGACGACCGAAGACAGAAAAAAATGGGACGAGCGCTACAGCCGGGCGGCGAAACCCGCACGACTGGAACCGCCGAGTTGGCTGATCGAGCACCTGGCGCAACTGCCGGGCGGCCGTGCGCTCGACCTGGCCGCCGGGCTCGGTCACGCGGCGATCGAGTTGGCGCGACGCGGCTGGGCGGTCACCGCGGTCGACGTCTCGCCCATCGGAATTGAACGAGCGGCTGACTTCGCGCGGCGCGTCGGCGTCCAAGTCAACTGGGTCGTCGCCGATCTCGACGCCTGTCCCCTGCCCTCAAGCCACTTCGATCTGGTGACCGTGTTCTCCTATCTCGACCGCGATCGCCTCCCGACCGCGATCGCTGGCACGCTGCGCCCCGACGGCGTGCTCGTCTTCGAAACGTTCACGATCGACCAATTGCAATTGCCCGGCAATCACCTGCGCAACCCCGCGCACGCGCTCGACCACGGCGAACTGCTGCGGATGTTCCCCACGCTGCGGGTTCGCCACTACCGCGAGGTCACGTTGCCCGACCGCGCCGTTGCGAGCGTCGTCGCGCAGAAAAGCTGAGGCGGCGCGGCCAAGCTACTGCACGACCCCCTTGGTCAGGTGCATGAACGCCGTCTCCAGGTTCATCTCTTCTTCCTTGAACAGATTGACGCGGTAGCCGTTCTGCACGAGTAGAGTCGGGATGAAGCTGTACTCGTGCGTGCCCTCCTTGAGCGTCACGACCAAGTGGCCGTCGTGCCGCTGCACGCCTTCGACCTCGCCATGTTTCGCGAGCAACTCCCCTGCTCCATCTACCCCGTCGACCACGCCGACGTTGAGCACGATCTTCGTTCGGACCTGCTTCATGACGTCGGCGACCGCACCGTTCACGAGCAGTTCGCCGCGCTCGATGATGCCGATCTTGTTACAGATGTCGGCCAGCTCGGGCAGGATGTGGCTCGACACCAGGATCGTCTTGCCCATGTCGCGCAGCTCTTTGAGCTTGCCGCGGATTTCGATCCGCGCGCGTGGGTCGAGTCCGCTCGCCGGCTCATCGAGCAGCAATACCTGAGGATCGTGCAGCAGCACGCGAGCCAGTCCGAGTCGTTGCGTCATGCCGCGAGACAGGCTCGTCACCAGCGCGTCGCGCTTGTAGGTCAGCTCGACAAGCTCCAGCGTGTCCTCGCAAATCTTGCGTCGCTTCGGACCGGTGATGCGATAGGCCGCGGCGAAGAACTCAAGGTACTCGATCACCTTCATGTCGTCGTACACGCCGAAGAAGTCGGGCATGTAGCCGATCAGGTGGCGAATCTCTTTGGAGCCGGTGTAGATCGAGTAGCCGCAGACGGTCGCCTCGCCCCACGATGGATTGAGCAGCGTGGCCAGGATGCGCATCGTGGTCGTCTTGCCCGCTCCGTTGGGACCGATGAACCCGTAGACGTCGCCGCGTTCCAGCGTCAGATTCAGCCGGTTCAGCGCGTAGAGGTCGCCATACATCTTGGTCAGTTCACGCGTCGCAATCATCTATCACGGTCTCCTGTAATCCGGCTCGACTGCCGGCGCGGCCTTGAGCGTGACCGGCAGCACCACACGGACGAACGTCTTGGCGGCGACGTCGTCCGGTTCGCCTCCGTTGAGGCTGATGCGGCAGCCGGGTCCGGCGACTCGCGCGACGAGCACCGCGCGGCCTAGATCGAGTTGCGAGCTGAGGTCCAGGTCGCGGAAGTAGTCGCTCGACGCCGACTCGCCGGCCTCGGGTAGTCGCTGGTGAAACATCATGCCATAGATCAGATTCCGTTGCAGCGCGTCGGCGTCGTCAGCCGCGTCGCCCTGCCCGTTTCGAGCGGCGGCGATCGGCGCAACGCGGCGACTCAAGTGCCCTCGCAGGTCCTCGCTCGACCGCGTTTCGACCAACATCGAGCCGGGCGCGGGCAGGTCGCCGAGCGGATAGATCTTGCGGGCGAACGCCAGGTGGCAGTCCTCCAGGCGCACGCCGAACCGGTTGCTGAGCGACCCGCGCAGTTCCGTGCCGATCGCGGTCAGGTTCACATCGACCACCGCCGGCGCCGGGCCGTGCCAGCGAGCGGTGAAGCTCTTCATCGACCAGACGTGGAGCGGGACGCCGACTATGCCGGCTGACTGAGGCTCGAACTGATAGCCGCGTTGAAACACCGCCACGCCGCCACGCCGCGCCATGCCGCCAATCGTGTCCTCGGGAACGCCCAACCACGAAACCACGGTCTCGGTCGGCCGTGGCTGCGCCGCCTTGCCGGGGGCTGGGCTGACCTTGATCGAGTATTGGTCGAGCCGCGGGCTGAACAGCGTGAACCAGCTTGTGCCGCGCAGGCTCGCAGTCGCATGGTCCACGTCGACCACGTCGATCTTGTTCACGCGCAGTTCGTTGCCCTTGAGGCTATGAACCGCGAAATAGGCCGCTACGCTCACCGCCGCCACTGAGATGGGGAACGTCACCCAGGTCAGTTCCATGCGTTTGAAGATGCGCCGGAGCAACCAGTAGTCGAGCGGCCCGACCAACAGCACGTAGCCGAGTATGCACAGAGCGACCCACTGAAACGAAATGATCGGCACTTCAGCGAACTGCTCTAGCGATCGGCGAAGGTGTGAGCTGAGGTCGCGCTGGGTTTGGCTCCACGCCTCACGCGACGTGGTCGATCCGAGCTGTTTGCGAATCGCCAGCAACTTGAGCCACAGGTCGGTCAGCCCGTCCCAGTCGCGAAACGGTTCGCGGCTCAGCTCGAGCGGTACCAGCGTGACGGTGCCCAGGCCGTAGGCGCCCGCGACCACGAGCGGCAAGTCGCGGCGGCCGACCACGACACGACCTCGAACGTTGGTGAGATGCGGCACCGACAGGGTCGATCGGATCGGAACCGGCGGGACACTGGAACCAAGGTAGCTTTCCAGGTCCGGGAGTTGGCTCACCGACTGCATTCGGTCCACATCGGCGGGCAGCATGCCGGCGAACACCTTCGCCGCCTGGTCCCACGCGCCGCCCGTCGTGATGATCAGCTTGCCGCCGTGCTTCACCCATGATTCGATCGCGGCGAGTCGGGAGGCATCGAAACCAGCCAGCGCGGTCGGGTCATCCGCCGAGATGATCAGGTGGTCGACGCCTTCGTAGCCGAACCACCGGTCGGGCAGGTCGCTGGTCGATTGCACATGACCGATGCGAAATAGGTCGCGCGGATAGCCGGGGCGCTTCGTGAGTTGGGCAAGTTCCAATCCGGCCGGCCCTCCGACCGCGACGATGAGCATCACACTCAGCGGAGCGCCCGCCGAGACCTGGCCGCTCGCCGATGAAAACGCGGCGCGCTGTACCGCCTTGCCGTCGCGGTCGGCCAGGCGCACGTGGAAACTGGGCATCATCTTGCCGGCCTTCACGAACGTGGCGACGTCAACCGACTCGCCCGGGGCCAAGCGAACGGGTGTCGCAAGCATGGCCGGCACATCGTCGCTGTCGGCCGTCGCGAGTTCGAGCGAGCCGTCGAAACCGTCGCCTTCGGCCGTTAGCTTCACGGTGGCAGGCGCCCAGCAGCCGACCTTGTAGTTGCCGCCGGCGTCCGACGCGGCGCCGAATCCGACTCGCAGGCCCTGCACTTGAACCTGAGCGATCGCGGGCGAGGTAAGCAGCGCCGCGAGCGCCACTCCCGCGACAACACAGGCCATGCCATACCTGTCGATCGTGGAGGGCGTGGTCTGTGCCCACGCCGAAGGCGTCAAATAACTCAGCCCAGGGTCGCGAGTCTGCGAGCGCACCCTGGGTGAGGGAATCGGCGTATTCTTCGATGAACCCTGAAGGGGTTCCACCGATCCGCTCCAGCCTGTGCAACCCCTTCGGGGTTGGACGCGGCGCTGAGGACTTCGTACCCAGGGTGCGCTCGCAGATTCGCGACCCTGGGCTGAGTTGTCCAACTGCTTCGCAGTTGCCCTCGCCGCGTCGGGTGTCGTAACCTGGGCTGAGTTCTTGAACTGCTTCGCAGTTGCCCGTGTTGCGTGGGGTGGTGTGGTGGAGTCAGTCATTGCATCCCTATACGCAACAGCCAGCGCTATGGTTTCTCGGCTCCGGAACATTCGCACGGAATCGCATGGCAGCCGGGGCAACCATCGCCATACTTGTCGGCGACAGCCCGGCCCAGGTCGATGCCCGAAACGTTCGCGATCGTAGCCAGCCACGCGAGCACGTCGGCGAACTCCTCGGCCCGCTCCTTGTCCGTGCCGTGCCGCAGCGCCGTGGCCAGTTCGCCGACCTCCTCGACGAGCCACATGAACGTCCCTTCGACCCCGCGCTCGACATCGCGCGGCAGATACATGTCGCGAATCAGTTGCTGCAGGCCGGCCAGAGTGAGGGGTTGGTTCAGGCTGGAGTGTCTTGCCATGGGGTCACTTGCTCTCCAACTCCTTGAGCAGTTCGCGAGCCTCAGTGTTATCGGGGCTGCGATCGATCAGGGCCTTGACGGCCTCGATGGCCGCATCGCGCCGGCCGGCGGCATCGAGCGCACGGGCAAGTTTGATCGCGATCGCCTCGTCCTTCGGCTTCAGCCGCAGCGCCACGTCGAACTCATCGGCGGCGGCAGGCCAGGTCCCCTGCCCCGCCAGCGCGTCGCCGAGTATGACGTGCGCGTCGGCGTCGGCGACGTCGATGTGCAGCGTCATCCAGGCGTAGCGCGCCGCCCGCGCCCAGTCCTTGTCCTCGGCGGCCATGCTGGCCAGCTTCTTGCGCGGCGCCGGGTCGTCGCCGTCGAGCAGGCTAAGTTCCTCGAGTGCGGCTCGCAATGCCGACCGATCGCCCGTCAGCAGCGCGACGCGAGCGACACCGGCCACCCACCTCGATTCGGCCGGGAATCGGCGGCGAGCCAGCTCGTACAGCGACTTCGCCTCGGCGTACTGCTTCGCTCGCGTGCGGATATCGGCCAGCAACTCGACGACTCGCGAATCGGGCCGGCCGCGATCGAGTGCCGGCTCGAGCACCTCGCGAGCGCGATCGGTATCGCCCGTCAACATGCTCAGCCGCGCCAGCACGTAGCTGCCGAGTGGATGGCCTTTGCGCGCCTGGGTCGCCTTGGTCGCCAGCTCGCGGGCCTTGGGATACGTGCGACGTCGCAGGTACTCGTTGGCCAGGCGCGCGGCTAGGTCGGGATCATCGGGCTTCGCCTGATGCGCTCGCTCCAACTCAGCGAACGTCATGGGCGGCTCGGTCGGACCGGTTTGCAATGTCGCGGCCAGCTTCTTCAGATGTTCGACGTAGCCCGCCTCGAACTCGCTCTTGGGCAGCTTGCAGACGCGCTCGACCGCCTCGCCGGTGGTCAGGCCGTCGCGGTAGGCGTCGAGCATTCGAGCCAGACTGTCCGAGCCGAACCGATCGAGCATGTACTCGGCGTACAGTTCGCTCTGGCAGTAGGCCATTTGCCAGTCGAGCGCCGACTTCGGGCGAGCGAACGCGAGATTGATGTCGTCCAGGTTGAACAGGTTGCCGGCCGGCACACGCTCGACGATTAGCTGGTTCCACACTTGCGAGCGCGGGTAGCCTTCGGTCTGCACCGCGAGCGCCTCGGTGAACCAGTGCGGGATGTTGAAGTTCGTCTGCTGCAACGTGATGACGTGGGCGACCTCGTGTTTGAGCACCCGCGCCCAGTTGAACTGCTTCTCGACGCCGGCCGGCGAGGTCATGGCGACGACCTTGCCCGTACACGCCCCGACCGTGCCGATCCAGGGCAGACCGATCGTTCGGGCGCTGAACCATTGATGCGCCGTCTGCCCCCTGCCCTTGTTGAATATCTCGATCGAAATCCGATCGGGCGGCCGAAACGCGAAGTGCTCAGTCAACTCCGCGTACGCCTCTTCCAGGTACTTCGCGGCGTACCGGCCCAACAGGCCGTCGAGTTTCTCGTCGACTCGGACGCGAAAATGTTCGGTGTCGATCGTCTGGTAGCCCTTGAGTTGATCGAGCACCTCGAGCATGTTCTTGGTTCGCGCGTTGAATGGATCGGCCTGGAAAGCGGCGTCGAACGTCGTGGCTGCGTCGTCTTCCTTGCCGATCCGCATGTACAACATGCCCAGCCCGGTGCGCGGCCCGGCCAGATCGTCGCCCGCGTCGAGAGCCTTCTTGAAGTACAGCTCGGCCTCGTCGAAGCGGCGATGATCTTCAAGCCGCTCGGCCAGCCGCCACAGAAACACCATGGGACGCGGGCTGGCGGCCAGCACCTCGTCGCGCAGCGGCTCGAACTCCCCTGCCCTGCGCGCGAGCAAGTGGCACGCGGCCAGTCGGCCGAGCGTCTCTTCGTCGCGAGCGTTCACGGCGCGGGCCTTTTCCAGTTCGGCCAGCGCCTCGGCGTATTGTTCACGCGCCATGAACAGGTCGGCCTTCAGTCGACGGGCGTCGGGCAGGTTTGGATTGATCTCGAGTGCGCGGTCGGCGTGTTCATGTCCCTGTTCGATGTCGTAGTCGCCGAGCGCGACGACGCCGACGGCGACATGCACGGCGGCGGCGTTCGGGTTGATCTCGATCGCCTTGCGCAGGTCCTTGAGCGCGTCGCCCTTGCGATGCTTGTCGGCGAACAATCGGCCCGACGCCAGCCGCGCCGGCCAGTAGTCGGCATCGGTCCGCACCGCCTCGTCGAACATGCCGTTCAACACGGCGTTCAGTTGCTCCGATTGCTCGCCGGCTCGCAGCGCACGCTGCGCGTACTCCGCCGCCGCTCGGCCGATGAGCACCAACGACGCGGCGTCTTTCACGTCGCGGCCGTTGAAGAATCGCACGAACCACTCGTAGCCCTTGGTCGCCGCGGCGCGATCGCCGGCAGCGTCGGCCAGTTGGGCGGCCACGAATCGGGCCACAAGTTGATCGGGGTCTTTCGCCAGTGCGGCGCGGGTCAGCTCCCCTGCCCTGTCGAGTTGACCGCGCAACAGGGCCAACTCGGCGGCGCGTGCGACAAGGTTCGGCTCGTCGGGCAACTGCTTGAGGGCCGTTTCGATTACTGAAACGGCGTCGCCCCAATCGCCCTGTTCCTCGTGGCAGCGACTCAGCCCGATCGCCGCGTCGCTCGCGGTCGCCTTGTCGTCGAGCAGCTTTCCGAACGCCTCGGCCGCTTCTTCGTATCGCCCGCGCAGCAGGTGTGAACGTGCGGCGGCGAGGTCGGCTTGCGATTCGCCGCCAGCCGCCGCGGTCGCGATCAGACTGAAGAGCAAGGCAAACACACGAGTACGTTAGCCGCTGCCCTGGGCTGATTCAATGGCACCGTCGGCGGTAGAATACGCCTGACTCGGACCTGTGGGCGAGCAAGCCATGCCCGAATATCGACCACCACCAGCCAAGCGACGCGGGGCGCAGATCGAACCGCCCAATCGGTTCGAGGCGACCCACCACGAGCCCGACTTCGAGCATCGCGAGTTCGACGAAGACCTGCACGACGACCAGCGCGTGGTCGAGACCGAGTTCATTCCGGACCACACCCAGGGGCTGATCGCCGAGAACAACAGTCCAGACATTCCATTTCGGTTCAGCATCAACCCGTATCGCGGCTGCGAGCATGGCTGCGTGTACTGCTACGCGCGGCCGACGCACGAGTATCTCGGCATGAATGCGGGGATCGACTTCGAGACGAAGGTCATGGTGAAGCTGAGTGCGCCGCAGTTGCTGCGCGACGAGTTGAACCGACCGAGTTGGCGGCCGCAGTTGATATCGCTGTCGGGCGTGACGGATTGTTATCAGCCGGCCGAGCGGCGGTTTCGGCTGACGCGCGGTTGCCTGGAGGTGCTGCTCGAAGCGCGGCAGCCCGTGACCATCGTGACCAAGAACTCGCTGGTGCTGCGCGATTTGGACCTGCTGCGGCCGATGGCAGCCGCGCGGCTGGTACACGTGGCCGTGAGCATCACGACGCTCGACCGCGAGTTGGCCCGCACGATGGAGCCGCGCACGAGTGCCCCGCAGGAGCGGCTGCGGACGGTCCGCGAGTTGAACGCCGCCGCCGTTCCGGTCGCGGTGATGGTGGCGCCGGTCGTGCCCGGCCTGACGGACGACGAGATGCCCGCCATCCTGCACGCCGCTCAAGAGGCCGGCGCCGCGTCGGCCGGCTACATCATGCTGCGCCTGCCCCTGGCCGTCGAGCCGGTGTTTCGCGATTGGCTCGGTCAGAACTATCCCCTGAAGAAGGACCGCGTCGAATCGCGCGTCCGCGCGGTGCGCGACGGCCGTCTGAACGATGGCAAGTTCGGCTCGCGCATGCGCGGCGCCGGGTTTCTCGCCGACGAGATTGAGAAGGTGTTCGACCTGTTCACCAAGAAACTCGGGCTCGACGGCGACCTGCCGCCGCTCGACTACTCGCAGTTCCGTCCACCGCGATCGGCTGCCGGCCAGTTGCGGCTGTTTTGATGTTCGGGTGGGGCAGACATTCCTGTCTGCCTTAGGTACTGTCCCACATTGAAAGGGGTTCGAATTCGTTTAACTTAACCCGCAGCCGCAGGCGAGGCATGGCTGGCGCTTGTTGTGCCTCGCCTGCGGCTGCGGGTTAAACGACCGAAGCCGATTTCAGACCCTATTCAATGTGGCACAGTACTCAGCAAACTCAAGGACCAGGGCAAACAGGAATGTCAGCCCCGCAAGGCCAAAAAATCGCTTGGCAACCGGCCGCGCGGTTGGTCCAATGGACTGGCCGCTCCGAGCTTTGCTGTGCCAGCGACCACTAACCGCAAGGAGAGGTCCATGTCCGCGCCCAGATGGTTCTGTCGTCTGTTGTGTGTTGCACTGCTCGCGACCCTGCTCGGCGGCCACGAATTGGCGGCTCAGTTCGGAGGCGGCGGGTTCGGCGGCGGCGGAGGCGGCGGGGCTGGCGGCGTGAACGCTCAGGGCGTCTATGTCGACGCCGAAGGCGTGCTTCGCACCGTACTGGTCGGTGAGCCTGATGCGGCCATGGAACAACTGCGCCGCGGGCTGCGCGTCGGCAGACCTGCCGGCAAGGTTGCGTCCAAGTCGGCCCTGCGGCACGTATCGCTCGCGAGGCTGGCCCGCGAAGTGCAAGATTGCCTCGAGGCCGGCAAGCGCGTGCCCGACGAACTGCGGTTCCTGGGCGGGATCACGCAACTGCAGTACATCTTCGTCTACCCAGACGAAAAGGACGTCGTCATCGCCGGACCGGCCGAGGCGTGGGAGATGGATGCGGGCGGCCGTGTGCTGGGTCAATCGAGCAAGCGGCCGGTGTTGTGGCTCGACGATTTGGTCACCGCCCTGCGCGTCTTCCCACCCGACGGCAAACGCGACGTCGTCGTGGGCTGCTCGATCAATCAGACAGACGAGGGCGTGCGTCGGTTGAACTCGTACCTGGCAAGCCTCGGTCCGCTCGATCCGCGGCAGGTCAACGCCGCGTTGGTGCAAGGTGTGCGCGACGCACTCGGTCTGCACAACATCGAGGTCTGGGGCGTGTCCGAGACGTCGCGCATGGCGATGACGCTGGTCGAGGCCGACTACCGAATGAAGCTGATCGGCATCGGACTGGAGAATCCACGAGTGCGCGGCCTGACGAGCTACGTGGCCATGATGGGTGCGGGCGACGGCGGCACGAACAAGATGCAGCGCTGGTGGCTCGTGCCCGAGTACTCGGCGATTATCGAGAGTGCGGCGGGCGACGCCTTTGAGTTGCAAGGGCCGCGCGCGAAACTGCTTGCCGCCGACGACAAGCTCAAGGTGTCGGGCCAGGTCATCCGCCAGGACACCGCCAGCGCGACGAACCGTCGTTTCTCGCTGTCGTTCTCGAAGCACTACGAACCGCTGGCCCGCGTCAGTCCGGTGTTCGCGGAGTTGCAGAATGCGTTCGACCTCTTGATGTTGGCCGCGATCGCCCAGCAGCGCAATTGGGTGTCGCAGGTCGCTCCAGACCTTGCCCTGTTGCTCGATGCGGAGGACGGCTACGTGCCCGCGACCTACCCTGCCCCGCGGCATTCCGAGAGCGTCGTGAACACCAAGTGGATCGGCAACAAGCTGGCGATCCCGGTGGGCGGCGGCGTCGTGGTCGAGACGACCAAGCTGTTGAGTTCGCAACTGACCAAGGCCGACGCCGCGAAGCCGAAGGACCGGCGCAACGAAGCGGCCAAGCCCAACGCTCCGCCGCGCGCGGTGTGGCAGGATTGATTCTGTTATCGTGGTGCGCGAGGCTTCGCGGCCTTGCGCCTTCGCGCGAAGTCGGTTCTTTTTCTGGGAGGTGATCAGTTGAGAGCAATTCTTGTAACTTTTGGCTTGCTTGTTTCGTTCGCCATCTATGCCGATGAACCTGGCAAGAAGGAGGGGCCCAAGAAGCACGGAACTGCGAGCAAACATGAGTCAGCGGCGAAGGTTCAAGTCGGTCACAAGGTCCCCGACTTTACCGTGCAAGACGTGGACGGCAAGTCGTGGAAGCTGTCCGAGTTGCACAAGAAGGTGTCGCTCGCGAAACGTCAGCCGATCGTGCTGTCGTTCTGGTGCTCGTTTTGCGGATCGTGCCGCCGCGTCGAGGGCGACCTCGAGAAACTCGCCCAGAGATATCGCGGCAAGGCCGCCGTGTTCGCCCTGGACGCGAGCGCGGGCGAGACGGCCGACGAAGCGACCGAGGCGGCCGAGAAGGCCCACCTGACCTTTCCCGTGCTGCTCAATCCCGACGGCCGCGCGGCCGACATCTTCGGCACCAAGCTGACCACGACCACCGTGGTCATCGACGCCGACGGCGTGCTCCGCTACTGCGGCCAGTTCTCGCACGGCGAACACAAGTACGCCGAGCACGCACTCGACGCCGTGCTGCACGGCAAGGAAGTCCACACCAAGACGACCCCGCACCACGGCTGAGACATCGTACGCAAATGACTCCCGTGTGGAGTCGACATCACCGCGATCGGCCCGTCGTCGGGTCGATGTCGAGGCCTAATCGCTCGTCGGCGTCGGTGTAGAAGAAGAAGCCGTTCATCATTTCGTGAAAGGTCTGCGGGCCTTCGCGCACGGTCGCCGTCGGGTCGGGGTTGTACGGGTTGAACGCCGAGTTGTCGTAGTGGGCGATGCACTCGATCTTGGTGCCCTTCGGAATCCGCTTCGTGCCCGGCGCCCAGCGATAGGCGTGCTGCCAGTCGAAGCTGTAGTTGGGAATGACCAGCAGCGTCTCGCGGGTGCCGTCGGGTTTGTGGGCGACGAAGGTCATGTCCTTGCCGCGCACGTGCATGTGCGAGAACATGCCGACGCCGATCGCGTTGCGGTCGAGCGTGCGAGCGTCGCTGACCGGATGGGCCGCGGCGCCGGCCGAGATCGCGAACTTGGTGTTGTCGAGTCGGATGTGCCGCAGTTCGCGATCGACGACGCCGCGCGCGTACTTGATCCCAACCGCAATCCTGCACTTCTCCGGTTTGCCGGTCGTCACGAAGTGGATCTGCAGACCGAGCGTAGCGCCGGCCGGAATGCGAAACGCGGCGCCCTCGGCCACGGTCAGCGGTTCGCCGCCCGGCACGACGCCGGTGATGAAGTTCGACGCCTTGACGCCCTCCGACGGAACCACGTACGCCATGTTGCAATGATGCACCGTCTTCGGGTTGTCGGGCAGAATCTGCACGCCCTGCACCCACGTGTCGTGCTGGAAGATGTGCGGCAAGACGGTGTACTGATACTTGACGACCCCCTCGGCCGGCAGGTCGTGAGTAGTCAGTTCGGTCAGGACCAGGTCGGGCTTGCCGATCTGCCACTTGTCGTCTTCCGGCGGTAGCTCGAGCGGCGGCAGCTTCGATTCGTCGCCGCGAGCCTTGCCCGACTGCGCCCACTCGACGACCGCGGCCCGTTCGTCGTCAGTAAGTCCGCGGCGGTTCACGAACTCGCCGTGAGCGTCGCTGCCGTACCACGGCGGCATGCGCTGCTCGGCGACAACCTCGGCGATCATGTCGGCTCGCGATGCGATAGCGCTGTACGACGTGAGCGAGAACGGTGCGGCCGTGCCCGGCCGGTGGCAACCGACGCAATGCCTGCGAACGATCGGGGCGATGTGGTCGGCGTACGTCGGCGCGCTCGGCGACGTCGTGCGCTGCGGCCGTGTGATCAGGCAACCGTCGACCGGCGTCTCCGGCACGGCGACGTCGCGGCCGGCCAGCACCGCGTCGATCGCATCCTTCAGGTCGAGTCGCGTCGCGGCAGGCTGCGTGCCGCCGAGTCGGTACTGGTCGTCGATGCGGCCGCGATAGCGCACGACGCGGCCCTCGTCCAGCACGACCACCTCCGGCGTGCGAGTCACGCCCAGCGAACGCGCCGCCGCGGCGTCGAAGTCCTTGACGAACGGAAACTCAGCCTCGAAGCGAATCGCCTGCTCCGCCATCTCCCTGATCGAGTCGCCCGCGCCCACGTTCACGGCTACGAATTGCACGCCTCGGTCGCGATACTCCGTGTCCAGCCGCTTCAGCGCCGGCATATATCGCTCGACCAGCGGGCAGCCGATCGATGTGAAGACGAGAACGGTCGCCTTCTTGTTCGGCAGGTCATCGAGTCTGCGCGGCAGGTAGCGAATGTCCTTGAACGCGAGCCGTGGTGCGGGCGAGCCGATCCGGATCGACGGCGACTCCTGGGCAGAGGCCGGGACGCCGGCGAGAACGGCTGCGAGTGCGATGAGCGGGATGAAACACATGGGCTGATTCCTTTGCGCTGTGGGGCTGTGCCACGGCCGACAGGATACCACAACTCGCGTCGCCGTGCCAAGCGTCAGGCGGCAGTCGCGCGGCGGGGGCGGACGCGGATGTCGAACAGGCTGAAGATGTCCTCTTCGCTCAGGTCCATGTCTTCGGGCGGCTCGGTGCCCGGCACGATCTCGGCCGCGAGCGCCCGCTTGCGGTCGAGCACCTCGATGATGCGCTCCTCAATTGTCTGCGTGGCAACGAACCGCGTGACGAACACCGGCTCGGTCTGGCCGATGCGATGCACGCGATTGATCGCCTGATCTTCGACCGCGGGGTTCCACCATCGGTCGAACAGGAAGACGTACTGTGCGAATTGCAGATTGAGGCCGACGGCGCCGGCGCCATAGCTCAACAGCAGGGCGTGGCAGTTGGGATTGGTGCGGAACTCTTCGATCACGCGGTTGCGGTCGTTCGACGAAAGCCCGCCGTGAAACTCGAGCGGGCCGTAGTCACGTAGCTCGCCGGCCAGTCGGTGCAGCGTGTCGACCCACTGCGAGAAAATGATCGCCTTGCGGCCAGACGAGGCGATCTCTTCGAGGTCGGTGCGAAGCTGATCGAGCTTAGCGCTCTCGCGCGTGGCCGGATCGAAGTTGCAAATCTGTTTGAGTCGCAGGATCAGCTCGAAGACATTCTGAATCGTGATCGAGTCGCCGAGATCGTTCAGTCGTAACACTCCGTCCTGCTCGGCCGCCTCGTAGGTCTCGCGCTGGGCGGCGGTGAGGTCGAGATGTGCGTCGCGGACGAACTTGGGGGGCAACTGGTCGAGCACCTGTTCCTTGAGGCGGCGCAAGATGTACGGCTGGGTCAACTCGCGCAGTCGAGCGGGCGTGGGTACGCCGTAGATCAGCGTGGGCAACACGAACGAGAAGATCGACACCAGGTCCTCGGTGCGGTTTTCGAGCGGCGTGCCGGTGAGCGCCCAACTGCGCTTGCGAGCGAGCGAGCGGACCGCGCGGGCGGTCTGCGACTGCTCGTTCTTGATTCGCTGCGCCTCATCGAGCACGACCAGGTCGAACTCGAGCTTGGCAGCGCTGACGAAGTCGATGTCGCGCGCGAGCAGTTCGTAGTTCACAATCTTGACCGGCAGGTGCGGCAGTTCCCAGAGTGCGTGGCGACGCCGCGTCGAGCCTTCGATCACGAGCGTCGGCACGTCGCCGGCCCAGCCGCGAAACTCGCGACCCCAGTTGCTCGCCAGCGACTTCGGACACACCAGCAACACGCCACGCACCAGGCCGGAACCGAGCAGCATGCGGATCGCGACGATCGCCTGCATCGTCTTGCCCAGCCCCATCTCGTCGCCCAGCAGCGCAGCCGGGCGCGGCACCAGAAACGAAATGCCCTGAGCCTGATACGGAAACGGCTGCGCGGGCAGGTGAATGGCGCGGTCCTTGAGCAGCGTCTCGATCGACGGCTGAAGTGAGAAGAACACGCGGTCGCGCAGCGACAACGCCGGCCCATCCGATTCAGACATGCGGGACGCCGGCGGCCGAGGCTGCGCCGGCTTGGCCGCCGTGTGGGCGGCGGGTCTCGCCTCGCCGATAACCGGATCGGGAAAACGGAACGACCGCGCGCGGCAGCGCAGCGACGGCAATCGTTCGGGCTGCACGCCAAGTTCGCCGAGCATGTCGAGCGTTGCGGCTCGAACCACCGTCGCATCCAGCAGCGAGGTCGCGCCCGATCCGACGCCCATTCGGAGGTCAAGCTGTCTGGCCTTCATGTGTCACGTACTACGCAGCCAACTTGGTTCCGTCTCGCAACAACTCGCGGATCGCCTGCCAGATTCGAATGAACGGCTCGGCCAGATCGAGCGACGGGTTCATTTCGGCCAGCCACTGGTTGAGTGCGTCGATGTCCGAGTCGAACCCGGCGGCCGCGACAAGATCGGGCTTTCGATGTCCGTCTGCCGCACCTTCCGGCGCAAGCACGTCGCTGCGCCGCGCCGAGGCGACGCAAACGATCGGACAAGACGATCGCGCACGTTCGCCCAGAATGAGCGGCTGATCGGTGACGACAAACGACGGTTCGAGCGTAGTCTGCCGCGTGAGCTTGGCCGCGATTAACTCGCCGTAGATGTACTTTTCCAGTTCGGCGCCGTAGAGGATGCGATGCGTGGCCGTAGGGCGCACCGGCGTCGTGTAGTGAAACTCGAGCGGACGTCCGCTCGCCGAGGTAAGCAGGTACCCGCCGATGTACCCAAGCTCGTCGGTCTGGCCGGCAGCCATGAATCCGAACCGCTGATCGGCGCCAGCCCCCTTGCCCGCTGAGCCGGTCCCTGACCGAGACTTGGGTAACGCGATGTGCATCCATGCTCCTCAACAGGCGTAGCGACGCCGGGACGGCCCCTCGCAGGCTCCGAGCCAGTGCGACGACCTTGACACAGGCGCCTGCCCGAATGCGACCGTGACCTCAAGCCCCTCACCCCGGCCCTCTCCCCAGAGGGGAGAGGGAGAATCCCAGCCGCACGTCTTTTCTCCCTCTCCCCTCTGGGGAGAGGGCCTTCTCCCTCTCCCCTCTGGGGAGAGGGCCGGGGTGAGGGGGGCGCAAAGTGCGTCGCGCACCCGACACGGGCCCCTCGTCATTCTGTCGGACACCCAATCATCAGGACTTTAGCGGTTTTACCCAACTTGCGGCTTGCCGTGGTTCTATCGGGCACAATTCAAGTACGCCCGGTTCTCGCGATACGTTCCGTACATCCCGACCTGTGAGCGCGCCGATACGGACACTGCGGGTACAGATCTGCGGACTTGTCGCCTGAATAGCAATCTCAAAGGATTGTCCATGTCTCACGCTATGAACATCGTCAGGGCGCTCGTCGCCAGTGTGTGTGTCACGACTGTTCCGGCAGCCGCGTCCGAGAGCGACGAACCGCGGGCGACGGCCGATCTGCGTGCGAAGCTGCTGGACGATACTTCACTGGCCGCGGCACTCAAGGTAACAGCGTCGCCAGCGCCGATCGTCTTGCAGGCACAGCCCGCCGACGCCGGCGAAGAAGAGGAGGAAGGCGGCATCGCCGACAACTCGTTCCTGATCGAAGAGGCGTACAACCAAGAGCCGGGCGTTGTGCAGCACATCTTCAACTGGGTGCGCGGCTGGTCGTGGGAGGGTGGACGCAGCCGGACGTTTGATTTTGTATTCACGCAGGAGTGGCCGATCCACTCGCAGACTCACCAGTTCTCATACACGGTCCCGCTCAGCACGGCGTTCGACCACCCAGACGGCGAGCCTTCGACCGACGTGGAAGACTTCGACGACGTACTGTTGAACTATCGCTATCAGATGTGGGCAGAGACCGACTGCTGCCCCGCGTTCTCACCGCGGTTCAGTGTGATCCTGCCGACGGGCGACGAGCACGAAGGGTTCGGCACGGGCGAAGTCGGCTATCAGATCAACCTGCCGCTCAGCAAGGAGATAGACGACTGGGCGTATCACTTCAACGCCGGGTTGACGGTAACCCCGAACGTCGAGGTCGGCGTCGCCCCCGCCATCGACTTTGGCGGCCGCACGTTGAACGGCTACAACCTCGGGGCCAGCGCCATCTGGCTCGCGGACAAGGACCTGAACTTCCTGTTCGAGGCGCTCGCGCTGTGGGATGAAGAACTCACCGACGACGGCAGCGAAGATCACACATTCGAGGTCTATCTCTCGCCGGGCGTCCGATGGGCGCCGTACACCAGCGGCAGCACACAGTGGGTGCTCGGTCTCGGCCTGCCGATCGGCCTCACCGAAGACTCGACCGACGTCGCGCTTTTCTTCTACATGTCGTTTGAGCATCCGTTCCGAGAATGCGCCGGGAACTGATCGGCGTCATTGGTCGCCAGGCCCGCGCTCGCGGCGATTGATCACGGTGCGGTGCGGGAACAGAATCCCGACCTTCAGTTCGTCGATCCTCGCAACGCCTCACGCTTCAATGGCGTCGCACTGCAACCGCCGGCCGGCCTTGTGAGCTACCCTGGCCCGCGGCAAACTGTACAATGTCGTCCCTTAAAGGGACCGTGGCTAATCGCACCGAGGACCGAGCATGACCATCAGCGTCCAAGAGTACTTCCGCACCGTAAAACGCGACCGCAAGAAGGAAGTTCGCTACGTCGCAGTGATCAACAAGAACAACTGCACCTCGTGCAACGCCTGTGCGACGATGTGCCCCGTCGACTGCATCTACGAAGTAGTCAGCCCGACGCCGTCGCAGAGTTATCACGCGATCGACACGTCGCGCTGCATTGGTTGCCAGCTCTGCTATCGCATTCCGACCCAGAGCACCGAGCACTGGACGCAGGAAATCTGCCCGTGGAACGCGATCGACATGGTGAACAACCCGAACATGGAGTTGGGCGAACCCGTCCTCTTGCCGTACTACGCCGGCGACGACGAATCGCTGCCGTGGGGCAAGCTGGAGGAGTACGGCTACCAACTCTACCTCAACGAGGAGGTCCGCCTCCTGCCCGACTCCAACGACTTGATTGGCGCGCTGAGCCATTTCGTCGAGCCGAAGTGGTCGTGGGGCGAGAGCACCTTTCGCATGCTGCAGGAACCGGTGAACGAAGGCCCGTATCTGATCTACCGCACGACGCGCGAAGGGCTGGCTGTTCTCAAGCAGGTTTTCTCGAAGTACCAGAAGCTATTCCTAGACTGATCCCGAAACGAGCGACCCTTGGAGTGCGGTGGCTTGACACCGCTTTGGTTTCGGGGCCTCTCCGCGTAGATCGACCCAAAGCGGTGTCAAGCCACCGCACTCCAAAAAATGGTTTCCGAAAACGTCGCACCGACCCAGCTTGTCGTGATCGGCGCCGGCCCCGGCGGTTACGCCGCGGCGTTTCACGCGGCCGACCGAGGCATGGCGGTCGTGCTCGTCGATGCCGACCCCAAGCCGGGCGGCACCTGCCTGGTCCGCGGTTGCATTCCGTCGAAGGCGCTGCTACACGCCGCCCATCTGATTGAGCACGCCCGCGCGGCCAAGTCGTGGGGCATCGACTTTGGCGAACCGCGCATCGATCTGGCGGCGCTGCGAACCTGGAAGTCCGCCGTGGTCGATCGGTTGGCCGGCGGCATTCGCGAGTTGGCCAAACGTCGCAAGGTGCGGATCATCACCGCTCGCGCCCGATTCCTCGACTCACACTCGCTCGAATTGACGCCGACCGCGCCCGCCGAAACCGCCGCGCCGAGCCGGCTCGAGTTCGAGCATGCGATCATCGCCACCGGTTCGTTCCCGGCGGTCCCCCCTGCCCTTGCGGTCCATGACTCGCGCGTGCTCGATTCCACGTCGGCCCTCGATCTGCCCGACGTGCCGCCGCGACTGCTGGTCGTTGGCGGCGGTTACATCGGCCTCGAGCTCGGCTCGGTCTACACGGCCCTCGGCTCGCGAGTCGTCGTGGTTGAACTGACCGATGGCCTGCTGCCCGGCGTGGACCGCGACTTGGTCCGACCCGTCGCTCGGCGACTGGAACGCAGCTTCGAGGCAATCCACTTGAACACCTGCGTCGAGCGGCTCGAAGCGGAGCCGGCCGGCATCGTGGCCCGGCTGCGCGGCGAGGGCGTGCCGGCGGCCGAGCCGTTCGACCGCGTGCTCGTCGCCGTCGGCCGGCGCCCAAACGCCCAGCAACTGGGCCTCGAAAACACTCGCGTGCAGTGCGATGCCCGCGGCTTTGTGCAAGTCGACTCGCAGCGGCGCACGCACGACCCCGCCATCTTCGCGATCGGCGACGTCGCCGGCGAACCGATGCTCGCGCACAAGGCCGCGCACGAAGCCAAGGTCGCCGTCGACGCAATCACCGGCGGCAGAGCCATGTTCGGCCCCGCGGCGATACCGGCCGTCGTGTTCACCGATCCCGAAATCGCCTGGTGCGGATTGACCGAGACCCAGGCCGCCGCCGACAATCGGCCGGTGCGCATCACTCGATTCCCCTGGACCGCGTCCGGCCGCGCTCAAGCGATCGGCCGTACCGACGGACTGACCAAACTTGTCTTCGATCCCGACTCGCAGCGGCTGCTCGGCGCGGGGTTGGTCGGCGCGGGGGCCGGCGAACTGATTGCTGAATGCGTGCTGGCGATCGAACGCGGCGCGACGGCGCCGCAACTTGCCCACGCGATTCACCCGCACCCGACCCTGTCCGAATCCATCGCCGAGGCTGCCGAGGCGTTCTCTGGATTGACCACTCATCTCTACGACCCGCGACGCGGAAAGTAGGAGGAAGCCATGCTGCTCGTTCGCTCGCTGATCAGCCTAGCGGTTCTTGTTCAGGACGCGCCGACCAAGTCGGTGCAGCCGCCGGACGAAGGCGCCGCGGTCCAGACCTCTCCGCTGGCTGAGTACTACGGCTTCCTGCCGATCGAGCTGTACAAGATCGACTCGGGCATCGCGAACCTGATCGCCAAGGATCTGAACGGCGACGGCCGCATCGACCTGGCAGTGATGAATCACTCGAAGGCCCGCATCGAGCTGCTGTTGCAGAGGCCGGCGGGTGCGGCGGCGCCGCCCGCGCCGAAGGAAACCACGCCGAATGAGATCGCCAGCGACCGGCGACTCGAACAGAAGAACATCCCGGTCTCGAAACAGCTCGTCGGCCTGGCGGCCGGCGATTTCGACGCCGACGGGCGCTGCGACCTCGCGTATTACGGCACGCCTGGCGAACTGATCGTGCTGTTGCAGGACGCCGCGGGCGGCTGGTCGCGGCGGCGCAGTTTCGATATTACCGACGGGTCGCCGGCCGCATGGACGCTCGACGCGGGCGACCTCAACGGCGACAAGCTGGACGATCTGGCCCTGATCGGCGCCACCGACCTGTACGTGCTGTACAACCGCAAGTCCGACGGGGCCGACGCCGGACTGGCCGAGCCGGTCAAGTTCCCGTTCAGTCAGCCGAACATGTCGCTGTTGCGCATCGTCGATTTCGACGGCGACGGACGCGACGACGTCACCTACACGGCTGACGGAGACGAAGACACGCTGCGCGTGCGCTATCAACTGGCCGGCGGCGAACTCGGGCCGGAGGTCCGCTACGCTCCGCCGCCGCTGCGAGCACTGACCTTTGCCAACGTCGACGGCAAGCCGGGCAGCGAGTTCCTTTCCATCGAACGTCAGTCGGGCCGGCTGATGATTCACGGCCTGGCTGACGTGGCCGACGCCGAATCACCCGTCGGGTCGCTGCAATTCCACCCGCTGGGCAAGCTCGGATCGAATCGCACTCGCGGTCTGGCGATCGGCGACTTCGACGGCGACGGCAAGAGCGACGTGGTGGTGTCCGACCCACAGGGCGCGCAACTGATCTGGTTCGCGCAACAGGGCGGCGGGCTGGGCGCGGGCCGCCCGTTTCCAGCGATGGCCGGGTCGGGCGAGCTGCGCTCGCTGCCGGGCGCGAAGGGCGCGGCCGACGAGCTGCTTGTACTCTCGGTCGCGGAGAAGACGATCGGCCACGCCCGAATTGAGAATGATCGCATTGGGTTTCCACAGCCGCTCGCCGTGGTCGGCGACCCGCTGTCGATCGACGTGGCCGACATCGACGGCGACGGCCGCGCCGACGTGGGCTACACGGCGCGGCGCAAGGAAGGCTCCGGCCGCGATCAGTTGGTCATCCGCTGGTTCCGCCGCACCGACGACGATTGGCAAATCGGGCGATGGGGCGACGCCGAGGAAGTGGTACTCGCCGGCACCACGAACCCCAGCGGCCTGCGACTGGTCGACGCTAACCGCGACGGGCGCATCGACTGGCTCGTGTTCAACGCCAGCGGCCCAACTCAAGTGCTGCTCGCCGACGCCACGGGCAAGCCCGTGCCATCGTCGCTTGCCGGCGCCGGGCTGGCGGCCAGCCTCGACCCGGGGTCGGTATTCACCGGTGAACTGGACGGCCCGACGATATTGGTCTCGCAACACAATTTCACGCGCGACATGGCGGTCGGCGCCGACGGCCGCTGGCGGGCGCGCGATCAGTTCAACGCGCCCAACCTGAGCGCCAAGATCGTCGCGGCCGTGCCATGCGACTTCGACGGCGATGGATCGCCCGAACTCGTGCTGGCCGACGTCGCCTCCAAAACGCTGCTCATCCAGAAACGGTCGGGCGCCGTCTACAAGCCGTGGAAACGAGTCCGTCTCGGCGCGATCGAGTTGAAGATGCTGACCACGGCCGACCTGAACGGCGACGGCAAGAAGGACCTGGTGATTGCGGGCAACGACGCGCTCGCGGTGGGCTACACCGCATCGACCGGCCGGCGACTGGTCGAGCGGGCGAACTACGAGACGATGGTGCGCGACGCCGCGCTGCGCGATCTGGTGGCCGCCGATCTGAACAACGACGGCCTCGCCGACGTCGCATTGGTGGACACAAGCCGGCACTTCCTCGACATCGTGCAGGTCGGCCGCGACGGCCAGATTCGACCTGCGCTGGCATTTCAGGTGTTTGAGGCCAAGAGCGCCGGCGGCCGCGAGGAGGGCGGCGTCGAGCCGCGCGAGATCATCGCCGCCGACGTCACCGGCGACGGCCGCACCGACCTGGTGCTCATCGCCCACGACCGCATCCTGGTCTATCCCCAGGATCGGGGTCCGGACCAGGAGAAGGCTGCGCAGAAATAGCCCCTTGCCGGACCGTTGGCGTCGACCTTTGCCGAGCTTGCCCGCAATCGTCTGGAACTGTTCGAGTGCCGTCTCCAGATCATCGGCGATTTCTTCGGCGAGCAAGTCCGGCTCGGGCAGGTCTTCGGAATCTTCGAGGCTCTTGTCCTTGAGCCAGAGATGTCGAGATTCACTTTGTCGCGTTTCAGGAGTTCGTAATAGTCAAACACTCGCCAGCCGCCATCGGGATTCGATGGGCTCCACGTCGGCGTTCGTTTGTGGCGGCTGCCCGGCTTGAAGCATTCGACGAACTCGTCGAGGTCGGATCGCTTCAGCGGATTGGTTTTCAGCGTGAAGTGGTCGTGGCCGCCGGTCGTTTCATGGCCGCCGACATGATGCGCGACGGCAGCGCCAGCGGCAAGCCTGTTAGCAGGCAACCATCAGCTCGGCGGCGGCTGTTCGGGGGACCGCACATTGGTAGACAATGCGGTTGCCGATCTTGCCTGTGGCACGGGTCGCGCCGCAGTGGCGGAGCGTGTACGCGGCCTTGCGCGCGAGCCACGCGGGACAGTCGAGTTCGTGGGCGAGCTCGGTTGTGGTGAACATGGCGGGCAGGTCGGCCGGCGTCAGGCTCAGCAGGTCGGTCGGCGTTTCGAGCCGGTGAGACGCAATCACGCGAAGCAGCCGGCGATCGTGCAGGCGATAGTTTGGCCCAAATCGACGCCGTCGCTGGCGACGTATGCGGAGTTCCTCTTCCTCGATCAGAACCACGTCGATCGTGAGATTCGGGTGCGGGAAGACCCTAGTGAAGTGGACCAACTCGTCGAAGACATGGACGAGGCGGCCGCGCTTGGGACTTTGACGCGGTTTGCCCCAGACGTCCGTGCGCGGGTCGCCCCAGCGGATGAGCTTGCGCTGGGCGATCGGTTTGACCACCAGCACGCGGCCATGTTGTACGAGGTCGGCGACCTTGTGACGGATGGCCGATAGCGAACTCGCCTGGATCTCAACCACGAGGCCATGTTGCAGCACGTCGGCGCGGTAGCCGCGCACGACCGCCTCGGTTTGCGAACCGTGGCCGCCGTAGAGTTGCTTCAGCGAACGGTGCAGCGAGGTTTCCATGGAGAGGGGTCAGTGGTCAGCGAATGAGCACGCGCGAGCCGGGCACGGAGCCGGACTTCTCGATCAGCATGTCATAGAGTTCCTCGACGTCATCGTTGAGCATTCGGATACAGCCACGGCTGGCCCGCCCGCCGATCGTGTCTGGCTCGTTGGTGCCGTGGATGCCGTAGCCCAGGCCGATGCCGATCCAGCGTGTGCCCAGCGGATTGGCCGGGTCGCCGCCGGCGATCTTGCGTCGGTCGATCGCGTCGGGCCATTTCGTAGGGTTAACCTGTTTGTCGAGCACCACGTTTAGCCCAGTCGGCGTGGGCGTGTCGGCACGGCCGACTCCGATCGAAAACCGCCTGACGAACTTGCCTCGCTGCAGGACGGTGAGTTCGAACGCCGCAGGTTCCACCAGCACGTCGAACGGGCCTTCGACGAACCGCAGAGTCTGCAGCGCACGCAGGCGTCGTGGGTCCGAGATGCCGTTGAGTCGAGCGATAAACTCGGGCGGCACGTGAAACGGCCTGGCCAACTTGCCCAGCGTGTCGCCCGGTTGGATTTCGTAGAGCTGACCGTCGGTGAGCACCGAGTGCGATCGCATCAAGTCTGTTGCCAGCGGCTCGAGACATTCGGCCAGCCGCAACCGCTGTTCGGATGTCAGGCGATGTCCGAGGTAGAGATCCGAGAGGAGGTCGCGCGCCTCGACGGGCTGATCGCGCTCAACGAGTACGCTGGCTTGCTTGAGTGCCGCGTGCAGTCTCTCGTTCGAAAGGTCGGCCGACGGCGCGGCGGGAAAGCCCGGGATCGACTTGGCCGGCAGCACCAACAGCGGCGACCGTGTCGGTTCCGGCTCGATCGCTTCGGTCGCCCGAGCATCGCCGCGGGTAGTTTGCGGCGACGAGTCGGCGGGGCTGGGTGATGCCGCATCGACAGGCGCTGACGGTTCGGCGATCTGTGGAACGGGGGTGGGTGAATCGTTTCGCGGTGCGATCGACAGTTGTACCGGCCCGCAGATCAAGAACGCGCCGAGCGCGGCGGCAAACACAACGAGGACTATCAAACCCTTGCCCATGAACACAGCCTCTCCCGTAGGTCTATCGGCACGACGGGAACCTGAGGTTGACTTCGCAGTGAAGTGAGGCGGCCAAAAAAATATGGGCGGACTTGGCCAGGCGTCGGGGTACCTCGGCTGTATGAGACCCCCGTGAGATTCCCTTCTCGCACACCCCGACTCCGGTCTTCACCGGTCGTCGCCCGCGAGCGTCCTATCTCGCGGATCATCGGCCAAGCCGCCCCAGGTGCCGAAGAACGGTTCGCTAGAAGATTCTTGAGCGGGAACATAGCGAGTTTGCGTGTTATGTCAAGCGCACAATGTTCGTCGCCGCGCGGCGAGACTGGAACTCGGGCGAACGATTGACTTGCACCGAGTTGCCGAGCACGTGCGGACGTTGAAAATGTCTGCCGCCGCGCGGCCGAGCCTTGTAGAATGCACCACTCAATCGAACGCTGGAGCAACTAATGAAAGCGCTTGTGAAACGCAGAGCCGACCGCGGTTTGTGGTTGGAGGACGTACCAACCCCGGAGTTCGGCATCAACGATGTGCTGATCCGCGTCGACCGCACTGGCATTTGCGGCACCGACTTGCACATCTACAAGTGGGACGACTGGGCGCGCAAGACCATCCCGGCGCCGATGGTCGTCGGTCACGAGTTTGTGGGCGAGGTTGTCGCAATCGGATCGAATGTGTCCGACTTCCAGCCGGGCGAGCTGGTCAGCGGCGAGGGGCACGTCGTGTGCGGTCGGTGCCGCAATTGCATGGCCGGCCGGCGGCACCTGTGCAAGGACACGAAGGGCATCGGCGTAAACCGGCCGGGGGCGTTCGCCGAGTATATCGCGCTGCCGATGACCAACGTCTGGCACCACGACCCATCCATCGACCGCGACGTGGCCGCGATCTTCGACCCGTTCGGCAACGCCGTTCACACCGCCCTGTCGTTCGACGTGCTGGGCGAGGATGTGTTGATCACGGGCGCCGGCCCGATCGGCATCATGGCCGCGGCGGTGGCGCGACACGCCGGTGCTCGATTCGTCGTGATCACTGACATGAATCCGTACCGCCTCGACCTGGCCCGCAAGATGGGTGTCACGGTGGCGATCGACGTGCGCGAGCGAAATCTGCGCGACGTGCAAAGCGAACTCGGCATGCGCGAAGGTTTCGACGTAGGGCTAGAGATGTCGGGCAATCCGGCCGCGTTTCGCGACCTGCTCGCCAACATGTGCCACGGCGGCAAGATCGCCATGCTCGGCATCCCGGAAAAAGAAATGGCTATCGACTGGAACACCGTGATCTTCAACATGCTCACCATCAAGGGCATCTACGGACGCGAAATGTACGAGACGTGGTACAAGATGACGGTGATGATCCAGAGCGGCCTCGATCTGCGACCGGTCATCACGCACCGCTTTCACGCACCGGAGTTCGAGAAGGGTTTCGAAGTCATGTTGTCGGGCCAGTCGGGAAAGGTGATCCTGGATTGGCAAGGGCTGGACTGAACGTGAGGTAGACAATGTCTGTGACGAACGACGCCGACTATCTGCACAAGCGAGAACGCATTCCATGTCAGGTCTTTCCACACGCGCGCGACGTCAGCCGCGCGGTAGCGACGCAGATCGCAGAACTGATCCGATCGCGCGCGGCCGAGGGGAAGACCTGCGTGCTCGGCCTGGCCACCGGTTCATCGCCGATGAGCGTCTACAACGAACTGGTGCGAATGCACCGCGCCGAAGGGCTGTCGCTCCGAAACGTCGTGACGTTCAACCTCGACGAATACTACCCCATGCAACCGGGCGAGCTGCAGAGCTACGTGCGGTTCATGCGAGAGCACCTGTTCGACCTCGCCGACATTCCCGCGGGCCAGTGGCACGTACCCGACGGCACGATTCCGGCCGAGCGCGTCCACGAGTATTGCCGCGAGTATGAGACTAAGATCGCGGCGGCCGGCGGAATCGACTTTCAGATTCTGGGCATTGGCCGGACCGGCCATATTGGCTTCAACGAGCCGGGTTCGGACGAGGCCAGTCGGACGCGATTGATCGCGCTCGATCGCGTCACGCGGATCGACGCGGCGAGCGATTTCTTCGGCGTCGAGCACGTGCCGCGCCGCGCGATCACAATGGGCGTGGGCACGATCCTCGATTCGAAGCGCGTCGTGCTCATGGCTTTCGGCGAACACAAGGCGGGGATCATCGCCCAGGCGGTCGAAGGGCACGTGACGCCGAACCTGCCGGCCAGCTACCTGCAGCACCATCGGAACGCACAGATCGTATTGGACGAAGCTGCGGCCCAGGGACTGACGCGATTCCGCTGTCCCTGGGTGCTGGGGCATGTCGAATGGGGTTCACCAGCCGACGACGCACGACCCGACCCGAAAATCCGCAAGGCGGTTATCTGGCTCGCGCAGCACCTCAAGAAGCCGGTGCTGAAACTGACCGAAGGCGACTACAGCGAAGAGGGGCTGCAGGACTTGCTGGCCGAGTACGGATCGGCCTACGACATCAACCTTGCCGTCTTTCGTCACTTGCAAGCGACGATCACGGGCTGGCCTGCGGGCAAACCCCCACACGCCAAGCAACCGGGCGACCGTCCACAGCCGTTCGACGATATCTTCCCCAAGCGCGTGTTAGTCTTTTCGCCGCATCCGGACGACGACGTCATCTCGATGGGCGGCACGCTGATCCGGCTGGTCGACCAGGGCCACGACGTACACGTCGCCTACCAGACGTCGGGCAACATCGCCGTGTTCGACGACGACGCGATTCAATTTGCCGAGTTCGTCGCCGAGTATTGCGAGTCGTTCGGCGCGGGTTCGCCGCGCATCGCTGAGCTCGAGGCGCACGTCGACGAGTTCCTGAAACACAAGAAACCAGGCCAAGTGGATAGCGACGTGGTTCAGCGGATCAAGGCGCTCGTGCGTCGCGGCGAGGCGCGGGCGGCGGCCCGGTCGTGCGGCGTATCGGCCGAGAAGCTGCACTTTCTCGACATGCCGTTCTACGAGACCGGCCGCGTACGCAAGAAGCCGCTCAGCGAGTGGGACATTCAGATGATCGCGGACCTGTTGCGCCGCGTGCGACCGCACGAGATCTACGCGGCGGGCGACCTTTCCGATCCGCACGGCACGCACCGCACCTGCCTGAGCGCCGTGTTGCAGGCGTGCGAACGCTGCCGCAACGACGACTGGTATTCGGTCTGCGAGGTCTGGTTCTATCGCGGCGCGTGGCAGGAGTGGGAGCCGCACGAGATCGAGATGGCCGTGCCGCTCAGCCCGCTGGAGGTCGAACGCAAACGCACCGCGATCTTCAAGCACGAGTCGCAGAAGGACCGAGCGCTGTTCCCCGGCCCCGACATGCGCGAGTTCTGGCAACGTGCAGAACAGCGCAACGCCGCCACCGCACGGCTGTACGACGCCCTCGGCCTGGCCGAGTACGAAGCGATCGAGGGGTTCGTGCGGTGGAACGGGCGGCTCGATGGAATCTGACGGCTGATTGCGGAATGCGGGTTCGATTGCGAAATGTTGGGCCTGGCCTATGAACGCGTTCTTGCCCGCCCTGGTGCTTGTCGCGACAGGCTCGCCTTCCTTGGATCCCGTGCTGGCGAGGTTCGAGTTTCGCGAGCCGCACATGGGCACCGAGTTTCGCATCGTTCTGTACGCCACCGATGAGGCGTCGGCGTCGGCAAGTTCACGGGCCGCCTTTGCACGAATCGCTGAACTGGACGCCAAGCTGAGCGACTACCGCGACGACAGTGAACTGCGTCGGTTGTGTGCGCGAGCCGGTGGTCCGCCCGTCGAGATCAGCGAGGACCTCTTCTTCGTACTCGCCCGAGGCCAGGAACTAGCGAAGAGGACCGACGGAGCGTTCGATATGACGGTCGGACCGGTCGTGCGGCTGTGGCGGTGGGCGCGTCGAACGCGACAGTTGCCGGACGCAGATCGACTGGGCGCCTCAATGGAACTCGTCGGCTACGAACTGATGCGACTCGACGAGCGAGCGCGTACCGCCGAACTGCTCCGCCCGGGCATGCAACTTGATTTGGGCGGGATCGCGAAGGGCTACGCCGGCGACGAGGCGATTGCGGTGCTGGCGAAGCGCGGCATCACGCGGGCGCTGGTGGCCGGATCGGGCGACATCGTGGTCAGTGGACCGCCGCCCAACCAAGCCGGTTGGAAGATCGGCATCGGGCCGCTCGATCCGAGCAGCGATGAAGCGAAGCGTCTTGTGATGCTGCGCGACGCGGCCGTCTCGACTTCGGGCGATGCCGAGCAGTTTGTCGAGATCGACGGCAAGCGGTACTCGCACATCATCGACCCCAAGACCGGCATTGGCCTTTCCGAGCGCAGCAGCGCGACGGTGATCGCTCGTAGGGGCATCGCAGCCGACAGCCTGGCAACGGCGGCGAGCGTGCTCGGTCCCCGGCGGGCCATTGAACTGATCGACGCGACGGAGGGCGCCGCGGCCTACATCGTTCGCGCGGGGGACCGCGGGGTTGAGGAATTCAAGTCGTCCAACTTTCCGACGCTTGCGCGCCCGTAGAGCGAGCGGCCAGACCTAACGAGCCGGCGCCGTGCACGACGTGGTGGTGAAACTGTGGCGGGCGAAACCGAACGACGTGGGCTTGCGGTCCTCGCAGCCGGCCTGGAACGCACGCCACGCCGCCGGCCAGTTCCAATCGCCCTCGGTCAGTTGGGTCAGCACCAGCAGCTTCTTTGTCTCTTCGAGTTCGGCAAAGCTGAGTCCATCGGTCTGGCGAACGACGTCGTCCACCGAGAGACCTGCCACCACGTCGGCGTGCCAATGTTCGACGATGAGCCGGCGACGCAGATCGGCGTCGGGCGCGGCAAACTGCAGCGTGACGTCGATGCGACCGGGACGGTAGAACGCGCGGTCGAGTTCGGCGAGTCGCGCGTTGGTCGCGAAGATGTAGACGACGCCATGCCGAACGTCCATGCCGTCCATCGCGGCCAGGAACGTGGAATGATCGGCGGTGTGCCCGACTGCGTCGCGGTCGCGGATCGCCATGTCCAAATCATCGAAGACGACAACGCCAGGCCGATCCAGTTGAAACAGGCTGTGGGCGCGGCCGTTCTCTTTGGCGCCTGCGTACTCCTCGGCGTTCACCGACCGCCACTCGAAGCCGTGGCGCGAGCATTCCGAGCGCAGCCAACGGCAGGCCATCGTCTTGCCGTTGCCCGGCTCGCCGAGGAGTAGAACGCCTCGCTTCTGGGGCACGCCGTAGCGAGCCAGCCGCTGGCAGCCATGGCGCAGGAATCCAATCGTGTTCTCCCAGAGCCGGCGGCGATCTTCGTCGTGCATGACCGGCGCGACGCTGCGTTGGGCGCGACGCAGTTGCGTGCGCAGGAAGCGGTAGAGTCGGCGATAGTCGGCGGCCGGAACCGCCCAGAACCGATAGACTTCGTCGGTGTCATAGGTGTCGTAGGGCGCGATGATCTTGGCGACACGTAGCGGGGCGCCCGCGGCGGTGCCCGCAGTCAGCGCGTACAGTTCCATGCCGACGGCCACTTCGCGCCCGGCGCGTCCGCCCTCGAAACGAACCACGGGCGCAGCGCCAGCGAGACCTGCCCTGCCCACCACGCGAGCGTGTTGGCGAAGCAGTTGCTCCATGGTCCAATCGAGGTCGATCGCGCGCACAGGCTCGCCCAGTGCCTCTGCGGCAGATCGCAGGCACTCTTGATGATCAAACTGGTGCTGTCGAAGCGTCATGCAGATGGGACACGAGCAAGCGGCGGGCGGTTCGCCCGGGGACGGAACGCCGGCGCAACAAAAAAAGCCCGCGCGTCTCCGGAGAGGCGCACGGGCGCAAAGTGAATTCCGGCGATAACCTACTCTCGCGCCAAAGGCACTACCATCGGCCCAGGAGGCTTAACGGCCGTGTTCGGAATGGGAACGGGTGTGACCCTCCTGGTAAGGTCACCGGAAAATCGTATGCAGGCGACATTGAACGCCTGCACACGCGATTCGGGAATCAGAGCGACGGCGTCCGGCGGGTCAGGCAAAACGGACTTGTCGGCCCGTCGTGACTGTGGCTCTTCGTGGCCGCTAACCCGCCTCGTCGCGGCCTGGCGGACACGACTCGTTCGTCGTTGTCGCAGCAGGCCGTGGTTCACGAGGGTTTCGCGGGTCTTCGCACGGTGGTGCGGTCAACACCACAGGGACGCCGTCGCGTCAAACGCGATTCCTGGAACGGCAGCAGATACGAGTGGCGACTTCTCCGCGATCTTACAAACGAAGTCTGAAGGTCAGGAAGCGGCGACGAATCGCCGCGCCCAGCTCTCGTGGAGAGCAAAGAATCACTGTGGTCAAGCAATCGGCTGTTAGTACCGGTCGGCTGAGACGGTTAACCCGCCTTACACCTCCGGCCTATCGACCTGGTAGTCTTCCAGGAGCCTTCAGAGCAAATGCTCATCGAGACCTAATCTTGAGGAGGGTTTCGCGCTTATATGCCTTCAGCGCTTATCCTGTCCGGACGATGACTACCCTGCGGTGCCGCGAGCGCGACAGCAGGAAGATCAGAGGTCCGTCCGCCTAAGTCCTCTCGTACTATAGGCAAAACCCCTCAAGTCTCGTACGCCCGTACTCGATAGGGACCGACCTGTCTCACGACGGTCTGAACCCAGCTCACGTACCGCTTTCATTGGCGAACAGCCAAACCCTTGGGACCTTCTCCAGCCCCAGGATGCGATGAGCCGACATCGAGGTGCCAAACCGCTCCGCCGCTATGGACGCTCAGGAGCGATAAGCCTGTTATCCCCGGAGTACCTTTTATCTGATGAGCGACGGCCTTTCCATCCAGCACCGCCGGATCACTAAGCCCCACTTTCGTGTCTGGTCGACTTATGGGTCTCCCAGTCAGGCAGTCTTATACCTTTACGCTCTAAGGCCCGATTGCCAACCGGGCTGAGACTACCTTTGGGCTCCTCCGTTACCTTTTTGGAGGAGACCGCCCCAGTCAAACTGCCCAATTAGCATTGTCCTCCTGCCGGATTCACGGACAGGAGTTAGAACCCAAACGCAACAAGGGTGGTATTTCACATTGCGGCTCCTCCGATACCAGAGTACCGGCCTCATAGCCTCCCACCTATACTACGCATGCAACGTCTAAGCACAGTGCTAACCTACAGTAAAGGTTCACGGGGTCTTTCCGTCGTAATACGGGAACGTGGTATCTTCACCACGACTGCAACTTCACCGAGTCGCTCGCGGAGACAGTGCTCCAGTCGTTACGCGATTCATGCAGGTCGGAACTTACCCGACAAGGAACTTCGCTACCTTAGGACCGTCATAGTTACGGCCGCCGTTTACCGGGGCTTCGGTTGCGAGCTTTGGGGATTGCTCCCCTGACCCTCTTCCTTAACCTACCGGCACCGAGCACGCGTCAGTCTCTATACATCCTCTTGCGAGTTAGCAGAGACCTGTGTTTTTGATAAACAGTCGCTAGAGCCGATTATCTGCGGCCCCATCGAGCCAGCGACGTATTAATATTCACTGACCCAACAAGGCTCCCCTTATCCCGAAGTTACGGGGTCATGTTGCAGAGTTCCTTCGCGAGCGTTCTCTCGAGCGCCTTAGGATTCTCACCTCGCCTACCTGTGTCGGTTTTAGTACGGACATCTCTGATTGTCCCTAGAGGATTTTCTCGACCAGCTTTCGGATCACTTCTGGATCGTAAATGCCATCGCGATGACTCTGTCCATGTCGCGGCGGTTTTGCCTACCGCTAGGACTCGGCCACCGACGCCCATTACTAACCGGGCGATGACCCTACAACTGGCTTCCCCCCATCGGTCCAAACCTTTCAGAGACGGCGCAGGAATATTAACCTGCTGTCCATCGTCTACGCCTTTCGGCCTCGACTAAGGAACCGGCTAACCCTGGGCGGATTTCCCTTCCCCAGGAAACCTTAGGCTTTCGGCGAACAGGATTTTCACCTGTTTTATCGTTACTCATTCCGGCATCTTCACTCGTGCATCGTCCAGTGGTCGTTTCCGTCCACCTTCGACCTAGCGCACGACGCTCTCCTACCGCGTGTATTTCTACACACCCGCAGCTTCGGTTTCGTACTTAGTCCCGTTCATTATTGGCGCTGAAATGCTCGACCAGTAAGCTATTACGCACTTTTTAAATGGTGGCTGCTTCTAAGCCAACATCCTGGCTGTCATCGCACTTCAACTTCCTTTCGCACTTAGTACGAATCTGGGACCTTAGCTGGCGGTCTGGGTTCTTCCCCTCGCGACCACGGAGCTTATCCCCCGTGGACTATCTCCCGTGCCTTGTACACCGGTATTCGGAGTTTGGTTTCTCAGAGTAGTCGGGTAGACCCTCAAGAGAATTCAGTCGCTCTACCCCCGGTAACAACTAACACGAGGCATACCCTAGAGTATTCTCGGAGAGAACGAGCTATCCCCAGGTTTGATTAGACTTTAACTCCTCCCCACAGATCATCCCCCAGTTTTTCAACACTGGTGAGTTCGGTCCTCCATGGGGTATTACCCCCACTTCAACCTGTCCATGGGTAGATCACCTGGCTTCGCGTCTACGGCCGCACACGGACGCCCTATTCAGACTCGCTTTCGCTGTGGCTCCCCGCCTGAAGCGGTTAACCGAGCGTACGACCGTAAGTCGCCGGATCATTATGCAAAAGGCACACGGTCACACATTCCCGAGGCCGAAGCCTCGAGCATAGTGCTCCCATCGCTTGTAGGCGGCATGGTTTCAGGTTCAGTAACCTCCGCTAGTAGCGGTTCTTCCCATCTTTCGATCGCCCTACTTAGTTCACTATCGGTGACCAGGTACTACTTAGCCTTGCAGGATGGACCCCGCGGATTCAGGCCACGTTCCACGTGTGTGGCCCTACTCGGGAACTGGACGGGAGAGTCGATTCCTTCGCATACGCGACTGTCACGCTCTATGGCTCAACTTTCCAGAAGATTCTGCTCGGAACGACCTTTGTAACTCCCTGGTTCTGCACCGGCTCAGCCCCACGACCCCGGCCAGACTTACTCCGGCCGGTTTAGGCATAATCCCCGTTCGCTCGCCGCTACTAGGGGAGTCTCGGTTGATTTCTTTTCCTCCGGCTACTGAGATGTTTCACTTCGCCGGGTTTGCGATGCCCCGACTATAGATTCATCGGGGATCAATTTGGGGATCTTGGGATCAAAGCCCGTTTGGCGGCTCCCCCAAGCATTTCGCAGCCTTCAACGCCCTTCATCGCCTCCTGGTCCCAAGACATCCACCATGCGCCCTTAGTAGCTTGACCACAATGATTCTTTCCTCTCACACGGAGCGGACCGAATCAGTCAGCTACATTTTGTGTGGCCAGGCACGTTCGCCTGACGCACACGGGTGAGTCGGGCACAAAGCCCAACCCACCAGTAACGATCCTATGGCCCTCTCAAAAGAGCTTTTGTGGAGAAGTCACAAGACTTCTGACGCACCCGAGTAAGCGGCTTGCTTGCGCACGCCTTCCACACGAGCCGCGCCATCATCTTGGCTACCACTCGTATCACTGCCGAATTGTCAAAGAACAACTCTGGCCCAAGATGACCAGAAGTCGAGGCACGTCGTCTGTTGCCACACTTGCTGCGTTACTTCCGCAACGTGCCGCGACTTCTACTCACCTTTCGGTCCGACTCAAGAGTTCGGCAAGTTACCGGCCGATCTCTGCGCTGTCAACCCCGCTACGCGGGCCAACCAAAAAAATCGTGTCTGGTGGAGATGACCGGGATCGAACCGGCAACCTCCGGCTTGCAAAGCCGGCGCTCTCCCAGTTGAGCTACATCCCCGAGTGGGCGCACCAAGAGTCGAACTTGGGACCTCAGCTTTATCAGAGCTGCGCTCTAACCAACTGAGCTATGCGCCCCAACCTTGCCTCGTTCAAGCTCAAGTCTGGCGGCCCAGTTGGCCTTAATCCGACCGCCGCATTCCTCGCAGGACACCAAGCTCCTGGTGCGTTCTCGTCAATCCAACAAAAAAGGCCAAACTTCTTGGGAAGGTTTGGCCCCACTGCACCGCCGAGGGTGTCGCGTAGGGCTGCTATCGGAACTCCGAACCCGCCTTTTGTGTTTGGATTGCCACCGAGAATGTTCTCCTGGGACTGTTCTCCAAGAATTCAGGCTGGTCAGATTCTAGCCGTCACAATCGGGCTGTCAACGGGCGTTCTTGAGAAAAAAACAACCGCGAGGGCTGGCGTCTGGTACGCCGCTAGCCGCCGCGCTGCAGCAAAACGACCGACGTATCATCATGTCGCCCTTGGCCCCCCGCGTAATCGCGCGACGCGATGAACAGCGTCTCCATGGCCTGATCGAGCGGCAGTTCGGCCGCCGCCTTCATGGCGCCGACGATTCCCTCCAACCCAAACTCCTCGTGCCGATCTGTCCCGTCTGGAAACGCTTCCGAGAGGCCGTCTGTGTATAAAAGGATGCGGCTGTTCGCAGGCACCGGATGCCGCAACACGTCATAGGGCAACTCCGAGGAGATGCCCAATGGCAGTCCGCCGTCGACCTCGGTGCCGATCGGACGGACCTCGTTCGTCGTCAGATCCTGAATGAGCGGGACATTGTGCCCGGCCGACGTCCACTCCAGCATGTGGGTCCGCGTATTCAGCGCACAGTACAGCAATGTGATGAATCCACCCTCGTCTTGAATGATGTTGTGTTCGCACAGCCGTTTGTTGACCTCGGTCACAAAATCGGCCGTGTTGGGATACAGGTTCTCGCGGATCATGCGTATGAGCGTGTGCATGGTCATGATCAACATGCACGCCTTCATACCGTGGCCCGACGCGTCGCCGACGAGTAGGACAAGCTCGCTCTCACGCAGACTGAACACGTCATAGTAGTCGCCGCCTGCCAGGACCACGGGCGTCGTGCCGATCACCTGAATCTGAGACGGCTCGTACCGTGCCACGACTTCGTAGCCGCGCGGCGCGACGATGCTGCGTGGAATCACGGACTCCTGAATGCGCCGCACCGATTCGATCTCTTGCCTCAGCCGTTCAGCCAGTCTGCGCGTGCGTTCGGCGACGAACGCCTCGTGCGCCGCGCGCAGCGTTGGCATGAGGAGAAAGATGTAGTCGCCACCTGGGTCGCGCAGCAGATGCGAGTTCAACCCGATGGCTACGAACTGCGCCAGTTGAAAGATCTCCAGCGGCCGCGCCGCGGCCAGAATCGGCGTGTCTGGCAGCAACGGCCGTAATCGCCCGAACATCTGCAGGCACTCTTCCGGCGTCGGGAACGAGACGGCCAGCAGTGCCACGTCCCAGGTTCCGCTGGCGGCGGCTCGTTGAAAGGCTTGTTGCTCTGTAGTGATCGTCGCGCGATTGTCGTCGACGTTCAGATACAGCGCGATCAACTCCGCCTCTTTCGCGTTGTCCCAGCCCACCAGAATCTGCATCGCGACTCTCCGTCAGGTCTTCTTGCTCTTGCGGCCGGCCAAATACTCGCGCAGGAATTTCCCGGCTACGATCGTCGCCTGGCTCGGCGGATCATTCGGACCGCTCGGCGATTCTCGCCTCCGAAGCAGTTGGGCCGGCAATGGTCCCGGCAGGATAGTCGTCATCGCCGCCGGGTCCAGCACCTTCTCCTCGGCCTGATTTGCCTCGCGCAACAGCCAACCCAGGTGACAATCTCCGGGCCGTTCCACAGGCGAGTCCGCATCGAACTCGACTCGGAACTCGAGCGGCCCGATGCGCAGCACGTCGCCGTGGTTCACGGTCATGGTTCGCGTGATCCGCTCGCCGTTAAGGAAAGTGCCGTTGGTGCTCTTAAGGTCGCGCAACAGCACCCGGTTGCCAAGCCGCGCGATGGCACAATGGAACTTGCTCACATCGGGGCTGACCGGGCGCAAGTGGCACGTATCATCGCGTCCGACGACAAACTGCGTGCGTGGCAGCGCAATCTTCTCTCCGCGATGTCTGCCGCCCACGACCACAAGATTGACCTGCATGAGTCCTCCTTGGAGGCCATCGCTACTTTCATTGCGTCGGCATTATAATGTTGCCCGCCGTCGACACGGAAGGACTCGACCATGGCGTTGACCGCTGAAGCCTTGACCCGCCGCAGCTTTCTCCAAACGACGACCGCCGGCTTTGCGCTCGGCGGTCTGGCCGGTCTCGGCATCGATCTAAGACAGCTGGCCGCGGCTGTTCAGAATCTCAAGATTGCCGGCAGCCGCGCAGTGCCGAGCGTCTGCCCCTACTGCGCCGTCGGCTGTGGGCAACTCGTCCACGTGCGCGACGGTGTGATCGTCAACATCGAAGGCGACCCCGATTCGCCGATCAACCGCGGCACGCTGTGCCCAAAAGGTGCGGCCACGTATCAGCTCGTCGTGAACCCGTTGCGGCTCACGAAAGTGAAATACCGGCCGCCCGGCGGCACCGAGTGGCAGGAAAAGCCGCTCGACTGGGCGATGCAGCAAGTCGCCCAGCGCGTGAAGGCGACGCGCGACGCAACGTTCGCCGAATTCGCCGACGTGCCGGGCCCCGGCGGCGAGACCATCCGCAAACGTGTCAATCATACGCTCGCAATCGCCTCGCTCGGCGGCGCCACCATGGATAACGAATGGAATTACGTCCAAGCCAAGCTGATGCGAGCGATCGGCGTGGTCTTCATCGAGAACCAGGCGCGGATATGACACTCCTCGACGGTGCCCGGTCTGGGCACTTCGTTCGGCCGCGGCGGCGCGACTACGTTCGCGGCCGACCTCGTCAACTCAGACGCTGTGCTGATCATGGGATCGAACATGGCCGAGTGCCACCCGGTCGCGTTCCGCTGGGTCGTTCAGGCGAAGACTCGTGCCGATCGGCCCTGCGTCGTGATCCATGCCGACCCCCGGTTCACGCGTACGTCGGCGCTGGCCGACATCTACGCGCCGTTGCGAGCGGGCGCCGACATCGTGTTCCTCGGCGCGATCATTCACTACGTGATCGAAAACGAAAAGTACTTCAAGGAATACGTCGTCAACTACACCAACGCCCCGATGCTAGTCTCGCCTGATTTCAAGGACACCGATGAACTCGACGGCGTCTTCTCCGGATTCGACGCGGCGGGCAAGCGGTACGACGCGCACACGTGGCATTATGCCAAAGGCTCGGATGGTCAGGTGCTTCGCGACGCGACACTCCAGCACCCGCGCAGTGTTTTTCAAATCTTGCGACGCCACTTCGCCCGGTACACGCCCGAAATGGTCGAAGAAGTGTGCGGCACGCCGAAGGCCACTTTTCTCCGCGTCGCTGAAGCCCTCACCGAAAACTCCGGACCCGACCGCACGTCGGCGATCTGCTACGCCGTCGGCTGGACGCAACACACGACTGGCGTGCAGATGATCCGTGCCGCCGCAATCCTGCAACTTCTGCTCGGCAACATCGGCCGGCCCGGCGGCGGCATCCTCGCGCTGCGCGGCCACGCGACGATCCAAGGCTCGACGGACATCGCCACGCTCTACAACTTGCTGCCCGGCTACCTGAACGCGCCGAGCGCGATCAAGAAACATGACAGTCTCAAGGACTACATCGCGACCGAAACGACCTCAACCGGCTACTGGGCGAACTTCCCGAAGTTCATCGTCAGTCTGCTCAAGGCCTGGTTCGGCGAAGACGCTCGGCCGGACAATGACTTCGCTTTCGACTACCTGCCGAAGACTATCGGCGACCATTCGCACCTGCCGATGTTCGTCGCGATGGCGGAGGGCACGATCAAGGGCCTATTCGCAATGGGGCAGAACCCAGCCGTCGGCGGGCAGAACGCATCGCTCCAGCGCAAGGCCCTCGCAAACCTCGACTGGCTCGTCGTCCGCGATCTCTACGAAACCGAAACGGCCAGCTTCTGGAAAGACTCACCCGAAGTGGCCCGCGGCGAACTCCGACCCGAAGACATCAAGACCGAGGTCTTCCTGCTTCCCGCCGCGGCCGCCGCGGAAATGGACGGCAGTTTCACGAACACGCAGCGACTGGTGCAGTGGCACGACAAGGCCGCCGAACCGCCCGGCGACGCACGCAGCGACATCTGGTTCACCGTGCATCTGGGGCGATTGGTCAAGGATCTGTACGCCGACAGTCACGAGCCGCGCGATCGGCCAATCCGCTCGCTCGTCTGGAGCTACGTCCAGGTTGGACGAGTTGAAGGAGTTGAAGAAGTTGAAGGAGCAAGAGTCACAGCGAAATCTGGCTCTGCTGCTTCATCTTCTTCAACTCCTTCAACTTTCTCCAACGAGCCACCCGCCGAAACGATCCTTCGCGAGATCAACGGGTTCACCGTCGCCGACGGTCGGCCCGTCGCGGGCTTCCAAGAATTGAAAGACGACGGCTCCACCGCGTGCGGCGGCTGGGTCTACTCCGGGGTTTTTGCCCCAGACGTCGAACATCCGCTCGGCGAAAACCGCGCGGCAAACCGGCAGGGCGACGATTGGCTCAGCCTCGGCTGGGCGTGGTCGTGGCCCGCGAATCGCCGCATCCTGTACAACCGCGCCGCCGCTGATCCGGACGGCCGGCCGTGGCCGAAGGAAGCACGGCTCGCGCGCGAAAAAACCGGCGGCAAGTTCGTCGGATATGTCTACTGGCAGCAAGAGGATCAGGCAGTCGGCAGTCGGCAGTCGGCAGTAGTTTCCGGCCCTCAACGCTCCACGCTCAACGCTCAACTTTCTCCCGGCCGCTGGATCGGCGTCGACGTTCCCGACTTCCCAGTGACCAAGCCTCCCGACGCTGCTTCCAAAGCCGGCGCCACCGGTATGGACGCCCACGACGGCCGATCGCCCTTCGTCATGAAATCGGACGGCAAAGGCTGGCTGTTCGCGCCGACCGGTCTCGTCGACGGCCCGCTGCCCACGCATTACGAGCCGTACGAATCGCCGATCGAAAACGTCGTCTACCGTCAGCAGTCGAATCCGGTCACGAAAGTTTGGACCGTGGCTGGCAACGAATACGCACCCGTCGGCTCGGCGGAATTCCCCTGCGTCCTCTCAACCTACCGCCTCACGGAACATCACCTGTCCGGCACGATGAGCCGTTGGCTGCCATGGCTTGCCGAATTGCAGCCTGAACTCTTCGTCGAACTTTCGCCGGAACACGCGGCCGAGATCGGCATCGCCAACACCGACTGGGTCCGCATCACCACGCCGCGCGGCGCGATCCGAGCCAAGGCACTCGTCACGCGCCGCATCCGACCGTTCGCGATCCGCGGTAAGACGATTCACCACGTCGGCCTGCCGTGGCATTGGGGCTACAAAGGCATCTCGACCGGCGACGTCGTGAACGACCTGTCCGCGCTCGTCGGCGAGCCGAATGTTACAATCCACGAGGCCAAGGTGTTCGTGTGTCGCGTGGACAGAGTTCCTAAAGATCTCATTCCCCGGAGCAACGGTGTCAGGCGAGAAGCGTAACGAACCTGAGCGATATGCCGAGCCGATCAACCACGGCGAGGTGCCGAGCTTCGATCCGAAACCGGCCGCGCGGCTGGCGGCCAGCATCCTCAAGAATGCACGGGCCAACTTTGCGATCATCGGCCGCGTTGCGATGTGGACCTATTTGCCGCCGGAGCAGCAGGAGTTTACCAAGGACTTGGACTTGGCCGTGTCCACCGAGCACATTGCGGCGGTCGTAGCAGAAGTGCGGCGGCGAAAACTCAAGTACCATCAACTCTCGATCGGCGGCATTGCTGTACGCGACGGCGAACGAAAGATCGACTTCATCGACCGGCGGCTCTACCACGCTGCGTTGTTTCGAGAAGCCATCGAAGCGGCTCTGCGTGACGGACGCGTCGTGTCAGTCGGTCGCGTCAAAATGCCGCTCGTCTCGGCCGAGTATCTGGTCGCCATGAAAATGGTCTCGGGCGAACCCAAGGACGATCGCGACGCGAAACGCCTGCTGGAGCACGTGAAACTGAATTACGCCGCGACGCGCCGCATCGTCCGAAAGCACTTAGGCCCCGCTACGGCGGACCGCCTCGACGTGTTCGCCCGTGAGGCCGGCCGGCCCGAAGTGCCGCGACGGCGAAAGTACGAGTCGTGATGCTCTGGAGTGCGGTGGCTTGACATCGCTTGGATTTTCCGAAATCGCCAGACGAAAACAAAAGCGGCATCAAGCCGCCGCACTCCAAAACCGGAGAACAGAAATGACTGCAAAAGAGATCGTCGCTGAACTCAAGTCGCTCGGCAACGACGGGTACAAGAAGGTCATTATGACTCACGGCGTCAAGGAGCCGGTCTACGGCGTCAAGATCGAATACATGAAGGAGATTCAGAAGCGAGTCAAGCGAGACTATCAGCTCGCACTCGATCTTTTCGACACCGGCATCTACGACGCGATGTACCTTGCCGGCCTCGTTGCGGACGATGCGAAGATGACCAAGAAAGACCTGCAGCGATGGGTCGACAATGCGAAGAGTCCCGCGATCGCACAGTTCACAGTTCCGTGGGTCGCGGCCGAAAGTCCGCATGGGTGGGAACTCGGACTGAAATGGATCGAATCGAAGAAAGAGGACATCGCCGTCGCCGGCTGGGCGACGCTCGCGAGTCTCGTCGCGATCAAGGACGATGCCGAACTCGACCTCGACGAATTGAAGAGGCTGCTCGATCGCGTCGCCCGGTCGATCCATGAGCAACCGAATTGCGTGCGCTACGTGATGAACAGCTTCGTGATCGCCGTGGGCAGCTACGTGAAATCGCTCACCGCCCACGCGCTCAAGTCCGCGGCGAAGATCGGCACAGTCTCGGTGAAACTGCCCGGCTCGTGCAAGTTGCCGTCGGCCGCCGAGTACATCAAGAAAGTCCAGGCCCGCGGCGCGATCGGCAAGAAGCGACGGACGGCGAAGTGCTGACAACCTGCGACTTACGGCAGCGCGTACTGACTTGTGCGATAGCACAATCCCACGTCTCACGGTACATTCTGCGGGTCCCAGCCTGGAGGAAGGACCATGATTGTCGGTTGTCCCAAGGAGATCGTGTCGGGCGAGCGCCGCGTTGCGCTCGTGCCCGACCTGGTCGCGAAGCTGCGCCAGGCAGGCCTCGACGTGGCCGTTCAGGCGGGCGCGGGCGAAGCGTCCGGGTTCCTCGACGCGGCCTTCGCGGAAAAAGGGGCGCGAGTCGAGGCCGACGTGCTGCACAGCGCCGACATCCTGATCAAGGTGCAGCCGCCCACGCCGGATGAGGTCGCCCAACTCAAACCAGACGCAGCCATCATCAGTTTCCTTCAACCGTACTCCAACGCCGCGACCATCCGGGCGCTGGCCGATCGCCGAGTCACCGCGTTCGCCATGGAACTGATGCCGCGCATCACCCGCGCCCAGCCGATGGACGCGCTCAGCGCGATGAGCACCGTCGCCGGCTACAAGGCCGTGCTGATCGCGGCCGGTCGGCTGCCGAAATTCTTCCCGCTGCTCATGACCGCCGCCGGCACGATGAGTCCGGCCCGCGTGTTCATCATCGGCGCGGGCGTCGCCGGACTGCAGGCGATCGGCACTGCGCGGCGGCTCGGCGCGGTCGTCGAGGCCTACGACACGCGACCGGTCGTCAAGGAACAAGTCGAGAGCCTTGGCGCAAGGTTCGTCGAACTGGCCATCGAGGCGAAAGACGCCCAGGACAAGGGCGGCTACGCCAAGGCCCAGTCCGAGGACTTCTACAAGAAGCAACAGGACCTGATGGCCAAGGTCGTCACCGGCGCTGACGTCGTGATCCCCACCGCACTCGTTCCGGGCAAGCGGGCGCCGCTGCTCGTGACGGAAGAAATGGTCGCCGGCATGAGGCCCGGCTCGGTCATCGTCGATCTGGCGGCCGAACAGGGCGGCAACTGCGCGCTGACGCGACCGGGCGAGGAAGTCGTCCGGCACGGCGTCACGATCATCGGCCCATTGAATCTGCCCAGCACGATGCCGCTTCACGCCAGTCAGATGTACTCCCGCACGGCGACGAACTACCTCAACCATCTGATGAGGGACGGCAAGCTGCAACTGGACCTGACCGATGAACTCACCCGTGGCCCGCTCGTGGCGCATCAAGGCGAAGTCGTTCACGACGTCGCCAAGGCAACGTTGAGCCAAGCGGCGAACCAACAAAGCCAAGCCTGATGCACCACGGCAGCCAATCGGAACGGGAGTGCGGCGGGTCGAACATCAAGAGGACTTACGATGAGCGCTGAACTGGAAATCGGTCTGTACATCTTCATGCTCGCTGGGTTTGTCGGCTACCACGTGATCACTCGCGTGCCGCCGCTGTTGCACACGCCGCTCATGTCGGCGACGAACGCAATGTCGGGCATCTCGCTGGTCGGCTCGCTAATCGTGGCGGGGGCGTCCTCGGAACTGACGCCAAGCAGTGTAATGGGGCTCATCGCGGTCGCCTGTTCATCGACGAACGTGGTCGGCGGTTTCCTGATCACCGACCGTATGCTGCGGATGTTTCGCAAGGAGGAGGCCCAAGCCGCGCGCACCTGGCACGCGCGGTTCACGACGTGCGTCCTGCTCGGCCTGACGGCCCTGGTCGTCGGCTCGCTCGCCGTGTTGTACGTGTTCGTCGACCTGCGGCATCAGGCGCTCAGCTTCTTCTACATCATCTCGGCCGCGTTGTTTGTACTGGGTCTCAAGGGCCTAAGTTCACCGCGTTGGGCGCGGCTGGGCATGTTCCTGGCCGAGTACGGCATGTTGCTCGCCGTGGTCGGCACGCTGTTCGACCCGGCCGTCGAGAGCTATCGCTGGATCGTCGGCGGCGTTTCGATCGGCGCCGTGGTCGGCGGTCTGATGGCCTGGTGGATCCCGATGACCGCCGTGCCGCAGCGCACCGCGTTCTCGCATTCGCTCGGCGCCCTGGCGGCCACGCTGATCGGCGTCTCCGAGTACTTCTGGCCGCGCGAAGGCCACGAACTCGGCCGCGTGCTTATGACCGCGCTTGGCTTCGAGGTCGTCATCGGCGGCCTGACGTTCACCGGCAGCCTGATGGCCGCCGGCAAGCTGCAAGGCATCCTGCCCGGCGCGCCGATCACGTACAAGGGACAGAACGCATCGAACATCGGATTGTTGACGGCGGTGATCGTCATGCTGATCGGGTTCGTCGTCGTGCTGCCACACGGCAGCCCGTGGTTTCTGGTGATGGTCGCCCTGGCACTCGTGTTCGGCTTCCTGCTCGTCATTCCGATCGGCGCCGCCGACATGCCCGTGGTGATCTCGCTGCTCAACTCCTACGCCGGGCTGGCCGACGCGGCGATGGGCTTCGTGCTGATGAACAAGATTCAGATCATCACCGGTTCGCTCGACGGCACCTCCGGATTCCTGCTCTCGCTCTTGATGTGCCGCGCGATGAACCGCTCCGCGTTCAACGTGCTGTTCGGGGCGTTCGGCAAGATCGAGGCCGAGACTGCGATGCCTGGCGCGGACGCCGACGGTCGCGGCACCGTGCGGAGCATCCAGCCCGACGAGGTGCCCGTGCTGTTCGACAGCGCCCGATCGGTGATCATCGTGCCCGGCTACGGCATGGCCGTGTCGCAGGCGCAGCACGCCGTGGCCGAACTGTCCAAGGTCCTGCTCAAGCGCGGCATCGATGTGAAGTACGCGATTCATCCGGTCGCGGGCCGCATGCCCGGCCACATGAACGTGCTCCTCGCCGAGGCCAACGTGCCGTACGATCAGTTGTACGAGATGGAGCAGATCAACCCGTACTTCGGCGAGGCCGACGTCGCGCTCGTCGTCGGGGCCAACGACGTGACGAACCCCGCCGCGCGCACCAACCGCTCCAGTCCGCTCTACGGCATGCCCATTCTCGAAGTCGACCGGGCCAAGTCGATCATCGTCCTCAAGCGCAGCATGCGGCCCGGCTTCGCCGGCGTGGACAACGACCTGTACTACGACCCCAAGTGCATGATGCTCTTCGGCGACGCCAAGGACAGCCTGACCAAACTGTTCAGCGTGCTGAAGTGAGAATCGCGGTCTTGCGGCGTCTGGGGGCATGTACTAAATTTGATGCAAATTCAGTGCGAGGAAGGAAAACAATGCTTGACTTGGCCAAGGACATCGAGTCGCTCAGCAACTTCAAGCGACGGACGTCAGAGTACCTGGCGCGGATGAAGCGGTCGGGGTCGCCGCTGGTGCTCACCATCAACGGCAAGGCGGAGCTTGTCATTCAGGACGTTGCCGCCTACCAGAAGCTCTACGAGTTTGCGGATCAAGAGGCATCGCTGGACTTCTTGCGAAAAAGCCTCGACGACGTCAAGGAAGGCAGGACTCGCCCGATGCGACAGTCGCTGAAGTCGCTCGGACGGAAGAAATGAAGTATCGGGTCGAGATCACCGATACGGCCTGGGCAGAACTGCAGGCTGCCTACGAGTGGCTTACGGAGCGTGCTCCCGGGGCGGCGCGACGATGGCGCGACAGCCTGCTGCAGGCCGTAGCCAAACTTGAGTCCCATCCCGGCCGCTATCCGCTTGCACCCGAGAGCGATTACCTTGGCGGCAATGTGCGGCAACTACTGTATGGCAAGCGGCGCGGCGTTTATCGCGTGCTTTACCGCGTCGATGCGGACTGTGTGTACGTCCTGCGCGTACGACACGGCGCACGTCGATTCCTCGGGGAAACATGAGACGCTGGGCGCCGGCGTGATCCACCCGCACGTTTTGCGTCTTTCGCTCTCGCTCACGGATCGCCGACACCATCTACTGCGTGATTGACCGAGTGCCGTACACCGACCCGCGGATCGGAATGCCGGCGGGCAGTGGTCGGGCGGCCACAGCGTAGCCGCGGTCGGCAAGGTGATCGCGGAGTTGGCGAAACGCTGTGAAGCTGTCGGGATAGGTCCAAATCGTCACGGCGAATTTGTTCGGGCTGTGCCGCCGCAGCACCGACTCAAGCTGCGAGTCGTCTCGCACCGCCGTGTCCACCGGCTCGCCGCGCGTGTGTTGCACGGGCACGATCTCCCACTCGACCAATCGGCCGCGGAAACTGCCGGCGCCGTAGAACAGCGACTGGGTGAACGGCATGTCCTCGCGCGCCACGGTGAACTGCAGGCGGTAGGGACCGACCGGGCCGACGTCGCGGCTCGACCGGCCGCTCGAACGAAGCTCCGGCTCCATCTCCTTGCCCATCGCTCGCGCCCGGTCCATCAGGACCGTCACGTCCACCCACGACACTCGGCCGCCCTTCAGCTCTAGTTGGATTTCTTCGAGATCGACCGGGCGGCTCACCGGGGTGTGGTGCAGTTCGTTGCGCGTCTTGGCGATGGCCCCAGTGCGCTCGTCGACTTCGCGACTGAGCGAAACGAGGCGATCGCGCATGCCGATCAACTCGTCGGTCTGCGATTGCAAATCGCCACGCTCCTGGTCGATCAGCTCGGCCAGCCGAATCGACGCCGGTTCGGCCGCCGCCGAAGTCGCTTCCAGGTCGGTGAGCGCCGCCGACTTCGCGGAATGCGTCCGCTCCGTCCGATCCAGTTGTCGCTCGCGTTCCAATCGCGCCACGTCCAGCGCCTGCACGTCGGCGCGCAACGCGGCCAACTGCCGCTGTGACTCGGCATCCAACTGTTCCTGACGCGGCGGCGTACGCGACACGCGCAGGCCGACTAGCACGATCAGAATGATCAGCACGCCGACCAGGTTCGCGGTCACGTCCAAGAACGAATCGGAACCGAAGGCTGGTTCGCGGCTGGTTGCCCTGCGTGCCATGTGTTACTCCCAAAACCTCTCGGCCATCTCACGAGCCAGCCCGACGGGTTCCGTCGTGCGGCCCAGGAAATCGCCGGACACGGCGGCAGGCCGATCGTCCCAGACGATCTCGTGCGAGACGGCCGCCGAACTGCCGGCCAGCGCGATACGCATCCGGTAGTAGTTCTCGATCGCATCGGGCCGAACGTGGAAATGCAGCTCCGGTTTCCACCAGAACATCGCGCCCGACGGACCCCACCGCACGACTTCACGCTCGACCTCAGCCATTAGCTCGGCGACAACCTCGTCGGTCCGCCGCTCGCCGAGATGAACAACCGCACCGGCCGACCCGACGACGCAGTAATCGCTCGCGCAAACGATCTCGATGCGCCTCGCGATCGGTATCCGTCGCCCTGCCCCGTCGCTGCCGGGCAGTCGCCAGCGGACCGGTTCGTCGCCGTCGGCCGGGTGCGTAGCGTTGCTCGCAATGGTCGCTCGCGCCGCGGGTGAGTCCGTGCGGTGCGCCGAACGGGTGGCGTCACGCGCCGCGTCCGCCGTATCGACGGGCGGCGACTGGGCCGTGTCGACGGTCTGCGGCGGCGAGCGGGTGGCCGCGGAACCGTCGATCGAACCGGTCGGGTCACGCAAGTGCGCAGCGCCGATTGGTTCGGATAACTCGCCCGCGGAGGCCAGGCCGCTCGGCTGCCGACCACCAACTTGCCCGGTCACCTGCGTCGCCTCGTCGTTCGAACGCATCGCGGCGGGCGGCGAGTTGGCGTCGCTTGGGCCGGGCACAGCGTGCGGGGCCATACCGCTGCTCGGGCCAGGCTCGCCGATCGGATCGACCGGGAGGGCGGCGATCTGGCTGCGTCCTTGCGAGTCGTACCGCGCCCGTCTGATCGCCGCGATCGCTAGCATGCGAGCCTGCGGGTCTGGATCGGGAAACTGCAGCGCCCAGTTCGCCTCAACCAACTCGTAGCCGAACGGCACCGCGGTTTCGTCCAGCGACTGCCGCGCTGCGTAGAACGGTCGAACACCGTCGGGCCGCACGAGCAACAACGGATACGCGGCAGACACGCTCGCCGGCTGGTCGGCGTCTTCGCCCTGCAAGCGTCGCGTGTGGTAGGCGCCGAGCGCGCGCACGGCGCGGGCGAGCGCGTTCTCGCCCGGCACTTCGGCGTCGAGCATGGTGAGCGGGATCGCCACGGCCTCGGGCTGCAGAATGACGCCGTCCTTGGTGCATTCAATGAAGATGGGGCGCCGGACCGTGCCGTTCGAGCCGGGATGCACCACAGGGATGAAACTGTTGTCAGTGGCGAGTTCAATTGCGTTGAGGCGTCGGCGGTTGGTTTCGAGCGTTGCAAGCTGCCGCTGCACCGCAGCCAACTCGCGAGCGATCTCGCCGCGCCGACGCCGCGACTCGTCCAGCTCACGTTGTGCCGCCTGCAGCCGAGCCTGGTCGCTGCGCGTCTGCTGGTCGCGCCGCACCAGCGCCTGATCGACCGATCTTGACTCGCGTTCGGTCGCCCGCAGTCGTTGCTCGATCGAGGCAATTTGTGCCGTGAGCACATCGCGGCGCGATGTGAGCGCCCGTTCGTCGCCGCGGACCCGGTCGAGAACCTGGGCCAGCGCGGAGGCCAGGTTCTGGGCCGACACCTGCCGGCTGATGCTGAGCAGCAACAGCACCAGCGCCCCCATCGTCGAGACGAGCACCGCCAGGAAGGGGAAGAGCGTCACCGGCGACGAGGACGAGCGTCGTCGCGATCGCTTCATGCCGCAGCCTCCAGCGGCCGATCGTGCGGTCCGAAGGCCGGCGTCAGTTGCACGCGACCGAGCCGGGCCGTGAGCAAGTGGGTTGCCGCCGACAGGCTGTGAATCGCCTCGTCGAGCGCCTGCACGTGCGCGATCGTCGCAAGGTTCTGGTCGAGCGACTGCTGCAAACTAACGAGCCGACCGTGATCTGCGAGCAATCGTGTGAGCAACTCCGTCTGCCGTTTGATCGCATCGTGATGTGTGGTCATGTGCGTGGCCGTCTCAGAGGCTGTTCGCTGCCAGAGTTCGCCCGATGCGTTCATGCTGGAAAGGAAACGTGCGAACTGCGTGTCGTGTTCGATCGCGTTCTGCTGCGCTGCATCGCGGGCCTCGCTGATCCACTCGCGTCCGACTTCGCGCAGCAGGTCAAGCGTCGCCGACTGCGCGTCGAGCATCGCTTGCTGGCGCTTCTGGATGTCGGCGTACTGGTAGGTTTGGTCGGCGGCCAGTTGTCGGCCGACCAGCCCAATCTGTTCGACGATGCCGCGGGCGGTGTTTTCGATGGCCGCGACTTGCGACTCGCCGACCTGCTCGATCGCCCGCGTCCAGAGCTGACCTTGCTCGCGCCATGCGTCGCGCGTCGCCTGCATGACTACGTCGGCCACGCCTTCGATCGCGTTCAAGAACGCTTGCGTCTCCGGCGCGTTCCGCTCGAAGCGGTGCAGCACGGCGTCCTCGACCGCCTTGTCTACGGCGCAGAGTGCCGACCGTTCACCGCGCTCGACCAAGAACTTCGCGAGCACGATGCCCATCGACAGCGCTAGCGCAAGCGCCGTTGTGTCGAACGCCACGGCCAGGCCGCCGACCACGTCGGAGAGCGAATTCTGAAGCTGATCGGGCGTGATGTTGGCGATCGCGATCGTGATGCCGACGACGGTGCCAAGGAAGCCGAGGATCGGAATCGCCCACGTGATCGTGCGCACCAACTCATAGCTGCCGTCGAGTTCATCGGCGTCGCGTGCGGCAAGCGATTCGAGTCGTTCCTCCAGTCCGTCGGCCGATCCTTGCTGAGCCACGTAGCCGAGCGCGTCGGCCAGACGACGCGCCAGCCATGTGTTGCGCGTGGCCACAGGCAACTTGGCGATCACGTCAAGCACCTTGGGCAACTCGGCCACGCGGACCGCTCGGTCGAGCGGCACGGTCGCCAACCCCGATCGCGTCACGCGGCGTTCGGCCACAAGCCGCCAGCCCTTCCACGCCAGCGCTGTCATGCCCCAGAGGAACAACCAGGTCGTCCACTGGCAGATCGGGTGTCCGCAGAAGTAGCGATAGGTCATCGTGCCGCGTAGCGACGGGTCGGTCACGAAGGCATAGAACGCCGCCGTAAGACCCAAGCCAACCAGGAACACGCCCAACGGCGCGAACCTGTGACGACCCGCGACCTGAGTCGGAGCAATCCCTTGCATGGCCGAATCCCTCGTTTCGATAGTAGTTCGGAAGACCGCGGCAGCTTGGGCGCACGCTGATACGGGCGCAGCAGACTGCGTAAACCTTATCGGTTATTCCGACCTTGCGGGTTGAGTGAATCCTGCCGAGGTGTGTGACATGTAGCCCGGCCCCCGAAGTTGAGCTGTTTGTTCGAGGTCTCGATGGTGGAGTCGTCGCGTGTGGAAGCCTGATTCGCCCCCTTGGCGCCGAACGGCGGATTCGTCAGCGTAGTGCAGGCGGCCCGCCTGCAATGTCGTCAAAGGAAGCCGCAGGCGAGCCGCCCGCACTACGACTTCCTTGGGAGCGTAGTGCAGGCGGCCCGCCTGCAATGTCGTCAAAGGAAGCCGCAGGCGAGCCGCCCGCACTACAACTTCCTTGGGGGCGTAGTGCAGGCGGCCCGCCTTCAATGTCGTCAAAGGAAGCCGCAGGCGAGCCGCCCGCACTACGACTTCCTTGGGAGAAACACGTCGAATCGCTGGCTGGCCGGCGGATCGTAGATCGTGTCGCCGAGCGTGATGTGCGGCTCGACGCCGTGCAGGAACAGGTTCATGAGCCGTGGGTCAGGCTGCCAGCCTGTCAATGTCGGTGAGGGAATACCCGACAGGCTGGAAGCCTGTCCCACGCACCAGCAGCCGCCGCCTGCACGTCCACGCCGAGCGCCGTCCACTCGGTTTCGTCGATCAAGCCCCGCCGTCGTCTTACTTCGCTTGGCTTGCGGTGGGCTTCGATTTCAAGTGTTCGTCAAAGAAGGCGTATGTCTCGGCCACGGTCCGTTCGAGGTCCTTGCCGCCCCAGCCGTGGCCGGCGCCGACGATCAACTCGGCCCGGCCGGCAACGCCGGCGGCGGTCAGGGCGTCGACCATCTTGTAGGCCTGGGTGTGAGGCACCAGCGGATCCTTGGTGCCCTGAAAGATGAGCGTGGGCGCATCGCCCGCGCTCGCGTAGCTGATCGGGGAGGCCCGCTTGTGCTCGTCGGGCTTCTCTTGCGGCGTGCCGCCGATGAAATCGCGCAGCAGCGGCTTGCTCACGTCCGGGATGTCGGCGGCCGCCATATCGGTCGGGCCAAAGTACGAGACGACGGCCTGCACCTGGCTCGGCTGGTCGGGCCAGCCGCCGTCGCCTTCGAGGCCGTCGCCGTTGCCCATCACGCCGAGCATCATCGACAGGTGAGCACCCGCCGAAAACCCGACCGCGCCGATGCGGTTGGGGTCGATGCCATATTCACTCGCGTGCGCTCGCAGGAACCGCACGGCACACTTCACGTCTTCAACCTGAGCGGGAAACAGATGCTTGGGACAGAAGCGATAGCCGACGGTCGCGGCAACGTATCCGCGCTGGGCAAAGTCCCAGGTCTGCTTGACGTGCATCGACTTGTTGCCGGCGCGCCAGGCCCCGCCGTGAATGACCACGATACAAGGCAGCGGCCCGCTCGCCTTTTCGGGCCGGGCAAGATCGAGTTTCAGATCCTCGCCGCCGCCCGTGCCGTACTTGATGTCCTTCTCGAATGCGATGCCATCGGGCGGCTTTGGGCCGGACGGCTTGGCGTCCTGAGCGGCCAGCCGCAAGACCGCGGCAAGTATCGCGAGTGTGAGGACACAGCAAACGGTCGAGAGCGTGCGGAATCGTTGCGTGCGCATGTTGTCGTCTCCAGGGGTCGGATTCGAATCGGTATGTGGGGCAGGCTTCCAGCCTGCCATTGTGGACCAAACAACTGGGCAGGCTGGCAGCCCGCCCCACGCATCATTCTGTCCGGGTCAGTTCGATGAACTTCTTCCGCAGTTCGCGCGTGACCGGACCGGGCTGGCCGCTGCCGATCGGTCGGCCGTCGCACTTGACGACCGGGATGACCTCGGCGGCCGTGCCGGTCAGGAAGCATTCGTCGGCGACGTAGACGTCGTGCCGGGTCAGAGCGACTTCGTGCACAGCGTGGCCGGCCGATCGGGCCAACTCGATCACCGCCTCGCGCGTGATGCCTTCCAGGATGCCTGCGTCAGTCGGCGGCGTGACCAACTCGCCGCGGCGCACCAGAAAGATGTTGTCGCCGGTGCACTCGGCAACCTCGCCCTTGTGGTTCAGCATCAGTGCCTCGGGCGCGCCGGCGTCGACGCCTTCGATCTTGGCCAGGATGTTGTTCAGGTAGTTCAGCGACTTGATCCGCGGGTTCAACGCGTTCGGGTGGTTGCGGATCGTGCTGGCAGTGATGATCGACAGGCCCTTCTCATACAGTTCGGCCGGGTACAGCTCGATGTGGTCGGTGATGATGATCACCTGAGGGTTCGACGTCTTGCGCGGGTCGAGTCCCAGGTATCCTGCGCCGCGCGTGATGACCAGCCGGATGTATCCGTCGGTGATGCCGTTCACCTGCAGCGTGTCGCGCACCGCCCGTGCCATAGCGTCGATGGCCAACGGAATCTCCAGACGGATCGCGCGGGCCGAGGCGTACAGCCGGCCGAGGTGCCGATCGAGCCGAAACACCTTGCCCCCGTAGCTGCGAATCCCCTCGAACACGCCGTCGCCGTAGAGCAGGCCGTGGTCGTAGACCGAGATCTTGGCGTCGTCTTTGTCGTACAGCTTGCCGGACATGTAGACCTTCAGGCCCATAACGGACTCCGGAAAGAATAGCGTCGGCGCGAGACGCTGGCAGCGTCGGCCACGTTGGGTTGCGGGCGAAGCCCGCGCTACGCACTAGCTGGCGATTCTCTGGCTCAACTCCACTGGCGTCTCGATTCGGCCCTTTTCGATTCGCACGGTGCGGTGCGCTCGGGCGGCGATGGCCGGATCGTGAGTGACCATGATGATAGTGAGGCGCTCATCGTGGTTCAAGCTGGCGACGAGGTCGATAATCTCTTGGCCGGTGCCGCCGTCGAGGTTGCCGGTCGGCTCGTCGGCCAGCAGTACTTGAGGCCGCTGGGCGAGCGCTCGCGCGATCGCGGTGCGCTGCATCTCGCCGCCCGACAGTTCGCTCGGCTTGTGGTGCATGCGATGAGCGAGTCCCACGCGCTCGAGCAGCCGTTCGGCCTCGCGCCGTAACTCGCGCCGTTGCCGCCAGAAGCTCAAGACGCCGTGTCGAATGTATAGCGGCGTGAGCACGTTCTCGACCGCGTCGAGTTCGGGTAGCAGGTGATAGAACTGGAAGATGAAGCCGAACGTCTCGTTGCGCAGACGATCGCGCGGCCGCGGCGGCAGGTTGTCGATCCGCCGCCCGGCGAGGTGAATCTCGCCGGCGTCGGGCGTGTCGAGCGTGCCCAAGAGGTGCAATAGCGTCGTCTTGCCCGACCCCGACTGGCCGACCACGCTGACGAACTCGCCCGGCTCGACAGTCAAATCGACGCCCATCAGCACGGGCACCTCGATGCCGCGGCGCTTTCGCCGACCCGGAAGGAATGCCAGCGCGCCGCCTGGACCAGTCCGCGCCGTAGGTCGCGGTCCCTGCCCCGCACCCTTGTAGTACGACTTCCTCAACCCTTGCGCCGATAACAGAGGGCCTTCCATCAGCGACTCCTCGCTAACCGACCACCAACCACTAGCCACTGGTCACTGACCACTTCTCACTCGTACCTCAGCGCCTGCACCGGCCTCAGCGCTGCGGCTCGCCGAGCGGGCAACACGCTGGCGGCTACGGCTATCAGTAGCGCACCCACCACGATCCACGCGATGTTGGCGGCATCGACCACGCGCGGAATGCGGTCGAAGTAGTACAGGTCGCGACTGAAAACGTCGTGGCCCATAAGCCAACTCAATCCGCGTTCGATCGTGTCGAGCCAGACGACGATCGCCAGCCCGATCGCCAGACCCAGTCCGCTGCCGACCGTGCCCAGCCCCAGGCCGTACATCAGAAATATCTGCTGCACGCCGCCGTCCGACGCGCCGAGCGACTTCAGCACGCCGATGTCGCGCATCTTCTCGACCACGATCATGAAGAAGATTGCCAGGATGCCGAACCCGGCCACGGCAATGATCATGAACAACAGCACATTCAGAATGCCCTGCTCGACCGCGACCGCGCTGAGGAGCGGCCCCTGCTCTTCTTCCCAGGTCCGCACGGTGAAGAGGCCGGGCGGAAAGACGCGCTCGAGCCGTTCGACGACCGAGCGGGCGTCGGCGTAGTTCTTCAGTTTGATCAGGATGGCCGTGGCGCGGTCGGGCATGCCCATCAGTTCACGGAAGTCGGCGATGTCGACGTAGCAGTTCATCTGGTCGTATTCGCTCATGCCGCTCTTGAAGCGATCGACCACGGTGAACGCCGCGTGTTTGCCCTCGACGCGGAACGAGCCGACCGACGCACTCGGCAGGGTCAGCACGACCTCGTCGCCTTGCCGGATCACCTCGTAGTCTTGTCCTTCCGAGCGGTACGTTGCGAGCAGCCACGGCACGACGATGCCACGGTCCTTCGGCCGCACGGTCGGGTCAAAATCGATCAACGAGCCTTCGCCCTGCTCCGCAAACGGATCGGTCATCTGCGACGCCGGCGAGCCGGCATCGTCGCGCATTGTCCGTGCGGCGGGATCGAACGGCTCCGCCGGCACGACACTCTGCATCTCCTCGCTGACCGCTGACGGCTGACCGCTGACCGCTTCCCCCTCGAGATCCACATCACGCCACGCGCGCCACGGCTCCATACGACGGCGAACCGACTCACGAATCTCGAACGACGGATCGGCCTGGTTCTCGACGTTGACGAGGTACTGAGGGAACTTGCTGACCTTGCCCAGCGTCTTCGGGTCGGCGGCGATCACCCGCACCGGCTGCGGCACGCTGCGCCCGCGCACCTGGAACGTCAACAGGCCGAAGGACTCGATGACCGGACTCACCGCGTCGATCTGGTCGCCTAGGAGCTGTTGCACACGCTCAATGTGCACGGAAGCGTTTGGGAACCCGGCCAGCCCCCCCGCTTTGATCATGACGTCGGCGAGCACGCCCTTGACGCGCGACCGCATCTCGGTCGCGAACCCACCCATGACGCTGTTCACGACGATCAGCGTCGCGACCCCCAGCGTGACGCTGATGATCGACGCCAGCGCGATCCACCGCGTCCGAAGATAACGCAGGGAGAGGAGAAGCTTGTACATGAGACCACTCCTTTGGTCGAGAATAGCGATCAGCCATCAGCTTTCAGCGATCAGCTTTCAGCGACCGCCTTGTTTCTGGTCTTCGCGGATGGCTGACCGTCGACAGCTACGTCCTTCATGAACGAGATGTCCTGACCCGCAAGGGCTTCCAAGGCAGCCTCAGGAACGATGTGCTCGCCCGTACGTAGCACGCGCCCGGAAAAACGACCGAGCAGGAATGCCAGGGCCCGTTTTTCCGTCGCTCGATCGGCAAAGGTGATGGTCACCATGCTGAGTCCTCCAGGCCGCCCAGATTGTAGCATGCACGCCGGTCCCGTCACAGCCGCGCCACTCAGCCGTCAGCGGTCGGCTTGCTCCGGTCTTCGCTGGTCGCTGACGGCTGAGTGGCGCGGCTGTGACGGGACCGGCGTGCATGCTACAATCTGGGCGGCCTGGAGGACTCAGCATGGTGACCATCACCTTTGCCGATCGAGCGACGGAAAAACGGGCCCTGGCAT
>Ga0185317_100040_pt1 | contig 58184 bp, 54 predicted proteins | sample DevilsHole_FD_128020 | JGI IMG/M metagenome (GOLD analysis project Ga0185317, IMG submission 128020) | Groundwater microbial communities from Devils Hole, Nevada to study Microbial Dark Matter (Phase II) - Devils Hole (SPADES assembly)... | ecosystem: Environmental > Aquatic > Deep subsurface >...
GTGAGATCCTTCTTTGGACTGCGGCGGCTTGACGCCGCTTTGGATTGGTCAGTTTTTGGACTGCGGCGGCTTGACGCCGCTTTGGATTGGTCAGTTTTTGGACTGCGGCGGCTTGACGCCGCTTTGGGTTCCACGCGCGTTGGCGATTCGGTCTGAAATCAAAAAGAAGGCTCACGCAGAGGCGCAGAGATCGCAGAGAGGGACTCTGGTCGCGCGTAAGTCACTCTGCGACCTCTGCGCCTCTGCGTGAGATCCTTCTTGGCTTTCACCAAGCCGGTCGCCCGCATCCAAAGCGGTGTCGAGCCACCGCAGTCCAAAGGCAAAACAGTCTTTGGACTGCGGCGGCTTGACGCCGCTTTGGATTGGTTTTTCCGACTTCCGCCACATTGCCATGGGACACGACCGCCTCGATCAACTGTTCGCCCGTACCCGCCGGCTTTCGCCCGATGGCCTGGCGATGGTCGAGACGCTTGTGGTCGGTTTGGAATCGCAGTCGGGGGAGATCCAAAGCGGCGTCAGGCCGCCGCAGTCCAAGGGCGAGAGCATCCAAAGCGGTGTCAAGCCGCCGCAGTCCAAGGACGAGAGCATCCAAAGCGGCGTCAAGCCGCCGCAGTCCAAGGGCGAGAGCATCCAAAGCGGCGTCAGGCCGCCGCAGTCCAACGAGATGATCCAAAGCGGCGTCAGGCCGCCGCAGTCCAAGCGCCAGTCTTTTCTAAGGCATCGAGTGCCATGGGGACGAAGGCGTTGGTCGGTCGCTGCGTGAATCGCACGGTTTGAGACCTTCCGCCTTGTGCACGAGCCTTGCCAGCCTGATCGCGACCCATATCACACAAAGTCTTGTCGCAACATCGGAGCAGTTTTGGACCGAAGAGAACCCGCCAAAAAGTAGGCTCAAGTCTCAGCAATCGACGGTTGAAGAGCAAGTTAGATTCGGTGACAGGCGTCAGGCTGGCGACCGGCTTGCTCCGAAGCCGGGGCCGCCAGGACCAAGAGCCGAGCGTGTTCCGCGACGCGGAATAAGCGAGTCGATGGCGGTGTGGGCGAAGCGACGGATGTCCCAAGTGCGATCAAACTGGGGAATCTGTCGCTGAGCTGTGGCCCCGTCGAGGATTTCCCGCTGAAGGTGGGAATCCGAGCCGAGGCCACACGAAATGCTGATCGCCCGCAGGGCGATGCCGCCTACAGACGCGCAGACGCGCGCGGCGAGTGAACTCGAATTGACCGAATCCAACTCGGTGGTTAGAATCCGCCCTCACTTCAGACAGTAGCGAGATTTCTGCTGAGTTTGCGTGCGGGCAACTCGCACGCGAGAAAATGGAATTTCTCGGACATCTCCACTCTGAGTTCCCTCCCCAACCCGCTCGGGTGGCCACGCAAGAATTGCCCTTGGGTCAGCCAGGGATTTGCACCGATGAAGATACGCGATTGGCCGGACGGACGGCTCGTTGTCTGGGCGCCGGCCAAAGTGAACCTCTTTTTGGAGGTCCTGGGTAAGCGTGCCGACGGCTACCACGACCTGGAAACGGTCATGGTCGCCGTGAGCCTATATGACACGTTGGTTTTTCAGGAGGACGCAACTGGGGAAATCACGTTTCGCTGCGACGATGCGGCGGTCCCCCAGGGAATGACGAACCTCGTGGTCCGGTCGGCGCTCCTGCTACAGCACGAGACGGGGAGCCAGCGGTGCGGGGCGAGGATATGGATGCGCAAGCGGATTCCCGCCGCTGCGGGTTTGGGCGGCGGATCCAGCGACGCGGCCGCGACGCTGGTGGCGCTAAGTACCCTCTGGAAGCTCGGCCTCTCGCTCTCTGACCTCGAACGGTTGGGCGCTCAAATCGGCAGCGATGTTCCCTTCTTCTTTCACACGCCGGCCGCCGTCGGTCGAGGTCGCGGTGAACAACTCACACCGCTGAGCCTCGCGAGGCCGTTGTACTTGGTACTCGTGTGTCCGCAAGAAGGCGTGAGCACCGCCGAGGTCTATCGCAGACTCGGTCCATCGGACATCCGCCATCCGATCCAGCCGATGCTCGACAGTCTTGCCCGCGGGGACGGCAGAGTCGGCAGCTTGTTGTTCAACCGCTTGGAGGCCACGGCCGTTCCGTTGTGCCCAGCCATCAGCTCATCCCTTGAACTGCTTCGAGCTGTGGGGCTTGGTGGGTCACGGATGACCGGCAGTGGATCCGCGTCGTTCGGGCTGGCAACCGGCCGCAGTGGGGCGGTGCGGGCCGCTCGAAGCATTAGGGACCGGTTCCCGGGCCGCGTGTTCGTCGTGCGGACCACGACCTAGGGGGGATCAGCGAAAGGAGATCGGCTGTGCAAATCACCGAAGTGCGGATCAAGCTCATGGACGACGGCGCCCAACACGGAAACGAACGGTTGCACGCCTTCGGCTCGATCACGTTTGACGACGCGTTCGTCGTGCGCGATTTGAAGATCATCGAAGGCACCAAGGGATTGTTCGTCGCAATGCCAAGCCGCAAGTTGACTGACCGCTGCCGCTGCGGGACCAAGAACCCACTGCGCAGCCGCTACTGCACTCATTGCGGCGCGTCGCTCGACGAAAACCGCGCCATGCGCGGCACCGACGGGCGGGCCAAGCTACACGCCGACATCGCCCATCCGATTAATTCGGCCTGCCGCGAACTGATCCAAGGCGCGGTGCTGCGCGAGTATCAGGCGGAACTCGAACGCGCCAAGCAGCCGGGTTATGTCTCGAGCTACGATGACTGGGACACCGATGAAGACACGAGCTATGCAAGCGTCATTGGCAGGCTCGACGCGCCCGGCAACCACAACGGACGCGACCGCGCCAGCCCAGGTCCGCACCAGCGCCGCGATCATGCACCCGCCGCTCGCACCATCGCCGCACCGACGCCGCGTTCGGCCGAGTCGTTCAGTGCTGGAATACTCTGATTGGCCGGCCGTTTGCTAGATCAGCTCGTCGATCGGCTGTCCGTCGTTCAGCTTGGGTAGGGTGGGCTCTGCCCACCGCCTCCTATGGGGGTTGGTGGGCTAAAGCCCACCCTACCTGGGACCGCACAGCAATCAAGCTGCGCTGTAATACTAAATGACCGTGCGTGAATTTGCGAATACCCCGCACCCCAACCCTCTCCCCAAAAGGGGAGAGGGAGAATAAGGTTCTGCTTCGCTTTATTCCGCAGTCCATGCGTTCCGAGCGTCTTTCTCCCTCTCCCCTTTGGGGAGAGGGCTGGGGTGAGGGGTTGTTTGGGCGATTCGCAGATTCACGCACGGTCATTTAGATCAGCTCGTCGATCGGCCGTCCGTCGTTCAGGATGTGGACCGGGCGGCCGAAGAAGTCGTTGAACGTCGCCGCCGGGTCGATGCTCAGGTGGCGGTAGATCGTGGCCAGCATGTCTTGTGGAGAATACGGTCGGTCGACGGGGAACTCGGCCTTGGAGTTCGTCGCACCGACGATTTGCCCCATGCGAAGTCCACCGCCCGAGACCAGCGCGGTGTACGCTTGCGGCCAGTGATCGCGGCCGACCCCGTTGGCGTTGCGACTCAAGCGCGGCGTTCGGCCGAACTCGCCCATCACGACCACGAGGATTCGCCGGTCCAGGCCACGCGCGTAGATGTCTTCGATCAGCGCGGCGAGCGCCTGGTCCATGTACGGCAGCCGCACCTCCATGTACTTCGCGAAGTGGCCGGGCCGGCCGGCGTTCATGATGTGATCGTCCCAGTTCGTAAACTCCTGGCCCGACTTCGGCGTGTCGATGTACATGCTGATCACGCCGACGCCCGCCTCGGCCAGTCGCCGCGCGAGCAGGCAGCCCTGGCCCCACAGGTTCCGCCCGTAGCGATCGCGCAGTTGGTCGTCCTCCTTGGCAAGATCGAACGCGGCGACGGTGCGCGGGCTGGTGATGAGCTCGAGCGCGAGCTGCTGGAACTTGTCGGTCGCCTCGATCTCGCCTGAGGCGTCCACGTCGCGGCGCAGTCGATCGAAGTCGGCGAGCAATCGCCGCCGATCGTCGAGCGATTTCGCATCGCGACCCGGCGCAATCGCTACCGTCGGCGGCCGAAAATTCGGCGACGACGGGTCGCTCACCTCGAACGCCGCATGCTGCGCGCCCAGATAAGTCGGCCGCGTCATGTACAGTTGCCGAGGGACCGCCACGTACGGCGGCATGACGTTCGGGCCCAGGCCGCGCACGCGACTGGTGATCGAGCCAAAGTCCGGATGCTCGCTCTTCGACTGAGACTGCGGATCGAGTTGCGTCGGCCGCTTGCCGGTCAGCACGACGATGCCGCCGTCGCTGTGAATGCCGACGTCGTGGTTCAGCGAGCGCACGAGCGAGAACTTTGTCAGCGAGTCTTGCCTGGCGTGGGAACAGCTCGCAGATTTCGACGCCCGGCACGTTGGTGGCGATGGGGCGAAAGACGCTGCGGTATTCGATCGGTGCGGCCGGCTTGAGGTCGTAGGTTTCGAGCTGCGACGGTCCGCCGTGCAGGTAGAGCAAGATCACCGAAGTGTCGCTCGTCGCGGCGGCGCTCGCGGCTCGGCCGGCCAGCACGTCTGAAAGCGCGAGCCCGCCCAGCGCCAGCGAGCCGATTGAAAGGAACTCGCGCCGCGTCGTCGGACCAATGCACCGCTCAGCCGGCATGGTTCAGTCTCCAAGACGCGGGCCGATTGTAGCGGAGGTCGGTCGTTGCCGATAGCCGATTCTGCCGCATCCGCAGCGCAACCGCTTGACGCCGAACTGATTGACACAAACTCGCCGAGTAACTACCGTATCGCCCCGCGCGACGCTCGTGAACACGCCCGATTGCCGGACGCGCGTGGCTCCGGCCGGCGGCGTGGACCAGGACGGTCCGGCCTATGGAGATCATCGATCCTCGGCTGGTGGAAGAGGCCAGCAAGTTGCCGTCCGCCGTCTTGCTGCTCAGTGCTGCGGTCGGGCCGGTATTCTGGGTGCTCGGATGGCGGATCCATCGCGGCCTGTTCGTAGCGGCGGCGACCGTCGCGGGCGGCGTCTATGGCCTCGTTCATGGGCCGGCCCTCGGACTTTACTCGGGCGCCGCTGCACTACTGCTGAGCCTATCGATCGGCGGTCTGGCGCTGGCACTGCTGCGGATCGGCACCTTCGTCACCGTGGGGGCGCTCGTGGCGTTGGGGCTGAGCCGGTTGGGCGACGGCTATCTGGAAAAGGACTCGCTCCGTTGGGTACAAGTAACGGCGTTCCTCGGCGGCGGACTGCTGAGTCTTGTGTGTTACCGGTTCTTGGTGATCGCACTGACGAGTTTTGTTGGGGCGTTCCTGTTGTTGCTGGGTGGGTTGGCGTTTGCTCATCGTCAGGGTGAGGCGGACGCGATCGCCTTGGCGGCCGAGCGCCCGGCGATCATCGCTGCGTCGTTCGTCGCGCTCGGAGTGTTGGGCACGGCGGGTCAGTATTTCGCCGAACGGCGGCGCGGTGCGACCGCCGCAGAACCGAAACGCGATCCAGCCAAGGCGCTGCCGCGCGATGCATCCAAGGCCAAGGGATCCAAGGCGGCGGCTTGAGACGAATATGGGACGACTGAAGATCGGACTGCGGCTGGAATGTCTGCGAATCTCGCTGCGTCAGGCGCTGCGCAAGGCGGCGGAGTTGGGCGTCGATGGCGTACAAGTGAACGCGGCGGGCGACCTCACGCCGGCGGCGCTCTCGGCCACCGGCCGGCGCGATTTTCTGCACCAGCTCAGCGCCCTAGGGCTGAAGCTCACGGCGCTGGGGTTCCCGGCTCGACACGGGTTCAGCACCGAGGAAGGACTCGATGCCCGCATTGTCGCCGCCCAAAAAGTACTCGCCCTCAGTTACGACCTGCGTGCGCCGATTGTTACCGGCTCGATTGGGCGCGTGCCGGAAGACGAGAGCCATCCAGCGCGGCAGATGCTGCGCGATGCAGTTTCGGCGGTCGGCGCGCATGCCGAGCGCGTTGGGGCCGTGTTCGCGGCCGAGACGGGCACCGAGTCGGGCGAGACGCTGCGCCGGTTCATCGACTCGCTCGGCGCCATGGGCGTCCGCGCGAACCTCGATCCGGCAAACCTGCTGATCAAGGGCTACGATCCGGTCGAGGCCGTACGCCATCTGAGCGACTACATCGTCCACACCCACGCCCGCGACGCGCTGCGTGAGGCGGGCGGCGAGCTGGGCCGCGAGACGACGCCAGGCGACGGGGATCTCGATTGGAGCGAGTACCTGGGCGCGCTCGAAGAGGTCGGTTATCGCGGTTGGCTCGTGATCGAACTCGATCAGTCGCGCGACCCGATGCGCGACGTCGCTCGCACGGTGAGTTTTCTGCGACAGTTCTGATACGAAGGCAACGGCCCGGTTCAACCGGAACCAAAACCAATGTCCGAAAACCGCCTGTTCGCCAAGAAGTCAGTCGAGTCGCTGCTGCGAGAAGCCGAGGGCGACAACCGGCTGCGTCGCGTGCTCGGTCCGATGTCGCTTACGTCGCTCGGCGTCGGGGCGATCATCGGGGCCGGCATCTTCGCGATGACCGGGCGGGTCGCGGCCCAGGACGCAGGGCCGGCTGTGCTCGTGTCGTTCCTCGTGGCCGGCTTCGGATGCGGACTGGCCGCCCTGTGCTACGCCGAAATGGCCGCGATGGTGCCGGTGGCCGGCAGCGCGTACACCTATACCTACGCGACGCTGGGCGAGATCTTTGCATGGATCATCGGCTGGGACCTGGTGCTCGAGTACGCCATGAGCTGTTCGGTGGTGGCGTCGAGCTGGGCTGGCCACTTCCGCGAGTTCCTGAAGATCGTCTTTGGCGTCGAGTTCCCACTACGGCTGATGGCCGACCCGTGGACGCTGCACAAGGCGACCGGCGATTGGTGGGGGATTAATCTGTCGGCGGTGTTGATCCTGGCCGCGTGTACCGTCGTGCTTGTTGTCGGTATTCGCGAGAGCGCCCGTACGAACAACACGCTGGTGATCGTGAAGCTCGTAGTCATCGCGTTCGTGATCGTGGTGGGGCTTCAGTACGTCAACCCGCAGAACTGGACGGGCGTGCCGGTGGCGGATCGGATCATTCCGGCGGACCCGGCGTCGAAGTGGGGCATGCTTGGTGAACTGGGGCTCGATCGCTGGCTCGTGCCGCTGGACGAGTCGTTGCGAACGCCGTTCAGCCCGTATGGTCTGTCGGGCGTGATGCTCGGCGCGTCGATCGTGTTCTTCGCCTACATCGGCTTCGATTCTATCTCGACGCATTCCGAGGAGGCCGCTCGGCCGCAGCGCGACGTGCCGATCGGCATTCTGGCGTCGCTGGCGATCTGCACGGTGCTGTACATCGTCGTGTCGTCGATCATCACGGGCATGGTGCCGTATCCGAAGATCGACGTGGACGCGGCGATCGCGGCGGCATTTCGCGAGTTGTCCGAGCGCGAGCATAGCCCGCTGCTGCGCGGCGCCGCGGCGCTGATCGCAACCGGCGCGCTGGCCGGAATGACCAGTGTGCTGCTCGTGTCGTTCCTGAGCCAAGCCCGCATCTTCTTGGCGATGTCGCGCGACGGCCTGTTGCCGCCGGCGATCTTCGCGGCGGTCCACCCGCGGTTCCGCACGCCGCACCGCGCGACGATCCTGACCGGCGTGCTGGTCGCGCTGGCCGCCGCGTTCACCCCGATCGAAAAACTCGAAGACATGGTCTGCATTGGCACGCTGCTGGCCTTTGTGATGGTCTCTGCCGCGGTGCTCATCTTGCGACGAACGTCGCCGCACGCCCATCGGCCGTTTCGATGTCCCGCCGTTTATGTGGTCGCGCCGCTTGCGATCGTAGTGAATCTCACGATGATGCTCTTCCTGAAATGGGACACGTGGCTGCGACTGGTGATCTGGCTCGCGATCGGTCTCGTCATCTACTACTGCTACGGGCGCAGGCACAGCGTGCTCGGTCGGTCGCTCGAAGCGGAAATCGCCAAGCCCGGCCTGCCGCCGACCGGCACGCGGCTGGATGACATGCACCAGCCGTGATCCGCGATTGCCACACTGGCCGGGCCAGTGCACCATCAACTTCGTCGGAATGATCGGGTGGCTGGAGCTGAGTCCGCGAAGCCCCGGCCGTGGCATCGGAGACTCTGCCACAGCCACCCATCAATCGAAGTGGGACGCAGCATTAGTCACTGTTTTCGTCGCGCTGCGACTCCGCGAGCACACGCGAGAAACACCACAACACGAGGGACGTGACCGAGATCGTAGATGTCAGCATGAAAGCCCAGCCGTAACTGTTCATTGCGTTCCTCCTGAAACCGCTGCGGCCGGCCCGCGCTCGTCGTCAGGCGGTCGTTCGCCATCGAGATCGAGTCCGGCGGCCCGCCACCGCTTTGAGCCGATCGCGGTACAGGCCGCCAGCAGGGCAATGCACGCCAGGATGATTCCCCACGTGAGCTGAGCCACATGGTCGGGTGGATGCGTGATCGGAGTCGCCAACAGGTTTCCTTCCTTGTCGTGGGTCTCGATGTATCCGAGCACCGAGTGGACGTAGCCGGGCACGTTCTTAACGCAAAAGCCGACGAAGACCACGATCAGGTACACGGGGGCCACATACTTGATGATGAACCGGTACACGACCGGAATGTGCATCTTCGCGCCGCGATGCGCCTCGTCGATCCCACGGTCCAGGCCGAACACCCATCCGAAACAGATGATCTGCACGGCCGCCATGATGAAGATCATGAACGAGCCGACCCAGAAGTCGATTGTGTCGAGTGCGGTCAGCCCTTTGCTGAACCAGAGCACAAACAGATTGCCGGCGCCGCAGACGACCGACACGAGCGTCGTGGCGGCGGCGCGGCTGAGGCCCAGGCTCTCCTCGAAGAAGGCCTTGGCCGGCTGCAGCATCGACAGCGAGCTGGTGATCGCGGCGAGGAACAGCATGAAGAACCAGATCGCGCCGAAGAACTGTCCGAGCGGCATGTGCGCGAACACCACCGGCAGCGTGGTGAATCCCGTGCTGAACGTGCCGCCCGTGTTCTCGCGGGTCACCTGAACACCCAAGAACGCCACGGCGGCCGTCAGCGTGATCAGCCCGCCCAGGCACACCTCGAAGAACTCATTGGTCGCCGACGCCGTCAACCCCGACAACACGACATCGTCGTCCCTCTTCACGTACGAAGCGTAGTTGATGATCACACCGAAACCGACGGACAGGCTGAAGAATATCTGACCGGCCGCCGCCAGGCTCGCTTTGAAGAACTTGTCCGGATCCTTCAGGATGCTGAAGTCTGGATTCCACATGAAACCCAGACCGTTCACCACGTTCTGGTCCGGTCGCGACTCGTCGGGCGTGCCCAGCGTGAGCACGCGGACAAGCACGATCACGCCCATCACCGCCATCGCCGGCATCGCCCAGGAACAGAACTTCTCGATTCCCTTCGAGAGACCGCGGTAAACGAAGTACACGTTGATCGCGAACGTCACCAGCCAGAACACAATGCCGGCCGTGTGCACCGAGGCCTCGCCGGAGCCGAACGAGAAGTTGGACCCGTCCGCCTTCTGACCCGTGAAACTGAGAAAGAAACCGCTCGACGTCTTCACCTGGTCGCTCACCGCGTGCGACGCCTCGATGCCGATCCCGCCGCCAGTCGCGTAGTACCAGCAGTAGCCCAAGCACCACGCCTCGATGAGCACGTAGTAAAAGTAGACGACCATCGGAATCAGGACGCCGATCACGCCGAGGTAACGACCCGCCGCACCTCGGCCCCAGACGCCCATGATCGCCGGCGCCGAATGGAATCCTTTGCGGCCGCCGTAGCGACCCATTGCCCACTCGGCCCAGCCGATCGGGATGCCGAGGAAGATCAGGGCGCAGAAATACGGGATCATGAACGCCCCGCCTCCGTTCTGCGCCGCGTTGCCGGGAAACCTCAGGAAGTTCCCCAGCCCGACCGCCGAGCCGGCCACGGCCAGGATCACGCCCAACCGCGAGCCCCACTGCTGTTTCTGCTCTGACATGCCGAAGTCCTTTCGGAGCGATGAAATCGGACGGCGAGAGGATATTCGATCCCGCCCGAATGTCAACGAGCGATCGAGTCGGACGACGGCAGCCGACTCGCGCGGATCAAGCAATCGTCGCCCAGCCGGAGAACCTCAGAGACTTCAAACCGTCCCGCGTCGGCGATGCGGGGGCGACCTTGGCCGGCGAGCGGTGAACGGGCGCTCGCGCCGCCGAACAACTTCGGCGCGACGAAGGCGTGAACTTCATCGACCTGATCCGCGTCGAAAAAACTGCCCAATACGGCGCCGCCGCCTTCGACCAGCACATTGGTCAGCCGTCGGCGTCCGAGTTCTCTCAGCAGCGAATCGGCCTCGATACCTCGCTCGCCGCGCGGCAGCGGCAAGACTTCGCAGCCGAGTTCCGACAGCACACTGGTGAGCGACGTCGGCGCCTGGTCGGTCACGGCCACCAGCACCGGCAGGTCGCGTGCGGTCCGCGCCAGGTGCGAGGCGGCCGGCAGCCTTCCGCGCGAGTCGAGAACCACTCGCAACGCAGTGCGAGGCCCTGGCGGCCGCGCGGTCAAGAGCGGGTCGTCGGCCAGCACCGTGCCGATGCCGACAACGATCGCGTCCATGCGGCCGCGCAGTTCGTGAGCGACCCGGCGCGACTCGGGACCGCTGATCCACTTCGATTCGCCCGACGCGGTCGCGATCTTGCCGTCGAGCGTCATCGCCCACTTGGCGTGTACGTACGGCATGCCGGTCGCGATCAACTTGAGGTACGGCGCGTTGAGCCGTCGCGCTGCGGCCTGCATGCAGCCGACTTCGACCTCGATGCCCGCATCGCGAAGCCGCTGGAATCCGCCGCCGGCCACGCGATCGAACGGATCGGCCATGGCCGCGACGACGCGAGCGATGCCCGCGGCGATGATCGCCTCGGTGCAGGGCGGAGTCTTGCCGTGATGGCAGCACGGTTCGAGCGTGACGTATAACGTCGCACCGCGAGCCGCAGTTCCGGCGGCCGCCAGCGCGTTCACTTCCGCGTGCGCACCGCCGAAGCGTTCATGGAACCCTTCACCCACCACGGCGCCGTCGCGCACGACGACCGCGCCGACCATCGGGTTCGGCTCGACGAAGCCAGCTCCGCGGGCCGCGAGTTCCAGAGCGCGTTCGATGAATGGTTGATGGTCGACCATGAACTTGAGCCGGTCGCGCAACGTTGCGCCGACCGGCAAATCTACGCGCCGTCCTTCTTCGCTGGGTTGCGTCGGTCGGGCGACGTCGGAGCACCACCGCTCTCGCGGATGCGGCGGTCGCGCTCCTCGGGATGCCGATCCCAGTACATTTCGAGCAGCCATCGCTGAAAAACCGGCCGCGACTGTGCCGCCTCGCTCATGCTCTGAAGCTGCTCTCGCGAGAGCTGCAACGAACCGAGGAACTCGCGCATCTTTTCAGGTTCGACCTGAGGCAACGGCCCGCGGGGACGGTTCATGCCTGGTCCGGGACCCTGGCCCGAAATGAGCGGACCGAGGCCGTGCTTGCGCGCGAGGAACATCAGCTCCTCGGTGCGTTCGATCGGCGACATCCGGTCGAGTGCTTCGATCTCGTCGACCGGCAACTTCTCCAACAGCTTGGGCATCGTGGTGCGCATGCCCGGCCGGTCGGGCAGCAACCAGTAGGCACGGATCGCGCCCTCGTCCTTCTGGCGTTGCTGCGCCTCACGAAACGCGGCGTACAGCGACCCGGTGCTCTGCGCGGCCGCGGCGTCGAGGTTCTGGCGTTCGTACAGCGGCAACGTCGCCTTCCATTTGATGTAGCGGTCCATCGCCGTACGCAGCCGGGTGCGCTGTTCGAGCGGCATTCGCTCCAGGTCCCAGTGCAGCTTGCGGAGTCGCGCTTGTTCGGCCGGCGGCAGCGCGAGGAACTGTTGATACTTGTCCCAGGCCGCACGGCGCTGGTCGTTGTTCATCTTCTGCAATCGAGTCACATTGGCGGCGTAGGCCTGGGAAACGACGTCGGCGAACGCCGGGCCGATCGCGACAAGCAGGGCGGCGAGCGCGCAGAGCGCGGCTAGACTCGGCACTGTCCGGTTCTCCCGCGTAGAGACCCTCACAGCGACCCTCTCCCCACAACGGGGAGAGGGAGAAGTGTAGTCAATGCCGTCAGACAGTCTCCCGCTCACGATGTCGCCCTCAAGATTCACTTTTTCGTAGCCGCCTCGCCCTTGTTGTTCGGCGGTGCGTCGTTCGCAGCAGCCGGTGCACCGGGGGCCGCCTCGGCCGGAGCCGCCGATTCGCCGGCCGCGCCCTCCGCCGGCTGTTCGGCAGGTGGATCGACGAAGTAGCCCAGTCGCACCATGTCCTCAAGGAACTTGACGTCGGGAATCACGCGGTACGATTCCATGTTGTCGAGGATGTCGAGATGCTCGGCCAACTCGCGCGACGGGTCGCGCCAAGCCAGTCGCACCGCTGTGAAACCGATGAACGCCGCTGCCGTCACCCCCGCGACCCAGCCGATGCATTTCGCGGCGAAGATCGAGTGTCTCTGCAACCGGCCCTCGATCAGCTCGGCGCGAAGCTGTTGCGAGTGGACGCGAGTGACCGTCTGCGTCGCGAAGTCGTCGGGCAACTCCGGACGTGGCAGCCAGTCGAGCATGCTCCACGTCTTCTCGAGCGCGTCGACCTCCTTGCGCACGCTGGGGCTTTTCGACACCTTGGCCTCAAGCTGCGCGGACAGTTCCTCGTCCACTTCGCCGTCCAGGAAGGCGACCAGATTGGCCCGCTCCTCTTCGCTCAGTCGTTGGTGTTGCGGAATCTGCATGGATCAACGGTCAACGTCAAATGACGTCCAGGTACGGTTCGAGCATCTCGCGCAGGTTGGTTCTGGCCCGTGCCAGCAGCGACTTCACGGCCATGGTCGAGATGCCCATGATTTCGGCAATCTCGGCGTAACCCAGGTCCTCGAACTTGCTGAGCAACACGGCCATGCGCTGCCGCTCGTCGAGTTTGCCGACGGCCTGGCGAACCAGTTCGGCCACCTCGCTGGCGTGCAATTGCCCCGACGCGGATGGGCCTGGCTCCTTGAGTAGTTGCTCTTGCGGCCGGGCGCCGAGTGCGCCGTTTTCATCGGCGTCGATGTTCACGGCGCGACGCGTCCGACGTGAACGGCGAGCGTTCATCGCCAGATTGTTCGTGATCGTGAAGATCCATGTCGAGAACTTTGCCGTCGGCTTGTAGCCGTGGCGGGCGCGGAAGATGCGCAGGAAAACCTCCTGAGCCAGGTCTTCGGCCTCCTCCTTGTTGCCGATCGCATTGAACAACACGCCCAGTACGCGGTTCTGATAGCGCGACACCAACTCCTCGAACGCGCTCTGGTCGCCGCCCTGCACTTGCAACATCAAGCGCGCGTCGGGGTCTACGATCGGAACCTGTTTGCTCGGCGTTTCGGTCGTCGACACGGTCAATCGTCGTTGTCAGTTGTCAGTGGCCAGTTGCAACGGGCCACGGACACCGGACGTTTGGGTTTGCAGTCTTAGTTGTCCGCACGCCGCTTCAATCTTGCGTCCCTTGGTCTTTCGCACCTTGACGCTCAGCCCGGCGCGTTGGAGCGTCGCTTTGAACCCGTGCACGCTGTCGGCTCGCGGCGTCTCGTACGGCAGGCCGGGCACGGGGTTATAAGGTATGAGATTTACGTGAACGTTTCGAGGGGAAAGCAGCCGGGCGAGCCGCCGCGCGTGGAGTGCCGTGTCGTTCACGCCGCGCAGCAGCACGTACTCATAGGTCACCTGTCGGCCCGTGCGCGCGGCGAAGTAATCCGCGGCCTCGATGACGGCGTCGATGCCGATCGTGGCGCTGGGCGGCACCAGCCGTCTGCGCAGATCGTCGTCCGGCGCGTGCAGGGACACGGCCAGGTGATAACCCCGGCCGGCGTCGGCCAGTTGGCGAATTCGTGCAGGCAGACCGACCGTCGAGATCGTCACGTGACGCTGCGACAGACCGAGCCCGTCCGCGCCGCAGACCAGATCGAGGGCCGCCAGCAAGTTGTCGAGGTTCGCGAGCGGCTCGCCCATGCCCATGATCACCGCGTGCGTCAGCCGATCGGCCGGCGTCAGCAGATTGCGCGCGTGCAGAAACTGCTCGACGATTTCGTGGGTCTCGAGGTTCCGCAGCACGCCGTCGAGGCCGCTCGCGCAGAACACGCAGCCCATGCCGCAGCCGACCTGAGTGCTCACGCACACCGTGCGGCGATCGGCCTCGGTCATCAGTACGCACTCGACCGCCTGTGCCTCGGCGAGCCGCACCAGCAGCTTGCGTGTGTGATCGGCCGTCTCGCGCACGGCATCGAGTTCGCTCCCGAACGCGACAAACTCCTGAGCCAGCGCCGCCCGCAACGATCGGGGCAGGTCCGACATTTCGGCGAAGTCGCGAGCGCGGCCTTGCAACAGCCAGCGCCTCACCTGGCGCGCGCGGTAGGCGGGTTCGCCGCGTGCCGTACACCACGCGGTGAATTCCGTAGCCTCAACCTTGAGAATCGGCCGATGCATCGCTGCTCAGCATCCTAACGCCAAGCGAGCGGCATTACGACCGAAGCCGTCGCTATCGCGGGAGTGCTCGGCACCGGCGCCGCAGTGCCGCGCAACCGTGCTTGACTTTCGGCATCACGAATCGCACCCTGTCGGGCGAAAACTGAATCACGGCGGCAACACCGGTCGTTACGCTGCCCCAACCGTTAGCTCCGGAGTGATCATGAGAAACTACCGGATCAGCCATTCGAACGGTGGCTGGGATCCGTGGTGCCGCATGAGTAGAGTAATGCCCTCTAGCCCGCGTCTTGTGACATGAGCACCAACGGAATCACGATCCGCCGCGCGTCTCTGGCCCACGCCGCCGCCATCGCCGAGATCTACAACGAGGCGATTCTTACCACGACCGCGACATTCGACACCGAGACCAAATCAGCGGATGAACGCGCGCGGTGGTTGCAATCGCACGACGACCGCCACCCGGTCCTGGTCGCCGTGTTGGACGACGTGGTCGTCGGCTGGGCCGCGCTGACGGCATGGTCGGACCGATGCGCGTATGCGGACACGGCGGAAACATCCTTCTACGTGCACTCGACGCAACGCGGACGCGGCATCGGACGCATGCTCAAGCAAGCCATCATCGCCGAGGCGCGGCGGCTCGGCTTTCACACGCTCATCGCACGCGTCGCCCATGAGAGCGTCGAGAGTCTCCACGTGAACATGAGCGAGGGCTTTGTGCTCGTCGGCACACTCAAAGAAGTGGGACGCAAGTTCGGCAAACTCCTTGATGTCCACATCCTACAGAAGATGCTCCCTGAATCCACGGCGAGCCGCTGAGCCCACGCACACCTGCGGCTTGCGGTCAACGGATCCGGTTCATATTCTCCACCTACCGCGATGCACTCGCGCGGCGCCGACATTGTGCGCAAGATTCGATCGCGATCAGGAGGCTGAGATGACTCGCATGAGCTGTTTGTGGTTCGGCGTGGTTGTCACTTTGGTTTGTGCGCGTGCAATACACGCGCAACCGGCCAATTCCGACTTGCGGGCAGACGCGGTGCGGGCGTTGAAGCGAGCGGCGACGTACTATCACGATAAGGTCGCCAGCCACGGCGGTTACGTTTATTACTACAGCGAGGACCTCGCGGAGCGATGGGGCGAAGGGAAGGCGTCGCCCGATACGCTCTTCGTGCAGCCGCCCGGCACGCCGACCGTGGGCATGGCGTATCTCAAAGCCTACGCGGCCACCAAGGACTCGTTCTATCTCGACGCCGCGCGCGAGGCCGCCGACGCATTGGTCAAGGGACAATTGCAGTCGGGCGGCTGGACGCAGGTCATCCACTTCGCGCCGCCCGAACGGGGGCGCGTGGGCTGGTATCGCGTCGGCCCCCGGCGCGGAAGTTGGAACATCTCGTCGCTCGATGACGGCCAGACGCAGGCGGCCTTGCAAATGCTCATGCACACGGACCGCGCGCTGAACTTCCAACATGCCGCGATCCACGAGGCCGTCGCGTACGGACTCGACGCACTGCTCAACGCGCAGTTTCCCAACGGCGCCTTCCCTCAAGTGTGGATCGGCCCCGTCGAGCCGAAGCCCGTCGCCCGCGCCAAGTTCCCCGACTACGATTGGCGGACGGAGGGTCGAGTCAAGAACTACTGGGACTATTACACCCTCAACGACAACCTGGCCGGGACCGTGTCGGACACGCTCATCGAAGCGCACCAGGTGTACGAGGACGAGAAGTACCGCGTGGCGCTGGAGAAGCTCGGCGACTTTCTGATCCTGGCGCAGATGCCCGACCCGCAGCCCGGTTGGTGTCAGCAATACAGCTACGAGATGCTCCCAATCTGGGCGCGGAAGTTCGAGCCGGCCGCGATCTCCGGCTGGGAATCGCAGGACGTAATGGAAACTCTGATCAAGATCGCCCGCTACACAGGCCAGAGAGAATACCTCGAACCGATCCCGCGAGCCTTGGCTTACTATCAGAAATGTCTGCTGCCGGACGGCCGGATCGCCCGGTTCTACGAGTTCGAGACGAACCGGCCGCTGTACATGGACGCCCGCTATCAACTCACGTACGACGATTCCGCAGTGCCGCAACACTACGGATGGAAGCAGCCGGTCCGGTTCGATGCGATTGACCAGGCGTATCAGAAAGCTGTTCGGGACATCGGGCGCGGCGCCGCTCGCCGTGTCCATGTGCCGCGATCAGACGCCCCGCCGAGCTCCGCCAGCGAACAAGCAGACGCCGTGCGCCGCATCATAGGGGAACTCGATAACGCGGGACGCTGGATCACGACGTACGCAGGCGAGCGGCTGGTCGGGCAGCCCAAGTTTGCGGACGGGTTCCGCTTCATATCGAGCGCGGTGTTCAGCCACAACGTTGAGACCTTGAGCGATTTCATTGCAGCCACGTCGCGGCCCGACACAACGCCGCCCGAATCTCAATCTGGCTCATCGCCCGAATCACGTTCCGACTCATCGACCAAGTCGCCGTCGAGCGGAACGCAGCCCGAACCGCGATCGAAACTACCCTCTCAGTCGCCGCCCATCGCGACGGCGGACCGACATCGCCGCCAGCCGCAGGAGTTCCACGTCCGGGCTCAGCAGCGAACAGGTTTGCTCGTGCCGCTGTACCTGTATCCGGCCAACATCCACACGAACGCCGTCTACAACCGACTCATGGACCTGAAGCGTCGCTATGAGACCGTCCCGTTTTGGGTGATCGTGAATCCCGCGTCGGGACCGGGGACCGAACGCGACGCGAACTACACAAAAGCCATCGACCGCTTGCAGGGGGCCGGCTGCGTCGTGCTCGGCTACGTGACGACCCGTTATGGCAAGCGTGCGGCGGCCGAGGTGCGGGCGGATATCGACCGTTGGGGCAAGCTCTATCCGTACATCCACGGGATCTTCTTCGACGAGATGATCTACGAAGACACGGCCGCGGGCGCCGACCATCAATCGCAACTGAATCGCTACGCGCACGACGCCGGTTACTGGCCAACCGTCGCCAACCCCGGCGCCGACACGCCCGGCCGCTACTTCGCCTCGGACGCCGCCGACGTGATCGTGGTCCACGAAGCCAACGAATGGCCGACCGAAGCCAAGCTGAAGGGGGACTACTTCGGCGGCTACTCCGACTACCCGCCGTTCACCCGCGCGGTGCTCGTCCACTCGCTCGCCCGATTCGACCCACAACATCTGCAACAGGTCCGCCGCTACGCCCGCTGGGTCTACGTCACCGACGACCCGTATCGCCCCACTGACCCGAAGGCCGACAACCCGTGGGACTCGCTGTCGAAGTATGTCGAGGAGATGTGCGAGCAACTGGCGCGGCCCTAGCACCGACGCCCTTGGAAACGCGAGTCCGTCGTTCGTAGACTGTGAGCGCCCGAAGAGAAACCAGAACTCTTGTTGGTAGCCCGAGGCCGAAACGATGCGCGACGAAAGGATAAGACTCGCAATGTTCGGTGCGTGCGGCGGCGCCGCGGCCGGGGTAGTCGTCGTATTGGTCGCATGGTTGTTCCTGCCGCGTGGCGAGACCCCGGCGCCTTCGCAGTACGCAAAAATCATCCTGCCAATCGAGGACAAGAAAAATGGCAAGCACCAGTGGAGACGTGGATCACCAAGCAATTAACAAAGCTGGGGGCACCCCACGTTCGCGCGGTCACTGACTGGACTCCTCTCCCGGAAACAGGTGAAGATATTGCGCACATTTGGGATGCTGTCGTGGCCGACAAGCAGTGGGGGTGCCCCGTAATTGCCCATCCGGTGGAAAGAATGGCGGATGGCAAGATCAAAATTAGACTCACAGGGTGGGCTCCCGTTCCTCTCGAGCAGTCTGGCATGTCATTGCAAAACGAGATTGGCAGCCGCAAGATAGCGGTTGTCGATAATGGTGTAGCTTATGTCGCGATTCTTGTTGTCCCAGTGCTCCCCGGAAAACCCTGACGAACAAATGCGTGAACCGGAGCGGCGAATCCGGCGGAATCTGAAATCAACGCGTAATGTCGCCGCCCGGTTACGCTAGTCGTTCGCCCATTAAGCCATGCCACGATTCGCCGCTCGGATTCATGTGCTCGTCGCCAGTGACGCGCCCGTCGCGCTCGTGATTCGTCGCGGCCCGTCGAAAAGCGTGGCAACGCTACTTTGGGACCGCCGCCGTGATGAATTCCAGTTGGGACAATGGCTCAAGGGGCGCATCTACGAGCGCCGCAGTGACATTTCACCCGATGGGAAATATGCGATCTACTTCGCAATGAACGGAAAATGGAGTTCCGAATCACGCGGCTCATGGACGGCCATCTCCCGTGCGCCCTACCTCAAGGCGATCGCCTTTTTTCCAAAGGGTGACTGTTGGCATGGCGGTGGGTTGTGGACTGGAAAGAACACATACTGGCTCAATGACGGATACGGCCACACGATTGCGAGCGACACAACGGCTGTTCGTCGCGATCGCAAGTATCAGCCATCCGACAACTACGGCGGCGAATGCTTGGGCGTGTACTATCACCGGTTACTTCGCGACGGATGGAAGTTGGTTGATCGGCTTCATGTCGACAAGTGGAAAGACGAAGACGTGTTTGAGAAGAACATCGGCAGGGGATGGACTCTCCGGAAAATTGCGCACGCTGAAATCGGTGCCCCAGTTGGCAAAGGCTGCTACTGGGATGAACATGAACTTGTGGGGCCTTCCGAGGACCAAATCATTCGCTGTCCGAATTGGGAGTGGGCTGATCTGGATGGCAAACGCCTCGTCTGGGCGGCAAACGGAAAACTATGTGCGGCTGCGGTCCAAAAGGAAGGGCTTGCCGAAGAAGTCGAACTGCACGACTTCAATGACATGACTTTTGAAGCAATTGAGGCCCCGTACTGATGCGAGGGCGAACAAGGCGGTCAACCGGAGCGGCGGTTCGGGCGTTGTCACAAATCAAAGGTTTCTGGCCGCCGCCCGGTTACCTTTGTCGTTCGGCGGCGCAGGAATTACGCACGACGGGCTTGAGAAATGAAGGAAGATCAAACCCGGCTAGCGTCTGCCCTTGAAAGCGTCCTGCGAAGCGGCGTCGCGCGGGAATTCTCTGTCTGGCCAGATCCCGCCTTGAACGTACTGGATTGTGTCCTTTCGTTGAATCGTCGGTACAACGCGTTCGTGAAGCCTAGAGTGGAGATGTTTTAGGAGCGTCACCCTCGCATTGGCGGATTGGCCGGGCTGGCTCGTCTTATTCGCTCGTACATGTGTGGCGTCGATGCTGCTCCACGGACCAGGGGCGCCGGACTCTGACATTTCCTGGTCTCCAACGCACGCGATGTCAGCGCGGCGAATCGAGGACAAAGCGTGGAGCGTCCTCCGAATCCGGGCGGGCTGATCACTGTACTGCAGAAGAACTCCGGCGTCCAGCGCCGCGAGGCCATGCGTGACGGGAACTGCGGATGATCATTGAATTCGAATGCCGCAAGTGCCGGCAGGAATTCGAATGCGACGTAGGCCAGGTGGCGATCGACGAGGAGTCGCTCCGCCCCGTATTTCAGAAACCGATCGTCTGTCCGCGCTGCGGCAAGCGTGTGCGCGATAATGCCGGGTGACAAGTAACAATTCGTTCAAGCCGATGCCGCTTCGCGGCAAGGTTGCAACTCGCCCGGTGAAACGAGGACCTTGGGCTGCTTGAGAACCGTCCATGTCGCCGGTAGAGTGATCGCAAGCCTGCGATCAAGCGGCTGAACCCGACGAGTGCCGAGGGCGCCATGTTCTACATCAATGTTTGGCTGACGGTGAATGATCCAGAGAACATCACGAAGGTCCGCGATCTGCTTGCCCACTGTGGCGCGGGGTCGCGGGCGGAAGACGGTTGCGTGCGGTTCGAGGTCTATCAGTCGGAAGCCGACGCGCGACGATTCTTGCTGTGCGAACATTGGCGCGATCGGGCGGCGTGGGAGGAGCACCGTACGCGCAAGACGGTCCAGGAGATTTACCTGCCCCAGGTCATCCCACTCGTCACTCGCGACGCGCACATATCGACGCTGGTGGAGTGAACTGCGGCCCGACCGACATGCCGTCAGATCGAGTAGTCCGCGACGAAGTCCAGCTTCCTGGCCGATCCTGACTCCTTGAATCGCAGCGACGGCTTTTCCATCGAGACCACGGTGTACGGTGCGACGCTCTCGGTGAGCCAGACGTTCGACCCGACTACCGCGTGATGGCCGATCACCGTCTTGCCGCCGAGAATCGTGGCGTTGGCGTAGACGACCACGTCGTCCTCGATCGTCGGATGCCGCTTCATGCCGCGAATGATGTTGCCGTGCGCGTCCTTCGGGAAGCTGAGCGCTCCGAGCGTGACGCCCTGGTACAGTTTGACATGCTCGCCGATGTCGGTCGTTTCGCCGATGACCACGCCGGTTGCGTGATCGATGAAGAAGCTGCGGCCGATTCGCGCGCCGGGATGAATATCCACGCCGGTCTTCTGATGCGCGTACTCCGACATCATGCGGGGGATCAGGGGAATGTCGAGCAGGTGCAGCTCGTGGGCCAGCCGGTAGATCGTTACCGCCTCGAGACCGGGATAGCAGAATATGATCTCGTGTAGACTCTTGGCCGCCGGGTCGCCGTCGTACGCCGCTTGCACGTCGTCGGCGAGTACGCTGCGCACATCGGGCAGCCGGTCCAGGAACTGCATCGCCCGCTGCTGGCCCATCGCCTGAAAATCGTCTTCCAACTCGGCGGCCGAGCACTCGTGCCGCAGTGCGCGAGCGAACTGTTCGGTCAACTTGTCGTGTAGTCCGTCGATGATGTCGCCGACGTGGTACGCGACGTTGCCCAGGTGCAGATTCTGTCGGCGTCCGTACCCCGGATAGACCACTTCCTTGAGGTCCTCAATAATCTCCACCACTGCCTCGCGATTCGGCAGACTGGAGTGCCCGAGGTGGTTGATCTTTCCGCACTCGGTGTAGGTCGTGATGATGCGGTCGGTCAGTTCCGGAACGGCCTCTCGGAGGCGAATATCGGTAGCCATGATTGGAACTCCATGAGAAGTCATGCAAACGAAAGGGACAAGACAGAGAACACGGCACACAGGTGTACTCGGTCAAACCGAGCACCGGCCGGTACACATGCAGGCCTCCGTCGTAGGCCGAGCGGCGAGTTGGATGGGAAACGGAGCCATGGTTCTCTCGTTGATCAAGACGGCGCCAGTATAGGCCGGCCCGCGCGCAGCTTCAACCGGGCGTCTAATTATCATCGGCGGCGGGACCCGCCGAGTTGAAGCGAACCTGCTGCGAGCTATATCCCCTGTTGCCGGCGCAGCGATTCCAGTTCACGTCGAAGCCTTTCAAGTTCAGCGTCGGCCCGCTGGCGAGCGGCGGCCTCTTGGTGACGCGCCGCCTCAGCTTGGTCCCTTGCCTCCGAAAGCGTCGGCAAGTTGTGGCCTGTACTAGGGTCAAGAAACCGCAGTTCGCTTCCGTTCCGCTGCAGATGAAGGCCCATCTGTTCGCTTGGGAGCCGGCCCGCAACCGTTTCGATCCGCACGAACTGGTCGTCAACGAGCCGGTATCCTTGGAGCGGCGGGTTAAGGTACTCGGCCCGCGGATCGAACAGGAAATACTCCTGCACTCTCAGCGCCTGGTAGATCTCGTACTTGTCTTCCAGGTCTTCATCGCGAGTCGTTTTTGACGTCATCTCGATCACCACATCGGGCGGCTTGCCCTCCTGCCACACGAGGTAGACGTCGCGACGGTGCGGCTCCAAATCCTTGGCCACGAGCACGTCGGGCGACACGTGTTTGCGCCGGTTGCCGGGTCGGTAATACAACAGAATGTTGCCCGATACGTAGACGCGCTTGCCCTGATAGAACATCTTGAGCGACTCGATCGCGTCAACCATTGTGTCACGGTGCAGGTCGGTTTCAGCCATGGGACGCCCATCAGAACTGGGGTAGAAGACGTCCTCTTCGTCATCGACTAGTCCGGGAATGATCGACATCGCGCGACTCCACAGTTTGGCTCTCGAGACGCCGATAGATTGTAACCGGACCGAAGGCGCAGGCCAACGGCTTCGCGTGCCGCGCGAGCTGGGCTAATGGTGGCCTGCAGGGCCCTCCTTTTCCTTCCTGGCCCGGTCGATGATTTGCTGCTGCACGTTGCCGGGGACCACGTCGTAATGGCTTGGCTCGACGCTGAATGAGCCTTGGCCGCCGGTGATCGAGCCGAGGCTGCGGGCGTAGTCGGTGACCTCGGCAAGCGGAATCGATGCGGTGATCAGGGAGAGGTTGCCCGCGAGCGAGTCGGTGCCCTGAATGCGACCGCGCCGGCCACTGAGGTCGGCCATGATGTCGCCCATCTTGTCGGTCGGCACAGTCACCTCGATCGTGACGATCGGTTCCAGGATCGCCGGCTTGGCGAGTTCAAACGCCTGTTTGAACGCCATTTCGCCCGCGATCTGGAAGGCGATGTCTTTCGAGTCGACCGGATGCGTCTTACCGAAGTGCAGTTCGACCGCGACGTCTTGAACAACGTATCCGGCCAGTACGCCCGACTCGACCGTCTTGCGAATGCCCTTCTCGACCGACGGAATGTACTGGTTGTCGATCGTTCCGCCGACGATCGAGTCGATGAACAGGAAATTCACGTCGGGGTGATACGAGTGGTGCCTGGCGTGCGGGAACTTGTCTTTGGTGAGAAACTCCTCGGGGTTGACGACGCCGCGCGGCAGTGGATACATGCGAATGTGGACCTCGCCGAACTGGCCCGATCCGCCGGTCTGTTTCTTGTGGCGGTACATCGACTCGGACGGCGCCGTGATCGTCTCGCGATACGGAATGCGCGGCGGCTTCACATCCATTTCCAGCGCGAACCGTCGGCGACAGCGGGCGCGGATGACGTCCAGGTACAGTTCGCTCATGCCGCTGATGACCATTTCCTTGGTCTCGGCGTCGCGCCGAACTCTGAACGTGGGGTCTTCATCGGCGATCTTGGCGAGGCTGCCGGAGATTTTCTGTTCGTCGCCGCGCGCCTTGGGCTGCACGGCGAGGCTGACCATCGGCGTGGGCATCTTCAGCAGCGCGAAGAATGCGCCGCCCGACCCACCGCCGAGCGTGTCGCCCCACGCCAGTTCTTCCACTTTCGAGACCGCCACGATATCTCCGGCGATCGCCTCGGGAGTCTGCTCCTGCTGCTTGCCTTGCACTTGCATCAGGTGGCCGATCTTTACCGGCTTGCCGGTTCGGACGCACGGCACGGGTGAGTCGCCCTTGAACACGCCGCTGTGCACGCGCACGTAGCTCAACTTCCCCACAAATGGATCCGTGAAACTCTTGAATACGTGAGCGATCGGCTCGCCGTCTTCCTTCATGATCAGCGGCACGTCGCCGCCCTCTTTGTTCGTGAGCGACCGCTTGACCTGGCCCGGCGCGAGTCCGTACAAGGCGATTGCGTCGAGCAATTCGGCGACGCCGATCCCCTTCTTGCCCGACGCGAATAGAATCGGCACCAGCGCGCCTGCGGCGATCGCCTTGGTCACGGCCGCGGTCACCTCGTCGTCCGAGAGTTGGTCTCCCTCGAGGTAGCGCATCATCAACTCTTCGTCGGATTCGACGGCGGCCTCAACCAACTTGCTGCGTTGTTCCTTCGGCTCGGCCAGCGCGCCGGGCGGCGCGGTCGCCGGTGGGTTCAGCACGCTGGCCACGCCCGCGAACTTCTCGCCTGACCCGATCGGGACGTTCATCAGCACGCACTGCTTGCCGAAGGTCTCCTGGATCGAGCCGATGAGTTTATCGAAGTCGATGTTCTCTGCGTCCATCCGGTTGATGACGATCATGCGTCCAAGTCCGCGGTCGCCGGCCTCGCGGAAGGTGCGGCGCGAGTTGACCTGAAGGCCGGCGGTTGCGTGCAGCGTCAGCACCACCGTTTCGACGGCCGCCATCGCACTCAGTGCGGCGCCGATGAACTCGGGGTAGCCCGGCGTGTCGATGATGTGCAGCCGCTTCCCCTTCCAATCGCAGTGCAAGATGGCGGCGTCGATCGAGAACTTGCGGTGCTTCTCCTCCTCGTCGAAGTCCGAGTGGCTCGTGCCGTCGTCCACGCTGCCGTGCTTGTCGGTCGCCTTGGCCTGAAACAGAATCGTATCGACAAGCGTCGTCTTGCCCGACCCACCGTGCCCCACGAACGCCACGTTGCGAATGTCCTGCGTGCGATACTTGGCCATGCGTGTCTCACCTTTCCAGAGTCTGTGGTCAGCTTTGTTCAACCGGTGGAGTCGAACGCCGCGTGTTCGCCGCTAACTCAACCCCGCGCGGATGGCATCTGGCAGCGATATCTTCCCCTCGTACAAGGCTCGTCCGACGATGCACCCGGCGACGCGCAGCCGAGCCAAGCCTCGCACGTCGTCCAGCGTCGTGACCCCGCCCGACGCGATGAGCGGTCTAGTTATCGCGGCCGCCATCTGGGCGACGGCCGGCAGGTTCACGCCGCTCATCATGCCGTCACGACTGATGTCTGTGTAAATCACCGCAGCCAGCGCCGGATCATCGAAACGCCGTGCCAAGTCTATCGCCGGCGTGCTGCTCGTTTCGGTCCATCCATCGGTCGCCACGTTGCCGTCGCGGGCGTCGAGCCCCAAAACCACGCGGCCGGGAAACGCGGCACATAGGCCTCGAAACCAATCCGGGTCCGCCAACGCTCGCGTGCCGATCACTACGCGGTCGAGTCCCGCCGCAAGCAACTGTTCGACGGCCTCGCGATTGCGCACGCCGCCGCCGAGCTGACACGGCACGCGCACGCGGCCGACAATTGCCCGTACGACGTCCAGGTTCCGCGGCTCGCCGGATCGGGCGCCGTCCAGGTCCACCAAGTGCAACCGCTCGGCGCCCTGGCCAACCCAATGTTCGGCCATGGCCGCCGGGTCGTCACCGAAGACCGTCTCCTTGTTGTAGTCGCCCTGCTGCAATCGGACGCACCGGCCGCCACGCAGGTCGATCGCTGGAATAATCTGCATAGTCCATCGTCCGTCGTCCCTTGCCGGTCGCCGCATCCGCGACGATGACCAAGCACGGACGACCGACGACGGATTTTTCAGGGCGGCGGATTGTATCAAAGCGTTGCGAAGTTGCGAAGCAACTGCAAGCCGACTTGCTGGCTTTTCTCGGGATGGAACTGAGTGGCGAAGACGTTGTCGCGCCAGACACTCGATGGGAACGGCCCGGCGTAGTCGGTCACCGAGGCGGTGACGGCCGGATCACGCGGGACGACGTAATACGAGTGAACGAAGTAGACGAACGCACCATCGTCGACGCCTGTGAGCGCGGGCGGGCGTCGCTCGATCTGCAACTGGTTCCAACCCATGTGTGGCACCTTCAGCAACGGTCGCGATGGGAATCGCACGACCTCGCCGGCGAACACATCGAGGCCCGCATACTCGCCGTCCTCGTAGCTCTTCGTAAACAGCAGTTGCAGGCCCAGGCAAATGCCCAGGAACGGCCGGCCCGATCGGATGTGGTCCTTGATAGGTTCCACCAGCGTGCGATTCTGGAGACAGGTCATTGCGTCAGCGAACGCACCGACGCCAGGCAGCACCAGGCGATCGGCCCGCGCGACCGCGTCCGGCACGTCGGTGATTGCGGCCGGCACTCCCACGCGCTCGAACGCCTTCTGGACGCTGCGCAGGTTGCCCATGCCGTAGTCGATGATGGTGATCATGGCACGCCGATGGTAAACTGCGGCCCGCGAGCCGCCAATTCGACTTTGCTGGACAAGACGCTGCGGCGGCCGATCAGGTTCGTTAGATACTCCCCAGGAGAAGGCATCCATGAAGCGAGTGCTGATTCTGACCGGCGACGCCGGTGAAGGACTCGAGATCTACTACGCCCTGTTTCGCATGCGCGAAGAGGGGCACAGCGTCGAGGTTGCCGCGCCGACCGCCAAGCCGCTGCAAGCAGTGCTGCACGACTTCGAGCCTGGCTTCGATACGTACGTCGAACGGCCCGGATACCGAGTCGCAGTCGATCGGACGTTCGATCAGGTCGATCCGACGCGCTACGATGGACTCATCATCCCTGGCGGTCGCGCGCCGGAGTACATCCGCAACCGGCCGGCGGTCCAGAAGATCGTGCGGCACTTCATGGAGGCGAACAAGCCGGTCGCCGCCACGTGCCACGGAGTGCAACTGATCGCGGCCGCCGGCGGCGTCGGCGGCCGAACGGTGACGTGCTACGCCGAGGTCGCGTGCGAGCTTGAGCAGGCCGGGGCCGACTACGTCGATCGCGAGGTGGTTGTCGACGGCAACCTCGTCACCGCGCGAACCTGGCTGGACAACCCGTTCTGGATGCGCGAGTTCGTCAAGCTGCTGGGTCGACCATAGCCTGGTGCGGTGGTGAAACGCGCCGGCACAGCAGGTTACCGACGCGTCTCACGCACCGTGTTGGTCGCTCCTTTGGTCAGGCCCCATGCGGCGCCGTTATGTCGTGATGAAGCCTTCGGGGCCGCGGCCGCGATTGGTCTCGATGAACGTCTTGACCGCGCGACGATCGAATCCGTCAAGGCGCTGCAGCCGTCCCCACGACGCCAACGCGATTGCGTCGTCGTTGGCTACACGCGGCGTCAGCAGGATGCCCTCTCCGGATCCGTCGCCGTTTACGCCGAACGAGCGCACAAGCTCGGTCAGCTCATTGAGTTCTTCCTGGCTGAGCAAGTTCGGGTTGTAGCTGATCCAAACGTGCCCGTGTTCCATGTTGTGAACGATGTCGGCATCGTCCAGTTCCGTGGTGTAGACGCCGGTCGGTTGGACTGGCGCGCCGTGATCGGCGCCGGCCGCGGCGCGGGCGTGGTGCGGGCCGTAGGTCGGCGGGTTCGTGAACGCGCTGTAGTCCACCGGACCTTCGACGTGGGCCTGGTTCGCCGCTGCGATGTCCGGAGCGCCCGGCAACAGGAACGTCGCGATGCCTCGCACTCCGGCGTCGTCGAACGAGTTGCCCCGTCCGCTCGGGTCATCCACATTGTCGTCGCCTGCACCGCCGCGAATCGTGTCCTCGCCCTCGCCGCCGTCGAGATCATCGTCGCCGTCGCTGCCGAACAGCTTGTCGTCGCCTTCGCCGCCATCGAGGGTATCGTCGCCGTCGCGCTCATTGCCAAAATCGTCCGCCTTCGGACCGCCGATCAGGGTGTCGTTGCCCTCGCTGCCGGACAGGTCATCGTCGCCTGGGCCGCCCCGCAGCTTGTCGTCGTCCTCGTTGCCGTCGATCTCGTCGTCGCCGTCGCCGCCTGCCAGCATGTCATCGTCTTCGCCGCCGGCCATGGTGTCGTCGCCGTGGCTGCCCTTGGCGCGGTCGTCGCCGGCTTCGCCATCGATGTCGTCGTCGTCGCGTCCGCCGAAGATTCGATCGTCGCCGTCACCGCCGGCGATCTCGTCGTCGCCACGGTCGCCGCGCAGCTTGTCGTCGCCGGCGCCGCCGGCCACAGTGTCGCCGCCGCGCCCACCGCGGATCAGGTCGTCGCCGGCGCCGCCCGTGAGCATGTCGTTGCCCGTGCCGCCGATCACCTTCGCCGGGATCGCGAGGTCTTCGTCGATCGTGATCTCGTCCTGCCCGGCGCCGCCATCAATCACCAGCCGCGTGATGTCGTCCAGACGGAACGTCCCCGACATCACGCCGTTCATCGTCACTTGCACCTCGCCGTTCTCGTTGAGTTCCACGTCAATCGTGTCGTCGCGCACTGTGCCGACGATGGACACGAGACCGTTGCCGACCGTGGGCCGATCTACCGCTTGGCCGGGCATGGCGAATACAGTTCCGGTCAGGTCGGTCGCCAGTGGCGTGCTGGTGTCGTCGAAGACCACGTGGAATCGGCCGCCGGAGACGGTGCCGTCCAGGTTGTCTGTGGCGTCAAACATCGGGTCCGTATCACCGCTGCCCCGCACGGGCCGCCAGCGATCGTCGGCGGCATCGAAGAAGTACAGGCCGAGCGTCTCTTCCAGGCCGGGGCCGATGTTCGAGCCGTAGTAGATGTTCGTGTCGATCGTGTCGGCGCCGTCCGTGCCTTCGGCGCGAATGTCCACGAAGCCCCCCGTGTCGTCCATCGCCTCGTCGGTGGGATTGACCGAGTAGGTGGCCACGTTGATCGTGATCGGTGGACTCGTGTCGGTGTTGTTGGTGGCGGTCGCCTTGACGCCCGCCTCGCCCGGTTGGTCGGCGCCCGCGGAAGCCGTGGGACCTGCGGGACCGGGGTTGGTCGTCTGGCTGTCGGCGTCTGCGCCGACGAGGATCTGCACAACCTGTGTATCAAACGCGGCCGCGTCGGTGCCGTGGTTGGCGTCGCGAACGCCGACGCGCACCTCAAGTGTTCCCTGGAATCCGCCGTTCGGCGTCACCGTGACCTGGCCCGTCGCCGCATTCAAAGCGACAGTGGCGTTCGCCGGCTGATTGACGAGGTTGCCGCCGGTCAGGAAGTTGTTCGTGCCGCCGACCGCATGCGTCAGTGCGTCATTCTCAAGATCGGTTGAGAGATCAATCGTGACCGGTTGGCCCATTGTCGTCGCCATCGGCTCAATGGCATCCAAGAACGGCTTGTCGTTCACAGTGTCTGCGATCACGGCCACGTTGAACGTACGCGTCGTAGTTCCGCCCGCACCGTCGTCGGCCGTCACGGTGATGGTTGACGGGCCCGGAAGGAAATCGCCTCCGCCGTCTGACGTCAGGTCAATCGCGGCGCCGCCCGCGGTGGTGGCCAATTTGAACGTGTTGCCCGCAACATCGCGCACAAACAGGTTCGTTCCAGCAGTGATACCGCCCGGCAACGTCGCCCCGGTTCGAGTCTCGACTCGCACCTGTCTGCCGTCGGTGAACGTGTGGCCGGGTGCGGTGATCACATCAGTCGCGGCCACCGCCGTAAACTGGATTGCTGTCGGGGCCGCAACTCGCAGAACGCCATTCTGGTTGTCGGCGAACACCTGCATGTCGGTGATCACAACATTCGCCGTGGGCGTGCCAGCGGCACTGCCCACGTTGATGATGTTCGTCAGCGGCGCGGCGCCCTCGACAAGCTGGCCGAAGATCGTGTGGTCGAAGTTCAGATGTCGCGGCGGGGTAGTGCCGGCTACGCCTAGATCGACGTCGGTGATGAACACCTGCGCCGTGCCCGCATCGTCGGGCGGAGTCTTGGCCATCGCCAGTTGCCCGAAACCGTTGAATGTCAGCCGGCGATCGTACTCGTCATCGATCGGTGTGAGGTCCTCGGGGAACGCCTCCACGACATCACCGCCGCCATCCGAAGTCAGGTCCACTGCGGTTCCGCCCTGGATCGTCGAGAGGCGGAACGTGTTGCCGCTCACGTCGCGAACAAAGAAGTCGGTGCCCGCGGCAGCCCCGCCGGGTAGCGTTGCTCCGGTTCGAGTCTCCACCCGCACCTTCATCCCGTTGGTCAAGCCGTGGCCAGTCGCGGTGAACAGGTTGTCCGCTGCCGTAGCCGTGAACTGGAACCGCCGGTCGCCTAGCTGCGCGACAAAGTCGGGGATAATACGATGGAACACACGGCCGTCATAAAAGTCCTCGGCGACCAGGTCGCTGATCGCCTGCGACGTTCGCGGCGCCAAGTCGTTAAAGAGTTGTAGGACGATGTCGGCCTGGGGTGCACCGTTGATTGCCGTCTGAATCCGTAGGCTGTTGTTCCCCGTCGGCACCGACAGGCCAAGTTCAGGAGCTGTGCTCGTCGCGGTGAAGTCGAGAACATCGCCGTCGCCGTCAAACCCGTCGAGCGGGACCTGAAAGGTCTGCCCTGCTGGTACTGTGATGTCCCCAATGACACCCAGCGTCGGTGCAGTCAACAGGTAGCGATCCTCCAACGACTCCAAGTAGGGTCGCACTGGTGAACGGAATCGCTTCGGTAGACGGTTTCGTGGTGAAGGCCGAAGCCGGCGCGACAACCTAGAAATCAAATTCGACAAGTACCTCTTCATGGATGTCCCTTTGCCTACGGATCGAACAACCTCGCTGAGCCAAGTACTGCTCCACATTGAAAGGGGTTCGTTTAACCCGCAGCCGCAGGCGAGGCACAACAAACGCCAGCCATGCCTCGCCTGCGGCTGCGGGTTAAACGACCGAAGCCGATTTCAGACCCTATTCAATGTGGCATAAGGCGCGAACGCCGGGTTTCACGTCCAAGACGCACTTTTTGGACCGAAACAACAACCTCGGATCAGGTCGGCGATTGTGAGTGCAACACGCTGGCTTGAATGGCGTTATGAGATAGTCCCCACACGACCCAAACCCGCCAGCTGACTCACGCTGCAACACGTCGCGCGGAATTGCGCGCGACCAGCCGACTGCCACACGGTCATGGTTAGATTCGGCTGCATTGTCCACGCACTTTATCTGGTCGTGTGCTGATTGCCCAAACAACTGACCTTTGAACCTGCAGAACCAGTACTTCTAATCAGTTCGGTCTATTAGCTGATATATGGATTATATTTAGGCGTTGCTAAATAGGATGTCGATGACTAATCTGTTCAATACTTCGTTATGACATAGTGGATATCTGATGGAAGAGACGAGCCTCACCCAATCTGCCCAGGACTATCTCAAGGCTGTCTATCACCTTGGAAGTGCAGGGAAGGTTGTTAACACGAACGAAATCGCCGAGGCGTTGGCTGTCGCACCAGCGAGTGTGACAGGCATGCTGAAACGGCTCTCAAAGGATGGTTATGTCGACTACACGCCGCGACACGGTGCCGAGCTTACGTCGAAGGGGCTACAAGTGGCGCTTGAGGTGATCCGCCACCATCGACTGCTCGAGTCATTTTTCGTCAGGCATCTGGGGATGGATTGGACGCAGGCTCATCACGAGGCCGAGACTCTGGAGCATTTCATTTCCGAGGAGTTGGAGACGCTGATTGACAAAGCGATGGGGCATCCGGAGTCCGATCCGCAGGGGTCGCCGATTCCGACGCGCGCCGGCGAGATTCGGTCGCAGCATTGGCCCAGCTTGGTGGAAGTATCGCCCGGCGCGGACTACGTGGTTCGCCGCGTGAGGCACGAACAGCGAGATCTACTGCAGTACGTCGAGCGGCTTGGCTTGGTGCCGGGTGTGCGGCTGCGCCTTGTGGAAATCGGACCGTTTGAAGGCCCCGTCGTGATTGAGTGCGAGGGCAATCGACTGTACCTGGGATATAAAACGGCCAGCGCGATTTTTGTGGATCCCAGCGCGGTTGCAGAATAAACGCGCGGTGTGCTGGCGGAGTGTGTGAGCTATGAACGAATCGATGTCTACACAGGACGCCCGACGCAGAGTTGGGCGAGCATCCAGTCGGCGTACGTTTCTGGCCGTGGGCGGAGTCGGTGGAATCGGCGCGGCACTCTCGGTTCCGATGTTGGCCGGCGGCGCACCCAACCGGCAAGGCAGCGCATCCAGCGCCGAGTCGCCGCATGCCTCGGCCCATAGCATGGGCGGGTTCGGAACGGTCGGCGAGGTGCAAACCGATCCGTATTACGACCCGGTTGCTTATCTCACTGCGTGGAATCAGGCGCCGATGCCGGGCCAGATTCCGGCACGCGACGGATGGGCGACCGGCCAGTTCTATCGCGAGACTCGTCGTGCGGACGGAACGAGGCTGCGCGAGTATCAGTTTGTCGCTGTGGACCGCGAGATTGAGATCGCACCCGGAGTGTACTTTCCCGCATGGACCTACAACGGTCAGGTGCCGGGGCCGACGATCCGTGCGACTGAGGGCGACACCATTCGCATTCGGTTCATCAATCAGGGCTCTCACCCGCACACGCTGCACTTTCACGGCTGGCATCGCTACGAAATGGACGGGGCGTTCACGGATCAGTTCGTGGCGCCTGGCGGAGAGTTCATCTATGAATTCGAGGCCGACCCTGTGGGGTTGCACCTGTATCACTGTCACTCGGTGCCGCTGAAGCGCCACATCCACAAGGGGCTTTACGGCGTCTTCATCGTCGATCCCGACCCCAAGCGTCACGAAGAACGGCTCCAGCCAGTTGCACGGAGCCGCAACCCGGACTTTGCCGAGCATCGCGAGGTACGCGAGTTCATCATGACGATGAACGCATTCGATACCACGTTCGACGCCGAGAACGAAGTCTATGCGGTGAACACGGTAGCGTTTCACTACATGCGACACCCGATCCACGTGAAGGTCGGCGAGCTTGTTCGCATCTACCTCGTGAACATCACCGAGTTCGATCCGATCAACTCGTTCCACTTGCACGCCGGCTTCTTTGATGTGTTCCGGACTGGAACCAAGCTCGAGACGACCGAGTACACCGACACGGTCATGCTCTGTCAGGCCGAGCGAGCGATTATCGAGTTCCGGCTGAGGCACCCTGGCCAATACATGTTCCATGCACATCAGAGCGAGTTTGCCGAGTTGGGTTGGATGGGCGTGTTTGAGGCATCCGACGCAGACTCGCCGGCGATCAACGCCGCGAGCGGGTCCACTGGATACCCCGCGCCGTCGTTCGAGTTGAGTGATTCGACGGGCCGTTCGGTGCGACTGGCGGACTTCGTCGGACGCAGTCACTTGCTGATGGTGTTTAGCCTCGGCGCCGCCTGCAGCCACTGCTCTGAGCAGGCCCAAGCGCTCGTTCGCGACTGCGCCGCGTTTCGCGCTGCCGGCGCCGAGGTCGTACTGGTGACGCCAGACGGCATGGACACGAACGGATCGCCGGTCCGCAGTCTCGCGGACCAAGGAGGCCGAGTCGCTCAGGTGTACGGTGCGCACCGCGTCAACGGCGGCCATGGTTCGTTCTTGATCGACCGCGGCGGCACTGTGCGGTGGAGTCGGGTCGGTGCCTCGCCTTTCATGGACCACTCGTACATCCTCAACGAATTGAAGCGGTTGAATGAGTCATGAGCACAGTTTCGCATGCTGTAAGTCGTGAGTCCGGCTGGAGCACAGGGGTGCCGACGTGGCTGCTTGTACTCGCTCCGCTTGCTTTGCTTGGCGGCGTGATCTGGGCGATCTTTGCGGTCGATCCGATCGGTCGTATCCAAGGCTCCGAGTTTCCGCCGGTTGAAGAGTTGAGCGTCACGCGCACCGTGCTCAAGCCCGGCGTGATCGAACTACACGTGGTCAATGGCGGCCCGGACCCGGTGATGATTTCGCAGGTGGTCGTTGACGACGCATACTGGAGTTTCACGATGAAGCCCGGTGGGGGCGAGTCGCCGAACACACTGAATCACCTCCAGCGGGCGATCGTCTCCGTTCCGTATCCGTGGGTCGAGGGCGAGGCGCATGAGGTCAAACTGGTGTCGCGCAACGGCGTTGTCTTTGACGCGCCGATCGATGTCGCGGTCGAATCGCCACGCCCGTCATGGCCCTTCTTCGCGTTGTTCGCAGCGCTGGGCGTCCTGGTGGGTGTGATCCCGGTCTACCTCGGCCTGATCTGGTACCCAGTCGTTCATCGGCTGGGAAGCGTCGGCATCAACGCCGTGTTGTGCGTCACGGTGGGGTTGCTGGTGTTCTTGGCTGTGGACGCCGTGCACGAGTCCATCGAGATGTTGGAGGGTCTGCCGGGCGCCTACGCCGGTCCGGCGGTTCTGGTGCTGGGAGTGGTCGGCACGATGCTCGCGCTGATGGCGGTGGGTGAGTGGATGCGCGGGCGTGCCGCGGCGCGCGGCGACGAGTACGTCAAGTTGTCGCTGGCATTCATGATCGCCGTCGGCATCGGCTTGCACAACTTGGGCGAGGGTCTGGCGATCGGCGCCGCGTTCAATGCCGGCCTGATCGCGCTCGGCACGACGCTTGTCGTCGGATTCACGGTACACAACCTGAGCGAGGGACTCGCGATCGTGTCGCCGCTGGCGCGAGTGCGCGCCGGTTTCGGCGTGCTCATGCTGTTGGGTTTCATAGCGGGCGCTCCGACCGTGTTCGGTGCATGGGTCGGCGGGTTTACCTACTCGCGGTTCTGGAGCCTGGTGTTTTTGGCGATGGGTGCCGGGGCGATTCTGCAGGTCGTGGTTGAGATCGTGCGCCAGATGGCTCGCGGCGACAGCGTCCGTCGTGTGCTGACGCGGCCGCCGAATTTCGCGTCGCTGGCGGTGGGGTTCATGCTGATGTACGCCACCAAGTTGTTCGTGGCGCTGTGACATTCCATACGGAGCAGAGAGGCCGAGGGATCGGCGGGAGTGATTGAGATGACGATGCAGCAGAAAAAGGGACTGGGCGGAGTCATGTTCGCCGTGTGTGCCGGTGCGGTGTTGGTGGCGGGCGTCGTGGCCGCGCGGACCGCGCACGATGTCGTGCGTGTAGAACTGGTCGTCGAGCAGATGGCCTTTCGCGGCAGGGACGCGGCCGACCCAGAACGTGCGATCGACAACCCAACCATCACCGTGCGGACCGGCCAGACGATCGAGATCGTGCTTCGCAGCCTGGATCACGGCATGAAGCACGACCTGGCGTTGCCCGATCTGAAACTCGCCACCGACGCCATTGCTTACGGCGAAATGACCACGCTGCGGTTTACGGCCCCGAGACCGGGCACGTACGCCTACTGGTGCTCCATGCACCCGCAGATGATGGTGGGTGAGCTGGTCGTGACCGAGTAGCCAGGGGCCGCCGACCTGTATCAATAGACGTAGAGCGCCTGGAACATGGCGTTGAAACCGTCCCAGAGCACCGGGCCGATAGCGAGCCACGCGGGTGCCGTGTGCAGGAAGCACAGCGTGACGCCGACCCAGTGAGTCCACGGCCGTCGCGACGGGCGAGCGAGGCTCTGAACGTACGCGACGAGTGCCGGGACAAACGACGCGACCGCTACGAATCCGGAGAACACAGCCACAGATCCGCGTCCGGCCGCGACCTGCAGCGGCGCGCCGGCTAGCCACGCCCCACCGAGCGCGATCCACAGCACTTCGCCTGGTTCCAACTCCTCGCGTGCGCTGTCCAAGAACTGCCGCCGCACCGCCCACGGCCCGAACAGGCTCAACCCTGCCGGCCCGCAATAGCAGCTCAACAACAAGTAGTCCTCGATCGACGGCGACGCCGGCCGCAACTGGCGAATCATCAGCGCCGACACCGAGCAGGCCGCGACAAACAGCAGCATGTCCAGCACGGTGTACGTGCCGACTCGTTGTTCAGACGTGGTAGTCATGTTCGTACTTCCTGGGAGCTGGGCCGGTTCGCGGCGATCATGATGTTGCAAATCGCCGTCGTTTGCAACTAACCTATTAGCAACTTCCGCCCGCTCAAGAACAAGGCGGCCTCGTCGATCGCCGTTTGGGACGACACATGCACTCTCGTGTTGCGCGACTCGCGTGCCTTGCCTGTATCGTTGTGCTTGGCGCTTCCGCCAACCGGGCTGCTGCACAAGTCGTTGTGCAGCAGGTGCGCGAGGACGTACCTGTCATCACCCGACTGACGCCGCCGGGCGTGGTGCGAGGCCGATTGAACGACGTGGTCGTCGAGGGCGATCGGCTCGACGGCGTCGCCGAAATTGTGGCGACGCCCGGTGTCACGCTGGTCCGCGTGCTGGAATGCGAGGCCAAGCGGGCGAAGTTGCAACTGCAGGTGTCGCCTGACGCGCGGCTGGGAATCGATCCGTTCTACGTCCTTGGCAAGGCCGGACTTTCTAATCCGCGGCTGTTGCGAGTCGATACGCTGGAGCAGACGATCGAGCAGGAGGACAACAACACCGTCGCCACGGCAACGGCGGCGACCGCGCCGGGCGCGTGGAGCGGCGTGTTGCGCGAGGCGGACAAGGACTTTTTTCGCTTCACGGCCCGAGCGGGGCAGCGACTCGTGTTCGATGTCGAATCGCATCGCCTCGGCTCCGCGGCTCGGCCCGTACTTCGGTTGTTCGACGAGGCGGGGCGCGAGTTTGCCTCCGTGCAGACGCCGCCGCACGACGTCGGGCCGGACCTGCGACTCATCCACACGTTCAGCCACGACGGCACGTTCCTATTGTGCGTGCACGAGCACACCTATCAGGGCGCCGACTTCGCCGCTTACTACGTGCGCGTCGGCACGATCCCGTTCGCGACGGCAATGTTCCCGCTCGGCGGCCGGCGCGGGTCGGTGGTGCCGGTGACGATCGAAGGCGGGTCGCTCGCTTCGCCGATCAACCAGCACGTCGATTTGACGGGGCCGATTACGTGGCGGCGCACCCGGTTCGACGTGGCGACGCCGGAGGGTCCGATTGCCAGTCCGCGTTGGTTCGCGATCGGCGACTATCCAGAGATCATCGAGAGCGAGCCGAACAACGAACCGTCGGCCGCTCAGACGGTGAGTCTGCCAGTGACGATCAACGGGCGCATGGACTCGCCCCGCGATCACGACTGTTTTCGCGTGGCGCTGGAATCGAATGCGAAGATCGTCGTGCGCGTGGTCGCTCAGCAGCTTGGCAGCCCGTTCGATTCGGTCGTTACGATCGCCGGCGCGTCGGGCGGCGTGCTGGCTACGGCCGACGACCGGCAGCGCACCGATCGCGAGTCGCCCGTCGTGCGGTCGGTGCGGCCGCTGCTCGTGGCCGACTCGCTACTGGAGTTTACGGCGCCTGCGAAGGGCGAGTATGTCATTACGCTCGACGACGTCAACTTTCGAGGCGGGCCGGATTTTGCGTACCGTCTGGAGATCGCGGCGCCGGCCGCGGCCGATTTTGAGCTGATCGCACAACCGGGGCGTCCGCTGGCCGTTCCCGCACCGGGTCAACAGCAACAACAACAGCAGGGGCAGCGCGTGCTCGCTCAGTTTGGCGGAAGCGGCACCGGATCGCTGTCGCTCGATCAGGGCGGAAGCGGCGAGATTGTGGTGCGGGCGCTGCGATCGGGCTATGCCGGACCAATCGATCTGGCGGTCGAAAACCTGCCGGAGGGCGTGAGAGCAGCGGCGGCGACCATCCCTGCCGGTCAAACTCAGGCGTCGATCGTTTTCACCGCGGGCTTCGATGCGCCCAGTACGGTCCGCATGGTACGTGTGGTCGGTAGAGCGCTGATCGGCCAGAGCGCGGTAACGCGAGTTGCTGAGCATCCGCTGGTCTTTTCCGCTCTGCCGACCAACGGGGCGGTGGAGTTGCCGATCGGCGACATCGCCGTGGGAGTCAGTCGCCAACGGCCGGAACTGGCGCTGATGGGCGAAATCGCCGCACCGCTGGCGCCGGGGTCGGCCGCTCCGCTCCGGATTTCGATCAAGCGGCGCGAGGGCTATGTCGGCGACGTATCGGTGCGGTTCGCGAGCTTGCCCGGCGGGTTGACGGCCGATCCGACGACGATCGCAGCGAACGCCGAAAGCGCCGAGATCAATCTACAAGCGTCGATCGCAGTGCAGCCAGGCAAGCGCACGACCATGCTTGAAGCCACGCTGCGGGCCAAGGACCGCAAGGAACCGATCGTGGCCCGCCTGCCGCTCGACATCGAGGTCTTGCCGGTGGTGACGGTCGAGTTGCTGACGCCCCAGGTGGACCTGCCTGAGCGCGGCACGGCCCGGCTCGACTTTCGCGTCCGGCGACACGGTTCGTTGGCGGGGCCGATCGAACTCGGCGTCGCGCAGTTGCCCGCTGGCGTGGTCGCCGAGCCACTCGCGATCCCGATCGACGCCGACAAGTTCACGCTCACACTCACCGCGGACGACAAGGCCACGGCCAGCCCTATCCGGCGGATTGTGCAGGTTCAGCCAAAGGCGAAGGTCGACGCGCAGACGATCGAACTGCCCGCGGCGCGGTTCGCGCTGCGAGTCACAAAGGGCGGAGCGACCGAGAAGTAGTTCGCCGGCTACCTATCCCTGGCCGAATATTGAGAGCACTCCCTTCGGCTGGCTGACTGGAACGTACAGGTGAATGCGCAGGCCGGTCGGCTGCGTGCCGATCGAGATTCCGCCGAATGACGCCGCGGGCGCGGCGTCGAAATTGAACGGCAACTGACCGAGCACCATATCGAGCGGCGGTATGTCGCGAAACGCCTTGACGGCGTCGACGATGAACTGCGGCAGATTCAATAGCGCGATGAAGTTCGCTTCCTTGCCGAGCTTGTCGCGGGTCTTTGCAAAGGCTTCATTCAGGCCAAGTACGCCATCGCCGGACTCCAATCCATCCACTACGCGAGCGAGATACTTCGGATCGTTTCCGGTGACTTCGATCAGGACGCCTTCGAGATCGGTGATGCGGGTCTGCAGCCCATCCTCGCCCAGAAACCGCTTGAAGAACCCATCGAGGATCGCCAAGTCGGCGTTCTCGCCAGGGTCGAACTTGAATCGCGTCGTCTGGATATCCACGGGTCGGTTCTTGTACGTCTCGACCTTTTGCTTGTACTCGGTCGCTTGCTTGAACATGGGGTTGCCACCGAACGACTCGCTGAATTTCTGATAGGCGTGAAACGCCGCGCGGGCGGCCGCGACGTCCTTTGCCTGGACGAGCATGGAAACGATCATGCCGCTCTTTGCATCGGCGGGAAACGAGAAGCCGGCGACCAGTTGGCCTACGCCGGCCTTGGTAAGCTGTGCGAGCGAGTCGCGCATTTGATTGGTCAGGTCGTTCTTGTCCTTGATGAGTTTTTCCATCAGCTTGCCACCCCACTCGGCAAACTGGGAGTAGTTGAAGTGGACGCCGTAGTACGCCGGGGCGCCGCCCGGCAGCAGGCCAAGCGCATCGAACGCCGACGGCGGATGGGCGGCGAGCAGATCGGCGGCAGGCGACCCCGGCTTGACCGTCACCAGGCCTTCGGCGGCGGCGCCGTCGGCACTGAAGTTGACCCGGCCCACCGCTAATCGAACGTCGAAGGCCGCATCGAACGCACCATTGACCAAGCTGCGCAGCACGTCGCGCGTGACCGCCGGGTCGACTCCGGCGGCAATGAGATCTGCGTCCGGCGCCTGCTGTATCTGTTGCAACACTTGCTCGCGGGCCTGATTGATCTCGGTCTTGAATGCATCCGACAGGCCGGCGACGTTCACCACGGCCGCGAGGTCGCCGCTGGCCAAGATTTGGCGGGTCGATTCGTCGAGCAGCTTCGCGAACGGCCGGTCTTTGGTGGCGGCCGGCGCCATCAGCTTGGCGACCGCCTCGCTCGATGTGTACACCACCCAATCGCTATGCCGCGCGAAGTACCACGACGTGTTCCCCTTGGAGACCTTTTCAAAACCGTCGTCGCGCTTTTCCACATCGAGTTTGTCGCCGTCGCCGGCGCCGAGCACGGCCCGTCGTAGCTTGGCCTCGTCCTTGGTGCGCACGACAAACGCGACCGACTCCGGTTCCGACGGCATCGGAAACAGCGCCGCCAGCGCCGGCGCCCCACGATCAATGGCGGCGAGCTTGCCCGAGAGGTGGAACATCTCGCCCAGGCCGTTCTCGAGCGCCGGGCCGCCGAGTTGGGCGAGTGGGCCGATCGCCGCCAACATCTCGTTCAGGTTGCCAGTCGCACGGTCGACCGACGACACGTGGACCACCAGTGCCGCCTTATCGGATATCGCGTCCCACGGTTCCTCGGCGCGTACGGCCGCCGTGGCCAGCACAGACAAGAGACACAACGCTACCCCGCTGATTCGGTGCGCTCGCATGATGATGCCCTTTCGGTTTGGAGTGATCCGCTCGAACAGTCTGGTTCGGGCGTCGATCGGTTTGGTCGGCGCGGATACTGTCTCACAGAGGCGTACCGTTGTCCAGCAGCGCCGTAGTCGTCGGGCCAGGACGAAGCCACGGGGCCAGCATTGTCGGTCAAGCGAGCCGAGTCCGTTGAAGCAGCCGCTCGATTGCCGCTTTGATTCCGTCGGGCGCACCAAATACCGCGGTGCCCGCGACCAGCACGTCGGCCCCCGCGTCGACGACCTGAGGCGCCGTCGTCGCGTCGATGCCGCCGTCGACCTCGAGGTCAATCGCCCGGCCCACCCGGTCGAGCGTCGCTCGCATCGCGGCAATCTTCGGCAGCGTGTCGGGAATAAACGGCTGACCGCCAAAGCCGGGATTCACCGTCATGATCAGCACCAGGTCCACGAGTCCCACAACCGCGTTCAGAACGCTGACTGGAGTGGCGGGGTTGATCGTGACACCAGGCCGCTTGCCAAGCTCGCGAATCTGGCCGACCGTGCCAGCCAAGTCCGGGCACGTCTCGTGGTGCACGATGATTGTGTCGGCGCCGGCCTTGGCAAACTCGCCGATGTACCGTTCCGGGGCCGCGATCATCAGGTGTACTTCAAGCGGCAGCCTTGTTCCGCGCCGCAGCGATCTTACGACCGGTAGGCCAATAGAAATGTTCGGCACGAACTGGCCGTCCATCACATCGACGTGCAGCCGATCCGCGCCGGCCGCCGCGGCCTCGGCCACCTGCTCGCCCAGCCGACAAAAATCGGCCGCCAGGATCGACGGGGCCAATCGCACAGTCCGGTTCATGTTTGTTCGCCGTCGGGGTTCTCCGCACGCTGAGCAAGCGGCTGGGTAGCTTGGCGCGCCGCGCCTTTCGGCACGTCCACGCGCGCGTCCAGTTCGCGCCGTGCGCACGGCCCAGTTGATCAGGTCATACCACATCCCTCCGGTACCGCCAAGGCGCTCCAAAACTTCAAGTGACGGCCGTTCGCGTACGCCGTTCGTCGCAACCATCGATCCGACGTCCAACCGCGCGACGAAGTTCACTCGCGGGTCCTTCTCCATACGCCGGATTCCGAAGCCGCGGCGATCAGTTCGGCGGCGCGCAGGGCCGCCGTGTAGTCTGCGGGAGTGTTCAGGTTCCGGAGCGAACCGAGATCGGGATCGACCGTACGGAGTTCCGCCTCATCGATCAGCCGTGTCGCGACCTCGTCGAACAGGAAAACCGGGCGAAGCCGACCCTGGCCGAGCAGCCGCTGAATGGCGGGCAACGCAGCGGTGCGGTATGCGGCCGCCAGCGGTTGATGACGACCGTCGGCGAACGGGACCGCGGCCAGGTGGCCGCCGAGGCAATCAATCACCAAACGCACGAGCGCCGGTTGCAAGAACGGTGCGTCGGTTGATGAGACAAACGCGGCGTCGACCCCCGATGTCGCCAGCCGTTCGAGGCCGGCCGCCAGCCCTTCAAGGGGTCCGCGCCCCTTCTGGGCGTCGTGGACGATCGCGACCGGCGCGGCGAGCGGTGGTAGCTCCTGGCCGGGTGCGGCGACAACAACGATCGGATCAACTACCTGACCCAGAATGCGCACGACACGCTGCAGCAACACCTCATTACCAAACGGCAGCCAGGCTTTGGGCCGGCCCATGCGACGGCTCTCGCCACCACACAAGACGATGCCGCCAACTTTGGGTGTCATGAGATCGCCGCTCGCGCCGAGATGGTTGTAGGGCACGGTTCCAACTTGCCGACTGTTTGCTCGCCGGCGGACGTTTGCTTGGCGGCGCGCCCCACGGCCGACGATTCGATGAGTTCGACGAGTTGCAAATCTGCTACCAACGAATCGGGAACCGTGCCATCGGGCCGCCACCCTCGCGCGGCGTAATAGGCCGCGATCATCTGATCAAGTCGGTCGCGCGTCAGTCGCGCGCCCGCGGCGACGCCGCCCGACAGCGCGGCCGTCAGGAATCGCCGCGGCAGCGTGTCCTCCGCGGCAGTCCAGCCTTCGCGCACGTTGAACAGCTTCTTCGCCGCCACCACTCGCCGCGCGGTCTCATGCAATTCCTCAGACGACACCGACCACCCGGTCACCGCGGCCAGCAGTTGGGCCGATTCGTCGAACAGATCGCCGAAGACCCCGCGCAGGAACTTGCACAGGATCAGCGAATCGAGCAGCGCGGCTCGGTCCTCCGTCTCGACGGCGAGCACGGCCGAGCCGGCCGTGCCATTCAGTCGGTCGGTCCGCTCCGAAAAGTCAGCCTCGTACGCGCCGGAACGATTGTGGTCGGCCCCGCGGCTGCCGACGGCAAAGCCCAGCGCCATGGTCTGGAGCGCGCGCGGCTCGTATCCGGGAAGCTCCAGTCCTTTGACGTGCGGGGCGAAGTCGGGCGCATCGCCGCCGATCGCGACTGCTGCGCGCCGCGAACCCTCGGCCAACAGGTCGCCGAGACCCGATCGTGATCCGATCTGTTCGATGGCGTCGAGCAGCGCCTGTGGCCGACCAAACCGCAGTCCCGAATCCGCGAGCAAGCCACGCTCGGCGCACTCCATCGCAAACGCAATGGTCGCGCCGGCCGAAATCGTGTCGATGCCCAATTCATCACAGCGTTTCGCCGCCGCGAGCACGACCGCTGGATCGCCAATGCCGCACAGCGAACCCAGCGCGAACAAGCTCTCGTACTCCATCCGCACCTGGCCGGCTGGGACCAGGCCGTTCACGGCGTAGATGTGTTCACAGCCGATGGTGCAGGCCGCACAGCTTTTTCGGGCGACCTGTCGCGCGGCAATCAGGTTCTCGCCCGCCAGCGACTCGGCGTCCTCGAACGTGTTCTCGCGGAAGTTGCGAGTCGGCAACGTGCCAAAGCGGTTGAACGCCAGCAGATTCGCCACGGTGCCAAGCTCGCGGTACTTGGCCGTCGCCGGTCCAAACGAGCGAGCCGACAGTTCGCGGGCCAGGTGCAGCACCGAGTCGGCGTCGGCCAGTTCCACTCGCTGCGTTCCCGCGACGGCGATCGCCTTGAGCCGCTTCGATCCCATGACGGCCCCAAGACCGCCCCGACCGGCATGTCGGGCCTCGTGGCTGATCGTGGCGAAACGCACCAGTCGCTCGCCGGCCGGACCGATCACGGCCACGTGGAACCGAGGCCCAAGTTTCGTCCGCAATCGCGACCCAGCGTCTGACGCCGGCAGACCCCACAATTCTGCCGCAGGTCGAATCGACGCCACTCCGTCGTCGATCACGAGCACCGAGACCGACTCGGCCGCTCCAACAATCACCAGCGCATCGAACCCGGCTCGCTTCGCTGCGATCGCAAAATAGGATGACGACAGCGCATCGCAGAGCCGCTCGGTGAGCGGGCTCTTGGCCACGACCGCGAACTTGGCCGACGTGGTGAGCGGCGTGCCGACCAGCGGGCTGAGCACGACGATCAGCGGCGCGCTGGGCGAAAACGGATCGACGCCGGCCGAAGCCTCGCGGTGCAGCAAATAGGTTCCCAGTCCGGCCCCGCCCACAAATCGGCGCAACACGTCCTCCGCGAGCGGCACAAGCTCAGAACTGCCGTCGGTAAGGTCTACGCGAAGGTAGCGGCCGTGATAGCCAAACAAATTCAACTCCCGGACCGCAAATCTCGGCCCGTCAGGTCGCAAGCCTTAGTACCGCTCCACACTGAAAGGGGTTTGAATTCGTTTAACCCGCAGCCGCAGGCGAGGCACAACCAACGCCAGCCACGCCTCGCCTGCGGCTGCGGGCTAAACGACCGAAGCCGATTTCAAACCCCTTTCAGTGTGGAGCGGTACTTAGGCTCAGCCGCCTGCGTCGGCGGCCAGGAGAATGAGGGAGTCGCCAGGTTGTAGCCGAGCCGCAGGGTCGGTCAGAAACGACTGGCCGTTGAGCGAGAGTCGATAGGCCGGGAGCAGCCAGCCGCCCTCGAGCACGCTGCCCGCCAGCTCCGGACACTGACTTTCGAGCGCCGCCATCGCGTCGCCCGCACTGGCCGCCGTGACGACGCACGCGGCTCGCCCAACGCGCAGACGTGGGACGCCGAACAGTTCCACCTGCACCGTCACTGGGTACCGACGGGCCGCTGCCATAAGTCAACGCTCCTCACCCAGCCAACTGAACACCTCGGCGACTGGACAGCGAAAGCCCGGGAGAACCTCACGACCGTCAAGTACTTCGTCTTGCGGCAACTTGCGCGGCGCAACGCCGGTTTCAAATTCCAGAATCTCCTCGTTGGTCTCGGGCAGCTCTAGGAATTCGTTGAGCGTGAGCGTGTTGAGTTCGGCAATGCTCATGGCTTTGTCCTCGGATGGTTACTGACTCCGTTCGGCAACCATTGTATCGGCACGCTCGGAAAGACTCAGCGCCGAAACGCCGAAACGGGCCGGCTTGACCGCGCGTCAGCGACTGACCATCATGGCCGCCCCACACGATGGAATCACGCGAGGAGCATGACATGGCGGAAAAAGTGGTGATCATCGGATCGGGTCCGGCCGGCTGGACGGCGGCGATCTACGCCGCGCGGGCGAACCTGGAACCGCTCGTTTTTGAGGGAGCTATCACCGAGGACAACCGGCTGAAGGGCACTCTGCCACTCGGTCAACTGTCGCTGACGACCGAAGTCGAGAACTACCCGGGCTTCCCGGAAGGTGTGATGGGGCCAGACTTGATGGAGAAGTTTCGCGAGCAGGCCAGACGGTTCGGCACGCGCGTGATCACTGACGACATCGCGTCGGTCGATTTCAGCCGGCACCCATTTCGTCTGGATAGGCTCGATGGTCCGCCGCTGGACGCGCTGGCGGTTATCATTGCCACCGGTGCGCGTGCCAACTATCTCGGCCTGCCGTCTGAGGACGCGTTCAAGAATCGTGGCGTGTCGGCATGTGCCGTGTGCGATGGTGCGTTGCCGCGGTTTCGCAACAAGCCGCTCGTGGTGGTGGGCGGCGGCGATTCGGCCGTCGAGGAGGGGACGTATCTCACCAAGTTCGCCAGTCGCGTCTACCTAGTCCACCGCCGCGATCAGCTTCGCGCCTCGAAAATCATGCAGCAACGCGCGCTGTCGAATCCGAAGATCGAGGCGAAATGGAACCGCACCGTGGTCGAAGTGCTAGGCAACGACAAGGACGGAGTGACCGGAGTCCGCCTTGGGAGCACGACCGACGCGGCGACCGAGGTCCTGGAGTGCTCAGGCATGTTCTGCGCGATCGGTCACACGCCGAACACCGACTTCCTCGCCGGCCAACTTGAATTGGACGAGAAGGGTTACATCAAGTGGAAGCACCTGAATCGAACGTACACCAGCATCGAGGGCGTCTTTGCCGCAGGTGATGTGGCCGACAACTATTATCGTCAGGCTGTCTCCGCCGCCGGCACAGGCTGCATGGCCGCGCTCGACGCCGAGCGTTGGCTGGCTGCGAAGGGGTTTGCGCACTAGCGGTCCGCCAGTCCTGATGCTTTGGCCGACAGGCCGATGGCGTCAGCCGCCGGGTGCGAGGCGACGGCAAGGACGAACGCACCTTTCGCCACGAAGAACGAGATACCGGCCGGTTCAAGAGCCGGACGCAATACGTACGTGTACGCACCTTCCCTTGCGGAGCGAGCACGCCCCAGCGCTGGGAGCCTACCCCACGACCGACGAGTCCATCACGCTCAGCACAACATGGGACGAGTGGGCGGCGTCGCAGTGAACCGTATTGGTTGCGCGGCGCAGGTCGGCGGAAGATGAGATCGGTCGGCCGGTGTTGGGGTTGCGGTCGAAGCGGGGAAAACAACTGGACGTGACGACCACTCGCAGGCGATGACCGCTTTGGAACAGCCACGCGGTCGACCAGAGATCGATCTCGATCTTGTAAGTCTTTCGCGGCTCGAGCGGCCGCGGCCGGCGACGGCTCTGGCGGTACCGGGCGCGCAGGATGCCGTCGCACACTTGGATCGACCGGCCGTCGGGGAAGACGTCGCAGAGCTTCGCGACAAAGTCGGTGTCGGGCGCCGACGACGAGACAAACAGGATCACGCGCACCGGCCCGACCACGGCGAGGTCGTCGGGCAGCGGATCGGTCGTGTACGTCAGGCAGTGTCCCTCGATCGGCGACTGATCGCGCGGGCCCGATGTCGCACTGAAATCGGGGACCTGCTCGTTGCCCGCTACGCCGCTGGTCGGCAGGCTGTGCAGCGTGTTGCCGCCGATCGAAGGCGTCGGATCGGCGGGGTCGTAGACGAACGAATCGGCTGCGCGGGCCGCCGTTGGCTTCTGTGGGGTCAGTCGCCCGTTGTTCAATGACTGCGGCGTTCGTCCGCGTCCGCGCGCGAAATACAGCCGCCGCGGTTGCGATTCGGGCGGCGGCCAAGATTCGGCCGAACACCAGCGGTTGGCCGCCATCAGAAAGTAGCGGACTCGCGGCAAGTCGATCGGCCGTTTCTGGTCGCCTCGCAGCCAGTAGTCGAACCAGCGCAACATCTCGGCGTTGAAGTCGAGCACCGCGTCGGGACCGAAATCGAGATCGCCGACGCGCCGGGCAAACGCCGGGTCGTGAACGCTCGGCCCGTGCGTCCAGGGTCCGAGCAGCAAGAACTGCGACCGGCGAGCGCGGGCCGATCGACCGTGCCGATGCACGCCGGCAAAGTTCGCCAGCGTGCCGCCCAGGAAAATGTCGAACCAGCCGCCCATGTGGACCATCGGCGTATCGACCTGGCCGAACTGCGTCTCGATATCGAACGGCTCGTAGAACCCGTCTTTGTCTGGGTGCGACAGGCAGTCGCGCAGCCACTTGAATGGTTCGCTGATCGACGGATGCGCGAGCAGCGGGTCGGCGACGTAGAGGTCCGACTTATGTTCGAGCGCGGTGCGGATCACGTCGATCTGCTTGGTGAGCTGGCGCTGACCGTGCCGCAGATTCCATTCGAGGTTGAAACCCAACTCGAACGCACCGCCACGATAGACCCATTGCTGGGCCATGTCGCTGGCTGCCTCGCGCACGTAAGAACACGCCAAGTGAGGCGGGCGCGTCGGCGCCAGCAGCATCTGTGTCTGACCAGCAAACGAACCGCCCAAGGTTCCGACGCGACCGTTCGACAGCGGGTGCCGAGCCAGCCACTCGACCGTGTCGTAGCCGTCGCGCAGCTCGCCCCAGCCGTCGGCGACGAACGGATACCACACGCCGTCGGACCCGTAGCGCCCGCGCACGTCCTCGATCACGACGAGATAACCGCGGCCGGCGAGGTACTGCGGCGTCCCGGTGCGCAGCAGCACCGACTCGGCGCGATGATACGGAGTGCGTTCGACCAGGGTCGGGAACCGGCCGGGCGTGTCGGGATAGTAGAAATCGGCGGCGAGTTCGACGCCGTCGCGCATCGGGATGCGGATGTTGCGATCGACGTTCACGTTGAATTGCGGTTCAGTCGCGGGCGGCGGCATGGACGGAGATGCTCCTGGGATCAGCGGTTCTTCCAGTAGCGCAAACGCCGGCGGCCGTGCGCGATGGCGACGACCACGATCATTCCAACTTCAATTCGATAGACGACGTAGTACGGGTAACGCTGAACCAAGTGGAACCGATGGCGCTCGCCGAGATGTGGCCACCGGTCTGGAGCGTCGGCTATCTGCCGGATCGTGCGTTCGACTGCGGCCTCGAAACCGCTTGCGGCGCGCAAACTGCGTTCGGCATACCAGGCAAGTGCCTCGTCGTAATCCAACTGGGCGGCCGGCAGAAACGAAACACTAGCCATTCGGCCAGATCCGTTGGCGAGCGAGCCTCTTAACTTCTTCCCAAGGAATCGGCTGTACGAGGCCGTCGTCGAGCTCACGAGACCGGCGAGCTATCTCAGCGATCCAAGCGTCTTCGATCGGCGCCGCGTCTTCTGGCTCGAGCGTTTCGATCAACTCGTCAATCAAGTTCGCCCGCTCGCTATTAGGGAGCGAGCGAGCCGACTGCAACACCTCGTCGAAGGTTGGACTCATGTGCGCGTCACCTCCCATCGCACTGCAAGGCCGTTGGACACCGACCGATCACGGGTTTCGGTCTGGTGCACAGGTGCTTTCCGTGCAAGTGGATGTTACACCGGGATACGGCGTCGTTCAACTCGCAGCGTCGGCGGCGGCCGCGCCAGTCTTGCCGCGTCGTTCGCGCAGGCGGGTCGACTTGCCGACGCGGTCGCGGAGGTAGTAGAGCTTGGCGCGGCGGACCTTGCCGCTGCGCTTCACCTCGATGGCGGCGATGCGCGGCGAGTGCAGCGGGAAGCACCGCTCGACGCCCTCGCCCTGCACGATCCGTCGCACCGTGAACATCTCGCGCGAGCCGCCGCCACGGCGACCGACCACGGTGCCCGAGTAAACCTGAATGCGTTCCTTGTCGCCCTCGCGGATCCTTACGTGAACGTCCACGTGATCGCCGATGGCGAACTTGAGCGATTCCTTGCGCAGCGTGCCGGTCTCGACGTGCTGCATCAGTTGGTTGATCATGGTTCTTTCCTTCCTGTCTTCTTCGGAGACTCGCCGGCGGGCCGCACCAGATCGGCCCGTCGTTGCTGCGTTCGCAGTTGGGCCTGCCGTCGCCGCCAGCGGGCGATCTCCTGATGGTTGCCTTTCATCAAAATGTCGGGGACCCGCATGCCCCGGAACTCGCTCGGCCGCGTGTAATGCGGGTACTCAATCAGTCCGCCGCTGAACGACTCATCGCACGCGCTTTGCTCGTCGCCGAGCACTCCCTTTACCAGTCGCGACACCGTGTCGATGATCATCATCGCCGGCACCTCACCGCCGGCCGCGACGTAGTCGCCCACGGATAACTCGGTCGGATCGAGGCCCAGGCGAATTCGCTCGTCGAACCCTTCGTAGCGACCACACAACAACACCAGTCGCCGCTCGGTGCTCAGTTGCTCGACCACTCGCTGATCGAGCCGTCTGCCCTGCGGCGTCAACATGATGAGACGACCGGGTGGATGCACTGCGGCCTGGACGGCCTCAACGCACGCGAACACCGGTTCGCACCGCATCACCATGCCCGCCCCGCCGCCGTACGGGCGGTCGTCCACCGACTTATGTTTGCCGGTCGCCCAGTCGCGGATGTTCCACAACCGGACGTCGATCAAACCGCGATCGATCGCGCGACGCAGGATGCTCTGACTCAGGTAGCCCGAAAAAATATCGGGGAACAGCGTCAGGACGTCGAATCGCATCACGCCTTCTTGGCCGCAGGGCCGCCGCCTCGCTTCTTCCGTTTCTTTTTCGGACGCGGCTGGATGCCGATCTTCTTCAAGAGCACCCAGACGCGCTCCGACGGCTGAGCGCCCACGCCGAGCCAATACTCCACGCGTTCCTTGTTGATCACGTACCGTTTCGCCGTGTCGCGCACCATCGGATCGTAGGTGCCCAACTCCTCGATCGGTCGCCCGTCGCGCTGCGTCTTCGAGTCCATGGCGCAGACCCGGAAGAACGGCCGATGCTTCCGTCCCATCATCTTCATGCGAATCGTTACCACCGTGACTCCTTGGTGAGGATTGTGAACTGTTGGTTATCAAAGGCCAAGGCTGCCGATCTGCGATCGGCGTCGCCTCAGCGATCCTTCTTTTTCCGCCGTTTCTCCAGACGTTTCTTCATCTGTCGTTCCTTGAGTCGCTCGCGCGCGGTTTTGCGATGCGAGCGTTCTTTGGTCTTGAACACGTTCGCACCCGGCAGGAACGCGCCCATCTTGTTCAGTCCGGTGATCGTCTTCAACCTGTCCTTGATGCCCATCGACGCGACCTGCTTCATGAGCGGACGGACCTGGTTGAACTGCTTGATGAGCTGGCTGATCTCGGCCGGCTCGGTGCCGCTGCCGTCGGCGATGCGGCGACGGCGGCTGATGTCGATCAGGTCGGGGTCGCGACGCTCTTCCGGGGTCATCGAGTCGATGATTCCCTGCAGCCGCCGCATGTCTTCTTCGCTCGAATCCAACCCCGGCAAATCCGACATACCGGGCAGGTGCGAGATGATTTCCTTCATCGACCCAAGTCGCCGCATCTGATCCATCGACTTGCGGAAATCGTCGAGCGTGAACTGGCCCTTGGCCATGCGCTCTTGCTGGAGACGGGCGGTCTCGAGGTCCTGTTCGGTCTGAGCGTGGGCGACCTTTTCGACCAGCGTCATGATGTCGCCGCCGCCGAGAATTCGGCCGGCCATGCGGTCGGGGTGGAACTCTTCGAGCTTGTCGAGTTTCTCGCCGACGCCGATGAATTTGATCGGCACGCCCGTGACCGCCTTGACCGACAGCGCGGCGCCGCCACGCGCGTCGCCGTCGAGCTTGGTCATGATGAGGCCGTCGAGTTCCAACGCTTCGTTGAACGCCTTGGCGACCTCGACCGCCACCTGGCCGGTCATGGCGTCGACGACCAGGTACACTTCGTGCGGACCCACGCGGCGGTCGATGAGTTCGAGCTCCTGCATCAACGCTTCGTCGATGTGCAGTCGGCCGGCCGTGTCGAGAATGATCGTGTTCGCGCCCTTGGCCGCGGCCGCTTTCAGCGCGTTCTGGCACACTGCGACCGGGTTCGATCCGGTCTCGCTGTAGACCGGCACTTGCAATTGCTCGCCGAGCACGTGAATCTGTTCGATGGCGGCGGGTCGTTGCAGGTCGGCCGCGACGAGCATCGGCTGGCGGCCACGGCTGCGTATGTAGTTCGCCAGCTTGCCGCACGTGGTCGTTTTGCCGGACCCCTGCAGGCCGCAGAGCATCAGGATCGTCGGCCCGGTGGTCGACCAACGGACCGTGTGGCTGACCGGTCCCATCAGATCGACCAACTCGTCGTAGACGAACTTGATGATCTGTTCGCTCGGGTTGATCGCCTTCAAGACCTCCTGACCGACGGCGGCTTCGGTGACGCTCGCGATGAAGTCGCCGACGACGTCGTAATTGACGTCGGCCTCGAGCAGCGCGCGGCGAACCTCGGCGAGACCTTCACGAATGTTGGCCTCGGTCAAGCGGCCCCGGCCGCTGAGCTTTCGCAGGGCCTCGGTCAGGCTGTTTCGGAGGGCATCGAACATATCCACGCCTGATTTTCAGGGTCAAACGAGCGGGTGATTGTAGTGGTCCGCCCGAATAAATTCAACGCAGGGATCGCGTTCGTGGCAGGCCGCAGGCCCGCGGGCGGCGATCACATTCGCAGAGGCTCATCATTGTTCAATTGTCTCGGACTGGCGGCGGCGACCGGAATCTGCCTGCCGAGTTTCTATTTGCTGCTGGCGGGCGCCGAGACGAGCATGCTCGGCGTACTCGCCCACGCGCTGAAGGGCAAGTCAGTCGCGGCGGTGACGCTCGTGGGGCGTTCTGCCGGTCTATCTGGCCGTCGTGTTGGAGGCGATGCGGGCCAAGCACGCCGAGGCGAAACGCAAGCTGGCTACGCTCACCGCGCGCAGCAAGGTGGCCACGCACGCCACCGGCTACAGGCAGCGGGCGGACGCCTTGAGTTTCGATCCGACGCCTTCACGCGGTTCAACCGTATGCGCGAACACGTCGAACAGGCCGAAGCCGAGGCCGACGCGCTGGCCGAACTGCACGCCGGCGCTGATGAACCGGTTGCGGTGATGTTTCAAAGTCGCGAAGATGACCTCTGCGTCGAGGCTGATCTGCGGGAAATCAAAGAGCGTCTAGTCGGCCGGTCGCCATGAACCACAAACGGCTTGAGGGCGAGATGCGATGTTTGACGACGAAACCCTGCCGGCCCTGCTGCTGACTGGTCTCGCCGCGTCCGGCACCGCCCTCTCCATCTACATGACCGTCGTGTTCATGCGCGTGCAGCGTGCCGGCGAGGTGAACTGCGGCGACGACTCCTGCTCGATCGTGATGAAGACTCCGTACGCCCGGTCGCTCGGCTTTCCAAACTTCTACGTCGCGATACCGTTCTACGTGGCTCTGCTTCTCTTCGGCATATTGAGACTGTTCGGACTGGCGGCGTGGTTCCTTGTGCCGGTGACCGTCACGACAGCGGTCGCTCTGGCAATGAGTGCCTACCTGGCTTACGCGCTGCTCGTGAAGCTGAAACAGCCGTGACCGCTCTGAATGCTGGGGCACCTGCTGAACGCGGCGGTCGCCGCGGTGGTCGCGATGATGTGGTGGGCGAGATGACTCTCAGGCAATTCGACGGTTAAGAGTCACCGGCTGGTGCAGTTGGTCTCTGGGAAGCCTGAAGGGCTTCGACGGAGGCGTGCAAATGGCTCACGTGGTGTCGGGCGGTTCGACAACTCGATCGAGTCGGGTGGCGGCGATCGTTGGGTTATTTGGTTGCATGGCCGGGAATGAACGCACGCCAATTCCTAAACGAAGCGGCGAAGCCCGACGAACCGCAATCGCGTGAGTGGATGCTGGCCTTGGCCAAGGGCGCGTGGGGCGGCGTGCTCGTCTGGCTCGTCGCCGCCTTGGCGCCGACCGAAACACCGCTGGCCGCGGGATGGGTCGGCATGATCGGACTGGCGTGCTTGCTGCATTTCGGCGGTTTCCACCTTCTCTCGCTGGTGTGGCGTGCAGCCGGCGTCGACGCATTCGCTGGCTCGGCTGCTCGTCCAGTTTTTCTACTTCGACGCGGAGGGCTATCGTGGCCTGACGGGCGTCTTCACCTACTTCGCCGTCGTCTACGCGGTCGCGGCCGCGGCACCGTTCGCGGCCGGCCGCGAATACTCTTCAGGTGCGATCGGGCGACGTACGTATGAAGGGCCCCGGTGTCAAACAGTGCCACGGCGGGCCTGCCTTCGATCTCAATGGTCTTGACGATTCGGCTCATGTACTTGGCTTCAGTGCATGTGGTCGCGGCGCGGCGATCAACGGCCTCGGCGACGTTGCCGGTGGTACTTGAGGCCCGGGATGAAGAAACAGGCGGCCGACACGAAGCCGTAGATCGTCAGGGCGATGTCGGGCGCGATCGCCATGATGGCGGCCGTCGCAAACATTGCAGCGGCCTGAAGGTAGAAACTGCCGGACAGGATGCCCGCCTTGACGACGAACCCCATGCCGGCGACCAGCGCGAGCACCGGCGAAAGCGTGAGCACCGCGAAGCCGAGCAAGTACTCGACCGCAAACAGCAGAACGCTGGCGGCAATGCTCGCGCCCCAGATGTGAGCGATCTGGCGCTCGACAAACGTCACCGGGCCGCCGCGCTGCCGCAGCCACCAGAACGCGCCCGCCCACGTCCACAACCCGACCGTCCAGATCGCCAAATACGGCAGTCGCGTTTCAATGTGCCGCCACTGTAGGGCGTTGGTCGCGACGCAGAGAATGATCAGGGCCAGGCTGTGCCACATCCAGAGCACGCCCCAGTTCTCGAGCACGGTGGCGTGATGCGTCTCGCGAAACCACCGGCTGAGCACGGCCGCGAATCGACCGGATCGCGCGGAGATCGGTTCGCCGCGGAGATATCGTTCCAAATCGTCAGCCAGCGCGGCGGCCGTCGCATAGCGCAACTCCGCCGGCTTCTGCAAGCACCGCAGCGCGATTAGCTCCAACTCGCGATCAGCCTGCGGATTGAGCAGCCGCGGCGGCAGCGGGTCCTGTTCGAGCACCTGCAGCAGCGTGTCGACGGTCGTCGCTGCCTGAAACGGAGGTCGCCCGGTGAGCGTGTGATAGAGCACCGCGCCGAGGCTGTACACGTCGCTGGCCGGTCCAAGTTGTCCGCGGCTGCCCGCCGCCTGTTCCGGCGGCATGTAGCCCGGAGTGCCGATGATCGCGCCCGTCTGAGTCAGGCTGCCCGCACCATCGACGCGCTTGGCCAGCCCGAAGTCGGTGACGAACGGGTTCAGCGTTCGGGGTTCAGGGTTCAGGCCCGAAGGTTCAGGATCTTGCCCGTCGGCTTGCGCATTCGTCGCTCCTGAACCCTGAACTCCGAACCCTGAACCCTGTAGCAGGATGTTTGACGGTTTCAAATCCCGGTGCAGCACTCCGTGTTGGTGTGCGAAGTGAATGGCGCGACAGACCGGGGCCAGGATCGCGGCGGCCTCGCGCGGGGGCAGCGGTCCGGCGGCGAGCCGGCTGGCGAGCGTCGCGCCGTCGACCCATTTCATCGTGAAGTACGGTCGTCCGTCGTGCTCCGCGACGGCGTAGACCGGCACGATGTTCGGATGATCGAGCCGGGCGGCCGACTCGGCCTCGGCCCGGAACCGCGCCATGTCGGCCGCCGACGCATGAGCGCCGCCAAGCATCATCTTGAGCGCGACGATCCGGTTCAGACTCACCTGCCGCGCACGATAGACGACCCCCATGCCGCCGCGCCCCAACTCTTCGATGATCTCGTAGTCGTCGAGGCGAAGTCCCTCGAAGCGACGGCTCTGCTCTCGAAGTTCGCCAGGCTCGTCGTCCGTTGGGTCGGCCTCATTGCCGAGCGCGCTGGCCGACTTGCCGATCGTTCCGGCGATCTCGACCGCGCCCCACAGCTCGCCCAGGTCGTCGGCCAGGTCGGGATGCTCGCGGCGCGCGGCGGCGATGTCGGGCCGCTCGCCGCGCTGCAACTGGTCCGCCAGCGCGTCGAGCAGCGCCGCCAGCCGTGCGTCGCGGTCCGGCTCGACCGGCTTGCCCTGATCGAACGGCACAGTGGGCGATTGGTCCTTCATCAGCGGCACGCTTTTGAATTGGGATCTGCTTGTGATTTGGGATTTGACGCTTGGAGTTTCGCGCCCGACGGCGTTTCACCCAAGACCGCGCGCAACCGTCGCACCGCGCGCAGGTGTCGCATCCCGGCGGCGGCCTCGCTCAGACCGAGCACGCGCGCGACCTCCCCGTTCGATAGCTGCTCGAAGTAACGCAGGGTCAGCACCTCGCGATCGTCCGCCTCAAGCCGATCCAGCGCGGCGTGAAACCTGGCCTCGAGTTCCTTGCGAATGGCCGCGGCCGCAGGCGTCAGTTCGCGGTCTTTCAACTCGGCCGCCAGGGCGATCGACGATCGGTCTGGAAACGCCGCCGCATCGATCGGCTGTTCGCGGTCGATCGCCCGTTTCTCTGCCAGGCGGTGGCGTCGGTGGGCGTCGATCAGTCGGTCGCGTGCGATCTGCCGCAGCCAAAGCGCAAACGGCATAGCCGGGTCGCGCAGGTAGTCGTGCAGGCGACGGCTCGCCTCGATCAACACGTCCTGGACGATGTCGCTCGCGTCGACTCGCCGTCGCAGTGCTCGATCGAGCCGCACCGTGATGGCACGATGCAGCGCGGCTCGGTGCTCGCCGAGCAGCCGGTCGACGGCGTCACGGTCGCCCTGGCTTGCCAGGCGCAACAGTTCATCGGTCTGGGCGCGGTCGGGCCACATGCCCAAACGATATGCGAAAAAGTCGTCCCCGGCGAGATCCAAGTTGAATCGTGCCAGGGGTTTTGGACAGAATTCTCAAGCAGCCGTCTAAGAAAAAGGCCTTTCAAACGTGATAGAGGGCAGGACCGGACGGGCGTCCTGAGCGCCGATGCCGAACAACCCAGCGCCGAGCAACGCCGATTGGTTACGCGAGGTGGTTGAGCGATTTGAAGGCCCACTGGTCCGGTACGCCCAGCGGCTGACCGGCAACGTGGAGCGGGCTCGAGATGTCGTTCAAGAGACCTTCGTGCGGCTCTGCGCCGAGACGCCCGCTCGCATCGGTGAGCATGTGGCGGAGTGGCTGTTCACGGTCTGTCGAAACCGGGCTGTGGACGTGCGAAGGAAGGAAGGTCGGATGGCTGCGTTAGGTCAGTCGCGTCTGGACCAACATGAGAGCCGCGATGCGGGGCCCGCCGCAGTCGCTGAGCACCGCGACGCCGTGTCGCATGTGCTGCGAGTGCTCGACACGATTCCCGACAATCAGCAGGAAGTCATCCGCCTCAAGTTTCAAAACGGTTTCAGCTATCGCGAGATCAGCCGCGTGACGGGTTTGAGCGAAAGCAATGTCGGCTTCCTGATCCACACGGGCCTCAAGACGATCCGCGAACGAATCGCAACCAAGGCCGCGACGAAGTAGACGAGGAGTCACAATGAAACCCGATACGAATGATCCACGTCTGACGGCTTACGCGCTCGGCGAACTCGACGGGGCTGAACGGGCGGCCGTGGAGTCGCAGCTCGCAGGCTGTGCGGCCAGTCGCCGTGCGGTCGAAGAGATTCGCCAACTCGCCGCGTCACTCGCCGAAGACCTTCGGAAGGAACCTTGCCCCGCGCTGACCGACTTGGAACGCCTGACCATTCGCACCCAACTTCAGTCGCCGCAGCGCGGCTGGCGATTTGCCTGGGGGCCGATGGCCTTGGCCGCGTGCGTGCTCGTCGCGATCGCAGTCTACGTATTCCAACACGTCGGCCAGACGCCGCAAGTCGCGCAGAACGGGCGGCCGGCGGTCCCGCCGAAAGTAGTCGCGCAACCTGACCAAACCCCAGACGCACCCCAGAAGCCAAACTTCGTGCGCCGCAAGAAGGCTGGTGGCGCGGGGTCCCCGATGGACGACGCCGGCGATTCGTCCGAGATGGCGGTCGACAAGGGCCCAGGCGACGCGGAGAAAACCGAGCCTGCACCGGAACCGACCCCGACGCCGGAAACTCCGACGCCCGCTGACACCGCCGTGGCCACGGCATTTCGCCCCAACAGCACTCGGGTCGACTCGGTCGACGACGCCAGTTGGATCGATCAGCTTGTTGAGAGCGTGTGGGAAGAGAACAGCATCAAGCCGTCCTCGCCGGCGACCGACGGCGAGTTCATTCGCCGCGCGTATCTCGACATCGTCGGTCACGTGCCGCCGGCCGAGAAGGCCGAGGCATACATCCGCAGCCGCGAGCGGGACAAGAAGGTCAAGCTCATCAAGGAACTGCTGAACAGCGACACGTACGGTCCCTACTGGGCCGGCATCTGGTCGAACCACCTGGTCGGCCGCCGGCCTGGTGCACGCAACGTGGACAGGGACAGCTTGCAAAAGTACCTGCGCGACTCGTTCGCCGAAAACAAGCCCTGGAACAAGCTGGTGTATGAGCTCGTCACCGCCACGGGCGGCTCGACGCCCGAGTCGGTCCAAGCCGGCGTTCCGTTCAACGGCGCCACGAATTTTCTTATGGCCCACATGAACGACCAGGCCGTGCCGGCGACGGCATTCACGACGCGGCTGTTCCTCGGTGTGCAGGTGCAGTGTACGCAGTGCCATGACCACCCGTTCAACGACCGCAAGCAAGAGTCGTTCTGGGGCATGAACGCCTTCTTTCGCGGCCTTCGTCGCCAAGAACATAACGATGTGAACGACGTCGGCCGGCGGCGATTCCTCTTCGCCGAACTGACCGACCGCGAGCCGGGCGATGACCTGTTCGTGCGTTTCGACAAGCGCAACGGGTTCGTCGAGGTCACGCCGCCCCGGCTGCTCGACGGACGCAAGTTCGAAGAACCCGTACCCGAAATGAATCTGCGCCAGGAACTGGGCAAGTTCATCGTCAGCCCCAAGAACGAGTACTTTGCCCAAGCGATCGTCAATCGCATGTGGGCCCACTTCCTTGGCCGCGGCATTGTTCATCCGATGGACGACCTGGGCGAACACAACCCGCCCAGCAATCCGGAACTGCTCGAACGCCTGGCCGAACATTTCAAGGAGTCGAACTACGACCTGAAACGCCTGATCGCCTGGATCACGCTCAGCAAGCCCTACAGCCTGTCGAGCCAGACCAACGACAGCAACAAGGAAGACGATCAGTATTTCAGCCACTACCCGCTCAAGCAACTCTCGCCCGAACAGATGTTTGACTCGATCATGGTCGCCACCAAGGCCGATCGCATCGGGGCCAAGAGTTGGGAAGACGCCCCGCGTCTGAAGAACAACCTGCTGAGACAATTCACCATCGCGTTCAACAATGACGAGAACGCCGAAGCCGACACGTTCAACGGCACGGTGCCTCAGGCCCTGTTCCTGATGAACGGAGACCTGATGAGTCGAGCGATCTCGATGAACTCGGGCAGCTACCTGCGCGAGAGCGTCGACCAGATTCTCGAACAACAACGCAAGTCGCGCGGCAAGGCTCGATCCGGCGACATCGAACTGCTCAACGACCTGTATCTCTCTGCCGTGAGCCGATACCCCAACCAGCGTGAGACCAAGCTGGCCGCGATGCTGCTGCAAGACACGCTGGCCAGTTCCAAAGACAAGGACCCAATCGCCGGGTACCAGGACATTTTCTGGGCGTTGCTGAACTCCAGTGAATTTGTGTTGAACCACTAAAGTACTGCTCCACATTGAAAGGGGTTCAAATTCGTTTAACCCGCAGCCGCAGGCGAGGCAGAACAAACGC
>Ga0185317_100041_pt1 | contig 56057 bp, 40 predicted proteins | sample DevilsHole_FD_128020 | JGI IMG/M metagenome (GOLD analysis project Ga0185317, IMG submission 128020) | Groundwater microbial communities from Devils Hole, Nevada to study Microbial Dark Matter (Phase II) - Devils Hole (SPADES assembly)... | ecosystem: Environmental > Aquatic > Deep subsurface >...
GGGACAGTAGCCCGACGCGCCAGCGAGGGACCGGGCCTGATTTCTTGTGATTTCGCCATGTGCTCCCTCGCTGGCGCGTCGGGCTACTGTCCCAGAATCGTGCAAGGCTATTTAGACCTCAACCAAGCGAGGTTCGTTCGGCCAATCTCGAATCGACGACGATTCATCGTGGCCGAGCGAAGTCTTGGAGTGCGGTGGCTTGACACCGCCTTGGATCGTGTCCTCGCCAAAAACTCAAGCAATCCAAAGCGGTGTCAAGCTACCGCAGTCCAAAGCTCGCTTGGTTGAGGCCTAGACCTAAATTTAGTCGTTGAACAGGAACTCCTTGGTGTTGATCAACGCCCACATGATGTCTTCGTAGGCTTCCTTCTTTTTGTCCTTTTTGGACTCGATGTGTTTGGTCGCGATGTCGAGTTCCTCGGCGGTGGGCTTGCGCGCGTAGCACGTGAGCCAGAGTTCCTGAATCCGGTCGGCGTCGGTGCGTTCCTTTTCGTTCATCCAGCCGTTGATGCGGACGCCGCCAGAAATCTTGCCCTGAATCTCGTTCGAGTTCAGCAGGTGCAGGCTTTGAGCGAGGTTGGCCTCGCCGACTCGCTCGCATTCGCAGGCGCTTTCACGCTGCGGCTTGCCGAACACCGTCAGAAAGTACGTGGCCGACGACTCGTCGGGCAGCCCGATCGCTCGCGTGCCGGCGGGCAAGCCGCCGAAACTGGACGGCGAACCGGTGACGGCCACGATCGCGTCGTGCATGACCTCGGCCTGCATGCGCTTCGGATAGTAGCGAGCGTAGTTCTGCTTGTCGTGCCTGTTGTATTCGTTCGGCACCGAGCTGAGCTGGTAGGTGCGGCTCGTGCAGATCGTGCGAATCAAGTACTTCAGGCTGTAGTTGTGGGCGATGAAGTCCTTGGACAGCGCGTCGAGCAGTTCCGGGTTCGACGGCGGGTTGGTCACCCGCATATCGTCTTCGGGGTTGACGATGCCGCGGCTGAAGAAGTGCGCCCACATGCGATTGACGACCGCGCGGGCGAAGAACGGGTTGTTCGGGTCGCGCAGCCAGTCGGCCAAGAACTGCCGGCGGTCCTGATCGGCGGGGACGTCGAGTTCCGGCCCATCGAGGCCCTTGGGCTTCATGACCTTACCGGTCTTCGGGTGACTGGTCTCGCCGCTGCGTTGGGCGAAGACGCGCTGCTCTTCGGGCACGCCTTCCAATCCGGGCTTGCGACCGACGCGTGCGAAGAACGCGGCGAAGCCGTAGTAATCGTCCTGGCTCCACTTCTCGAACGGATGGTGATGACACCGCGCACATTGGATGCGCAGGCCCAAGAACACCTGAGCGGCGTCGTCTACGGCGGCTTCGGCCGTCGTGATCTCGCGGAACCAAGCAACGGGCGGCGACGTCGTCACATCGCCCTGGGCGGCCACGATGCTGCGCACGAACTGATCGTACGGCGTGTCGAAGATCAGTTGCTCGCGAATCCAGCGGCTGAAACCGAACGTCGTGCGACGCAGGTTGGCGTTGCCGCGACGCTTGACGCGGAGGATGTCGGCCCACTTGAGCGTGAAGTAGTCGGCGTACTCCTCGCGGTCGAGCAGCGACTCGATGAGCTTGGCTCGCTTGTCCGGCGCGGCGTCGGCTGCGAACGCCTCAACTTCCTGCGGAGTCGGCAGCGTGCCGCAGATGTCGAGCATCGACCGGCGGATGAACTCGTGGTCCGTGCACAGATCGGCCGGCACGATGCCAAGCTGCTTCCACTTTGCGAGTGTGTGCTGGTCAACGAAGTTGTTGGCGGGGAATTCCGGATACTGGGCGATCGGCACTCCCAGCGGCACGGTCGCGCGGAAGACGTCGACATGGCCCTGATATCGGGCCATCACCGCGGCCTCGCCGCTCATATCGAGTGTCCGAACCAAGCCGCCCTCGTCGACCGTGGCCACTTCGGTCTCGTTCGATTCATACTGAGCGTGGCGCGTAACGTCTTCGGTCGACCCGTCGCTGTAGTGAGCCGTCACGGTGATCTGTTGTTCGGTGCCACGCGCCAGGATTCGTTGCGGCGGGTTCATCGTGATCTTGGTCACGACCGGATCTTCCGGCTTGCCGTAGGGCAGGCCGGTGGTGATCCAGCGTCGCACCATCTTGTAATCGTGGCTGCCGACCTCCATGCGTTTGCCACCGCCGTGCGGCATCAGCGAAGTTGCCTTGAGCAGCAGCAGGCTCTGGTCCGGCGCGGCAGGGAAGATGCGACGGCCGCGACCTTCCTTCACGAGCGATTCAAAGTCGACGTTCGGCTCGAAGCCCAAGAGCGACAGCTTGAATCCGTTCTGGCCGCTGGCCTTGCCGTGGCAGCCGCCGGAGTTGCAGCCGAGCTTGGTGAAGATCGGGACAACTTGGTTCGGGAAGTTGATCGGCAACTCGCCCGCAGTGTTCGACACCGTCACAGTCGCCTTGGTTGTCTTGCCCGCGACCTCCGCAGTGATTTCCGCCGTGCCGTCGCCGACCGGATAGACGATGCCTTCCGCATCGACGCGAGCGACCTTCTCGTTGGAACTCTTGTAGGCGACCTTCTTCGTCACGTCGCGTTGCAAGTCGCCCGGCAGCACGGCCGTGACAAAGGTCTGCTGCACGCTATCCAGTCCACGCAAGCTAAACGTGGCCGGCTCCAGTCTCAGCGACTGAGCGGTGCTGAGGTCGACGGCAGGCTTGGCATCGGCCTTCGGCTCATCGGCGGCAAGCCGTGCGGCGGCGACGACGAGGACGGTCAGGCAGAGGCTTCCTACGCGAATGGACTGAATCCTCATGGCTAAGCTCCTATCTATGGACAGCCGTGAAGTTAGGCGTGCAACGAGTGTATTTAACCCATCAACAAGCCTTCATGCAACGGCAGTGTCGGCTCAGCGGGCGGCGGGCCATGGCGGCTAATGCCGCATGCGGCCATCAATGAGACGTTTCGTTTAACGCCCAGCCGAAGGCACCGGCAGGACATGGCTGGGATTGTGCATCTCCGGTCGCCTGCGGCTCCGCGTTAAACGAGTCAAACCTGGCGCGTGCGGCATAATGCCGGGCGTGCGGTCACATTGTCTCGGCAACCGTCGGCGTCTGCAAGCGAAAAGTCGGGAACGGCGACGGTCGGCTTGTTAAAGTCATGCCATGAATCGTCGCCCGTCCAGTTTGGTGCAGGCATCGCGGCGTTTCGTCGAGCGGGTGGGCGCTGCGATCGAGACGCTTGGGGCCGGCGGGCAACGCGTCGTGGTGGCGGTTTCGGGTGGGCCCGACAGCACCGCTCTGTTGGTCGCCCTGCACGCGCTGCGACGAAAGTCCAGTGCGGACATTGCCGCCGCTCACGCGAACCATGCCTTGCGCGGCAAGGATAGCGACGCAGACGAGCAGTTTGTCCGCGAGCTTTGCGGCCGACTGCACGTACCGATCGCGTGTCGTCGCCTGCCCGTGGGCATCGACGCCCGCGACCGAGACGAGGGGATCGAAGCGACGGCCCGTCGGTTGCGTCGTGCATTCTACAGCGACGCGGCGATGGAGTTGAACGCCCGGTTCGTCGCCACGGCACACACGGCCGACGATCAGGCCGAAACGGTGTTGCACCGCATCGTGCGCGGCACGGGGCTGGCCGGCCTGGCGGGCATTCCGGCGCGGCGCGAGCTGACGGCGGGCGTTAGTTTGATTCGACCGCTCTTGGCCATTCGTCGCACGGAGGTTCTTGAGTTCCTCGCCGCGCGAGGTCAACTCGCACGCGAGGACCTGTCGAACCGCGACCTGCGTTTCACACGCAATCGCCTGCGACACGAAGTGTTGCCCTACCTGGCGGAACATTTGAACCCACAGGTGGCCGAGGCGTTGGTGCGGCTCGCCGCGCACGCCGCCGCCGCGCAGGAGGCGATCGGCCAGCAGACCGCAAAACTCCGCCGTCGCGCCGTGGTTCGCGAGCACACGCGGCAAGTGACCCTCGACGTGGCTCCACTGCGTCGCGCGAGCACATTCCTCGTCTGCGAACTGCTGAGGCAGATTTGGGTCGACCACTCCTGGCCGCTTCAAGAAGTCGGCCAGGCCGACCTGGAACGCGTTGCCCGCCTGGCACACGACGACGGCGCCGCATGGGACCTGCCCGGCGCAGTCCGAGCCGCTCGGATTCGCGGCCGGATAATCATTGAACGGATCGCGTGACGTCCGGCCCAATCGTTCCCAGGGTTCATCGGTTCAACCGATGTTCGGGGTGATCGGCCAAGAACCGCGCGACGCGGTCGGTGCGGGTCCAGGCGTCGGGAAGGAATCGGACCGCCTGTTCGATGCGGTCGTCGGGTTCGGCGCACGAGAACCGTAGGAAGCCGCGGCCGGCCGGACCGAAACACTCGCCGCCCAAACAAGCGACGCCGAACCGGTCGTCCGCGCCGCTCAGCAGGTACAAGGCCAGCCCCTGCGACGTGATGCCGAGACGATCGCAAACCGATGAGACGTTCGGGAAGGCGTAGAACGTGCCCGCAGGCGGCACCACACGAACCTCCGGGATGCGCTCGAGGCCGGCGGTGAGCAACTCGACCTTGCGACGGAACTGAGCCATCGTCGCGTCTCGTTCGGCGGCGTCCTCGACCAGCGCTGCACTGCCCGCCCGCTGAATCATCGGCGGCACGCACGAAAGCGATGTGTTGATCAGCTTGCCTAGCATCTCGGCCACCGCTCGCGACGCCACCGCGAACCCCAACCGCCAGCCGCTCATGCTGTACGACTTGGAAAATGTGTACGCGCCTACGCACTGGTCGAGCATCTCCGGCTCGCTCAGGATGCTGTGGTGCCGGCCCGACCAGGCCATGTGGCAATACGGCTCGTCGCTAAACACGGCGACGTCGCGGCCGCGCACCAGGTCGGCGATCGCCGAGAGGTCGTCTCGCGTCGCGACTCCGCCGGTCGGGTTGTGCGGCGAGTTCAGAAAGATCGCTCGCGGCCGCGGATCGTCGCGCAGGAACCGCTCGACCTCCGCCGGCCTCGGTCGGAAGCTGTCCTGTTCTCTCAGCACGCTGATCACCGCGCGGCCGCCACGCCGCTCGATGTTCGGGAGGAACGTCGGAAAGTACGGCTCGAAGACGAGTACGCCGTCGCCCGGACTGACGAACGCCTCACAGAACAGCGTCTGAAAGATCTTGCCGCCGTGGCCGGCCACGATGTTCTCGACGGTCGCCGCGATGCCAAACTCGCGCGACACAAACTCCGCCGCCGCAGCACGAAAATCCGGCAGCCCGTCGGACGGGCAGTAGTGCGTCTGGCCGCCGCGGATCGCGTCGATGCCCGCCGCCGCTGCCGCTCGCGTCGTGCCGAACGGGCTGTCGCCGATCTCGAGTTCGACGACATCCTTGCCCGCGGCCTTGAGCTTCTTCGCCGCGGCCAACACCGTGAACGCCGTCTCGGCGACAATCCCGCGCGTAAAACTACTGAATGACACAGCCACAGTGCACCTCGCTGCCGTCGGTGTGAATCCAATTTGGTCTCTCCGCCAACTTGGAGCGCAGGCGTCCCGCCTGCCGGATTCTGCACCAGTTGTTGGGCAGGCGGGACGCCAAAGTTGGCGGACAGCCCCAATCTTGCTCGACATGGTACGGTGTCGCCCGCCCGATGTGAATGTCTCGGCAGCCATCCCCGACGACGCCGTCGTCCCAAATTACCAGACTAGACCGTAACGTGAGTTGTGACTGAACAACGTGGTCTGGTTGCGCCGATTAGCATGGATATGCGGTCGTATCGCGTGTGGAGTTTGGTCGCGTGGGTAGTGGTGTTGGCCCATCCGACGTTCGCATGCGCCGACGAGGCGCCGGACAGGACGGTGCGCGTGGCCCTGCGCGCGGAGTGCAAAGTGCCGGCGGGCGTTCGGTGGGAAGGCTTGGTGAAGCTCGATCGCGGAACGATCACAGCCAGTCGCCCGGCCGCGATCGGCGGAGAGGTCGTCGCCGTGGCCGCGACTGCCGGCGAGGCGAAGTTCTCGGGCAACGGGCCGGTTTCATTGTGCCGCTTGGACCTGACGGTCGACGCGCCGATGAATGCAACCGTGGAGATGCAAGTCGACGGCCACACCGTGACGACAAGTCTCGACCGGTTGCTGTTCGGGTCGCCGGCCGTAGTCGAGTGGGACGGGTGGGCGCGGATCGGTCGCGACCCGGCCGACATACTACGCGTGAAGCCGGACCGAGCGCACTTGATCTTCAGTCCGGGCGAGACGGCGCACGTCGATGTGACGTTTCACTACATCACGTCCGACGCGGCCACGGTTGCCACGCAACTCCAGGTGGAGCTGCGTCCGGCACGGCAACTCGCGCCGCTGGTGACGAAGCAGAGTGAATTGCAGATCGCTTCGAACGCGGCGTCGCCGCCCCGTCGCCGCCTGCAACTTCGCATGCCCGAGTTGGCCGGCGCGTACGACCTCTGGGTGCGAGCGACGCCATCGGGTCTCGCGCCGGTGGAGCGAGTCGTTCCGTGCGTCGTCGTAGACCCACGGCCGAAGCCGGCGGCGCGGGCGGGTGAGCTCGTGACCGAATTGATCGTGGAACTCGATCCGCGATCGGCAGCGCCGGGCAAGCCGTGGTACTCGAAGCAACGAATCTGGGCGGGCACGACTCGCCTCGGCCATCTGCTTTGGACGAGCGTCCGGCACCCGTTTGGTGCGTCCGACGCGACTGGAGACTTGTTCGTGCGCCAGTTGCAGCTCCTTGTGAAGCGGCCCGGCGTCGCGCACCTGGTACGCATCGAGTACGAGGCCAGCCGGCCGATCATGCTGGCCGCATCGATCGCCGAGGCGGATCCTGATGGCCGATGGGTGCAGACCCCGCTCGCCAGCGGCATTGGGCCGTCCGACCAGCCGGCGGCGAACAAGACCGAGACGCATCAGTTCTTCTGTTGGCCGCACACTACATCGCCGATCCTGTGGCTCTATGCCGAAGGGGCCGGCTCGTCGGCCGTCAAGAACGTGCAGCTCTTCGAGCTACCCGATGGTTTGCCGCCGCTCGCTGTGCGCGAACCCGACGGACGTCCGCGCATCTTCGGACTGTTCGTCGATGGCTCCGATGCCTGGAGTCAGTGGGGCGCGGCGCGGGCGACCGATGCGGCGACCGGTCTCGTCTCGGCCGATTGGCAAACGTATCTCGACGGCGCCGAACGCCTGGCCGAGTACGCCCGCTACTGCGGCTACAACTGCTTGCAAGTGACGGCGGCCGGACCGGACGGCGTACTGTACCCGACGCGGCTGCTGGCGGGGTCTCTGGACGATACGGCCCGATTCGCAGGCGCGGCTGGCGACATACCGGCGCGTGACGTGGTCGAGTTGCTGCTGCGCACCTGTGCGCGCGACGGCCTGGGCCTGATGCCAACGTTGCGATTGGAGTCAGCGCTGCCGGCGCTGGACGAACGCCCGGCATCGGCCGATTCGCGGTGCGACGGCGTCATGTTGGTTTCGCGCGAGGGCAAGCTGTGGGACCGCGAAACAACATCCGGCGGCCGGCCGCGGCGCCGCTACAACCCACTGCATCCGGAAGTGCAGGCGGCGGTGATCGAGATCGTGCGGGAGTTCAGTGCGCGCTATGCCGCTCATTCCGCGTTCCGCGGCCTGGCGCTCGACCTGGCGGCCGACAGTCAGCTGGTGCTGCCCGATCTCGATTGGGGCTACGACGACTTTACGGTCGCTCAGTTTCGCCGCGAGACCGGCGCCGATGCCGTGGGCCTCGACGACTCCGGCGCCGACCGTTTCGCGCTGCGGCACCGTGTGCTGACCGGCGAGAAACGAGATGCCTGGGCGGCGTGGCGCTGCCGCCGGCTGTCGGCGTTCTACGAGACGATCCTTGCGGAACTGCAGCGCACCAATCCGAACGCGCGATTGATGCTAAACCTTAGCACGCTCACCAGCGCCAACCCCAATGAGTTGCGCGACGTGCTCCGCCAGTCGCGCAACGTGGAGGACGTGCTGAAGTCGAAGGGTCTCGACATGCGCGGCTGGGCTGCGCCGGCCGACATCATCGTCGCGCGTGTGTTTCTGACGAGTGGCGGTAGCAGCGAAGGGGCGCATTGGAACACGAGCCGCGAACTCGACGAACTGCTGGCGCGGCTGCCCCGCCGAGGGGCGTTGAGTGTTTACGTACCGCAATCGTTGCCACTGGCCACGGAGGCTGGCTCGGACCGACCCGCTGGCAACGTGGCGAGCGAGGCGGTACGGGTCGCGTTGGGGGAGCCCGGGCGGTGCTCGCGGCGCTATGCACGGAGCCTTGCTGCGGGCGATTGCGAAGTGATTTTCGAGGGCGGCGCCGCGCTCAGCATTGGCCAAGAGGACACGACTCGGCGGTTCGCCCGCGTGTTTCGCGCGATACCGTCGGGAACGTTCCGGCCGCTTGCGACGCCGCAGCCCGTGATCGTGCGCTCGCACGGGACTTCGCGCGACGCCTACGCGTACCTGGTCAACGACGCGAGCTACCCGATCGAGGCGACTCTGTCGTTTGCCTGCCCCGATCGCACACGCCTGGTCGATGCGACCAACGGCGAGCCGGTGTCGGCCGACGGATCGGCCGGCCGCCTCGATGCGCGGCTCTCGCTGGAACCGTTCGAGACGCTGGTGCTGCGTGCGTCGAACGCCGAAGCGACGGTGACCGAGTGCAAACCGAATGTGCCGGCGACGGCCGAGAAGGGGTTGAAGGTGCGGTTTGACCGATTGACGCAAGCAATGATGGTGTTGCGTCGCGACGGTGGACGGACGCTCGAGGGCCTGCCGCCGAACGGAGAGTTTGAGTTGGCGAAGGATGATACCACGGCGCCGGCGCACTGGAGCAGCGAAGGGCCGAGCGCGCGCGGCGAGCTGGATGAAACCAACACGCGAGGCGGAAAGCGCTCGCTGCGTTTATCGGGCAGCGCGGGCGACGGCGTCGGCAGCGACGCGTTTGAGCCGCCCGACAGCAAAGCGATGGCAATGAACGTGGCGCTGAAAGCCGATCGACCGGGTCTGCGTGTGCGATGGATGCTGGTCGGCGACAACGGCGGCGAGAACGTACATCGCTGGTCGGCCGATGTGAAGCTACAGACCGCGTGGGAACAGAAACAATTCCGCGCGCGCGACCTGCCGGCCCAGCTCGCCAACGTGCGCGTGCGGTTCCAGTTGCTCGACGAAGGCACGATCTGGATCGACGAGGCTCGCGTCTGTGCCCTGCCGATTTCGAAGGACGAGCAGGCGTCGATCAGCAAGTCGGTGTCGGCGATCTTTCGCGCGTGGAAGGACCAGCGACTAAGCGACTTCGAGCGAATGGCCGAAGGGTATTGGGCCACGTACCTGATCGAAAGCGTGGAAGGACCGTTGGCCCCATCGGCCGCGGCGCCCCTGGAGGACGCGGCCGTACGACCCACCAGCGGCATCTGACCCAAGTCGCAGCCGGGAAGAGACACAACGCACATTGTGTTACGGCCGGGTAGCAGCCAGGTCGTCGACGAGTTTTTCAAGCAACTCGCGCGTGCAATGCAGTGCGACAATCGTTCGGCTGCGCGTGACAGGGTCGAACTGACGGCGGGTCAACGTCAGCGATCCCCGCGCCTCCAGCAGAAGTTCATAGTACAGCACGGCGCCGTCGTCCTTTTTCTCGGGCGGAGTGCTGCGCAGCATCAACTGGCCGGACGTTGCGTCCAGCTCCACGGTTTCGATCGCTTCGAGCAAGTATCGCACGCGTTTGCCGACGGCCTGACCCCAGGCCTTGAGGCGATCCGGCGCCAGGGCCGCCGGCGACTTCGGCGCCATGCGCAGCTCGGCGAGCGAGCAACTCAGTTTGTCGGCGCCAGTCACCTCGCCGACGATCGAACACTGATCGCCATCGACCACAAGCCGGCGCCGGTCGTCCGTGAAGGCCCCCCACGCTTCGAGCACTGCAATGGCCTTCTGACCGAGTTTCATTTCTTGTCTCCTAAAGAGCGATTCTGATGCTCCTTGCCGTCAAAACTGAGCAGCAAGTGTTTGTCGTCAAATCGTGTTTCGAGGTGTACGGGGCGCGTCCAGAGCTTCTGCAGATTGCGCATGGTGTCCTGGGCGTAGTCCATCTTCAGGTCCACTCCACCGTGCTGGTGCACGAGGTAAAGTTCGCCGCGGTTCTCGTAGTTCCCATCTTGTACGACGATGATCGGGCGGCCAAAGTTCGTCAGGCTGAACAAGAGCCGCTCTTTGATCTTCTTGAACTCGCGGCTTTCGATCTCGTACTGGTCGTCGTTCTCGTTGAAGGCGTAGGAGAACATGTTCTGTTCGCGGCAGAATTCCGGGGTCAGGAACTCGTCGATGAACGTCACGTCGTTGTAGTTGCGGCGGACCTCGAAGATTTTCCGGCGGCCGAGGCCGAGCTTCTGGTCCCACGCCGCCTTGGTCCGCCGGTCGTCGCAGTCATCGTAGTCGCGGCCGAACCGGCCGGTGTCCCAACGATGTTCGATGTCGCGAAACAACTCGATGCCCAGCTTGTACGGATTGATCCGGCCGGGATGCGTGGCCACCGTGCCCGAATGGTGGTCGGCGTAGTCGACGATCTCGGCGGCCGTCAGGTGATGCTGGGTCATGATCTTCGAGTGCCAATAGCTGGCCCAGCCTTCGTTCATGATCTTGGTCTGAGCCTGCGGGGCAAAGTAGTACGCCTCGTCGCGGATGATCGACAGCACGTCGCGCTGCCACGAATCGATTGGCGCGTAGTCCATCAGGAACAGCAGTACATCGCGTTCGGGCGAGTCGGGGAATCTCCGCTTGGTCTGTTTTTTCTCGTCCTCGCGGCGCTGTCGTTCCGCGGCCAGCGCCTCGCGCGGATTGACGAACTCGTCCATGTACCCCTTGCTCTTGAACTTGCCCGTCGTCGGCTCGTCGTGGGCCTGCTCTTCCGTGACGGACCGCGGCGGGTCGTCGCGACGCTTGATGCCCGGCAGGTGAATGTCGATCAGGTCTTCGATGGAAAGGCAGGCGTCGATGAACGACTCGACCTCCTCGACGCCGAACTTGTCCATGTAGGCGCGCACGCGATTGCCGTGATTGGCCATCGTGTCCATCATCTTGCGATCGGTGTGCGCGAACCATTGGTTGTTCTTGAAGAAGTCGCAGTGGCCGTAGACGTGGGCCATCACGAGCTTCTGGTCCATCAGCGTGTTGCACTCAAGCAGGTAGGCGTAGCACGGGTCGTTGTTGATCACCATTTCGTAGATTTTCTGCAGCCCGTAGGCGTAGCCCTTGGCGAGCTGCTCGTGCTCCATGCCAAACCGCCAGTGGGGGTATCGCGTCGGGAACCCGCCGTACGCGGCGACCTCATTGATCTCTTCGTAGCTCAGCACCTCGAAGATCGTCTCGAAGAAGTCGAGGCCGTACGACCGCGCACGACGTTCGCTCTCGTGCTGCCAGCGTCGTAGCTCGGCGGGAAACACACGTTGAGTGGCGATTGCCGACATGTGGTTTGGCCTCAGTTCGTCGGAACGGTTGGACCCTGTGTTACTTCCCCTTCCCCAGGAACACCTTGATCGAATCGTAGATCGCCTCTTTGTTCGGAATCTCGGCGACGGCCACGTTCTCGTGTTCGTTCAGGTTGTTGTTGAGTTCGCGGATGAACTGGCCGCTGCCGTACGGGCTTTCAACCTGGCCGTAACAGAACATATTGCACTTGGGCAGCAACCGCTCCCGGAGCGTCTCCATGCAGATCGCGTTGTCTTCACCCCAGTTGTCGCCGTCGGAGAAATGAAACGTATACACGTTCCAGTCGGCGCTGGGAAACTGGGCGTCGATCAACTGGTCGCACAGTTTGTAGGCGGACGAGATGCGCGTGCCGCCGCTTTCGCGGGTGTGGTAGAACGTCTCGGCGTCGACCTCGGCCGCCTCGGCGTCGTGAATGATGTAGCGCGTCTCGATGCCGTCGTACTGCGATCGCAGCCAGGTGTCGATCCAGAACGCTTCGATGCGAACGATCTCTTTCTGTTCGTCGGTCATCGAACCGGATACGTCCATCATGTGGATGATCACGGCGTTTGCTTCGGGGCGCTCGATCGTTTTCCACGAGCGATACAGCTTGTCTTCGCGGATCGGGATGACGATGGGCGTCTCGGCGTCGTATTGCTTCGACGCGATCTGTCGCTTGAGCGCCCGCTTGTAGGTGCGTTTGAAATGCCGCAGCGACTCGGGACCGGTCTGGCGGATGCCGGTGTACTTGTCCTTATCTTCGTTGATTGTCTTCTTGCCCTTCGGCTCGATGTGCGGCAGTTCCAGCTCTTCGCCGAGGATTTCGGCGAGTTCGTCGAGCGAGACGTCGACTTCGATAATATGTCCGCCGGGCTGGTCGCCCGCTCCGGCGCCGGGTTGGCCCTGGCCGGGGCCGAGCGGCGTGCCGCCGTCGCCGTCGCCTTGGCCGGCCCCGCCATTGCCGCGCGAGCCGTATCGGAAGTGGGGAATCTCAATCTGGGGCAAGGGGATCGAAATGAGATCCTTGCCCTTCTTGCCGATCATCTCGCCGTGGGTGATGTACTTCTTCAGTTCCTGCTTGATCTTCCCACGCACGATCTGACGAAACCGGGCTGTGTCACGCTGAATCTTCTGGATCACAATAGCACCCCACTCGGCTCGTCTGCGCGCCGGCCCCGTGGGGCCGGTCGCGAGGACTCGCCGCCATGGCATCCGTGCCCGTCGCCTTGTCAAGGTGCGGGAGTGGCGTGCCGCCGGCCCCGAGGGGCCTGTCCGCTGGTGGTCGATGCGCGGACGCGACTCGCCTTAGGCCGTCTTCTTCACGTCCCCTCGTGCAAAGATGCTCGCGACATAGCTCAGCACATCCGTCGCGCACACCTCGCAGTATCCGTAATTGCGAATGAGCCGACCCTTGACCACGTCGATCTTCTCCTGCGTGCTCTGGTCAACGGCGCTCGTAACGAGACTCGTCAACTTGATCGTGTCCTTCTGATCTTCAAACAGCTTCAACTCAAGGGCCTTCAAGAGCCGCTCGTTGCTGCGGTAGTCGAACGGCTTGCCGTCGATGGCCAGCGCTCCGATGAAGTTCATGATCTCGCGGCGGAAGTCGTCCTTGCGGCTTTCCGGGATGTCGATCTTCTGCTCGATCGACCGCATCAGCCGTTCGTCCGGTTCTTCCTTTTGGCCGGTGTACTTGTTGCGCAGCTTCTCCTTCAGTGTGTAGGCCTTGACGTTGTCGAGGTAGTTCGAGGCCAGGCGCTGCAGCGATTCCTCGTCCGCGGCGATGGCCCGTTGCACCTCGTTCTTGACGATGTCCTCGTACTCCTCCTTGATCACGCCGAGCAATTGCACGCACTGCTTGCGCATCTCCTCGCTGCTAATCAACGAGTGGTGCCTGACGCCCTCCTCCAACTCGTGCATCACCATGAACGGATTCACGCACGCATCTTCCGGATGCGACACCAGGGCGTTCGATATCTTGTCCTGCACGTAGCGCGGCGAGATGCCGACCATGCCCTCGCGCACTGCTTCCTCCTTCAACTCCCGCACGTTGTCTTCGGTGAAACCGGGCAGCGTCTTGCCGTTGTACAGTTTGAGCTTCTGCAGGCGGCTCAGGTTCGCCTTCTTCGGCTCTTCCAATCGTGTGAGCACCGCCCACATGGCCGCCATCTCGAGCGTGTGCGGGGCCAGATGCTTGCCGGCCACGCGGCGATCGTTGTAGTCCTTCTCGTAAATCTTGATCTCGTCGCCCAGGCGCGTGACGTACGGGATGTCGATTTTCACCGTACGGTCGCGCAGCGCCTCCATGAACTCGTTCGACTGCAGCTTGCGGTACTCCGGCTCGTTGGTGTGGCCCAGGATCACCTCGTCGATGTCGGTCTGTGCGAACTTCTTCGGCTTGATCTTGTGCTCCTGCGACGCGCCCAACAGGTCGTACAGGAACGCGACGTCGAGCTTCAGCACCTCGATGAACTCGATCAGGCCGCGGTTGGCCACGTTGAACTCGCCGTCGAAGTTGAACGCTCGCGGATCGGAGTCGCTGCCGTACTCGGCGATCTTGCGATAGTTGATGTCGCCGGTCAGTTCGGTCGAGTCCTGGTTCTTTTCGTCCTTGGGCTGGAACGTGCCGATGCCGACGCGGTCCTGCTCCGAAAGCAGCAGCCGTCGCACGCGCACGTCGGCGATGGCGCGGACCCAGTCGCCGCCGTATCGCTTCATGCGCTCCGAGAACATCTGGCGGCAGAACGGGCAGAGGTCGCCCTCGATGTTGACTTTGTACTCGCAGGGCCCGCGGCCGGCGTTGAGCTGATCCATCAGCTCGGGTCGCAGATCCTGCGGCACCAGGTGCAATGGGTCTTCGTGCATTGGACATGGCGCGTAGGTGCGGCTCGGCCCATCGCCCTCCAACCAGCCGTAGCTATAGAGCTCGCCCTCGTCGGTGTGCGAGTAGCGCTCCAGCCCTTTCTTGAGCAACCGAACGATCGTGCTCTTGGAGCTGCCCACCGGACCGTGCAGCAGCAGCACGCGGCGTTCACTGCCGTAGCGATGCGCCGCCGACTTGAGCACGTTCACGAGCACCGCGAGCGCCCGCTCGAGTCCGAAGATCGCATCGCGGCCGTTCTCGATCGGGTCGTCGAAGAAGCGGTAGCGCGTGATCTTGTCTTTACCCTCGGTGAAATCCTCGGTCCCGTAGGAGAGGATCATGTCGTAGATGCGCTGGAACGCGGTGCGGGTGACCAGTGGGTGAGTGCGAACAATGTCGAGGTAGCCTTCGAAGCTGCCCTCCCAGTGTTCCTTCTGGTAGTTCGCCGTGTTCTGGCGATGACCCAACAACTGTAGAAGTGTTTTGCCGTCCATCCTCGGGGTCCTCCGTTCGGTGCTCTGGTAAGCGATCCGTCGCGAGCAGCCTTCCGTCCCGGCCCGTCAGGTGACAGCGCGGTCGAGGTGTCCGGCTCGATCTGGGGCCATCTTCTCCGTAGCGACCCCCGTTACCGAATACCAGAGAAGATGAATTGCCGAAGGCCGTTCTTGGTCCCCTCCGTAGCCTTCGTCGCCCCAACGCTGCCCAACCCTGAGGGACCGATTAAACCTTGCCCAACTTCCCGGAAAATGTCAATCCCGTTGCCCGCCACGACCGGTAGGGTTCCTCTGGTTCTGCCGCATTATCCGTGGCGGCAATCGCTGGCGTGCGGTTCGCGACCGGTCTGCCCCCAAACCCACTTGTGTACCCGTCGCTCTCTACTACATAAATACGCCGTTTGCCAGCTTGAAGTTGGACCCGCCATCCCTGCGCAACCAACAACGGATCTCCGCCAACTTTGGGGAAACTTGTGGTGTGGCCGCCGCGGCCGTCTCACCACCTGGCGGATGAAACAGCAGGCGAGACGCCTGCGCCCCAAACTTGGCGGAGAGCCACAACAAGGAGTACGAAGCGCCATGCCCCGCGTCCTGATCGTACCTGCGCCGCTGTACAAACAACCGGGCCGCCATGTCGACGTGCTGCGCGAGGCCGGCTTCGAGCCGGTTTACCCACCCGAAAAGAAACCGGTGCTGAGCGAGGCCGAGATCATCGCCGCGCTCGACGGCGTGGCGGCGGTGCTGGCCGGTTCCGAGCCGTACAACGAGCGGGTGCTCGACGCGGCCAAGTCGCTAAGGGTGATCTCGCGATCGGGCGTTGGCTGCGACGCCGTCTCGATCAGTGCGGCCGACAAGCATGGCGTGGTCGTGAGCATCACGCCCGGCACGAACCACGAGGCTGTGGCCGAAACCGCGATGGCGCTGCTCTTGTCCCTGGCCCGTTGGGTGCCGCGGCTCGATCGTGAGGTCCGTGCGGGCCGCTGGCCCCGCGACCCGCTGCCGCCGATTCGCGGCAAGACGCTCGGCATTGTCGGGCTAGGCCGCATCGGTCAGAGCGTCGCCGTGCGAGCCGCGCCGTTTCGGCTGCGCATCTTGGCCTGGGAGGCCGCGCCGGACCGCGACTTCGTGCGGCAGCACGGCGTCGAACTCGTCGACCTCGCCACGCTCCTGGCCCAGTCCGACTTTGTCACTCTGCACGTCCCGCTGACGGCCGAGACCGCGGGCCTCATCAACTCCCGAACGCTCGCGCAGATGAAGCCGGGCGCCATCCTGATCAACACCGCGCGAGGCGGGCTCGTCGTCGAGGCCGATCTCATGGAGGCGCTGCGATCGGGTCGCCTGGCCGCGGCCGGCCTCGATGTCTTCGAGAAGGAGCCGGCCATCGGCAACCCGCTCACGCAGATGGACAACGTCCTCTCCAGTCCGCACGTCGCCGGCGTCGACACCCAGTCGCTCGCCGAGATGGCGGCGCTGGCTGCGCAGAACGTCATCGACCTCTACGCCGGGCGCTGGCCCGAACGATGCGTCGTCAACCCTGCCATTCGGGTTGGTTGGAAGTGGTAGTTTGTCGGGCAGGCTTCCAGCCTGCCAACATTTCTGGAACTGTCAGGCGGGCCGCCTGCACCACAACTCTGTCAGCGTGTGCCGGTGCGTTGCAACGTGTCGGCCAGGTTGTTGCGAGCGTCGGCGTAGTCTGGGCGGAGTTCGATCGCGCGGCGAAACGCGTGGACGGCCTCGGCCGGTCGGCCGAGTTCCTCAATCACTACGCCGAGATTGTTCCAGGCTTCGGCGAACTCGGAATCCAACTCCACGGCCGCCCACAGACGCTCGGCCGACTCCTGCTTGCGGCCAAGCCTGTAGAGTACGTTGGCCAGGTTGAACGCGATCGTGGCGTCCGAACCGCCGGCAAGCAACGCGGTGCGGTAACAGTGTTCCGCCTCGGCCAACTCGTCCGCCTCTTCATGCAGGCACCCGCGTTCAAACCAGCCGTCGGCCAGCTCCGTTGCTTGCGGCAGCGCGATCGACGCACACGCGGGCTCACTCGCATAGTCAAAGTGCATCTGCCGCTGCGGATCGGCCAGCCGGCCGGCATCGAGCCGCACACCCAGCCGACCGGCGCCGCCAAGCGGCACGAGCACGGGCAGCGAGTCGTTGGCGTCGCCGAACCAGCCGCGGAGTTGTTCGAGGCTGCGACGAATCCGCGCGACGGTGGCGCCGCTCTGCAACAGGCGCACGAGCGAGCGGGCCGCCGAGACCTGGCGGAAGCTGAAGTAGTCAAGCCCGTCGCGTGAGTCGGCCGGCGCGATCAACTGCGACCGGACCCAGCCGCGAATACGGCTGCCGGGAGTGTGCACCAGGCGACTGAGTTCGGCGACCGTGTGCGAGCGCCGCACACCGTCGGTCCCTTCGGCGGCGTGAAGCCGATCCAGCAAGGTCTGCTCGGGCACTATCTCTATTGTCTGCCCGGCCCGGATCAGTTGGCGGGCCCGCCGCAGTTCGGCCGTTGGCCGTCCGCTCGTTTTGCGCGGCCATCCGTCTTGGCCGACGACCAGCAGCGCGGTGTCGCTCGTGACGCCTCGTGAGCAACGGCCGCCGTGCCGACGAACGAGATCCATCGCGGCGCGGCGGGTCATCGACGCCAGTCGGCCCGTGAACGCCACCTCTTTACCGTGCAACCAATCGGCATCCATTGCCATGATTCGATCCTGCCCTTCGTGGTCAACCCTTGGTTCGCCGCGGCATTGTAACACGTGCGAGCCGCTCGATGCAGCCGAGGATGTCCACGCCGGGGCCGAGCACCGGCGCCCAGAGGTCGCCCAATTTGTCGAGGCGCGGCGGCACGGTGCGGATCGTGAAGGCGGCGGGGTCAAGACCGCGTTTCACTTCTTGCCAGCGCAGCGGCGTGGAGACCGTCGCTCCCGGAAACGGCCGGACCGAGTAGGGGGCCGCAATCGTCTGGCCGCGGCGGTTCTGTAGGTAGTCGGGATAGACCAGGCCGCGGCGTTTTTCTGGGCTGCGTTCCATACTCGTGGTCTGCGGTAACTGCGCGTGAACCATCCGCGCGAGCAACTCGGCGAACTGCACTGCCTGATCGTAGTCGTATCGCGCGCCCAGCGGCACGTAGATGTGCAGGCCTTTCTTGCCCGACGTCTTGCACACGCCGGTCGCGCCGGCGTCGTCCAGCGTCTTGCGGACGACGAGCGCCGTCTCAACCATCATCGCAAACGGCGCGACGTCGGTGTCGAGGTCGACGACCAGAAAGTCCGGCCGGTCTAGTGCGTCGACTCGCGAGAACCACGGGTTGAGCTCGATGCAGGCTAGGTTCGCAAGGTAGACCAGCGTCGCCTCGTCTTGGCAGAGAAGATAGTTGATCGGCCGTTCGGTCGCTCGCGAGCGGAGGTGGACCGTTTGGACCCACGGCGGCGGGTCGCGCACGTCTTTCTGATAGAAGCCCTCGTTGCCGATCCCGTCGGGATGCCGGTGCAGCGACTGCGGCCGGTCGCGCAGGTACGGCAAGATCACCGGCGCGACGGTGCGGTAGTAGTCGATCAGGTCGGCCTTGGTGTAACCTTCGACTGGCCAGAGGACCTTGGTCAGGTTGGTCAGCTTGAGCACGTTGCCACCGATCGCGATCCGCTGTTCCTTGAGCTGTGCGCGGGGACCCCTGACCCCAACCCCTAACCCGACGTCCGACTGGTCCGCCTGGTCAGACCCGTCCGACTGGTCGGACGGATCGGGCCGGTCAGGGCGTGGCGGCGCGACCGGCTGCTCGTGATGCACTTCGCGAGCTGGCTTGTCGTCGCGCATGCCGAGAAAGACGGGCTGGCGAAGGACGCCCTCGGAGGTCCAGTTCTGGAACTTGACCTGGCAGACGAGTTCCGGCTTCACCCAGTGAACCGGTGCGTCGGGTTTCGGTTTCGACCGGAACGGACACGTGGGTATCTCAATCGCGTCGAGTCGCCGCCGAAGTTCGTCGGCCGACTTCGTCGTGAAGCCGGTGCCCGCCTGGCCGATGTATCGCAGTTCGTCGCCTTCGTAAACTCCGAGCATGAGCGAGCCGAACCCACGCGGGTCGCCGCGCTGTTCGGTGTAGCCGCCGATCACCGCCTCTTGCTGCGAGACGGCCTTCAGCTTGAGCCACGACTTGCCGCGCTTGCCGGCGGCGTAGCGGCTGGTCGCGTCCTTGGCGACGAATCCTTCGAGGCCGTGTTCGCAGACCGCGCGGTAGAACGCGACGCCGGCCTCGTCGACGTGTTCGCAGAATCGCACGTTGCCCTGCGAGCCTACGATCTGTTTCAGAATCTGCTTGCGACGGCCGAGCGGCAGCGTGCGCAAATCGTGGCCGTCGAGAAACAAGATGTCGAAGACGAAATATACCAGCGTGCCTGACGATCGCGCGTAGTTCTGCAACCGCTCAAAGTCGGCGCGGCCGGCGGCGTCGAGCACGACGATCTCACCGTCGAGCACCGCGTCGTGACCGAGCGAGGCCAACGTCTTCACGATCGGCGGAAACTTTGATTCGAGTCCCACCTGATTGCGTGAATAGAGCCGCACCTTGCCGCGATCGACCTCTGCAATCGCGCGATAGCCGTCCCACTTGACCTCGAACAGCCACCCCGGTCGATCGAACGGTCGATCGATGGCGGTGGCGAGCATCGGCCTGACGTCGTGCGGCATCGCCGCGGCCGGCGCGTCGCCCAGCTCGATGCGTGCGCCGCGGCCGCCCTGTGCCTGCGGACCCCACGCGGCGCCGGGGCCGCGAGCAATCTCGTCCATCGAGCGATGCGACACCGACGAGAGGTCGAGTTTCGTGACGTCGTCCGACGTCGCGAATGCGTCGTGTTTCTTGATGAGCAGCCAGGCGTTCTCGTCGCCCTTCTTGCCCTTGCTCTTGAGCTTCACGACGGCGAACTCGCCCTTGAGCTTCTGACCGTCGAGGATGATCTTGAGGTCGCCGGCGGCCAGGCCCTGCTCGACAAGCCGCTCCGATTCCGCACGATCGGCTGAGGAGCGAGCACAATAGCGCCCATGGTCCCAAACCATGACGGTGCCCGCGCCGTAGTTGCCTTCCGGGATGACGCCCTCGAAATCGGCGTACGCGATGGGGTGGTCTTCGACCATGAGGGCGAGCCGTTTTTCGCCCGGGTCGAGCGATGGACCCTTGGGCACGGCCCAACTCTTGAGCACGCCGCCGACTTCCAATCGAAAGTCGTAGTGCAGGCGCGAGGCGCGGTGCTTTTGGACGACGAAACGAAGCGGCCCGATTGCGGTTTCGTCGCCGCCGGTAGGTTCGGGCGTCCCTTGAAATTGCCGTTTCTGGCGGTACTTGTCGAGCGGCACGTCAGGCCATCTTCTTCTTGCGCCGGCCGCTGTCGGGCTTCACGCTCGGGGCCATCTTCTTCGCAGGCTTGTCGATCGCCTCGGGCGACGCCTGCTGTGCGCGGGCCACGCTCTGGCGCAGCGCGTCCATCAGGTTGATCACCTGGGCCTCTTCCTGGACCGGCGGCGCCACAATCTCCTTCCCCTCGACCTTCGACTGGATCAGCGTGGTCAGCTTCTCGCGATAGACGTCTTTGTACTTGGCAAAGTCGAACTGCTTGGGCGTCGAGGCGTCGACCAGCGTCTTGGCGAGCGACAGCTCCTCGGGCGAGATATCCTGCTTGGTCAGCTCGTCCTTGAACGCGGACGGTTTCTTGAGCTGGTCGTCGTAGCTCAGCATCGACATGGCGATCAGCCCGTCCATCGGGCGCAGCACGACGAGTTGCTCGCGGCCCGAGAATATGACCTGAGCGACCGCGTACCGATTCTTCTCGACCATCGCCTGATACAGCAAGCCATACGGCTTCTGACCGACCGGTCCATCGGGCACGATGTAGTACGACCTGCCGGCTAGGTAGATCGGGTCGATCGAGTCGGGCGCGACGAATGCGTCGATCGTAACGGCCTTGTCGCTGGGCTTGCGCAGCTTCTCGATCTCTTCGGTATCAATGACGACGTACTGGTCTTTGGCGAATTCGTACCCCGAGACGATCGCGTCGGCCACGACCTCGCCATGGATCGGGCATGTCTTTTTGTACTGGATGCGGCTGTTGCACTCGGCGTGCAACTGGTTGAGGTGAATCTCGTTGCCGCCGCTGATCGCAGCGGTGTATGCCTTAACGGGCACCGAGACGAGGCTGAGCTTCAAGAACCCTGACCACGTAGCGCGAGCGGGCATGGGCGTGACCTTTCTGGAACGACATGCTCGTCACCTCCCTGCCAAACGACTCCTGGCCCCACAGTTATCGGTCGATCCTACCGCGCGGCCGTTTGAATTCAAGTCGCTGCGGCGCGCGCGTCGGGCGGCCGTGACGGATCGACCGGGTGGCCGGTCCGGGGAAAGGGGGTCGGAAATGCCAGCGCGGCCCAAACGCCAAATCCCAAGCACCAAACCCAAACAAGCCACCAAACGTCAATGACCAAAACGGGCTGCTACGACAGCGTGGGCTGATCCGTTACGCTTGGATCTTTGGTTTTTTCCGCGTTGCTTGGGATTTGGTGCTTGAGGTTTGGAGCTTGTAGAAAAGCAACGCCGCGGACGACTTGGCCCGCGGCGTTGCATGTCGGTCCGGACACCCCAAGCAGGGGTAACGCAACGGTTACTTCTTCTCGTCTTTCGCCTTGTCAGCCTTGTCTTTCGCCTTCTTGGCGTCGAGCTTCTTGCGCAGCTCGGCGGCTTCCTTCCTCTTCTTCGCCTGCTCTTCGAGATCCTCCGGCGAGGGCAGGATCTTCGGTAGCTCGGCGACGATCGCCTTCACGTCCTTGTCCTTCAGGGCACCCGCCTTGTAAGCGAAGTTCTTGACCACTTCACCCTTGGAGTACAGCAGCACCGTGACTTCGGCGTCCTTGTCCACCTTGAAGTTCGGCGGGCCGGCCGGGTCTTCCACGATCGTCAGCGGAACGTTCTCCGAGATCTTCTCTTTCTCGGCCAGTTCCTTGATCTTCTTCTCCATGGCGTCGCTGTCGTCGGTCAGGAACACGGCGAAGCTGCGCATGTCAGCCGCTTTGTTCTTGGCCACGGCCTTGTCCAATTCCTTGAGCAAACTGCTCAAGGGGCCGGTCACGTCGCGAGCAAACAGCATCGCGACCGGCCGAGGGCCGTTCTGTCAGACATAGCAGAGCGACTTGCCCTTGTTCGGGCCGGTAATGTCCCGGCACTGAAACGCACTCGTACGATCGCCGGGCTGCAAGCCCGACTTGAACTCGGCGTCTCCCTCCGCGGCAATCGCCAAGCCCACCAAGGCCACCGATGCCGCCAGAGACAGACCGCCCAACCATCTCGTTCTCATGGGGGGTCAACCTCCTTTGGGTAAAAAGGGTGAGAACTACGGGCAGAGTGGCAACCCTTTTACCACACCGGTCGTCGCAGCGAAAGAGCCCCGCAATAGAATATTGGCGACCCAACGGGCCAAGCCGCCTCCCAGGCTCGCAACCACGCGTGGGATTCGCGAAACGACCCCGTACCGCATGTTCACAACGCTATACCGCACGCGGTAGGTTTGACTCGTTTAACGCGGAGCCGCAGGCGGCCGGAGATACACTACTACAGCGCACCTTGATTGCTGCGCGGTCACAGGTAGGGTGGGCTTTGCCCACCAACCCCATATGTGGCGGTGGGCAGTGCCCACCCTACCCAAGGTGCGCTGTAGTATTTAGTTACAGCCACGAAACAGCCTAAAGCCGCGTCGTCGTTCGTGGCAAGCATCCTGCTCAGCGGTCAGCGTGCTGGTTACCGTTTGCGGTACCATGCGGCAGACCTGCACCTGCACTTCCTTCTGCACCGTCACCGGCACCGACACATTGTAGGTGTCGGTCTTTTCTTCGGAGACGCAGCGATACGTTGTCACATTGTACTTGTCGGTCCTTTCCTGAGGCGTGTACACGGTGTAGTTGACCGTCCGCTTCTGCTCCTCGGCAACCATTTCGGAGACCTTCACGGTCCGAGTCCGAGTCTCCGGCTTATAGACAGTCACGGTGTACTCGTACGGCTGCTGTTCTTGAACCGTGCGAGCAACCTTGACCGTGCGCGTCCGGGCCTCGGGCTTGGAGACCGTCACGGTGTAATTGTAGGGCTGTTGCTCTTGGACATTGCGGGCAACCTTCACCGTCCGCGTGCGCGTCTCGGGCTTGTACACGGTCACGGTGTAGCTGTACTTCTCCTCAACGGGCTGACTTTCGTAAGCGGTGTACTCCACCTGTCGTGTCACCGGATTGGACACCCAGACGCGAGTCGTCTGGGCGACGGCGGATCCGCAGCCGTTTAGCGAACCGTCGCCATAGTAGGCACTGCTCACCGAGCCACAGCCGCCGCCTGCCGACCCACACCCGTCGCCATGGCCACAGCCGTAGCCTGAACTTCTGCCGCAACGATCGAAACACAAAAGGCTCAACAGTCCACAGCCGCCGCAGCGGTTGCCACCACACCCATTGCCGCCGCCCCCGCCATTGCCGCAATCCGTTCCGCCGTCATAGCCGGGAGTGTAGTACGCGGCACTCACTTCGACGGGACGTTCTTCCCAGTAACCCTGGTTCTCACAGACCGTGCGCGTCCGCGTCACGGACACACTGCGATAGGCAGTGCGAGTCCCCTCGCGCGTCTCCTGGTGCGGAACGCTCACCGTGTACGACTCCTCTTTGTCTTCGTACACCGTGCGGCACACCGTCCGAGTCGCCTGCCGAGTCTCCTGAGACGCGACCATCACGGTGTAGGTTTCTTCCCGGTCGTCATACACCGTGCGATACACCGTGTGCGTCCCCTGACGCTTCTCCTGAACCGGCACCGAAACCGTGTAGGTCTGCTCGACGTCCTTCCATACCGGCCTGCGAACCGTGTATGTCTCTTCGCGGGTCTTCGTCTCAGGAACGTGTACGGTGTAGCAGCGGTGTGCTCGACGCCAACGAAGAAGGCGAAGATGGGTTCGAGATCGGGCCGGGCCTGGAAGTCGAGTTGCCGATCTTCAACCGCAACCAAGACGGCGTCGCGCGGGCGCGTGCCGAGATCGAGCGAGCCGTACGCCGCCAGCATACCGTCCGATCGCGGGTCCGGCGTGAGGTGCGCGAGGCGCATCGCCGCTACGTGCAGGCGCAAGAACTGCTCGACACAACACGCAACCGCGTGCTGCCTGAGGTGCGTCGCACGATGGGTCGTGCCGAAAAGGCATACGCGGCGGGCGAGGCGTCCTATTTGCTCGTGCTCGAGACCATGCGGCAGCGGCTCGACTCGGAGACGAGCGAGGCTGAAGCGATCGCCGCGTTGCGTCGGGCGCAAGCGGGGCCGCCGCGGGACCTATCGCGGGCCGAAAGATCGCTAAACAAGCGGCCATTTTTCAATTGCAGCCGCTGCTCGGTCCCGAATCGCGAGCGACGTTGATCGAGTCGCTGCTTGTCGCCGAGGGCGAGGCCGGCCTCGCGGCGGTCCGCGCCGACGCTGCGCGCGTCGCGCTGCATCGTGCCGAACGACTCGAGCGCGACAAGGCCGGCAGCGTACGCAGTGTCGACGAAGCTCGCGCCCAGCTTGACCTGGCAGACGCCTCGCGAAAAACGGCTGAGGCGCGGCGCGACTTCTTGGCCAAGGTCATTGACGTGGAAAACGGCGCGGCCGCTCGACTGCCGATCGAGTCGCCGATCGACGGACTCATCCGAGCGATTCAGGCGGCGCCGGGTCAAACCGTTGCCGCCGGCGACGCCCTGTTCGACGTCCAGAATTTGGACAAGCTGTGGATTCGCGTGCCGGTCTACGCGGGCGATCTGGGCCGCGTGCTGGTCGATCATCCCGCGCTGTGGAGTCTACTGGGCGATGAATCGGGCATGAATCGACGGCCCGCCAACCCCGTGGCCGCGCCGCCGGCCGCCAGCGCCGATGCCGCCACAGTGGACCTGTTCTACGAAGTGAACAACAACGATGGGACCCTGCAACCGGGGCAGAGACTCTCGGTCTTGTTGCAGTTCGGCGATCCGCAGCCCAGTCTGGTCGTGCCTTGGTCGTCGGTCATTCATGATGCCCTGGGTGGAACCTGGGTGTACGAGAAGATTGCCGATCACAAGTTTCGCCGCCGTCGCATCCAGGTCTGGTACGTCGGCGGCTCCGGCGCCGTGCTTGCCAACGGCCCGCCGCCCGGCGCGAAGGTCGTGACCACCGGGGCCGCGGAACTGTTCGGCGTCGAGTTTGGAATCGGCAAGTAGCTCAACCCTCTCTGCGGACTCTGGCCTCTGCGTGAGGTTCTTTGAGCGCGATCCGGTTCAGGCACAGGCGCCAAGATCGCAAAGCGGTGTAGCAGAACAGACTCATGCTCAGTTGGCTTGTTTCCACAGCGCTGCGGCTGCGCGTGCTGGTGCTCGCACTGGCGATCGTGTTGATCGTCGTCGGTGTGCGCACGGCTCAAAGGACGCCGCTGGATGTGTTCCCCGAGTTTGCCCCGCCGCTGGTCGAGATTCAGACCGAGGCGCCCGGGTTGTCGGCCGAGGAGGTCGAGAGCCTGGTGACCGTACCGCTCGAAAACGCACTCAACGGTTCGCCGTGGCTCGAAACCATCCGCTCCAAGTCGGTGCTTGGCCTGTCGTCGGTCGTGCTCATCTTCGAGCGGCGGGTCGATCTGATGCGAGCGCGGCAGCTTGTGCAGGAGCGGCTCGCGGTCGAGGCGTCGCGCCTGCCGAGCGTAGCGAAGTCGCCGGTGATCTTGCCGCCGCTCTCGTCGCTCAGCCGGGCCTTGAAGATCGGCATGTGGTCGAAGTCCCTGTCGCAGATGGACCTGACGGTGCTGGCCCGCTGGACGATTCGGCCGCGCTTGATGGCGGTCCACGGCGTCGCGAACGTCGCGATCTGGGGCCAGCGCGACCGCCAGTTTCAGGTACTGGTCGATCCCGATCGGCTGCGCGACCACGATCTCTCGCTCGACGACGTGGTGCGAGCGGCGGGCGACGCCGCGGCCCTCGAAAGCGGCGGGTTCGTTGACACGGCCAACCAGCGGCTGGCCGTGCGGCACGTCTCGCAGCTTCGCGAGCCGGCAGACCTGGCGGCCACGGTGGTTGCCTATCGCGGCGGTTCAGCGGTGCGACTTGGCGATGTGGCCGACGTCGTCGCCGGTTCGCCCCCACCCATCGGCGACGCCGTGATCAACGACGGGCCGGGGCTGCTGCTGATCGTCGAGAAGCACCCGTGGGCCAACACGCTCGACGTGACCCGCGACGTTGAGGCCGCGTTGGAAGAACTGCGGCCGGGTCTGCACGATGTCGAACTCGATCACACCATCTTCCGGCCGGCGACGTTCATCGAACGCTCGCTGCAAAACCTCGGGCACGCCATGATCGTCGGCTGCGTGCTGGTCGTTGTGGTGCTGGTCGTGTTCCTGTTTGATTGGCGGTCGGCCGTGATCAGCGCCGCGGCGATACCACTGTCGCTGCTGGCTGCCGCCATCGTGCTGCACTACTGGGGCGAGACCATCAACACGATGGTGCTCGTCGGCCTGGTGATCGCGCTCGGCGAAGTCGTAGACGACGCGATCATCGACGTCGAGAACATCGTGCGGCGGCTGCGGTTGAATCGTGCGGCGGGCAGCCCCGATTCGCCGCTGACGGTGGCGTTGCGGGCGTCGCTCGAAGTTCGCAGCGCCGTCGTCTATGCCAGCCTGATCGTGGTGCTGGTGTTCGTGCCCGTCTTCTTCCTCGAGGGTCTGGCCGGCACGTTCTTCCGACCGCTTGCATTCAGTTATGTGCTGGCGATCGTGGCGTCGCTCCTGGTTGCGCTGACGGTCACGCCGGCCCTGTCGCTGGTCCTGCTGCCCGGCCGGACCGACGTGCGAGCCGACTCGCCGCTGGTTCGCGGGCTGCGAGGCGCCTACGGTCGTGTGCTGCCCTGGCTGGTGGCCAGGCCGCGCTGGGCCGTCGGGTTGCTGGTCGTGGCGTTTGGCCTCTCTGCCGCCGGCGTGCCGCTCTTGGGCGAGGAGTTCCTGCCGAAGTTCCGCGAGACCGACTACTTGATGCACTGGGTCGAAAAGCCCGGCACGTCACTCGACGCCATGCGGCGCATCACGACCCGCGTTAGTCGCGAACTGCGGGCGATCCCTGGCGTGCGCAACTTCGGCGCGCACATCGGCCGGGCCGAAGTCGCCGACGAGGTCGTCGGGCCGAACTTTACGGAACTGTGGATCAGCGTCGATCCGAACGTGGACTACGCGTCCACCGCCGCGAAGATTCAGGAGGTCGTGGACGGCTACCCCGGCCTGTACCGCGACGTGCTGACGTATTTGACTGAGCGGATCAAGGAGGTGCTGACGGGCGCCAGCGCGAGCATCGTGGTACGCATCTACGGGCGCCGCCGCGGCGCTGGTGCGGGGCGTGCGAGTGGGTCAGGTGTACGACGCCCAGAAGGTGTTCGACGTCGTGGTCTGGGGCGTCGAGGGTGTGCGGCAAGACCTGGATTCGCTGCGGCGGCTGCTCATCGAGACTCCGACCGGCGGCCGCGTGCCGCTCGGCGACCTGGCCGATGTGTCGATCGTCGCGACACCGAACGAGATCAAGCGTGAGGCCGCGTCGCGCCGGATCGATGTGACGTGCAACGTGCGCGGTCGCGATCTCGGCCGCGTGGCCCGCGAAATCCGCGAACGTGTCCGCGCCGTGCCGTTCGATCGCGAGTACCACCCAGAATTCCTCGGCGAATACGCCGCTCGCCAGCAGTCCACGCGCCGCCTACTCGCACTGGCCGCGCTGGCCGTCGCCGGCATCCTGTTGATCCTACACGTGGACTTTCAGTCGCTGCGCTTGGTGCTGCTGGTCGCGATCACGCTGCCCTTTGCCCTGATCGGCGGAGTGGCCGGGGCGTTTATCGCCGGCGGCGCGATCTCGATCGGCTCGCTGGTCGGTTTCGTCACGGTGCTCGGCATCGCCGCGCGCAACGGCATCATGCTCATCAGCCACTACCGACATCTCGAGGACCAAGAGGGCGAGCCTTTCGGTCCGACTCTGGTCCTGCGCGGCGCCCAGGAGCGACTCGCCCCGATCCTGATGACCGCGCTGACGACCGCGCTGGCCCTCCTGCCGCTCGCGCTAGGCGGCGATCGACCCGGCTACGAAATCGAATACCCGATGGCCCTGGTCATCCTCGGCGGTCTGGTGACGTCCACCGTCCTCAACCTATTCGTGATGCCGCCGCTGTACGCGGCGTTTGGCCGGCGATCGTGACGCCTGCTTCGGGTCCATACGATCCTTGACGCATGTTGCACTTGTTTCCCGCCTAACGCAGGCTACGCCCGCAACCCAATGGCATAGGCTGGATCGCCGTCGCGTGGCGCCGTGGTCGAGTTTCCAGCGTGCGTCACTGCGACGGCGACCCAGCCTACAAAGATGCACGCACGGCGCGCGCATCACACAAGGTAAGTCTGTAAGCGGGCTTCGCCCGCAACCTAAAACGATGCGCGCATTCTATTCCTGCTCTCGGCGCTCGTTACCTACCTCGCGTTCTGGCTGGCCCTACGTCGTCGCCAACGCGTGTGGGTGGACACGGCGGTCACGAAGGCCCGCATCAACGGCATCTGGCCGCCGGCCAAGTGGCGGCGCAACCGCGCGAGTGCTCTGTTGCTGTCGTCACTCATCGTGTTGGTCACCGGCCTGCTCATCTTCCTGATCGTGCTGCTGGTGATCGCGCTGCCGCGCGGACCTCAGAGGAACGACGGCGTGTTTGCGGCCTGCGTTATCACCGGTGAAGTACTGGGCATGTTCGGCAGCGCATTTCTGATCCTTGCGCTGCGCGACGCGGCCGAGAAGCGAGTCATTGCCTACTCGCCTGAGGAGTGCTGGGGAAGTCAACCCGACCGTTAGCGTCGCCGCGCGATTTGGAAGTCGAGTTGGCGGCGGTCGACGTCGACGCGCGCGACGCGGACCGTGATCGTGTCGCCGAGACGATAGGCGCGACCCGAACGGCGACCTTCGAGCGAGTGCGTGGCGGGATCGTAACGATAATGGTCGTCCGTGAGTGTGCTGACGTGTATCATGCCGTCGACCACGTAGTCGACTGACTGAGCGAACAGCCCGAAGTCTTCGACCGACGTGATCACCGCCTTCATCTCCATGCCGATCTTGTCGGCGAGATACGTCAGCACCTTCAGCTTGATCAACTCGGACTCGGCCTGTGCCGCGCGGCGTTCGGTGAACGTGCAGTGCTCGCCCAGCGCGACCAGTTCGTTCTCGTCGACCGGCACCCTGCCGGCCGCACTTGCACCTGTCCCCTTTTTTGCCGCCGCCCAGTACCGGTCGAGCAGCCGGTGAACGAGTAGGTCGGGGTAGCGGCGGATCGGCGACGTGAAGTGGCAGTAGCAGTCGCTGGCGATCGCGTAGTGGCCCAGTTCCTCGGGGCTGTACTCGGCCCGCTTCATGCTGCGCAGCAGACCGTAGTGTACGGCGTACCGATCGGGCCGCGTCTCGCTCTGTGCCAGCACTCGCTGCAGATCGAACCGGCTTTGCGGCTTGGTGATCTTGTAGCCGATGGCCCGCACGAACTCGGCGAACGCGCGGAGCTTCAGCGGGTCGGGGTTGCCGTGTACGCGGCGCATGAACAAGAGGTCGCGGTCGGCCAGGTACTGGGCCACGGCTTCGTTCGCCGATAGCATGAACTCTTCGATGATCTGGTGGCTCTCGTCGTGTTCTTGCAGGTGAGCCGCCTTGAATCGGCCGCGATCGTCGAGTTCGAGTTTCGCCTCGGGCAGGTCGAGTTCCAGGAATCCGCGTCCGGCGCGGCGCTGCCGCAACACGCCGAAGAGCTTTCGCATGCGATCGAGCAGCGCCCGCACTTCGCCCGCGAGCCGCCCGTGGTATTTGTGCGGGTGCCGCAGGCTGTCGAGCGCCGTCTCGTAGTCCAATCGCTTGGTGACCCGAATCACGCTCGGCACGACATCGACATCGAGCCGCGCGCCGTCGGCGCTGAACTCCATGAGTACGGTCTTGGTGTACCGATTGACGCCCTCTTGCAGACTGGCCAGTCCGTTCGAGATCAGTTCGGGCAGCATCGGGATGACGCGGTCTGGCAGGTAGACCGACGTGCCGCGTTTGCGGGCCTCGCGGTCGAGCGGCGAGTGCGGCCGCACGAAGTGACAGACGTCGGCGATGTGAACGCCCAACTGCCAGCGTCCGCCGTCGAGCCGGTGCACGTGAATTGCGTCGTCGAAGTCGCGTGCGTCTTTGGGATCGATCGTGGCGATCGTCTCGCCGGTGAAGTCGCGGCGGCCGGTGAGGTCGGATTCGTCGAACCGTCGCGCCTGTTCGCGGGCCTCGGCCAGTGCGTCGTCGTGAAATACGTCGGGCAGGCTGAATTCGCGGATGATCGACAGCGTGTCAACGCCGGGCGCACCGCGCGGGCCGAGCAACTCGATGACGACCGCCTCGCCCGGCATGCCCGCGCTGGGGAACCGGACCATCTCGACCACGACCTTGTCGCCGGTCTTGGCCCCTTTCGCGCCGGGATCGCCGACCGCGATCGGGTCGCCGAAGATCTTGCCGTCGACTCGCACCATCGCCGCGCCGGCCTCCTCGAAGTACGTGCCGACAAATTGGCGAGTGGCGCGCTCGACGATCTCCAGAACCTTGCCCTCGGGATTGCGGCCGGCCCGATTCGGTTTCTTGGTCACCTTGACCAGCACCTCGTCGCCGCTGGCCGCGTCGCCGGCGGCGGCCCGCGAGATGTAGATGTCGGCGACCGGCCCACCCTCTTTGATATGCGGGCGCACGAAGCCGCCGCCTGCTCGAATGCCGCGGAACACGCCGACCACCGTGCCGCTCGCATCGGGCGTCCGGACCGTCCGGTTCTTGCCGTATTCCAGCCGACCCTGGCCGACCAGTTCCTTCACCGCGTCGCGGAACTCGCGGTACTCAGCGTTCGCCACCTGAAGCTTGCGCGCGAGCGCCTTGAGCTTGAGCGGCTGATAGCCGTCGCGACGAACGAACGAAAGAATATCGTGATGGGTCACGTGGCGCTGTTTCCGTTCGTGGACCCTTTGAACAGTTTCCGCCCGATCGCGGGATTGTACTGAGTCCACGCCGAGGTGGGGTCGCGGTCGTCGCGCATCTGGTCGTTGAAGCTGACGATCTTGGCGTCGAGGTTGTCGAGCAGGTTCAGCGCCACGGCCTCGAGGGTCATCGGAAGCTTCGGACTGCCGAACTCATAGCTGCCGTGGTGCGACAAGATCATGTGCTTGAGCCGCAGCAGCAGCTCGGTGGGGAACGGCTCGCCGGTCAGCTTCTCGGCCTCGGCCGCCTGGCGGTTCAGGTACTCGACGCCGATCACCAGGTGCCCGACGAGTTGCCCCTCGTCGGAGTAAGCGAACGCTTTTTGATAACTCAACTCATCGATCTTGCCGATGTCGTGCAGGAAGACGCCGGTGAGCAGCGTGTCGCGGTCGATCTGTGGATAGAGCGGCGCGACGCGGTCGGCGGCCTCGAGCAGCGTGACGACGTGTTCCAGCAGGCCGCCGACGTAGGCGTGATGGTTCTTGATGCCGGCCGGCGCGGCGGCGAACTTGCGTACGAAGCCGTCGTCCATCAGGAAGCTCTCGGCCAGCGCACGCAAGTGCGGGTTCGCCAGGCCGAGCAGAAGTTCGCGCAGCCGGGCGAGCAACTTGTCCACGTCGCGCGGCGTGTGCGGCAGGAAGTCCGCGACCTCGACCCGGCCGGCGTCGATCACCTGCAGGTCCGACAGGATGAGCTGCATCGCGTTCTGAAAAATCTGCGCCTTGCCGCGCACGCGCAGGTAGTCGTTCACGTCGAACGAATGAAACAGCGCCTCGGTGGCGTTCCACATGCGGGCGTTGATCGTGCCGGTCCGATCGCGCAGGTCGACTTGCAGGTAGAGGTTGCCGTTGCGGTTGGCCCGCAGTTGTTTGTCGGCGACAAGGTAAACCTCGTCGATAGCATCGCCGCTGGAAAGGTCTTTGACGTAGCGCCGCGACATGTCGCTCCTTCACGACGAAGCTGGTGCAAAGCAATGGCTGGTCGAGCCACAGCCGCACACTATACCCGCCTGGTTCGCGCGCCGCACAGCCCTGAATCGAAAACGATGCCCGTGCAACGACTACGTCAGCGTTAGCGTAGTGCAGGCGGCCCGCCTGCAATGTCGTCAAAGGAAGCCGCAGGCGAGCCGCCTGCACTACGACTTCCTTGGGAGGACGCCGTGCAGGTGCCCGGCGACGTGGGTGCTCCGCATTGAATAGGGTCTGAAATCGGCTTCGGTCGTTTAACCCGCAGCCGCAGGCGAGGCATGGCTGGCGCTTGTTGTGCCTCGCCTGCGGCTGCGGGTTAAACGAATTCGGACCCCTTTCAGTGTGGAGCGGTACTCAGTGCCCGAGTCCGATCTGGCACAGGTCGCCGGTTTCGATGAATCCGTCGCGGACGCGGAAGGCGCCGGGATACTTGGCGGCCCAGGCGACGTTGGCGCCCGGGCAGTATTGGCGGGCGTTGCCTTCGATGGCGGCGACCGGACCGACGTGCGCCGCAAGACCGGCCGAGTGCAAGAATGATTGGCCAGGACAGGTGAGGTCCTGAACGCACAGGAACATGCCGAACTTCTGAGCGGCCGCGGCCATGACGATCGCCTGCGACTGGCCCTTGCACGCCTTCAGGGCCGCGCCGGTGTAGCCTTGCTCGCGGGCCAGCAGCAGCGTTTCATAGTCGACCAGCGATTCGTCGATCACCACGGGCTTCAGCTTGGCGACCGCGTGCATCTTGTTTTCAGGGTGCGCCTTCAGGTCGCGGGCCGTCGGCTGCTCGACATACATCACGCGGCAGTAGGCGGCGGGGTTCTTGCTCTCGACTGTGCGCAGCACGCCGACGAGGTAGTCGGCGTTGGGGCATTGCTCGTTGAAGTCGAGCGAGTACGCCCATTGCTCGCATCCGCGCCGGGCTTGGGTCTCGCTCGCGACGCGGTCGATCGACAGGATCCGATCGGTGTCCCACGCGGCGTCGCTGCCGTTCAACTTGATCTTCAAGTGCGTGAGTTCATCTTTGATGATCCACTCGCCGAGCGTGTTCGGCAGGCCGTCGTCGAGTCGCTCCTTGACGTCGGCGTCGGTGAGCGCGTCGAGCGCCCCGATCAGGTGATAGAGCGGCATGCGCGGCTTGGGGCGACGCAGCGTGTACCGGTCGAGGTACTCGCCGGCGAACTGCGTGTCGAGATATCTCGCCAGATCGGCGTTCATCCACTCAGGGCCGTAACAGTCGTACACGTGTCGGCCGTGCACTTTGCCGTAGGCGTCGTGCAGTGCGGCGTCGAACGGACTTGCCACGACCAGCGTGCAGAGTTTCGGGATCGGCTCGACCAGCGCGGGTTCGCGGCTGGCGTCGTCGGCAAGTTTCAAGAGTTCCGGCTCAAACTCGTGAGACAGCTCGACCGGATGGGCGCACGTGGTTGCCGATCGCAGCCACACGGCGATTCGTTCGGCAAGCCGTTCCATGGCCGCGAGCGTCTGGTCTGCGGGCATCTTGCGCGACGGGAACGCCCAGGTTTGTGCCAGCGGCATCGACCCGCTGCCCCACGCCGATCGGCCGTCGCGGGTCTCGACTCGCATGCGCACGTCGAGCAGCTTGGCGTGCGTCGTGACGACGCCGCCGAACTTGAGAGGCGTGCGAAATGCGTTCGACTGCGTCGACGTCTCGATCTCACGAATGCGGACGTCGCTGGCGAGTGCTTTCATTCGCGTTTGTAGCTTCCAGCCTGCCAGGTTTTCGTTTCGGAGAAAACTGGTAGGGTGGGACAAGCGGAGCGCCGGCTCACCGTCCGAGGTCGTCAACCTGTCTGGCTGGTGGGCCGCGAAGACTTGGCCCACCCTACAGGCTTGGCCCACACTACAAAGGGTTTACTAGCGCCGCCGCGAGGTTCAGTTCGCCTTCGGTGCGGCCGGGGCGGTGAAGTCCCAGACCATGACGACGGCGTCGGCCCCGCCCGAGGCGAGCCGGGCGCCGTTCTTGCCGAACGACACGGAGTAGACCCACTTGGTGTGCGCCCCAAGGTTCTTCAGCTCCTTGCCGCCCGCGACGTCCCAGAGCCGCACGCTGCGATCGGCCGAGCCTGAGGCGAGGACCGACGAGGCGGGATGAAACGCCAACGCCAGCACGTCGCCCTCGTGGCCGGCCAGTTCCTTCACGGCGGCGCCGTCGGCCGAGTTCCAGATGCGGATCTTCTTGTCCGAGCCGCCCGACGCGAGCAGTGCGCCGTCGTGGCTGAACACGAGTGCGTAAACGAGCTGTTCCTGCGAGGGCGTCTCGCGCACCAGTTTGCCGTCGGCCAGCGTCCAGACGCGAATCGTCTTGTCGATCCCCGCAGCCGCGACTTGCGAGCCGTCGGGCTTCACGGCGATGGTGCGGATCGAGTCCTTGGCGCCTTGCAACGTCGCGGCCAGTGCGCCGTCGGCCACGTTCCACACTTTGAGCACGTTGTCGTCGCCGGCCGAGATCAGTTTCGACCCGTCGGGCGTGAACGCCAAGTCGCGGACCCAGTCGGCGTGCCCGTCGAGCTTGCGTACGGGTTCGGCCTTGCCCGGCTGCCAGAGGTAGACCTTGTTGTCGAGTCCGGCGGACGCGAGCCACTGCCGGTCGGGCGACCAGGCGACGGTCGTGATCCAGCCGGTGTGGCCGGCGAGCGTGGTGGACTGGCCGGTGAAGATGTCGAACGTCATGACCGAGTTGTTGAAGAGTCCCGCCGCGAGCATGTCGTTCGGCCCACCCACGGCCACGGAGCCGACCACGGCCTGAGGCAGTTGCAGCCGCTTGAGCAATCGGGCCTTGGCGGGATCAACCGGCTGCACGACGTCCATGGTGAAGATCGCGAGCGAGTCGAGCATCTTGCCGAGGTCGGCCTGAGCGGCGGCGACGGCCGCGAGCGGCGCCTTGGCCGCTTCGGCCGCCTTAGCCGATTCGTCCTGTTTCACCTTGGCGGCGTCGGCCACGACCTTGGCGTCGGCCGCGGCCTTGTCGGCGGCGACCTTGGCTTCTTCGGCGGCCTTCTGGTCCTTGGCCGCAGTCTCTTGCATGGCCTTCAGGATGTTGGTCTTGTCAGTCGCGTTTTTGGCGGCCGTCTTGTACTCGGCGTCTTTCTTGGCGGCCTCGGCCTTGGCGGCTTCGGCCTTCTTCGCGATGTCGTCGTAGCCGGCCTTGGCGTCGGCCTTTGCCTTCTCTTTGACCGCGGCCGCTTCGGCGAGCGTCTTGGCTTCGGCTTCGAGTTTCTTGTACTCCTCTTTGGTGAGCGCGGCCTTGGCGTCGTCAGCCTTCTTCTGCAGATCGGCGGCGGTCGTCGCCGCTTTCTTCGCGGCCTCGTCTTTGTCTTTCGCGGCCTTAGCCAGATTGGCCGAGTCGGTCTCAAGTTGCTTCACCGCAGCGTCGGCCTTGGCGAGCGATGCCTTGAGGTCGTCGGCGTTCTTGATGATCTTTGCGAGCGAGTCGGCGGCGACCTTGAGCGCGTCGGCGCCGGCCTTGTGCTCGGCGGCCTTGTCGGTCGCGGCCTTGGCCGTGTTCTTCGCGTCGTCATCGGCCTTGTTGGCGTTGGCCTTGCCTTCGTCGGCGGCCTTCTGCGTGGTCGTCGCGGCTTCTTGGACGGCCTTTACCGCGCCGGCCTTTTCGGCGGCGACCTTGGCCGCGTCTTGATGTTCCTTCTCGGCCTTGTCGTAGGCCGCCTTGGCCGCATCGGCCGCCTTCTGCATGTCGGCGGCGACCTTGGCCGTGTCGGCGGCCGCCTTCTCGGCGGCAGTGGCCGTCTTGGTCAGTTCGGTCGCCTCGGCCTCGAGCTTCTTGTAGCCGTCGGCCGCGAGCGCGGCCTTCGAGACTTCCGCCTTCTTCATGAGTTCGGTCAGTTGCACGCTGGCCTTCTGGGCCGCCGCTGCCTTGGCGTTTGACTCGTTGGTTGCGGTGGTGCTGGCGGCCGCTGCCGCCTCAGCCGCTTTGCGGACCCCGTCGGCCGCCGCCGATAATTCGTCCAGTTTCTTCTGAGCGGCAATAGCCCGCTGCTCGGCTTCCTCTTTCGTCTTCGGTGCATTCGGGTCTTGGTTCTGGGCCAACCCGCTGAGGCCGAACAGTCCAAGAACGATAGCCGCCGATGTAATGATGGTTCGTAGCTTGTGCATGATTCATTGCTCCATCCGTTTGAACCGCGGGCCTACTCAATCACGCAGTTTCACCATCTTAGCCGCGGGTGGGGGGCAAGTCACGCGGCATTTTGGCGAGGGGTCCTGAACGGGCGTGCGACGCACTTTGCGCAGAGGGGTCGTTTAACGCGGAGCCGAAGGCGACGGCGGGCGGTTGGAGAGGTCTTGCCGTCGCCTTCGGCTCGGCGTTAAACGACTTGCGCGCAGGAATCGCAAAGTGCGTCGTGCGCCCGTCCTGAACAGGGGCAACAGAAGGGAACAGAAAAGGTTGAGAGCGGAGAGTTGAGGGTTGAGAAGCAGACCTCGGACTCTCGACGCTAGCGATCCGCCAGGATGCGGCAGAACTCGTCTTGCAGACTGCGCACCGACTGGCGCGTACGGTTGATGAGCAGGCTGAAAGCGAGCCACTCGCCGGAGCGGGTGTGGACGAAGCCGCTGATGGATCGGACGCCGGTGATGGAGCCGGTCTTGGCAAAGATGCGGCCGCGATAAGGCGGATCGGCGAGTCGCTTCTTGAGCGTGCCGTCGACGCCGCTGGTGGCGAGCGACTGCCGGAACAGGGTCGCGTGCGGGCCGCGATGCATGGCCGCCAGCAGCGTCGTGAACGATCGAGCGGTCGCCCGGTTCTGCCGCGCCAGGCCGCTGCCGTCGTCGAGCACAAAGCTGTCTGCGGCGACGCCGAGCCGCGTTAGCGTGTGCACAGCGGCGCGGCGTCCGGCGTCCCACGTCCCCTCGCTGTGCTCGGCGCCGATCGTCTTGAGCAAGTGCTCGGCGAACAGGTTCTGGCTCTCCTTGTTGGCGACGGCGATGGCCGGCAGGATCGGAAATCGGTGCGAGACGCGAGTGCGAAAGGTTTTGCTGTCTCGCGCGTGCCGCGATTGCCGCGTCTGGCCGGCGATGCGGACTCCTTCATCGGCGAACACGTCGCGCAGCACGGCGGCGAAGAACCGTGCGGGATCATCGACCGGCACCGACGTCTTCGTCGCGGCGGCATGGTGGTAGACTGCCCCGCCGCACTCGATGGCGCCGCCGGCGCGGTGCAGCACGCGCGGTGCGTGTTGCTTGGAGTTGGATACCGTGCGAGTCAGGTTCGTCACCTTCAGAAACGGAACGTCGGGCGTGAGTGTCACTGACGCGGGCCCATCCAGTTTCGCACCTGGTGCGATGCGAACGTCGATGCAGTTGTCGTTCAGGCTCAGCGCGGCGATCGGCGCCGCGTACCAACGGCCTCGGTCGGTCTTGCTCCAATGGGGATGAAGCCACTGGCGATCGAACCGCGAGTCGTCCAGCACGAGGTCGCCGGCGATGTAGTTCACGCCCTCTTGCTTGAGCAGGCGTGCCCAACGGCGAAAGTAGATGGTCGGGTCGCCGTCGGTGAATCGGCCGCCGATCGCCGGGTCGCCTCCACCGACGACTACCAGGTCATCGCCGTCGGTTCCGATGAGCGTTTCGAAGTGGAAGTCGGCGCCGAGGTCGACCAGCGCCGCGGCGGTCGTAAACAACTTGGTGTTGCTCGCCGGCACGAGCAATCGGTCGGCGTCACGGGCCAGCAGCGTCTTACCGTCGTCGAGCCGAACGATGTGGACGCCGACGTCGGCGCCCTTGAGTGCCGAACTGCAGAGCAATTGGGTGACGGCGTCGGTCAATGTCGGCGGCCGCGTGGATTGCTTGGCGGTCGAGCTTGGAGCGGCGGCGACCACCCAGATCGCGAGGCAGACCAGGATGCCGCGCGGCGGGCGGCGTTCCGACCACGAAACAGGCGGGTTCATGACCCGTCCCCGGCCGGGCGCGGGGCGAACTGTCCGTTGAAGATGTCGGGGTCGAACGGGTCGACCGATCGCGAGTTGGCCGCCGGCGACGTGCGATCGGATCGTGTTTTCGAAGTGGTCGGTCGAGTGTTCCGCGTTTGCGTGCCCGAGGACTCGCCTGCTCGCGATGGTGCGACCGGAGTTGCCGCGGTCGCGCCCGTGTCCGACGGAACGGGGCGGGCGGGCTCGCTTGGAACGGGACTTGGCGTGCTCGTCGTCGGTTTCGTCTTGTCGGGCGGGGCGGGTTGCGGAGCGGTCTGGGTTGTGGACGTGGTCGAAGCGGCCGGGTCCGACGTCGCGGCTGGGGCGATCATGCGCGAACGAATGCGACTGGCGGTCGGCCGAACCGGCTTGTTGCTGACGATGTAGGGGTTCTGCACGAATCCATCGGCCGTCGCGGTCGCCGGTTCGGGCGTCGCCGCCGGCTTCGCCGCGCTGGCGACCAGGTCGCGCAGCCAGTGGTGCAGCGTCGCCAGCGCCGGGTCTTCGGCGCCGCGGGCGAGCGGCGGGCTGGCGGCCTCGCCGTGAGCGCGGACGGCGTATGTCAGAATCGGGCTAAGCTGGAAGTGCTCAGGATCGACGTGCGCGAGCACTGAGTTCAGGTTCTGCTGAGTGGTGCGCAGCGACGGCCGCGGAGATCGTCGCACAATCAAACCGCGACGACGGGCGCCGTCGTGACAGCCGGCCGTGCTGCAACTGCGCGCGAGCATGGGCTGGACTTGAATGCTGAATCGCGAAATCAGCTCGGGCGTCAGTTCGCCGCTTGCGATTCCTGCCGATGCCGCCGGCCGCGCGACCGAATCGGGCCGCGCATCGGGATCGCGCGTCGTCGGGGCCTTCTTCGCCGATTCGACGGACCGGCGGACGCCTTGCAGCAGCGCCTCATATCGCTTCGGGTCGGGCGAAAGGCTCGCCGCTCGTTCAAGCTCTTTTATCGCGTGGTCGGGCAGGTTCGCGAGCAGACACCAATCGGCCAGCCGCCGATGTTCGTCGGGATCGGAGTCGTTGATCTTCTTGGCCTTGAAGCGGTAGACCTCATCGAGATCGTTGAAGACGGCTTCGACGTCGGCCTTGGACACTTCGATCTTTCCGACCGTTCGGGAAACGACGTAGTGCGTGGCGGTCTCGGTGACGTGACCTTCGGCGGTCCGGCCGCTGCGAAAGAGCAGGACGGCCGGCGCACCAGCAGCCTGGGTCGAGGGCTGAGTCGGCTCGTCGGCGAGCGCGACCGCGCCGAACAGGCAAGCGCACACAACAGCAGCGGTGAGCGTGTTCCGGGCTGACATGACGGGCGGAACTGTAGGGGAGTCGGCGAAACGCGTCAAGGCGACGAACTTCCGCATCGACGGGCGCGGCCGACTTGCTTAGGATGGCGGCCATGCCGGAACCGAAGCATATCCGCAACTTCTGCATTATTGCCCACATCGACCATGGCAAGAGCACGCTGGCCGACCAGTTCCTGCTCCAGACCGGCGCCATCACGCAGCGCGAGTTTCGCGACCAGTTGCTCGACGACATGGACCTCGAGCGCGAACGCGGCATCACGATCAAGGCGAGTGCGGTAACGCTGCGGCATGTGGTCGACGGCGTGGAGTACGAACTGAACCTGATCGACACGCCGGGTCACGTAGATTTTCATTACGAAGTGTCGCGCGCGTTGGCGGCGTGCGAGGGGGCCGTGCTGCTGGTCGACGCCACACAGGGCGTACAGGCCCAAACCGTCGCGAACGCCTACGCGGCCGTCGAGGCGGGGCTGCACCTCGTGCCCGTGGTGAACAAGATCGACTCGGCCCAGGCGCGCGTGGACGATGCGAAGCAAGAGATGCACACGGTGCTGGGCATCGCGCCCGACGAGGTGTTGAGTGCGAGCGGGCGGAGCGGCCAGGGCGTGCCCGAGTTGTTGCGGGCGATCATTGACCGCACGCCGCCGCCGCCTGGCGACCCGGCCGGCGCGCTGCGGGCGCTGGTGTTCGATTCCAAGTACGACGACTATCGCGGCGTCGTGATCTACATCCGCGTCGTCGACGGCCGCATCGCCAGGGGAGAGAAAATCCGGCTGATGCAGGCCGGCCGCGAATACGAAGTGATGGAACTCGGTCGATTTCGCCCGCGCATGAGTCCGTGCGACGAACTGCTGACGGGACAAGTCGGCTACTGCGTCGCCAACATCAAATCGATGGGCGACGTGACGATCGGCGACACGGTCTGCGACGCCGGCCGCCCGCCTGCTGCGCCGCTGCCGGGCTACAACAAGCCGAAGCCGATGGTGTTCTGCGGCCTGTATCCCGCTCAAAACAGCGAGTACACGCAACTGCGCGAGGCGCTCGACCGACTCGCGCTGAACGACTCCAGTTTCGTCTATCAGCCTGAGACCAGCGAGGCCATGGGCTTTGGCTTCCGCTGCGGGTTCCTCGGCATGCTGCACATGGAGATCGTCCAGCAGCGGCTCGAGCGCGAGGCCGGGCTCGAGCTGGTGCAGACCGCTCCGAACGTGACCTACGAAATCCTCTCGACCACTGGCGAGGTGACGCTGATCGACAGCCCGACGAAGGTGCCGGACGGCGGCGCGATCGAGGAGTTTCGCGAGCCGATCGTCTCGGTCAGCTTCATTCTGCCGGCCGAGAACATCGGCGCGATCATGCAGATGTGCGAAGACCGACGCGGCACGTACAAGAAGACCGAATACCTGAGCACGACCCGCGCGATCCTGGTCTACGAGCTGCCGCTGGCCGAGGTGATCTACGACATGTACGACAAGCTCAAGTCGGCCACGCGCGGCTACGGCACGATGGACTACGACGTCGTCGGCTACCGGGCGAACGACCTGGTGCGGCTCGACATTCTGGTGCACGGCAAGCGGGTCGATTCGCTTTCGACGGTCGTGCATCGCGAGCAGGCCGAGCGGCGCGGCCGGGCGCTGGCCAAGAAGCTGCGCGGCGAGATCGATCGCCATCAGTTTGAGATCGCGATCCAGGCCGCGATCGGCAGTCGCGTGATCGCCCGCGAGACGATCGCGGCCATGCGCAAGAACGTGACGGCCAAGTGCTACGGCGGCGACATCACGCGCAAGCGAAAGCTCTGGGCCAAACAGCGCGAAGGCAAGAAGCGACTCAAGCAGATCGGTCAGGTCGAGATCCCCCAGGAAGCGTTTCTGGCGGTTCTCAAAGTCGACGAATAACCCGCGGACGATTCTAAATAGCCTTGCACGATTCTGGGACAGTAGCCCGACGCGCCAGCGAGGGAGCACATGGCGAAATCACAAGAAATCAGGCGCGGTCCCTCGCTGGCGCGTCGGGCTACTGTCCCTGCGGACTCCCAGAATCACGCAAAGCCATTTAGGAAGTAGGCAGTAGGGAATACGAAGTCCAGAGCATGTTGCCGTTCATTTGTGCTGGTCGATCAACTGTTCGCGAGACAATCGTGCTCACCCCTCAGGGTCGTCGATCAACTTCTGGAGTCGTGCCGCATGCTCGGGCAGCAAGCGCGGCAGCCACGAGTCGTCGATCAAGCCGACATCGAGCAGATCACGAAGGTGCGTACGATCTTTGTCGCGAAACGAGTTCAATTTCATCCGCACCAGCGCTTCCAGCGAGAGCACTTCATAATCATCGGCCGCGACCGCTTCGCTGACGTCCGGCGAGGGCGCCGGATAGTTCGGACGGACTTTCTCGCCGGCGAACAAGAGATGCACTGCGTCGCGAGGGCTGCCCCGCGGACCGTCAATGAAACAATCGACATCCATGATGTTGTGATGTTCGAAGCCGACCGATTGCAACGCGATTTTCACGGCCTCAAAGTCGGACCGACGCACGAGAATGTCCACGTCCTGCGTGTTCCGGACGGCGGCACGATCCACTCGCGCGACCCAGGCCGCGACGGCGTTGCCGCCGGCGACCGCATACGGAATCCCCGCTCGCTGCAGCGCGCCGGCGGCCCGATAGGCACGTTCTCGAACAGCTTCCACGGCTTCGATCATCCTGTTCCACGAGAAGTCTTGAAGAACAACAGCCATCTTTCAGCCCGCTCGCTGTACTCGAACGTTCACCACCATAGACGGTTCCCGGACTTCGTTCCACAGTACCGGGCGGACGAAGACCGAGTAGTGTCGGCCCGGCGATACTACTGGCCCGTAGAAACAAGTTCAACCGACTTTACCGTGGCTGCCATGATGAACATTGGCCTGATCGTCGGTTGCGCGCGCTCGGTTCGCGCCGATTGACGGCCCAACACGCGACGCTGCAGGTCGTGCGGCGGATTTGCCAGCGATTCGAGCGGGAACGGGGTGACGCGCGGCTGTTCGTGGAGAAAATGCCCGCGCTGCGCGTGCCGTTCATGCCCGCGGTGCTGCCTGAGGCGAAGATTATCCACATCGTCCGCGACGAACGCGACGTCAGTTCTATCCTTCCGCCTTCATCGGTCTGCCGTTCTTAGGTATATTCGGTTCCACTATGAGCCAAACCATTGAACCCGGCCCGCAGCCCGTTCAGCCTCCCAACCCGCCGCGCCCGCGCATGCGACCCACCGTTCGACCAGACGAACACGACTCGCAGCAGCGCCACGGGTCGAGCCGCGAGACGATTGAGTCGGTGGTCATTGCCTTCGTGCTCGCCTTTCTGTTTCGCACGTTCGAGGCCGAGGCGTTCGTGATCCCGACCGGCTCGATGGCGCCGACGCTGATGGGCCGGCACAAGGACGTGACGTGCATTGAATGCCGTCAGGAGTTCACCGTCGGGGCCACCGAGGACCACGGACTGATCACGGGCGGCGTCTGCCCCAACTGCCGATTCATCAACCCGGTCGAAGTGAAGTGCGCGGGCTGCGGAGAAAAGTACGTGCTCTACACCGAAGGCGCCGGCTGTCCGAAATGCATGGTCCAAGAGGTGCAGGAGGGGATCAGTTTCAAGGGCGACCGCATTCTGGTGCTCAAGGCGCTGTTCGACTTGCCGGAGTGGATGCCGGCGTCGTTGCGCGAGCCGAAACGATGGGACGTGGTCGTCTTCAAGTTTCCCGAAGAACCGCAGGTCAACTACATCAAGCGGCTTGTCGGGCTGCCGGACGAGGACCTGCGCATTCACTACGGCGACGTGTACGTGCGGCGCGACGGCGATTCGGAGTTCCAGATCGCGCGCAAGTCGGCACGCAAACAACAAGTCATGCGCATGCTCGTCTTCGACAACGATCACCAACCGGCCAGCCGGACATCCAAGAACTGGCCGGCCCGCTGGCAGGGCGAGGCGGGTTCGTCGTGGACCGAGGCCGCCGACGGCTACAGCTTCACGCACGATTCGCCGGCCGGCGCTCAGGCCGACTGGCACCGAATTTCGTATCACCACTTCGCCTCGATTTGGGATCGGTCTGAAGTCGACTCGGTCGCGCACAAGGAACAATTGATCACCGACTTCTACGCCTACAACGCCGGCATGCTCTACGGCCGCGGTCGCGAGCCCGACTCAGAGCCGCACTGGGTGGGCGACCTGAACCTGTGCGTGCGCGTGCAGGTGAAGGAGGCGCGCGGGCGATTGCGACTCGAGCTAGTCGAGGCGGGCGAGCGATTCGTCTGCGACTTCGACTTGGAGCAGGGTACGTGCCGTCTGCTGAGGCTTGCGGCCGCTGACGGACAGGAAGAGGAACTGGCGTCGGCCGCGGGCGCGATTCGCAAGTCGGGCAAGTACCGCATCAGCTTCGCCAACTTCGACGACCGACTGACCGTTTCGCTGAACGACCGGCTGCTCTTTGGCGACGGTCACGACTATGCCGGTGCGAAACTGGGCGACGCGCGCCGGCCGACCGAGGCCGATCTGCGGCCCGCTTCGGTCGCCGTCGACCGGGCGTCGGTAGTCGTGAGTGACCTTGTTCTGTACCGGGACATTTACTATACCCACGGCGCGGGTGCGTCCGAGTACGCGGATTTTTGGGTGAACAGCGCGGATGAGACGCTCAGCGACCCGGCTCGGTGGGACGGTCTCAAGACTGCCCGCGTCAGTGAGTTTCCGCGGTTGGGTCCGGACGATTTCCTGATGCTCGGCGACAACAGCCCGAAGAGCAAGGACGGTCGGCTGTGGGACCGCGGGGCGAGGCAATGGTTGACGCAGATCGCCGACGAGCACGGCATGAACGTCGATGACGCGCGTCGCGACATCGCGGCCAAGCCGGGTGGCGACGTGGTGGACGCCCCCGAGTACTTCGTGCGGCGGCAACTGCTGATCGGCAAGGCGTTCTTTGTGTACTGGCCGCACGGTGTGCCGTTCGGGCCGGCCCAGTTTGATGTGCCGCTCGGCGGACTGGGCACATTCCGATTGCCGTTCTATCCACACGTGACGCGCATGCGATGGATTCGATAGCAGCAGCCAAGGATTGGCTATGGAAATGGCACTTCTGGAAGCGCACGGCCTGGTGAAGTACTACGGCCGCCGCACAGTCGTCGATGGTGTGAGCTTCACGGTCAAGGCCGGCGAGGTCGTCGGACTGCTCGGCTCGAACGGGGCCGGCAAGACGACGAGCTTTCGCATGGTCACCGGCATGATTCGACCGAAGGCTGGCCAGGTGTTCCTGGCCGGCACCGACGTGACGCACTGGCCGATGTATCGTCGCGCGCGACTGGGCATGGGCTACCTGTCGCAAGACACCAGCATCTTTCGCAAGCTCACGGTCGAGCAGAATCTGTTGGCGATCCTCGAAACGATGCCGGTTCCGCAAGGCCACAACGGAAACAAGTACCGCCGCGCCATCGCACTCGATCTTCTCCGCAAGTTTGGACTCGTCGACCTCAAGGACAGTGCCGCCCAGAGTCTGTCGGGCGGCGAGAAGCGGCGGCTCGAGATCGCTCGCTGCCTCGTCACCGACCCCGCGCTCATCCTGCTCGACGAGCCGTTCACCGGCATCGACCCCAAGACGATCGCCGACATTCAGGAGATCGTGCTGGCCCTGCGCGACGAGGGCATCGGCATCTTGCTGACGGATCACAATGTGGATCGGACGCTCGAGATTACGAATCGGGCGTACGTGATTCGCGCGGGCAAGGTGTTCGCCCACGGCACGCCCGGCGAGATCGTGAATAATCCGGAAGTTCGCGAGTACTATCTCGGCCGAAACTACGGCGGCGGCGCGGCGGCCGCGTGAAGCCATACCCACCTCATCCGCCCTACTCTAAATAGCTTTGCACGATTCTGGGACAGTAGCCCGACGCGCTAGCGAGGGAGCACATGGCGAAATCACAAGAAATCAGGCCCGGTCCCTCGCTGGCGCGTCGGGCTACTGTCCCTGCGGACTCCCAGAATCACGCAAAGCCATTTAGCAATAGCTCCATTTGGTGTGCGGTTTCGGCCTTGTGCCGCACCACCCGCGCGCTCGGTGTGTCGGATTCGCGCGCCGCAACGCGAGTCGTTTGGGCTGCGTGCCCGATCGTCGAAGACGCGCAATCTCGCGGAAACAGCAGCGAGTACGACCGATCTTGTGGCGACGCCGAGTCCGGCATTCGCGCTGGCACGATGATTGCGATGATGCGTAAAAGGTTGGTTCCAAGCAGTACACCTATCGCGGGACATCCAACGGGCTATGGTCCCGCGGGCGTGTGTTGCAACCCACCGGAGGGATGGTGGTCGGCGTGCAGTTCGAGCGGCTCCAGGTGCGTGGTAACCATTACGCGAATGTGAGGAAACGCTTGCTCGATCTGGTCCTCAACGACTGTGGCGTTGGCGTGCGCCGTTTGCAGGTCCTGGTTGCCTGGAAACAGCAGGTGAACTTCGGCCCAAAGCACATCCCCAACCGATCGGTGACGCAACCCGTGGTACTGGCCGCCTGAAGCCGTCGACCATGCGTCGAGAACGGCGCGTAGAGCGCGGTCCGCCTCGGGGTCCGATTCATCCATCAGGCCGCGAAACGACTGGCGCATCAGCTTGCCGCCGGTCCAGAGGATTTGAACGGCCACGGCAATTGCCAGGATCGGATCGAATTCGAGGCGGCCGGTCACGCGCACCAGCAGCAAGGCGACGATCACCCCCAAACTCGTGAGGCCATCGGTGAGCACATGCTTGCCGTTGGCGACCAGGATGAGCGATCGCTCGCGACGCCCCACATGCACCAGATACAGTCCGAGCGTTCCGTTGACGACTGTGGCGAGGACGACGAGCAGCAGGCCGGCCTCCAGATGCTCGAGCGCGAGGCCGCCGAGCCATTTGCGCACGGCTTCTTGAATGATGAACAATCCGGCCAGGACGATCATCGCCCCCTCGAACCCGGCCGAGAAGAAACCAGCCTTCTCGTGGCCGTAGAGGTGTTCACGGTCGGGCGGTTGTTGCGATAGCCACAGGCTGAATGCGGCAAACGCCACGGCGGCGATGTGCACCACGCTCTCGGCCGCGTCGGACAGAACCGCGGCCGAGCCGGTCAGTGCATACGCCAAACCCTTGCCGGCGAACATCGCCAAACCGATGCCGAGCGACCAGTGCATCGCCCGACGCTGGGCGCGGTGGTCTGTGCAATTTGATGGGTGCGTGTGCATTGCGGACCCATCATACCGACTCCGCACGTCAATCGGCGACCAGCGCGATGGATGCGTACAGCGCCAGGGCCGCCGTCAAGATGCCCACCATGATGCCGAAGATCGCCCGAATGGCCAGCATGTCTTGCGGGCCGAAGTTCGGCTCGAAGTCGGCTTCCCGCGGCGCTGTCGAAACGGGCGCGGCCGGCGGCCTTTCGGGCAACTTCGTTGCCATTGGAACTCCTTAGCCAAGTGGAATAATCTAGCCGAGCACAGCCGGCTCGTGAGTCGGTGTGCGCCATAGTTCGCGCCGGATCAGGTCGGCCTGCTCGCGCAGCTCCGCCGCCTGACTGTGATGACCGAGTCGTTCGTGAGCGCTGGCCAGTCCCTCGATGGCCGCGGGCAGGTACGGATCCTTGAGCAGGCACTGATCGAAGCGACCGATTGCCTCTTCATACTTGCCCTGCTCGACCAACTCGTCGCCTTCGGCAAGCAGCCGATTGATTTCGTCGAGGTCGGCGACCAGCCGTGCCGAAAGTACGTCTTCGCGTTTCACGGTGAGCACCGAGCACGCGACTCGCCGCGCCACCGTTTCGGCCGTGCTGCCCAACAGAATGCGGGGCAGGCCCGATCGGCCGGTCGATCCCATGACGACCAGGTCGTACTTGGCATCGGCGGCGAGTCGCACGATCTCGTCGGGCGGATGGCCGTAGTGCACTTCCTTGTCCCACAGCACACCGCCGAAGTCGACGCTCCGAATGAACTGATCAAACAGGTCGCGTTCCATCCTTTCGTACTCCGAGGCGACTCGCAGCATGTTCGGCGCTCGTCGAGCGACAACCGGGTGCAGCGCGAAGTCGGGGATCACGGTCATTACCGTGAGCCTGGCGTTGAGGGCGTGTGCCAGTTGAACCGCGTTGCGTAGGCCGCGCGCCGACGCACTGGAACCGTCCACAGGGCAGAGGATCCGGCGAATCGTTGCCACAGCGCCGGGCGCGACGGCGAGGACTGGGTGCGCCGTGCGTCGCATGACGCGAGCGGTCGTGGTGCCGAGCGCCGGCACAGACGCGTCGCCTGAGCCGCCTCGGCCGAGCACGATCAGATGGGCGCCCGACTGATCGGCCGCCTTAACGATCGCATCGAATGGCATGCCCACGATGCGCGTCGGTTCGTCGCAACGCAGTCCGCTCGCGGTGAGCCGTTCGTGCAACCGCCCCAGTCGCTCGACGGCCCCCTCGTTCAACAACTCGAGCGACGTCGGAAAGTGCGGCACGTCTTCGATCACATAGAGCAGCCGGATGCAGGCGCCAAACGCTTGGGCCAGTTGGCCCGCGGCGTCGGCAACGCGGTCCGTGTTTGGCCCAAAGTCCACAGGCACGAGAATGCGATCGGGTAGTTTCATGGCCAAGCTCCTTCAGGCTTGAGTGAATCGACGGCGCCGCTTCCAGACGATCGCCCGATGTCACTGCGCTGCTTCTTGCAAGACCGGCTGAACGCCGCCCTCGGCCAGGTTGCCGAGCTCGCGAGCGAGCAGACCAAGCAGGTCGTCCATGGTGATGATGCCCACCAGCTTGCCGTCCGAATCGACGATCGGCAGTCGACGCACCTGATATCCCATGATGTATTGCGTCGCGTTGAAGATTCCTTCGTCCTCGCCGATCGTTATGAGTTCGCCGGTGACAACTTCTTTCACGGGCGTATCGGGATCTTTCTCATCTACGGCGACCGCCAGGGCCACGTCGCGGTCCGTTACGATGCCCAACGGCTTCTGTTTGTGATTCACGACCACGACCGCTCCCACGTTCCGCTCGCGCATGACGTGAGCAACCTTGCGGATCGAGTCGTCCGGGCCAGCAGTCGCAACGTCTTTCTTGAACTGTTCGCCGAGATTCATGGCAGGCCTCCCAACGGGCGTTAGCTTGGGTCCTCTCACACCGCCTCAAAACAACATTAGATTGCTGAGCAAACGGAGCGCCGGACCAGAGCTTGGCTGCAAACACCGTTCTGGGGCGCGAAACGTGTTGAAGCGCGCGATCGGGCACGCGCGGGGTGTGCGACTTCGCCCGATTAGTGTGCGGACCTGTGCATCGCTGGGTTTCGGACTGTGCAGCGCGGATCAGTCGTGGTCCACTCCGCGGCTGCGATTCGCGGCGGGAACGCGGCCGAGTACGAGTCGATGGTCATTGGCGGCACGACGATTGCCTCTAAGCTCGGCGTGGCGAACGAAACCTGTTGGAGGTCAAAATCATGATCGCACTCAAGAAGATTCTGTCGCCCGCGCCTGCCAGACCTGCCATCGGTTCTCGGAAGCCGAACTTAAGGCTCGCGCCGAGACCATCCAAGATCGCACGAAGGCGCTGATGGCACGCGCCGAAGACGCCACACTCGACCTGATCGGCGCCTTCGAGGCCGCCAAAGCCGCTGGGCTCGCCGACTCGCAACTCCTAGCCGCCCGAACGCTGCACCGCAAGGCGCAGTGGCGGCTCGATTACATCGCGGCCGAAAACTCACTCGGGTTCCACTCGCCCCAAGAATCCGCCAGACTCCTGGCCGAATCCATCGACTGTGCGCGCCAAGGACACATCGAACTGCTTAAGGCACAGTCGGGCGCCCGGTCCACGGAAAGGTAGGCGCTCGGCGTTCGCTGGCACAGCTAGACCCACAGACCGGAGCGAACACCGAACAGGTCGAAGCAAGTTTCGCAGACGCCCAGCGACTGGTCCCACGCAGGGTAGGCCGCGCGGATGGCCGTCACGACAGGCGCCACTCGCTGCGCCCGCAACTCCGCCCAGTGAAATGTCGGGAAGTGGCAAAGCGGACACGGCGATCCACGCAATGGTTGAGCTTGATTCGATGAGGTCGATGAGCCTCCGAAAAGCATGTGCGGCCGACGAGCGAAATCGGCGAGTTCCGGGTAAGTGAGACCGCACGTCGTGCCAAGCGAGTCGACGACGGACTGGTAAGCCGCGTCGCGATAACCGGGGAACGAGCCGGTGAGCTGATCCAGTCGGGACTGTACTGATTTCAGTGGGGGGCGGCCGGTGCGCTCTACCCGCGCGTCGATTGACAGCGACCAGAGTGTCGCAAATCGATCCTGAATGACGCGCTGAGGCAGCCGTTCCGCGACGCTCGCCAGATCTTCGCGCGTGAGCTCGACGTGAGCGGCTGCCCGTTTTTCACCGGGCAGGACTCTTTGGATGTTTCGAGTTCGACTCGGTCGTCGAGCGTGAACCACGTTGTCGCGACAGCGGTTCCTCGACCGGCCGCACTTGCGACGCTGGTTGCGGCACGAACTCTGGCACGTGTGCGACATGCTCAATCCGGCATTCGAGTACTGTTCTAGCGAATCCGGATCGTCATCCTTCGGGTCGTGCTCTGGATATAGAAGGGCGAGGCCCTTGCGCGGTTGGGAAAGTCGGCACGCAGAACGGGAGCAACAACTCGTGAATAGGCTCGTAGAATTCCAACGAGGGTCGTGCGACGAACCAGGCGGCAACGTTACCGACGTCGACCCCGTCAGGTTGAGTGGAGCAGGTACATGAATGCAGCCTCGCTTACTATCGAGCAGCACGGCGCCGCTGCGTTCCTGCCGCGCGGCGGCGACGTGTCGGCGTTCCTCGCGGTCGCCGGGTCGTACGCCGAGCCGACGCGCACCGTTGAGGTCGTCGAGACCCACATTTCGAAGGTGTTTCTCACCGACTCGACTGTCTACAAGCTGAAGAAGCCAGTCCGTTTCCCATTTCTGGACTACAGCACAATCGAGGCGCGGCGGGCCGCATGCCGCGAAGAAGTCCGCCTCAATGCCCCGCTCGCGCCCGGAGTCTACCTCGGGGTCGTGCCGATAGTACGCAGTTCGAGTGGTCGACTGCAGCATGGCGGCGTCGGCGAGGTGGCTGACTACTGCGTCAAGATGGTGCGGTTGCCGGCCGGTCGAATGCTCGATCAGTTGATTCGGCGCGGCGAGGCCGAGCGTCGCCACATCGACCGGCTGCTCGACATCCTGGTGCCGTTCTACGGCTCCGCGCGGCGAGGGCCGGACGTGGACCGGTTCGCCACGGCCGAGGCGATCGAGTCGAACGCGCGTCAGAATCTGAACCTCATCGACTCGGTCGGCCGTGCGGTCGTGCCTCGCACCGTATTTCAACGAGTGCGTTGCGGCCAGCTCCAGTTCCTGAAGTTGTCGGCGACGCTGTTCGCCGAACGAATCGGCGCGGGCCGCGTGTGCGAGGGACACGGCGACCTGCGGCCCGAGCACGTGTGCATGTTGCCCGATCGGCCGGTCGTCTTCGACTGCGTCGAGTTTTCGCTGCCGTTTCGAGCGGCCGACGTGACCAGCGAGCTGGCGTTTCTGGCGATGGAGTGCGACCGGCTCGGTGCGCCGGATCTCGGCCGGTCGTTGATCGACGGCTACCGTCGGCGAACGGGCGACGATGCGCCGAGTCGGCTGGTAAGCTTCTACAAGTCGTATCGAGCGTGCGTGCGTGCCAAGGTCGAGCTGCTCCGCGCGGCGCAAGAGACTGCGGCCGCCGCCGAGCACTCACGCGACAGCGCCCGCCGCTACTTGCAGCTCGCCGGATTCTATGCCACTGAGTTCTATCGTCCGCAACTCTTCGTCATGATGGGCGCCGCCGGCACAGGCAAGTCGACCGTCGCCGACGCGCTCGCGGCCGAACTCGGATTAGAAGTGCTCCGCACCGACGTGATCCGCCACGAACTCGCCGGTCGACGTGAGCCGGACGGCGACTACAAGCACGGCATCTACTCGGACTCGTTCACTCGGCAGACGTATCAAACGCTGCTCGACCGCACTCGCGAGCTGCTGGCACAGTCGGTTTCGGTCGTGCTCGACGGCACGTTCCGCGACCCGGCCTGGCGCGGACAGGCGATCGAGTTGGCTCGGCGGTGCGGTGCTACTATTCACTTCGTCGAGTGCCACTGCCCGGCGAGCCTCGCCCGCTCGCGCATCGCGCAGCGAATCGATCGCGGTGGGTCCCAATCCGACGCGTGGCCGGGCCTGCACGACTTGCAACGAAGCGAGGCACAGGCACGCGCCGACGAACCGCTGCCGCTGATTGCGCTGGACACGTCCGAGACTCCGCGCAGCTCGGTCGCCATGCTGATCGGTCGCTTGCGTCGCGACTCGCACCGCGCCTGACCCAGCCCGCAGATTCGTCGCAACCGAACGGGTCGAACTATTGTGACAGCATGGCCACGCGGCTAGACTCTTAACGTAACGGAGCTAGGGAGGATCAGGCCGAACGCCGCTCGAATTGTCTCACGGTTCCATTCGGCGCTCATCTTCCCATCTCAAGCCCTGGCGAGATCCTTGAACATGGCAACGATGCTGACGGAGGTTGAAACGAGCCAACACCTGCAAACCGGCGCCGATATTCTGGTGCAGTGCATCATCCGCCACGGCATCGATATTGCGTTCGCGTATCCGGGTGGCGCGAGCATGCCGATCCATCAGTCGCTGGTGAAGTTTCGCGACCGGCTGCGCACGATCCTGCCGCGCCACGAACAGGGCGGCATCTTCGCCGCCGAAGGCTTCGCGCGATCGACCGGCAAGGTCGGCGTCGCCATCGCCACCAGCGGACCGGGTGCAACCAATCTGGTCACCGGGCTGGCCGACGCCAAGATGGACTCGGTGCCGCTCGTCGCCATCACCGGCCAGGTGAAGACGCCGGTGATCGGCACCGATGCGTTTCAAGAGACGCCTATCGTCGAGGTCTGCCGCGCGATCACCAAGCATCACTATCTGGTCACGCGCATCGAGGACCTGTCGCGCGTGATGAAGGAGGCGTTCTACATCGCGTCGACGGGCCGGCCCGGCCCGGTGATCGTTGACGTACCGAAGGACGTGCAAGAGAAGAAGATCATCGCCGACTTCGATCCGCCGATGGATCTGCCCGGCTACAATCCGTATCGCGAGCCGACCAGCAAGGACATTCGCCGCATCGTCGACGCAATCCGGCAGGCGAAGCGGCCGATCGTCTACGCGGGCGGCGGCATCATCGCGGCCAACGCATCGGCCGAGCTGCGCGAGTTCGCCGAGAAGGCGGGCATCCCCGTCGCCATGACGGTGATGGGTCTGGGCGCGATGCCTGCCACGCACTACCTGTCGCTGAACATGCTCGGCATGCACGGCTCGGTCTACGCCAACTACGCGGTGAACGACGCCGACCTGCTGCTCGCCTTCGGCGTGCGGTTCGACGACCGCGTGACCGGCAAGGTCAGCGAGTTCGTCAAGCACGGCCGCATCGTCCATGTAGACGTCGACCCGAGCGAGATTCACAAGAACAAGTACGCTCACATTCCAGTCGTCGCGAACATCAGGCACGTGCTGCAAGAGTTGATCAAAGTGGTCGGGCCGGGCGACTGGAAGGACTGGCTGAGTCAGATCGACGAGTGGCGTGCGGCCGAGCCGTATCGTTATGACGACCGCGACGACTGCATCTTGCCGCAATACGCGATCAACGAGTTGTGGGATCAGACGCGCGGCGAGGACATCGTCGTTTCGGTCGGCGTTGGCCAACATCAGATGTGGTCGGCGCAGCACTACAGATTCATGCACCCGCGTACGTTCCTCAGCTCATCGGGGCTAGGCGCGATGGGGTTCGGTCTGCCGGCCGCAATGGGCGCCCAGGCCGCGCATCCCGACAAGACAGTCGTCGACATCGACGGCGACGGGTCGTTCGTGATGAACATTCAGGAGCTGGCGACGCTGGCGTGCGAGAAGCTGCCGGTGAAAGTGCTGCTGCTCAACAACCAGCACCTCGGCATGGTCGTGCAGTGGGAGGACCGGTTCTACGAAGGCACTCGCGCGCATACCTACCTCGGCCCGATCGACCGCCCCGAAGCGATTGGCCGTGGCGGCGCTCAGATCAGCGACCCGTACCCGAACTTCGCCAAGATCGCCGAGGGCTTCGGCGTCGCCGCGCGGCAGGTGCGCGACAAGCGAGACCTGCCGGGCGCCATCCGTGCCATGCTCGCGCACGACGGACCCTACGTGCTCGACGTACTCGTGCCGTATCAGGAACACGTGTTGCCCATGATCCCGTCGGGGATGACGGTGAAAGACATAATCAAGGCCTGAACAGCCAGTCGTGCCTGCACAGCGAGGATCATCATGTCCTTGACCGAAGTGTTGCCGAGCATACGGTTGCTGCCCCACGTGGACAGACTCCGCCTCGTCCAGTATTTGGTCTCCGAGTTGGCGCGAGAGGAAGGCGGGGAGGAAATCGACCCACAAACGCCCTATGCCGTTTGGACGCCTTACAGCGCGTTCGATGCGGCTGCCACCATGCTGAATGCCCTGAATCAGGAAAGGCGCGCGACGTAATGTCCGGGGCTGAACAGTTTCCGTTTGTTGAGGTGGACTCTCGCGTTGGAGAGCCCAGCCGATTGCCCTACGTACCGATGACGTTGAGCTATCAAGAACGGTCCGTCTCTGTCTTGGGACTGCTCGACACCGGCTCGGCGGTCAAGGTGCTGCCGTACCAGGTCGGCCTCAGACTTGGCGCCGTGTGGGAGCAGCAGACATCGTCTGTACGACTGACGGGCACTCTTGCCAACGAACCAGCCCGTGTGCTGTTGGTTCATGGGACTATCGCGAAGTTCGCTCCGGTTCGGTTGGCGTTTGCTTGGACACAGACTGACGCCGTCCCCGTGATCTTGGGGCAGGTCAACTTCTTCATGGATTTTGACGTCTGCCTGTACCGGTCGCGCTCCATTTTTGAATTGAGTCGTGCGGGAGCGTGAGCGATATGCCGCTCTACCTGATCGCCCGAACGGGCGTAATGCGAGGGGAACACTGGCCGCTCAGTCCGGGCCAGAAGCTGACGCTCGGTCGCAGCCCGGACAATCGCGTCGTGCTGCGCGACGACCAGTGCAGTCGCAACCACGCCGAGGTGTTCCCACAGGCGAGCGGCTGGGCGGTGCGCGACCTCGACAGCCGTAACGGAACGCGAGTGAACGGCCAGCCCGTTTCCAAGCCCACGGCCATCGACGCAGGCGATGTGATTCAGATGGGCGACACCGAGTTCATCGTCGCCGCCAAGCCGCCCGAGCCGTCGGCCGACGACGCGCCGAACCTTGACGAACTCGAAGCGGGCGAGGGTGAGTTCAAGAAAACCGCCGGGTTCACCATCACCAGCCGACTCAGCCGCAGCCGGCTGCTGACCGAATCGGAAAACCAACTGCTGCAGCAGCCGAAGGTCGCCGCGGAACTGACCAAGCTCTATCGCCTGGGCCTGGCGATGGGCGCGGCGCGCGACATGAGGCGGCTGGCCGAGACGGTGCTCGATGGACTGCTCGACGCCACGCGCGCCGACACCGGCGCGGTGCTCATGCTCGCCGGCCCGCGCGATCTCGAACTGGTCGCCTACCGCGGCAAGCAGACCTATCACAAGGTCTCGGATTTCATTTCAGACACGGTGCTGCGCGAAGGCGAGGGCGTGGTCGCTCACGACGTCAGCGCCGACCGATCGCTCAAGAACCGCCAGAGCCTCGAAGAGATCGGGGCCGAGAGCCTGGTGTGCGCGCCGATCCGGTCCGACGAACGAGTGATCGGCCTGATTCACCTGTACTCGACCGATCCCACGCACGCGCTGCAGGCCGACGATCTGGAGTTTGTCCTGGCCGTCGCCCACCAACTATCGTTGGTCGTCGCGGAACTCAAAGAGCGCGACGGCCTGGTCGAAGAGAATCTGCGGCTGCGCGAGAGCCTGCGCGTCGAATCGGAACTGATCGGCCAGGGCAGGGCGATGGAGCAGATCAAGGCCCAGATTGCCCGCGTGGCGCCGACGAATGCGACCGTGCTGGTGCGCGGCGAGAGCGGCGTGGGCAAGGAGTTGGTCGCGCGGGCGATTCACCTGAACAGCCCGCGCCGCGCCGGCCCGCTGGTGTGTTTGAACTGCGCCGCGCTCACCGAGACGCTGCTCGAAAGCGAACTGTTCGGCCACGAGAGGGGGGCGTTTACCGGCGCCACGGAACAGAAGATCGGCAAGTTCGAGTCGGCGCACCGCGGCACGATCTTCCTCGACGAAATCGGTGAAATGAAGCCGGGCACACAGGCGAAGCTGCTGCGCGTGCTCGAAGGCCAGCCGTTCGAGCGGGTGGGCGGGGGCAAGTCGATTCAGGTCGACGTGCGCGTCGTCGCGGCGACCAATGTGCCGCTTGAAGCCGCCGTGCAAGAAGGCCGGTTCCGCCGCGATCTGTACTTCCGGCTCCAGGTCGTCGAAATAGCCGTGACGCCGCTGCGCGAACGCAAGGACGACCTTCCCATCCTGGCCGATCACTTCCTGGGCCGGTTGGCCCAGGAGGTCGGCCGACGCATTTGCGGGTTCAGCGAGGGCGCGATGAACAAGCTGAAGGCCTACGATTGGCCCGGTAACGTCCGCGAATTGAAAAACGTCATCGAACGCGCGGTTGTGCTCGGCGCGTCCGAGGAGATCCGCGAGAACGACATTCTCTTATCAGCCATCGGCTCGCCGCCCGCCGTCGCAGGCCAGTATCGTCCACTGTCGCTCGACGACATGGAGCGCGAGCACATCGCCGCGACGCTCGCTCACACCGGCTGGAACAAGAGTCAGACCGCCGCGATCCTGGCCATCGAACGGTCGACGCTCGACCGCAAGATCCAGCGCTACGGCATCGCGCGGTGATGGGTAGCGGTTGATGCCTCCGAGCCGCGACCGTGAGGGAGCGGAGACCGCAGTGACCCACTCGCTTACGCTCGTGGCTCGGTGCGACCAGTGACCCACTCGCTTACGCTCGTGGCTCGGTGCGACCAGTGACCCACTCGCTTACGCTCGTGGCTCGGTGCGACCAG
>Ga0185317_100042_pt1 | contig 55512 bp, 47 predicted proteins | sample DevilsHole_FD_128020 | JGI IMG/M metagenome (GOLD analysis project Ga0185317, IMG submission 128020) | Groundwater microbial communities from Devils Hole, Nevada to study Microbial Dark Matter (Phase II) - Devils Hole (SPADES assembly)... | ecosystem: Environmental > Aquatic > Deep subsurface >...
GGAGAAATCACGGACTACACTTGGGACTATCGCAACCGCCTGACCAGTGTGGCCCGCCGCTCCGCGGCGGGTGACTTGCTGATGCAGGCAAACTACACGTACGACGTGTTTGGCCGTCGCATCATTGCCACCGTCGATTCCGATGGCTCCGGCCCCCAGCCTCCAGTCTCCACCGCAACCGTCCACGACGCACTCCAGCCGCCAACCGCCGAGCAGCTTTCCGGTGGTGCGTCGGCTCCCTATGTGGACGCGGTCTTCGAGAGCGCGGCATTCTCGGCCAATCCGCTCTTCGACTTCGTCGATCCCGACGGCACTGGCCCTCAACCCTCAACGCTTGACGCTCGACGGCTGTATGGGCCCGAAGTCGACATGGCCATCGCCCGGGTTCTTTCCACAGGCACCGTCACTTGGTACCTCGCCGACCACCTCGGCACCATCCGCGACCTCGCCAGCACCAGCGGCACGGTGCAAGATCACATCAGCTACTCGGCGTTCGGCAAGGTGACTGCCGAGTCGAGTCCGACCAACGGCGACCGGTTCAAGTTCACGGGGCGGGAATACGAATTCGAAGGTTATTACTTGAGGGCAAGATACTACGACAGCGGAATCGGTAGGTTTCGGAGCGTAGATCCGATTTCATTTGCAGGCGGGAGTAACAACCTGTTTGCGTATGTCATGAATTCAGTGACAACTGCCACGGATCGTGCCGGCCTTTCCTATTTTGGCTGCGCGAGCTACGCGTGTGCACCGCCCGAGAGCATTCCCCCAATGTTCCCAGACGACCCACCGCCGCCGCGCCGACGTTCCGGTCCAGAAATCGGCCCTGCAGAAAGTCCGACTACTGGGATGCCTCCCATCAGCGTCATAAAATACCCGATCGACTACTTTCGATGGGAGCTTCGGCGAGCTCAAGAAGAGGCCGATCGAGAGAACCGGGAGCGCGGAAACCGTAGGAACATTCCACCAGCGGTTCCAGGCAGCAGCCCTCATCAGCCGTCAACGGGCAGGTCGGGTGGACCGCCGCCTCGTGGCGGTCCGGGCGGCGGGAGTGGTCCAAATCCTCTTCCGGGTCGAAACTCGCCGTTCCCAGGCCAGAGCGGGCCTCCAAGGCTCCCGCGTGGTAGGTAAAGCGGCTGTCCATCTGTTTTGATGATCACGATCATGAACAAGCGAAGACCGGCCGTCTGTGGTCCCCATACTCGCCGCAGGAGATTCAAATTCGGCCTCGCGAACCTCGTGGTCCTCGTTCTGGTGTCCGCATTGTTATTTGGAATGGTCAGAGCTGGAATCCAGCTGTCGATATGGAGTATTGCCGCTTTAGTGGTTCTGGCCGAAGCTGTTGTCAGTTGTTTCGGAGACATCGCGCTCGCTAGTGTCAGTGTTTTCCGATCTTTGAAATGGCTGGTGCGAGCGCTGGAAAGACTAGGAACAGGGCGGCGTTCCGAGGGCGGCCAGAAACGGAAATAGAACGCCATGTCTCGCGGCACCAGTCCTGATGGCGGCCCTTGGATTGAGTGGAGGCTCGGCAACGGAGTGAACAAAGGTGGAGTGAACAAAGGGGAGTGAACAAAGGGGAGTGAACAAAGGTGTCAGGAACGTGTCAGGAACGTGTCAGGAACGTTCCTGACACCTGATACCATCCCCGAACCCGACGGACCGACGACGGCCATGCCCTCGCCCGCGCTGAGTTCGCAGGAGATGGCACGCAATACCACTAGCGGTTCTGTCCGCGTGGGGAATTCCATTGCTACGTTTTGGACGATCAGTATCGACATACGGTGCGGCGTGAAAGAGAAACGGTCTATTTGGAGGTACTGCCCGTGGCTTCAAGGAAGCTCGTGGACTTGCTTTCCTCCTCTTTCGACTATCTTGATGCGCGCTTGGTTTTCCGCGATGGAGACACGAGCCGATAGCTTGTCCGCGCCCGCAACCGCGACGTCGGCCCTGTCGGATTCGGCTGACATGGCGGCGGTCGGCCCTTGCTCTGTGTGTTGCAGTTGAAGCCGTGTTTCATGCTCCGCAGCATACAGCCATGCCCGCATCACGTCAGATCTGTCCCATAGGGCTAGGCTCGGTTCGCCCAGTTGCATGCCGAGTTGTGCTCGAAACCGGCTATCCTCCCAGAACGTAAGGGCTGGACCATGGCTTGTTGCTGCAAGCGTTATCCTGGGTTTGTCATCTTCACCCTTTAGTGCCAGGATCGGTTCACCCTTTGGGTTCAGATTCAACTTGAATCGACCTACGTTGGGATTATCTCGGTGTTGATTCCGGGAGGGTCTAGCAGCGCGTTGATGCCCAGCCCGTAGAATGTGTACTCCACATCGGTCGCCTCATCCCAGAACCCGCCTCGAAAGCCGCCGGCCGAAGATTCGGCTGAGGCGACGAACTGACGGATGGCCGCGATGTCGATCCGATCGGCGGCTCGGAGGTCCGAGAGTGTGAGCAGGCCGGTGAACGTCGAGAGCACGTCGGCGACCGGCGCTCGGTCGTTCGCCCGCAGGCCGCCGTCGTCGGACTGCATCGCGACCAGGAACTCCGTGACGGCGTCGGCTGTCGCGGGCTGGAGCGAGTTTAGCATCATGAGCACGGCGACGGCCGCCGCGGTCGGGTTGGTGCCGCCGCGCCGGGCGGGGCCGACCTCGACGAAACCGCCATCGTCGCGACGTCGGGACAGAACGAAGCTGACGATGCGATCGGGTTCCACCAGCGGCAACCCGATGAGTTCGTAGCACAGGCCGACGAGAAACGTGTGGTAGGTGCTGCCCGACGTTCCCTCGGTCGCCTTGCCGTAGCCGCCGTCGGGTTTGCGAAACGACTCGAGCGCGACGGCGACGCGAGTCGGCCAGTCGCGGCTGTGCTCCGAAAGAACATCGGGACCGCCGGCGGCCAGCACGAGTCGCGCGGAGTAGAGCAGCGACATGAAGTCGACCACGGCGGCCGGTTGCGACAGGCGACCTCGCAGAAAACCTGCGGCCCGGTCGCGAGCCGCGCCGTCGAGCGAGCCTAGGCACGCCAAGCCGCGCAGGCCGAAACTCGTGTAGTACAAGTCCGAGCCGCCCTCGCGACCTGAAAAGCCCCCGTCGGCGTTTTGGGCGGCGAGCAGGTACGCGCGGTGCCTTGCGCGCAACGCATCGGGCGTGCGCTCCAGGCCGGCCGCCAGGCGAGTCGTCAGGTTGTGGAGGTAGGAGGTCATTCGTTGGTGGTCAGCGGCTGACTGGCGAGAGAATGACTAATGTCGAAGCACTAATGTCTAAGGAATCTCGAATGACGAATGTCGAAGTCTGCCTCACTTGGTCTTGGTCTCCGGGTAAGTGCTCCAAACGGGCCACGGACTCGGCCAATTCTTGGCAGCGGCGCGGAACGATTGGAGTCCCTTCATTCGAGCTTCGTCATTGGAGATTCCTTAGTCATTAGTTATTCGTCCTTAGTCATTCCGCCGGCCGCCTCCGGCAAGATCGAAGCAGGCGATCTGCTTGGCGTCGCGAACGAAGATGCGGCTGCCGACAAGTCCCAGATGCGACCAGGCGGCGGAGCTCGTCAGCTTGCTGCGGCCCAGTTCCTTGTACTCGGCCGGGTCGGCCTTCAACACCGTGAGTTCGCCGTCGCTCGTCAGGACAAGCAGCCGATCGCCGGCGACGACGATCGAGCAGTACTCGCCGAAGTTGCCGTCGAGCCACGCGGTCTTCCCGGTCTTGATGTCGACGCACACGAGCGCGTTCTGCGCGCCGAGTCCGTAGACATGGTCGCCTACGACCACCGGCGACGACATATAGATTCGCAGATCGCGGTTTTTCCACGCCTCGCGGGCGGTCACCCGATCGCCGTCGGCCGCGATGCGCAGCGCGAATGCGAACTTGGCGTAGCCCGATGCGACGACAAGATCACCCGCGACGACCGGCGTCACGATGTTCTGACGGTAGTCGGTCTCGAACGGGTAGCTCCAGAGCAGCTTGCCGGACTTCGGCTCAAGTCCGACAAACTGCTTCTCGGTGAACGTGAGAATGTGGCGGACCCCGGCGACGTCGGCGGCGACGGGCGACGAGAACGACGGCAGTTCGCCCGGCACGGCCTTCCAGGCGAGCTTGCCGGTGTCCTTGCGGAACGCCATGACCGACCCGCCGCGTTTGCCGCCGACGGGCACGATCACCAGATCGCCCTCGACCAGCGGGCTGCCGGCCGTGCCGTACTCGGCCGGCGCGGCGTCGAAGTCCTTCTTGGCGTCGACCTGCCAGATCTTCTTGCCGGTGGTCGCGTCGACACACGTCAGGATGCTTGAGATGCCGAAGGCGTACACTCTGTCGCCGACCACAGTGGTCGTGGCCTTGGGTCCGGCGCCGTGGCCGATCGCGACGGGCACGATTTGGTACGGCGCCGGATACGCGTATCGCCAGACGCCTTTGCCGGTGGTTGCGTCCATACACAGCACGACCTCGTTGTTCTGCTCGCGCACGTGTGCGAACAGTTTGCCACCGACAATGACCGGTCCTGAGTAGCCCTCGCCGACGGGCGTCTTCCACACGGGCCGCAGTTCGCTCGCGGTCCAAGTCGCAGGAAGTTTCGCGCCGGCGGCCACTCCGTCGCGATTCGGGCCGCGCCATTGGGGCCAGTCTAGGGCAAGGGCAGGGGAGGAGTTCCACGCAGAGGCGCAGAGGGCGCAGAGGCAGGGAATGACTAATGCCGAATGACTAATGACTAAGGAAGCTCGAAGGTCGAATGTCGAACGCTTCATCACTGGGTCTCCGGGTTTGCTCCACACGGGCCACGGACTCGCTCAATCTTGGCATCGACGCGGAACGATTGGATTTGTCATTCGGGCTTCGTCATTGGGGCTTCCTTAGTCATTCGTCCTTTGTCATTCGCGCCGGCCGATCCTCGATCCTGGAGCCAACGAACTCGGGAATCGGGATGGCCACGAGCTTGTGGTCCTCGATTCGGCAGCACGCGACCACAATCTGACCGCGCGCGACCTCGACGCCATCCTGGCTAAACGTGAAGTCGTAGGTGATCGACTTCACGCCCTTGCGCTGAACGCTCAGATGGACGTCGACGACGTCTTCGAACTTGACGGGCTTGACGAACTCGCACGTTGCCCGCACGCGCGGCCAGGTGATCCGCTGGCCGTCGCGTTCCATCAGGACGCTCAGGCCAATCGACCTCAGGAACTCGTGTTCCACCTCTTCCATGAAACAGAAGTAGCGCGAGAAGTGGATGATCCCGGCCGTGTCGGTGTCGGCCCATTCGATCCGGCGCGTTGTGTGATACTCGTGAGCCATGTGTCGCGAAGCGATCTTGTGGAGTTTCTGGTGGCCGTGGCGGCCGACGCGGCGTCGCCGAGCGACACCGCCACATTGCGGCCCAGCCTCGCTAGGTTAGCGGAATCTTAGCGGGAGCCGAGCATGGTGCAATGCGGAGTGCAGGGCCGGGGACGTCATGAGCCGTTGCCGTTGCCCGCACTCAACCGCAACTGACCGGCGCCGACGACGGCGGTCAACTCGTCGATCAGCTCGCTCGACGCGCGGACCGACAGGTTCGATTCGGTCCGGAGTAGCACGCGCTGCGAGGCGGTGCGGATTTCGAGGTTCACCGCCGTCGGACCCGGAAAGCGTCGCAGCAAGGCGTGGATGCGATCGAGGTGCTCGCGCTCGTGAACGGCCGAGTCGAGCCGAATCCACATGGTGCGGCTGAACAGTTCCGGTGCGCGCTCGGTGGGCACGACCTTCTGGATGATCAGCCCCGCCTGCTCGCGACTGCGATCGACTCGGGCCTGAAGAAAGCAGATGTGATCGTCCGCGAGCATCTCGCTTTGGGTCACGAGATCGTCGGGGAACATCACGCAGGGAATCGACCCGGACAGGTCTTCGAACATGAGTCGGGCCATACGGCTGTTGCCGCGCCGCGTCGGCTTCTTGGTGGACGCGAATTTGACGGCCGACATCATGCCGCCGACGACGATCTCCTGATCGGCCGCCAGCTTGCCCACATCGGTGAGGGCGTGCGTGGCGTAGGTCTTGAGCACGGTTTCAAATCGGGCGAGGGGGTGGCCGGTGATGTAGAAGCCGAGCACCGCCTTTTCGTTCGCGAGCTTTTCGGCGTCGGGCCATTCGGGCAGGTCGGGCAGCGAGTCGGTCGCGGTGGCCGCGCCAGCGTCGTCGTCGCCGCCGCCGAACATGTTCATCTGGCCGCGTCGGCGATCGGCGTACCGATCGGTGCCACCCTGCATCGCCTTGGGCAGCACGGCCATGAGCTGAGCCCGGCGCCCGCCCAGCGAATCGAACGCGCCGGCTTTGATCAGCGATTCGAGCACGGTCTTGTTCACACGTTGCGGGTCGACTCGTTCGCAAAGATCGAACAGGCTGCGGTACGGCCCGTCGGCTCGGGCGGCCACGATCGCCTCGACCGCGCGCGGACCGACGCCCTTGATCGCCGACAGCCCGAAGCGCAGGCCCTTGCCCTCGACCGCGAACTCGACGCCGCTCGCGTTGACCTCCGGCGGCGCCACATCCAGGCCCATGCGGCGGCAGTCGTCGATGTGCTCGACCAGGCTGTCGGTATCGCCCATTTCACTCGACAGCAGCGCGGCCATGAACTCGGCCGGATAGTGGGCCTTGAGGTATGCCGTTTGGTACGCGATCAGCGCGTAGGCCGTCGAGTGACTCTTGTTGAATCCGTATCCGCCGAACGCCACGATCAGCTCGAATATCTCTTCGGCCTTGGCCTCGGCGAGTCCGCGCTCCTGGGCGCCGCGAATGAACTGCTCGCGGTTCTGGTCGATTACATCCTTCTTCTTCTTCGAGATCGCCTTGATGCACGTGTAGGCCTGGCTCAGCTCGATGCCGCCTAGCCGATTCAGGATGCGCATCACCTGTTCCTGGTAGACCATGATGCCGTGCGTCTCGTTGAGCACTTCTTGCATGACCGCGTGCGGATACTGGGCCTTCTCGCGGCCGTGCTTGATGTGGATGTATTTGTCGACCATGCCGGCCGACAGAGTCGCCGGGCGGTTCAATGCGTTGACGGCGATGATGTCGCGGAACGTGTCGGGGCGCATCTTGCACAGGATGTCGCGCACGACCGGGGCCTCGAGTTGGAACACGCCCTTGGTGTTGCCCCGTTGAATCAGCTTAAATGTGGCGGCGTCGTCGAGCGGCAAGCGGTTCAGGTCGAGGTCCTCACCGCGAGTCTGTTTGATCAGCTTCAGCGCCTTGTCCATCACGGTTAGGTTGCGCAGTCCAAGGAAGTCCATCTTCAAGAGGCCGACCTTCTCGATGTCGCCCATGGTCCATTGGGTCGTGACCGTGTCGCCGTTTTTCGAGAGCGGCAGGTACTCGGTGAGCGGCTTGTCGGCGATGACGACACCGGCCGCGTGAGTGCCGGCGTTGCGGTTCAGCCCTTCGAGCTTGCGGGCGATGTCGATGAGCTGTTTGATCTGCGGGTCGTTGTCGTACTCGCGGGCGAGGTCGGGCGAGAGCGTCAGGGCGTCGTTCAGTTCGATGCCGAGCTGCTGTGGCACGAGCTTGGCGATCTGATCGACGCGGCCGAGCGGGATATCGAGCACCCGGCCGACGTCGCGGATCGCCGCGCGGGCGGCCATGGTGCCGAACGTGATGATCTGCGCGACGTTCGCCTCGCCGTACTTGTCCTTGACGTACGCGATCACTTCGTCGCGCCGCTCCTGGCAGAAGTCGATGTCGATGTCGGGCGCCTCGCTGCGGTTCGGGTCGAGGAACCGCTCGAACAATAGGTCGTACTCGATCGGATCGACGGCGGAGAGGCCGAGCACGTACGAGACGACGGCGCCGCACGCCGATCCGCGTGCGCCGGCCGGAATCCCTTTCTCCTGAGCGAACCGCACGAAATCGCTGACAACCAGAAAGTAGCCGGCGAACCCCATGCGGCAGATGATGTCTAGCTCGTGTTCCAGTCGCTTCACCGCGTCTTCGCTCGGCGGATCGCCGTAGCGGTCCTTCAGGCCCTCGTCGCACAGTTCGCGCAGATACTCCTCGTGCGTCTTGCCGTGCGGCGGAACGAATGGCGGGAAGTGGCGACTCTTGAAGTCGATCTCGACATTGCACCGGTCGGCGATCGCCAGCGTGTTGGCCATTGCCTCGCCGTAGTCGCCGAACCGTTCGCGCATCTCGTCGGGGCTGCGCAGGTAGAACTCCTGCGTGTCCATCCTCATGCGGCTCGCGTCGCTCAGCACTTTGCCGGTATTGATGCAGAGCAGCACATCGTGAGCGGCGGCGTCGGCCTGGCAGAGATAGTGAGTGTCGCAGGTCGCGACCAGCGGTAGCCCCAGTTTCGCGGCGATGTCGACAGCCCCTTCGCGACAGCGTCGCTGGATGTCGAGGCCGTTGTCCATGATCTCGATATAGAAGTCGCCCTCGCCGAACAGGTCGGCGAACCAGCGGGCCAGATCGGTCGCCTCGTCCATGCGCTCCTTCAGGATCAGTTCGCTGAACTCTCCCAACGCACAGCCGCTCAGGCAGATGATCCCCTCGTGATGTGCGGCGAGCAGTTCCTTGTCGATGCGCGGCCGGTAGTAGAAGCCCTCCAGGAACGCGGCCGAGGCCATGCGCATCAGGTTGCGAAAGCCCTGTTCGTTTTTCGCGAGCAGCGTCAGATGGAAGGCTGCCTCGCTGATCCCTTTGGCGTCGCGCTCGCGTCGGTTGCCGGGCGCGACGTAAGCCTCGTAGCCGATCACCGGCTTGACGCCCGCCTCGATCGCCGTGCGGTAGAACTCGATCGCGCCGTACAAGTTGCCGTGGTCGGTCAGCGCCAACGCGGGCATGCCGAGTTCCTTCGTCTTGGCGACCAGGTCGGGAATGCGGTTAGCGCCGTCGAGCAGGCTGTAGTGGCTGTGGCAGTGCAGGTGAACGAACGGAGGCGTAGACATGTGGTCCTTCCCTTACTTGCCATCCTGGGCGCGCCGCGCCGTCAGTGACGCAGCGCCAACGGCTGGCGATTCTAAATGGCATCGGGTAATGATGGGAATACAGAATCCGACGCAGACCGAATCTGCAACGACGGAGGCGAACTATGTTCTTCCTCGCGCCGCGTGGTGGGCAGTTCATCGACCTGGCCCATGTTGGGCCTACGCCCTGGGTGTCAACCAAAAACTTGGGAACTCAGGAGTGTCGGGTTTGGCCGGCATCGACGATACCTGCGAAGCGTCGCCCAAGCCAGAACTGGCGGTCGACTCCGGCGCCAAGTCTGCCGAGCAACTCGCCGAGGAAGTCGTCGCACACCTGGATTCGATTGCCGCGCTGTCCGCGTAGACTTGGCGGGGGGCTGCAAGTTGCCGACCCGCGAACCCGCTCGCGCACAGACTTCGTGCGCGCTGTACAATCGCGACATGAACAGTGACCACGGTCATCTCACGAGCGACATCGCGGTGCGCAAGGCCGAGCACATCGACCTCGTACTCAACGCCGACGTCGAGTTCCGTCGCAGTACGGGGTTGGACGGGTTCGAGTTCGTGCACGAGGCGCTGCCCGAACTTGCGCTGAAGGAAATCGACTCAACGACCGAGCTGTTCGGCCGGGCGCTGCGCGCTCCCGTGCTTGTGTCGGGCATGACCGGCGGCACTCCGCTGGCCGGCCAGATCAATGAGCGGATCGCGCGGGCGGTTGCCGCCGCCGGACTAGGTATGGGCGTCGGGTCGCAGCGCATCTCGTTCGAGCGGCCGGAATTGATCGAGACGTTTCAGGTGCGCCGGTTCGCGCCGCACGCACTGCTCATTGCCAACCTTGGGGCGGTGCAATTGAATTGCGGCGTCACACCCGACGATTGCCGCCGGCTGGTCGAATCGATCGAGGCCGACGCGCTGGCCTTGCACCTCAATCCGCTCCAAGAGGCCATTCAGCCGGGCGGCGACACCGACTTCCGCGGCCTCATCGCCAAGATTGCCACGGTCTGCCGCACGTTGGGATTGCCGGTGATCGTCAAGGAAGTCGGTTGCGGAATCGCGGGCGGCACGGCGCGGCGACTGGTCGAGGCCGGCGTCGCCGCGATCGACGTGGGCGGGGCCGGCGGAACCTGCTGGACTGAGATCGAAGCGCGGCGCAGCCCGTCGCCCGAGACGCAGGCGATCGCTGCGACGTTTCGTGAGTGGGGAATCCCGACCGCCGAGGCCATTCAATCGGTCCGTGCGGCGTGTCCACAGGTTCCGCTGATCGCGTCCGGCGGGCTGCGCAGCGGGCTTGACGTGGCCAAGTGCGTTGCGATCGGCGCCAGCGCCGGCGCGGTCGCGAGTCCAGCGCTGCGGGCCGCAGTCCAGTCGGACGACGCCGTGGCGGCGCTGCTTGCCCGCCTGGTGCGCGAGTTCAAACTCGCCATGTTCTGCACCGGGTCAACAAGGCCCGCCGACTTGTCGCGAGCCATACGCTCGACGCTTGTCGTCGACGGTCCAGACAAATAAGATCGACCGCAAGCGAGGACCATTGCGGTGAGCGATTCGGTGACACGTAGTCTGTTCGCCACGATCTGGCTGCTCGGCGCCGCCACTCTTGCGTGGTCCGCGCCGACTCAGCAATCGGCCAGCGAAACACGGGGCGGCGACGAATCCGCGGGCAACGGCGTCACCGTCGCCACGAGCGGCGGCCGGTCGCCCGAGTGGACCAACCGCCGCTATCAGCCCGAAGACCTCTGGGCCTATCGCCCCATTCGCCGCTCGTCACCGCCGTACGCACCGGTCGGCGCTCGCTTCGAGTTTCGCAATCCGATCGATCTGTTCATCGCCGCCAAGTTAGCCGATCACGGCATCGACCGGTTCGCGCCGCCGGCCGACCCACCGACGCTCATGCGCCGCGCGGCCTTCGATCTGCACGGACTGCCGCCGAGTCGGGACGACGTCCTGCTGTTCACGTCGGACGACTCGCCCGACGCCTACGAGCGGCTCGTCGATCGCCTGCTGGCGAGCCCGCACTATGGCGAACAGCAGGCCCGCCACTGGCTCGACGTCGTACGCTACGCCGACACCAGTGGATTCTCAAACGACTACGAGCGACCAAATGCCTGGCGTTACCGCGACTACGTCGTTCGCAGCTTCAACTCAGACAAGCCGTACGACCGATTCGCGATCGAGCAACTTGCCGGCGACGAACTCAACCGTATCGGTTTCGCCGCGCCGGCAAGTCGGGCATGTGGATGTGCGAGCACTGGCGGCATCTCGCCGCGGTTGCCGACGATCTGTGCCTGTACCGCGGCTGTCAGGCCGAGTCGATCGACCATCCGACGGCGTGCTATCACCTGAACACGGGCAACCGGCTGGGCGGCGATCCGGCGATCGGCGCGTGGGCCGGCTACGGGCTGGGCACACTGAACCGCAACCTGCCGTCGTTTGTCGTGCTGCCCGAAGGTGCGTACCCGCAGGGCGGCGCGGCGAACTGGTCGAACGGCTTTCTGCCGGCGCATTTTCAAGGCACGCCGCTGCGCTCGTCCGGCTCGCCGATCCTCGACCTGGCCCCGCCGCCGGGCGTCACGCGCGACGTGCAGCGAGCCAACCTGGACCTGCTCGGCCGGTTGAACCGCGCCGACCTCGCTCGGCACCCGCGGCACGGCGACCTCGCGGCTCGAATCGACGCGTACGAGTTGGCGTTTCGTATGCAGACTGAGGTGCCCGACGTCATCGACTTGGAACGGGAGGATGCACGAACGTTGGCGATGTACGGCATCGGCCGACCCGAGACCGATAGTTTCGGCCGCCGCTGCCTGCTCGCGCGGCGATTGGTCGAAAGCGGCGTGCGGTTCGTGCAACTCTACGAAGGCGGCTGGGATTCGCACGACTACTTGGAGCGAGCGCACATCGGCCGCATGCGCACTGTGGATCAGCCGATCGCCGCGCTGGTTGCCGACCTGAAGCGGCGCGGGCTGCTCGAGTCTACGCTGGTGATCTGGTCCGGCGAGTTCGGTCGTTCGCCCGACAACGGCGTGCGTGGCGGCGCGAACGTGGCCGGCCGCGACCACAACGCCAAGGCGATGACCATCTGGTTCGCCGGCGCCGGCGTGCGAGCGGGCGAGGTCGTCGGCGCCACCGACGAGCTAGGCGAGACGGCCGTCGATGCGGTGCACCCGCTGCGCGATCTGCACGTGACCATCCTGCGTCTGCTCGGCCTCGACGACAGCAAGCTCACCTACTTTCACGAGGGCCGATTCAAGCAAGTCAGCCAGACGGGCGGCCAATTGATCCACGAGCTGCTGGCGTAACCTATGGGCCGCCTCTCAGCGTGGGCGAACTGTCGCTGCTTCGACTTCCTCGGTCCGGTGGTTTCTGCTAAATAGCCTTGCACGATTCTGGGACAGTAGCCCGACGCGCTAGCGAGGGAGCACATGGCGAAATCACAAGAAATCAGGCCCGGTCCCTCGCTAGGCTGTAGAGCCAAATAGCCTTGCACGATTCTGGGACGGTAGCCCGACGCGCCAGCGAGGGAGCACATGGCGAAATCACAAGAAATCAGGCCCGGTCCCTCGCTAGGCTGTAGAGCCAAATAGCCTTGCACGATTCTGGGACAGTAGCCCGACGCGCCAGCGAGGGGGCACATGGCGAAATCACAAGAAATCAGGCCCGGTCCCTCGCTGGCGCGTCGGGCTACGCGTCCCTGCGGACTCCCAGGATCACGCAAGGCCATTTAGCGTACCGCCCCTGCTGGTTGGCGATGGGGGCGAGAGGATTGCGATGGAGTGACAGGGAGGTCACCGTGCCGCGACGATTGGCGATTCGGACGAAACTCTTGGCCGGTTTGGTGCTTGTGCTCGGCATCTCTGGCGTGCTCACGGCCAGTACGCTGATCGGACTCTACTCGTTCCGCACGTGCGTTCGGGCGTTCGCGTCGAAGACGCGCGAACTGCCGCTCGGCGGCGAACTCTGGCAGCGCGTCGCGCAACTCGATCAGCCGACGCCGGCCGTCGCATTCCAGCTCGAGGACGGCCCCGGCGCCGGTTTCGTGGAGCGAGTCGGCCTGGTCGAGCGGGCGCTTGCCGAGTACCGCAGCCGGCTGCGACGCACCATGCAACACGGCCGTGACCCCGACGGCGGCCAGGCCGAACTGAAACTGCTTGCCGAGATCGAACGGCAACTGGGCGAACTCAAACAAATGCCGCCGTTTCCCTACTGGGAGGACGACGACGCGGCCCAGTTGGACATGGCCGTACGCGAGCAACTTGCGGCCGATCGTCGCCGATTTCGCTCGCACGTGGCCGGCCTTAGCTCACTGGTCGGCTCGCTGCCGGAACCGACGACGAAGGACATGACCGCACTCGTGGACGACGCGCGAGCGACGTACACGGTCGCGATGTGGATCGCATCGTGTACCGGCTTGCTCGTAGTCGTCATGCTGCTCGTGTTGTCGCGGCTCACCTACCACTGGATATTTCTGCCGGTGCGGCAACTGCACGCGAGTGTTCGCCGAGTCGGACGCGGAGACCTGAGCCACCGGGTGCAACTGCGCACAGGCGACGAGATGGAAGAGCTGGCCGTCGCGTTCAACGACATGACCGCGCGAGTCGAGCAGACCTGCCACAATCTGGAACAGCAGGTGGAGGATCGCAGTCGTCAGCTTGTTCGCTCGGAGCAGTTGGCCAGCGTCGGGTTCCTGGCCGCAGGCGTGGCGCACGAGATCAACAACCCGCTGGCCTCGATCAGTCTCGGTTCCGAGGCGCTCGAGCGGCGACTGAGGCGGGCGCTGCCGGCCGGCACCGAGGAGGCCGACGAGGTCTGGCGCTGCCTGGCGATGGTTCAAAGCGAGGCGTTTCGCTGCAAGGGTATCACCGAGAAGCTTCTCGATTTCTCGCGGCTGCGCGATCGTCACCGCCAGGCGTGCTCGCTTACCGACCTTGTCGCCGACGTGATCGACGTCGTGCAGCACATGGGTCGCTACCGCGAGAAACAGATCGTGCTCGCCAGCCCCGCCGAAGTCTCTGCCGACATTTGTCCACAGGAGATCAAGCAGGTGGTGCTCAACCTGGTGGTCAACGCGCTCGACAGCATGAACGTGGGCGGCACACTCGAAATCGATGTGCATGAAACCGGCGATCACGCCGAACTGGTCTTCGCCGACGACGGGTGCGGCATGACCCGCGAGGTTCTCGACAACATTTTTGAGCCGTTCTTCACGCGCAGTCGGACCGGCCGCGGGACCGGCCTGGGCCTGTCGATTACGCACCGAATCATCACCGACCACGGCGGCCAGATCAGCGCCGAAAGCGCCGGACCCGGCCAGGGAAGTCGCTTTACCGTGCGGCTGCCGCTGGCGGCCGCTCATTTCAAGGAGGAGCCTGCCCGTGAGCCACTCGCTGCCTAGGCCGCATTTCGCCGGACCCGAGTTGGCAAGGCCCGAGCCGGTGACGGCCGCGCCGGCCAAGGGACTGCGCGTCCTGTTCGCCGACGACGAAAAGCACCTGCGCGAACTGATGCAGATGGAGCTGCCGCGCATGGGGCATGAGTTGACCGTGTGCGGCGATGGCCAGTCGGCGATCGCGCAGCTTTCGCGCGGCACCTATGACGCGGCGATCCTCGACCTCAAGATGCCCGGTCTCGGCGGCCTCGATGTGCTGGGCAAAGCGAAAGAACTCTGTCCGCAGACCGAGATCATGATCCTGACCGGCCACGCAACGCTCGAAACGGCCATCGAGGCGCTGCGACACGGCGCGTTCGACTACCTAACCAAGCCGTGCCGCTGGGCCGAACTGGAATCGCGGCTCGCCAAGATCGTCGAGCGGCGTCAGCTTGTGAATCAGACGATCGCGCTCGAGACTCGGTTGCACGCGGCCGAAGGGCCGACCCGCCTGATCGGCCGATCGCCCGCCATGCAGCAGGTCATGGATCTCATTCACACGGTCGCGCCGACCGACTCCAGCGTGCTGATACTGGGCGAGACTGGTACGGGCAAGGAACTCGTCGCGCGCACGCTGCACGAGTGCAGCCGGCGTGTGAAGATGCCGTTCGTTCCGGTGAATTGCGGCGCACTGCCCGAGAACCTTGTGGAGAGCGAACTCTTCGGCCACCGCAAGGGTGCGTTCACCGGCGCCGATCAGCATCGCAAGGGGCTGTTCGAGGTCGCCGACGGGGGCACGTTGTTCCTGGACGAACTCGGCGAGCTGAACAAGGCGGTCCAGGTGAAACTGCTGCGGTTCCTGGAGTCGGGCGAGATCCGCCGGGTCGGCGAGAACGAACCGTTCCGTGTCGACGTGCGCGTCGTCTGTGCGACGAACCGATCGCTTGCCGACATGGTGGAAAAGGACGAGTTTCGCCAGGACCTCTTCTTCCGCATCAATACGTTCGAGATTGCGTTGCCGCCGCTGCGCGACCGCACCGACGACATCGAGGAACTCGCCCAGCACATGCTCGCCCGCCGCGCGCAGACCCGCGATGGGCTGCTGCCGAAACTCACCGACGCGGCGCTGCAGGCGCTCGCCGGCTATCACTGGCCGGGCAACGTGCGCGAGCTGGCCAACGTGATCGAACGAGCGGCGATCTTGTGCGGCGGTCGGCCGATCGGCCCTGAGCATCTGCCGCAGCACTTCCGCGTCGCGCCGCGGTTGTCGTCCGCCTCATCGCGCGACGGCTCACCGCCCACTCTGCGCGACATCGAGATGGAGCACATCCTGGCGGTCGTCGAAAAGCACAACGGCAATAAGCCTGCCGCCGCACGCGAACTCGGCATCAGCTTGAAAACGCTGTACAACAAGCTGCACCAGCTTCAGCCGAGCTAGCATTTCCGGCTCTCCGCCAAGTTTGGCGGAATCGTGGTGCAGCCGTCCCCGACTGCCCAAAACATGGGGCATAACACAGCAGGCGGGACGCCTGCGCACCACAAACTTGGCGGAGGGCCGCTTTTCCTGTTGCGGCTGAGCCAATCATGCGAGTTCATCGGCCCGCACGTCGGTCACGAACATGCAGCCGGGGCTGTGAGTGATCGCCAGCGGCGGTTTGGCCTCCATCAAGACGGCCTGTGGAGTGACGCCGCACGCCCAGAATACCGGAACTTCTCCGGGTCGAATCGTTACCGCGTCGCCAAAGTCGGGCCGGTCGATCGCCGTGACGCCGATGGCGGCCGGGTCGCCGATGTGAATCGGTGCGCCGTGGGCCTTGGTGTACCGCGCGGTCACCTCGACAGACTGAATCGCCTGGGCCGGCGTGAGCGGTCGCATCGAAACGACCATCGGCCCGTGAAAGGCCCCCGCCGATTTGCAAGCGATGTTGGTGCGATACATCGGCACGTTGCGGCCCTCGTCCACGTGTCGCACCGGCAGCCCGGCCCGCTGCATCGCCTCCTCGAAACTGAACGAACAGCCGAGTAGGAACGCGACCAGATCGTCGCGCCACCAGCGGCAAATGTCGGCCGGCTCGTCGACCAGCCGGCCGTGCTCATAGACGCGGTAGCGTGGCAGATCGGTGCGCAGGTCCGCGCCCGGTGCCAGCTCGCGCGGCTCGGGCGAGCCTGGGTCGGTCACCTCCAGCAGCGGGCACGGTTTCGGGTTCCGCTGGCAGAACAGCAGGAAATCAAACGCCAGCGCCTGCGGCACGACCACCAGGTTGGCTTGCAGGTAGCCCGGCGCCAAACCACAGGTGGGGCCGATAAGTTGGCCCGACCGAGCTTGAGCTCGTACGGCGCCGCCAGCAGATTGATGGTGATCTCGCAACAAATCGGCCACGGTTCAACTCCAACGGATGCTGTCGAGCATTCTGGCCGGCCCGCGTGGCCAGAACAAGGAGAACCAGGGTCCGTCATTCGCGTCACTCGCTTGTTATTGCACGTTGGCCAGGTCGTCCGCGACAGTCGACATCGCGCTCCAGGGTCGGTCGGATCACATCCACCAAAAGCAATGCTCTGGACTCTGTTCGAGACCAGTTTGGCACGATCGTTTCGGCCGCGGCAAGTGGGCTGGTCATTTGGTATGATCGCGCCCCCATGCGAATCCTTGTGATCGCTGACATTCATGCGAACTGGCCAGCACTCGAGGCGATCCGCGAGCCGTTCGACGTCTGCTTGTGTCTGGGCGACCTGGTCGACTACGGCGCCGAGCCAGGGCCGTGCATCCAGTGGGTGCGCGAGAACTCGAAGCACGTGGTCCGCGGGAATCATGACCACGCGGTGGCCCAGAATATCGTAGGCAGCGGCGAGGTGGGCTATCCATTTCTCGCGCGGGCGACTCGGCCGCTGATGTGGAAGCTGCTCGGCGCCGAAGAGCGGACTTATCTGGCCCGCCTGCCGCTTACGCTGCACCTGGCGATCGACGGCCTAGACTTCTACCTCGTGCACGCCACGCCGCGCGACCCGCTCGACGAGTATCTGCTTGACGACGTTGCGCAGTGGCAGCGGCGGTTGCAGGCGACTGAGGCGAACTTCGTGTGCGTCGGGCACACGCATCGGCAGTTCCTGATCAGCGCCAACGGCTGCCAGGTACTCAACCCTGGCAGCGTCGGCCAGCCGCGCGACGGCGATCCGCGAGCGGCCTATGCGATCATCGAAGACGGGCGAGTCGAACTGAAGCGCGCCGAGTACGACATAGATCGGGCGGTCGCGGCGCTCGATCAGTCGCCGATCGCGGCCGAGGCCAAGCAGCTTGCGGCGCGCGTGCTGCGATCGGGCGGCATGGGCGTCGCCAACGGCGAATCCAGTGCGGGAGAATAGCGATGACGAACGGTAAGCTCGGTGTGGCGATTCACGGCGCGGGATGGGTTGCCGGTGCGCACTTGCGAAGCTGGCTCAAGAACTCGCGCGCGTCCGTGGCGTCCGGCGACGTCGAGCATCACCCGTTCGACGGCGTGGTGAACCACCTGGTCGATTGCATCCTGGGCGGCCGCGAGTCGCACTGCGACATCGCTGACGCCTTTCACACCCACGAAGTCTGCCTGGCGATCGACCGCGCGCTCGAGACCGCCGGCCCCGTGAAGCTGCCGCTTTAGTCGGCGAGGGAACGAGCACACATGCCTGTCAGCCAAGGGATCGTGTTGTTTGCGGCGTCGGCGATTGCCGGTGCGATCAACGCCGTCGCAGGCGGCGGAACACTGGTGTCGTTTCCGGCGCTGGTGTGGGCCGGCCTGCCGGACAAGCTCGCCAATGCGACCAGCACGGTCGCGTTGTGGCCGGGGTCGGTCGGCGGCATGTGGGGCTACCGCCGCGAACTGGCCGGCGCGGGCCGGTGGATGATCTTGATTGTACCGAGCGTCCTGGGCAGTGCGGCAGGCGCGCGATTGCTGCTCGCCACGTCGGCCGAGACGTTTCGCGCGATCGTGCCGTACTTGATCCTGTTCGCCACCGCGCTCTTCATGCTGCAAGGCCCCATCGGTCGGCTGGTCAAGCGCGAGGCGGCGAGCGATCGGCCGCCGACATGGCTGCTGGCGATCGTCGTGGTGCTTCAATCGGTGATCGCCGTCTATGGCGGCTATTTCGGCGCGGGCATCGGCATCTTGATGCTCTCGAACCTGAGCCTGTTGCGAATCGAGAACATTCACCAGATGAATGGGCTGAAATCACTGCTCGCCGCGTGCATCAACGTCGTGGCGGCCGCGAACTTCATCCTTGCGGGCACGGTCGATTGGCCCAAGGCGCTCGTCATGGTGGTCGGGGCGATCATGGGCGGTTACGGCGGCGCGACCATCGCACGCACGCTCGGCCAGACCACCGTTCGCTGGATCGTGGCGTGCATCGGCCTGAGCATCGCTACGTTCAAGCTGTACGAGCAGATTAGGGCGTCGTCAGCCGGCCAATGATGCTGGCGGCCGGATACTCCGCACCAGGGCGCACGACGCTGTTCGTGATTTGGCGCGCGCAAGTCGTTTAACGCCGAGCCAAAGGCGACGGCAGGCAGTTGTCCAGATAAGTGCCGTCGCCTTCGGCTCGGCGTTAAACGAAGCGCCGGCGTAAAGTGCGTCGTGCACCTCCGTACCCATCGCAACCGATTAATGCGTTGACGGGCCTGCCGCAGCGGCTAAACTATGGCCGGCCTTAGTGTTGGACTCTCCCGCCTGAAAACAATGCCCTTGGCCAGGAGCACCCGCCATGTTGAGACTGTTCCGTGATCGTTCGGGCGATTGCGAGGCGCGCAGCCGCCGGACGTTTCTGTTGGAACTGGGTTCGCTCAGTGGGCTCGGACTCTCGTTGCCGACGCTGCTCGCGAGGCGGGCCGAGGCCGCATCGGCCGGCGGCAAGTCGAAGGATGTCAGTTGCATCCTGATCTGGACGCGCGGCGGCACCAGCCATCACGACACGCTCGATCCGAAACCAAACGCGGCCCCCGAGGTGCGCGGCGAGTTCGGCGTGATCGGCACGGCCGTGCCCGGCGTGCAGTTTGCCGAAACGATGCCGACGTTCGCTCGCGAGTTGAGTCGTTACTCGCTGCTGCGCGGCCTGAACCCACGCAACGGCAGCCATGGCACCGCCGATGCGATCATGATGTCGGGCCATCGGTTCAACCCGGCCGTGACGTATCCGTGTTTCGGATCGGTCGTCGCCAGGGAACGGAACTCGCGCAACCACCTGCCGGCGTTCGTGCAGGTCGGGACCGACGTCGATCGCCGATTTGGCGGCGGGGTCGCCGGCTACTTGGGCATCGCATTCAACCCGTTCGAGTTGCCGGGCGATCCGAACAACCCCGCCTTCACGGTGCGCGACGTCACGCCGCCGGGCGGCATCAGCCTGGCCCGCGTCGATCGCCGGCGCGAGGCGCTCGCGTCGATCGACCGACTGCAGCGCGGACTAGAGCATCAGGCGGCGGCGTTCGGCGCGATGGACAAGTACTACGAGGCGGCGTTCAGCATGGTCACGTCGCCCGGCACGCAGCGGGCGTTTGACTTGGTCCGCGAAGATCCGCGCGTGCGCGACCGCTACGGCCGCACGACGCTCGGCCAAGGGTGTCTCATCGCTCGGCGACTGGTCGAGGCCGGCGTGCGTTTCGTCACGGTCACTAGCGGCGGATGGGACACGCACCAGGACAACTTCAAGACACTGAAGAACCGTCTGCTCCCGCCGCTCGATCAGGCGTTCCCGACGCTGCTGGCCGATCTCGACGCGCGCGGGCTGCTCGAATCAACGCTCGTCGTTTGGATGACCGATTTCGGGCGCACGCCGAAGATCAACTCGGCGGCCGGCCGCGACCATTGGTCCACCGCCGGAATTCTCTGCATGGCCGGTGCCGATACGCCGCGCGGCCGGGTCGTGGGCCGCACCGATGCCGAAGGCGGCCGAGTGGTCGAGGCCGAGTACTTCCCCGAAGACGTCGCCGCCACGATCTACACCAAGCTCGGCATCCCGCTCGACACTATCCACACCACGCCCGACGGCCGACCGATGCGCTTGTGCGACGGCCGCGTGATCAAGGAGTTGATGACGTGAGCGTCGCCACAGGGACCTCGGCGCGTCGGCTGCTCGTCGGCCTGCTGTTCGTGCCGCTCACCGCACTCCCGATAGCGGCCGCCGAGACGCCCGTCGGTTTCCGACAGCTCACGTCGACGCATCCGGTCGCGGTGCAGCGAGGCGCCACCAGCACCGTCGAGGTGCGGTCCAACTTCACGCTCGACGGCACGCACTCAGTCTTGTTCGCGCGACCTGGACTCATCATGACGTATGCGGAGGACAAGCCGATCGAGGCGCCCGCAGCGGCCCGGACATCGGTGGGCACGCCGTTTCGGTTCCGCATCGAAGCCCCGGCCGATCAGGAACCGGGCGTCTATGAATTCCGCGTCGCTACACGGTACGCCGTGTCGAGCGTCGGCCAGTTGCTGGTGACGGAGTTGCCGGTCGTCTCGGAATCCGCGGGCGAGAACGGAACGCCCGCCGCCGCGCAGAAAGTCACCGTGCCAGCGGCCCTCTGCGGGACGTGCGAGGCGTACGAAGATGTCGACTGCTTTCGCTTCACCGCCGAGGCGGGGCGGGAGCTTACGTTTCAGGTCTACGCGCAGCGCGTCACCGACCGGCTGCACAACATGGTGGTCCGCGGTCCCGGCATCTACCTGATGGATCCCATCCTGACGCTGTACGGCCCGAACGGCCAGGTGGTCGCTCAGAACGACAACTACTTTGGCGGCGACTCGTACTTCTACGCCAAGCTGCCGCTGGCCGGCGAGTATACGCTCGAGGTGCGCGACGCTCGCTATGCCGGCAACCCGCGGTACACGTACTGCGTCGAGGTTTCCGATCGGCCGCACGCACTCGCGCTGTTTCCGATGGCGGTGCAGGCCGGCCAGGCGGCCGAAGTCGAGGTGATCGGCCATCTGCTGGGCGACATGTCGCCCACAAAGCTGACCGCGCCGGCAGACAAGGCGCCCGGCTGGCTGACACAACGCGTCGAGACGCCACGTGGTCTGACGAATCCGGCGCCGCTGCTGATCAGCTCGAACCCACAGGTCGTCGAACTGGAGCGTCCTGACGCGGAGTCGGACTCGCCGGCCGGCGCGAGCGTCGCCGCAGCGCCGCCGCGCAACGACACCATCGCACTAGCGCAAGCCGTGACGGTGCCGGTCGGAATCAACGGCCGAGTCGGCGAGCCGGACGATGTCGACTACTTCTCGTTCGCCGCGAAGAAGGGCGAGAACTTTCGATTCGAGATCGAGGCGCGGCGGCGCGGCTCGCCCATCGACAGCGTCATCGAACTCTACGGGCCGGACGGCAAGAAGCTGGCGGAAAACGACGACATCCAGTTCACGAAGGACAGCCGCCTGTTCTGGGCCGCGCCGGCCGACGGCACGTTTACCGCGGCGGTGCGCGACCTGCACGGGCGCGGCGGCCCCGAGTTCGTGTACCACCTGCGCGCCGAGCCGGCGGAGGCCGACTTCGAGGTACACGGCGAATACTACTACGCGATGCTCGCGCCGGGCACGCGCATGATCTGGTTCGCGCGCGTCGAGCGACTGAATGGGTTCGACGGCCCCGTCACGATTGACCTCGAGGGCCTGCCCGCCGGCGTCACACTGACGCCGGTGACGATTCCCAAGGGAATGAACCACTGCGCCATGATCCTCAGTGCCGCACCGGACGCGAAGGTCGCCGCCTCGCTGGTCCGCACCGTGGGCCGGGCAAGCATCGTCGGCGCCGGCGGACAGACGCGCGATGTCGTGCGCTACGGCCGCGCCACCTGCGAACAGCAGGCAAGCGGCGGCGGTCAGGCGCGCTGGCCGGTCGAAACGCAATTGGTCGGGATCACCGAGCCGCTCGATTTGACCCGCGTCGAGGCGACTCCGGCCGAGATCACACTCAAGCCCGGCGAAAAGGCGGCGATCAAGGTGCGCATCGAGCGGGCCAAGGCGTACACCGAGCCGGTGACGCTCGACATGGCGTTCACCTACTTCGAGACGGCGTTCGGCCAACAACTGCCGCCGAACGTGAAGATGGCGCCCGAAAGCAAGCTGCGCCTGGCGGGCGACACGCTCGAAGGCACGGTCGTGCTCGAAGCCGCGGCAAACGCGCTGCCCGTCGAACGGTTGCCGATCGCGGTGCTCGCCCGCGTCTCGATCTCATTTTCGGTGACGACCAACTACTGCTCGAACCCTATCTACCTGACAGTTCCCGCGGCGAAGTAAGGCGGCCGGCGGCCGCCGGGTCACTGCTGCCGCAGCCACTCAGCAAGCACGCCGCCGATTTGGGCGAGGCTGACCGCCGAGCACTTGTCGGGAGTGTCGGTGATGCGATGCCAGTGCGGATAGTTGAAGTCAATGATGTCGATCGCGTTGATGCCGGCGGCCATGAGCGGGATGTGGTCGTCGCGCACGTCGTACTGCCCGCGCGTCTTGAATCCCGTTGCGCCCAGCTTGCGGGCCAGCTTCCAGACCTCGTCGACGAGTTTGGGCGACTGACGCTGGCCCTCGGCGTCGGGTAGGACCTCGAGCGTGCGGTCGCCGACCATGTCGACCACGAAGCCGGCGACGTAACGTTCGGGGCCGGTTCGTTTGCGGTACAGTTCGGCAAAGTACGACGACCCCAGGAAGTACTCCCCGACCTCGTCATACACGAGTTCTTCCGCGTCGAACGCCGCCAGGTCGACGCCGACAGTGGTCTTGAGGTCGCTGAGCATATGCGCCAGTTCCATGAGCACAGCGACGCCCGATGCGCCGTCGTTGGCGCCCAGGAACGGCTGTGCTCGCCGCTGCGGATTGGTTTCCTTGTCGGCGGCCGGCCGCGTGTCGAAGTGGGCGCCGATGACCACTCGGTTCCGGCGATCGGGATGCCACGCGGCCACAACGTTCTCCAACTCCACGACGTCGCCGTTGAGTGGATGTCGCGTGGTGAACTGCTGCAGCGCGACCTCGCCGCCAAGCCGCGTGAAGTGCTCCTGCATGAGACGACGTAGCTTGCGATTCCCCTCTGTGCCCGATATGCGCGGACCGATCTCGCACTGTTCGACGAGGTAACGGTAGGCCCGGTCGCCATCAAAGCCAGCCAGAGTCGTGACCCTGCCGGCGGGTGACTTTGTCGATCCTGTCTTTTGCGTCACTGGCGAGGTCATCATGTACACGGCGACCAGAATCGAGGCCAGCAACAATCCACTCACGCGGGACGCAGTCGGCCGAAATCGTGTCAGACTCATACGATCGCCCTCGCGGTCATGTGCGGCGCCCAGTATAGGGTGTGGCGGATTGGAAACAACGCGGGTTCACGTCGGCCTGGCGCAGTGGGAGTCGTACAGTGTTGTCCGTGGTTAGGGCTTTAGTTGGCGCAGGCGCCTTCGGAACGTCTGCGGGTCGGCGTGTTTTCGATTGCGAAGCGCCTGCCAGAGCATCTCGCTGAACACCGAGGCAATGCGGTGCAGCGCCTCGTGGCGATCCATGCCGGCGCGTGTGAGGCGAAACAGCGCCTGCCTGGTCTCGGGCGGGTTTCCCTCGGCGACCTGACGCTCGATGATGGCGTGCAGCGCGACGTGCAAGAACGGGTTCGTACGGTCCGTTTCGACCTCGCGGCCGCCGATCTCCGCGGCGCGTTCCCAGAAGTCGGTGTATTCCGGATGGTCCTGCATCGCCTTGAAGAACGCGGCGTCCTCGCTGTTCAGCGTTTCACCCTTGCCGCCGCGCCGCCAGATTTCGGCGATGTGGGCGCGCGACATCTCGCGCATACTCGAAGCAAACGCTGGATCAGAGTGGGTGGGGTCCATCGAAAGTTCCTTGGCTCTTGAGGCGTCGCCGGGCGTTCCGATGTCACGAGAACATCTGGTAGCGGTCGGGCGACTCGAAGGCGTTGCGATAGTGCCCAATCACCGGTTCGGACTGGTCCCGCGGCCAAGTCACCGCGACGATGTCGAACCTGGCCGAATGGTCAAGCAAGCGGTGCTTCTTGAGGAACTCGAGAGCGAGAGCGACCAGCTTGCGCTGCTTCGCCACGTCGACCGCTTCGGCCGGGTGGCCGGCCTGGTGGTCGAGTCTCGTCTTGACCTCGACGAAAACCACTTGCCTGCCGTCGACGGCCACGATGTCTAGTTCACCGCGTCGCGTGCGGAGTCCGCGAGCGATGATTCGCATTCCGGCCGCCGCGAGGAATCGCTCGGCCGCCCGCTCCCCACGGTTGCCCAGCAGGCGACGAAGCCATGAAAAACCGGTCATGTCGCCCATGATGCCCGCAACAGGCGGCCCGGTCAACCACCGACGTAGCTGAGTACGAAATCCTGAAATCGCACCTGTGGGTTGCCGCCGTCTCGATCGGGGAAGAGATTGTGCATCAGTTCCTGAAAATGCTGTTCGCGAACTGAATAGTAGTTGTGCTTGCCGTCGCGCCGCGGTTCGATAAGCCCCGCGACCCGCATCAGGGCCAGATGGTGGCTCACCGCCGGCTGCGACTGCGCGAGACGTTCGCACAACTCGGTCACGTTCAGCTCGCGCTCGCGCGTCAGGTAGACCAATATCCGCAGCCGAGTCTCGTCTGCCAGGAGCTTGAATACCTGGCAAAGGTCTCTAACCATCTCATCCGACAACTCCGGCACTTCTACATCGCCTGGAACCACACCCGTGGAACTGATGTTCTTCATGACTTGCAAGCATCCTGTATCAGAATCGGGTCGGGATGCGAACGCACCCAACCCAGAATTGGAATCCGCTTCCACGCAACTCCTCAGTACTGTGCCGCATTGAATAGGGTCTGAAATCGGCTTCGGTCGTTTAACCCGCAGCCGCAGGCGAGGCATGGCTGGCGTTTGTTGTGCCTCGCCTGCCGCTGCGGGCTAAACGAATTCGGACCCTTTTCAATGTGGAGCAGTACTCAGAATCAACTCAACCACCGACGGATCACAGCACGTTGCTAGAACGGTGAAGCCGAATGGTGCAGACGTGCTCGTCAATGTTCGACGTATTCTAGGCGTCGTTCGCCGCATCTTCAACAGCGTTTTTGACAAAGCCAAAACCGATGGGTGTGCGACGCACTCTGCCCAGGCGATTCGTTCATACCGCACGCGGCAGGTTTGACAACGTGGAGCCGCAGGCGGCCGGCGTGCACAATCCCAGCCATGTTCGGCCGGCGCCTTCGGCTGGGCGTTAAACGAAAACGTCTCATGGATGGCCGCGTGCGGTATAACCCCAAGCCGAAGGACGACGGCACTGTCTGGACAACTGCCTGCCGTCGCTCGGCGTTAAACGACTTGCGCACCCGTCGCCGATTCCCAACGGTCGATAGATCAGCATGTTATGTATCACCACATTGGTGTTCGTATTGTTTGGAGCGATCACGAGCGGACGCGATTGTTTGCGGCTTGGCGTTTGTGGCCTATGCTTCCAGGGTGGGAGACGGCTGGTCGCGGGGCTGACTAGTTGTGGTTCCCTCCCGGAAACGAGGAAACGATGAGGCACGATCGGCGGATGCGCTTGGTCCTGAACGTGTTCCAGCTCAGGCTGCTCACCAGGCTGTTGTTCTACGGCGTTGTTTATCAAGTGACACTGTGGAACTTCCTGTTTGTCTGGGAATCGTTTCATCACGGCGAAGGCAATTGGCTGGCGCAGTACCGTGAGTTCAGCGTCCGCCATTACCCGATGCTCTTCTGCATGTTGGGCCTTGCTCCCTTCCTTGCTCTCGACATGCTCAGGTTCTCGCATCGCACGGCTGGCCCGATCTATCGACTTCGCCAGACGTTTCGCGCAATTACGCAGGGTCCATCCGTACGCCCCATCAAGCTTCGCGACGGCGACTACCTGACCGACGTGGTCGATGACTTCAACGGGATGGTTCGGTCGCTGCAGCAGCGTGGATCGTTGCCCACGGCCGACCCGTCGGCCGCCGCGAGTACAACCCAGCCCGCCTAGTGGAAAATGCTCCGAAGCAAGAGTCGATCGTGTGAAGCCCAACGGCAATTGGTCCGTCCACGAACTGCGCGCCGATCAATGCAATCCAAGGCTCGGTCCAATTCCTCGCGCCCGCGCCATCGCCTTCGTGCCGCGACGTCCATCGAGTATTGTTTCGCCTTGTCGCTGATACTCATGGCGGTCTTGCTCGCCGTCAAAGCGTTCGGCGTGTCCCTCGACGGTGTTTTCGTGCGATCCAACGAGAAGCTCGAATCGGTTGGCATCACGAAGCAGCAGTGAACTCGTGGGCCGCTTGGCGAACCAGCATCAGCACGCCCGCCGATCGAGGCCCGCTGGCTGCTAGAGTAAGTCGACGTATTGTCGGGCCGTGCACATCGAAGCGAACGACGACACGGTCTTGGGGCAGATAGTCCGCCACGCGGTCCGCCCACTCCACAAGGCATACGCCGTCGCTGTCGAAGTACTCCTCCGGCCCGAGCGAACCGAACTGCTCCGGCGCCGACAGGCGATAGGCATCGAAATGGTAGATGGGCAAACGCCCCGCGTACTCCTGCAGCAGCACGAACGTAGGACTCGATACGAGTCGCTCATCTTCGACCTCTAGCCCACGAGCGACGCCGCGCACGAACTGGGTCTTGCCCGCGCCGAGCGGCCCCACAAGGGCGGCCACCAGTCCGGGCGTCGCACAGCGCCCGAGGGCGGCGCCCACGGCCATCGTCATGAGGGGACTGTGCGATTCCACCAACCAGTCATGAGCGAAAGTGGTCATAGCCTCGCGGTTCCAGCGGGCGCCGCGCCCCGCTCGAATCAACCAACCACAATCCCCGCTCCGCCACAATCTCACCGAGTCGGCTGACCGGCACGCCCAACGGCTGATCGGCAATCAGGCGGCGGGCGGCGCCCGGATCGAGCGTGAAGAGCAACTCGAAGTCCTCGCCGTCGTGCAGCGCATGTTCCAGCAGCGACGCTTTGTCCCTGGCGAGCGACCGCGCTGCGTCGCTGATCGGCACGGCGGCCGCCTCGATCATCGCGCCACAACGGCTCTCGCCGGCGATATGACCTAAGTCGGCCGCCAGCCCGTCGCTGACATCGATCATCGCGTGAGCGTCATAGCGTTCGTGCAGCATCAGGGCTTCGTGTACGCGCGGCGTGAACTCCAGGTGCCTGCCCAGGATACTCCCACCGAACGCTCCGGTCGCCATGACCCAATCGCCCGGTCTCGCGCCCGACCGCCGCACGGCGCCGAGCGGCGTCGTCTCGCCGACGAGCGTGACGCACACGACAAGGCCGTGAGGCGAGGCGTTTGTGTCTCCGCCGACTAGGGCCACGTTGAACTGGTCGGCAAGTTCTCGAAGGCCGACGTAAAGCTGCTCGGCGGCGGTCCGTGAGATGGCGCGCGGCAGACCGACGCTCGCCACGGCGGCGACCGGGACGCCCGCCATGGCGGCAATGTCACTCAAGTTTACCGCCATCGCCTTGCGCCCGACCAACCGCGGCGCCATGCGTGCCAGATCGAAGTGGATCCCCTCGATGATCATGTCGGTCGTGACCAACACGTCTCGGCCGGGTGCGGGGCGCAGGGCGGCTGCATCGTCGCCGATGCCGATGACTGTCGCGGCCGTCGTGCGTGTCTGCTTCCGAATCCAGTCAATGTAGGCGAACTCGCCAGTGAGCCGGTCGGCGTGGGACATCGGGAACAGCCAGGTGATGGGCGCAGTTCCTGCCGCTCTCACCAAACTAGCGTCGCGTAGCGCCGGCTTCGTTGCGGGCGCTCGCGAGCCGGACCTGAAACTCGTAGTGCTGCCCGTCTCGCAGCACGTGAACCAGAATCGGATCGTATGAGCCGGGTTCCTGTCTCGTCAAGATCGATAGGACGTTCTCGTAGTTCAGCGTCTCGAAATGCTGAAGGCCGACCAGGTAATCGCCCGGCTGCACGCCGGCGCTCGCCGCCGGGCTGCCCTGCTGCACTTGCAGCACGAACATGCCGCCGCGCAGGCGCGACTGGAACCGCTGAACCTGCTGGGCGTCGAGCGTCGAGAGGCGCACACCCAGTCGGCGCCAGACTAGTTCGCTCGGCGACTCGGCCAGCGGTTCGATGGTCAACGTCAGGTGTTGTTCCGATTCACCGCGGCGCACGACGACTTCAGCCCGATCGCCGGCACGCAGCCCCAGCAACCCACGTTCGACGTCGATGGCGTTGCGCACTGGGCGGTCGGCCAACCGGATGATGCGGTCCCCCGACTTGAACCCGCCCGACAGGGCCGGTCCGTCGGCCTTTTCCACAACCAATTCCAGATCCGGCGACTGGGCGCCGGCGGCCTCGCGATAGGTCAGCCCGTGCCACGTGCGGTTCACCTTGCGGATGCTCATCATGTCGGCCGCGACGCGACGCATCGTGTCGACGGGAATGGCAAAGCTGATGCCCGACGCACCGGCCCGGATCGCCACATTCACGCCGACCAGATCGCCGTCGATGTTGAGCAGCGCACCGCCCGAGTTGCCTGGGTTGATGCTCGAATCGGTCTGGATCAGATCGTAGTACGTCAGATCTTCGTTCAACTTCACCGTACGACCGAGCGCACTGATGATGCCCCGAGTGACGGTGTTCTCATACCCGTACGCGTTGCCGACTGCGATCACCGTTTCGCCGATCATCAGGTCGTGCGACGTGCCGAGCGGGATGGTGGGCAGCGGCCTGCCGGCGTCGATCTTGACGAGTGCCAGGTCGGTGCTCCGATCGACGCCGATCACCGTCGCTTCGTGCGTGCCGCCGTCGAGCAGCCTGACCCGCAGGCTCGTCACTCGGTCAACGACGTGCGCATTGGTGATGATGTAGCCGCGTTCGTCAATGACGACGCCGCTGCCCATGCCGTTGACTCGCTGGGCGGTGCTGAGCGAATTCTCCCAGCCGCTCCGGCCCACTACGGTCTTCTCGCTGGAGATGTTCACGACGGCCGGCTGGGCCCGCCGCACGGCGAGCACGATCGGCGTTTCTCGCTGCGACGCGGCGTATGATCGCTCGCCCGACATTGCGATGCAGGCGGCGGCGACCGCAAGCAGCGCGGCGAGCCGACGCGGCGATGCTCTATGAGGCCAAGTTGTTCGGGGCACACTCAGGTTCGCGGGGTGGTGGGTTGTTGGCATAGTGGCGTCTTGGAGGGCGGGAGTGGAGTGAAGGCGGTCTTGCATCGGTCCATCCATGTCGTCGTATCAACGGATCACTGCTGATATTCGGCGGTTATGTACGAGTTGCTTAAGCCGCCGGACCCTAGCCGCGAAGTCAAGCAGACGTGTCGGCGAACTTCTCCGAGCGTTCCCCAGCACCGGCACAACCGCACACTCCGCCCAAGCTGCTCGCCTCGGCGTCTTCCGCATCTTGACACGACCGAGTTTGCACGATGCTCCGCACGCACGCGGGGAACCGTTGACGCCGGTTGTATGGGCGATGTAGGTTGGCGCGTCGATCGTCCGCCGCGCGGCGGTTTCGACGGCTTTTCGCGAAAGTTCCATGGCGACCAGATCGCGACGAGAATTGCTTGAGGAGATGCTCGCGGCCAGCCCGCACGATACGTTCCTGCGCTACGGCGTCGCGATGGAGTTGGCCCGTGAAGGACGAGCCGCCGACGCGGTCGCCCGGCTGCGCAGCCTGATCGCCGACCAGCCGAACTACGTACCCGCCTATTTCCAGGCGGCTCAGATACTGCTCCGTGACGCCGACGTTGCCAACGCGTCGCAACTACTGCGAGACGGCATCGCCGCCGCCCGAGCGAACTCAGACCTACACGCCGCCGAGGAAATGTCGGCACTACTCGCGCAAATCGAATGACGCGCAGGGTGCACGTCAGCTTTTGATTTTTTCCGACGCGAGTCTGCGCGGTCTGGGGCGGCGAGTGAAGGCAAAGCCAGGCCGAGTTCGGAGGTGGTTTACTAGGCGTTCGTCTTCACTCAAGGCGGCGGCTCGCACCTGGAGGATCGCTTCGGCTCCGTCAGTACGCGAGTTCGTCCAGCACTTGGTTCACGTCGCCTTGCCAGCAGCCGCGCATCCACACCAGGTATTGACTCCACGCGTCCGCCGCCGTGGCGTGCAGGGCTTTGGCGGTGAGGAACAGGTAGCTCAGCACGTGGATGAAGTCGAGGATCGGCGTGAACTCGCGGAAGTGTTGTTTCCAGATCGACCAGTTCCACGCCAGGCCGTCGCCCAGGAATACTTTCGCCGCGGCCTCGAAGAAGCGGCGGCGTTTCGCTTCCTTGTGCATCTGGCAGCCAAACTCTTTGGCCTCGGCCAGACTCGACAGCACGGTGCGCACCAGCCGCTTCGGGCGCCAGTCGGGCGGCTCGGCGGCGGGCGGTGCGGCCGGCTCGCCGCGGCGCGGGCTGGCGTTTTCAGGCAGCGGCGCCGCCAGCGACAACGCCTCGGTTTCCGCGATTTTCGCCACATGATCGACATCGCAGAAGCACTCGGGCGGATCCGGCTGCGGGTCTTCGGCGAACGTTTTACGCTGCGCCTCGCAACTGGTACCGCAGGTGGGACAGTTCATGCGCTGGCCCTCCGTGAAACTCCACTGCTCGAGTTGTTGTGCTTGGACCGTGCGGCTGAGCTGCCGGCCCAACTCGTGCGCCCGCGCCTCAATCACGGAATAATGACAAACCCCCTTGACCGTCCCGTCCGCCTTGCCGATTTGCAATTCGATCTCGGCCGCCTCCTTAAGCAACCGGCCCAACCGCTCTTTGAGCTGCACCACGTGATCATCCATGATCCATCCTCCAAGAAAAATCCGTTCCCGCCTCCAACAGAGTCCGCGCAGCGTACCAGAAAACTCAAAACAACTCCCCTTGACCTTTTCCGATGAATCGGCCGCCCAACGCGACGGCGCAAAAGCTGACGTGCACCCGTGGGGCGGCGTGCGGCCTTTTCTTTGCCGCGGTTTACTATAGGATGTGTCGGACTTGGAAACGTGCCCCACGTTTTTGGAAGGGCTGAACATGTCGCGGTCCGAGGCCGGCGCGCCGATCGAAGCGGCGCCAAAAACGGAGACGGTTGTCCTCGGTCCGTCGCCGCGGTTCGTTGGCGTGCTGCGATGGGCGAAGGGCACAGCGTCGCTCGCGCCGGTGACGATCGAACTCGATGAGATCGTGATCGGCCGGCAGGAAGGCGTGGCTGTTCCGCTGAACGATGAATGGGCGTCGCGACGGCACGCGCGGATTCTTCGCGACGGAGACGAGTTCGTACTCGAGGACCTCGACAGCTCCAACGGCACCTACGTCGACGGCGTTCCGATCGTCGAGTGCATCCTGCGAACGGGCGACTGGATACAAGTGGGTCGGAACCTGTTTCGCTTCGAGCTTCAACTGGGCGGCGAGTCGCGAGTCGAGGACGTGACGACATGGCTGGAATGACGGTCCGGTTTTGGGGCACGCGCGGTTCGATACCGACGCCCGGCCGCAAGACGGAAAAATACGGCGGCAACACGACGTGCCTCGAGGTCCGCGCGGGCGACACGGTGCTCGTGCTGGACGCCGGCAGCGGCATTCGCGAACTGGGCGACGCCTGGATGCGCTCGGCGACCGGGCCGGTCCGGGCGACGTTGTTGTTCACGCACTTGCACTGGGACCACGTGCAGGGCTTTCCGTTCTTCGCGCCCGCCTACCAGAGCGGCAACTCGTTGACGGTCTACGGCGAGGACCGCGCGGCCGGCGGCATCCGCGAACTCTTGAGCAGCACGATGCGCGGCGACTTTTTTCCCGTCCCGCTCAGCGCGATGCGGGCGAGCCTCGATTTTCGGCCGACCACCGACGAGTTCCAGATCGGCCCGCTGCGCATCCGCACTTTCAAGCTGCCGCACCCGGGCGGCTGCCTGGGCTATCGTGTCGAGTCGACGGACGGGGTGCTGGTGTTCGCCACCGACTGCGAGCTCGATCTGGCGGCGGCGAACCAAGAGGACGTACGCGCGAACCCGCACGTGCGGCGGAAATTTCAGCCGGAACTGATCCAGTTTTGCACGGGCGCCGACCTCTTGATCGTCGACAGCCAGTTCCTCGACGAGGAGTACGAGGCCCGTCGCGGCTGGGGACACAACCCGGTGGCCACGGTGGTTGACCTTTGCGAGCAGTCGCGCCCGAAAATGGCCGCTCTCTTTCACCATGATCCGCAGCACACAGACGAGATGGTGTCGGCCCTAGTGACCGACGCGTTCGGGCGGCTTGAGCGGCTCGGCGTGCGCGACATGCTCGTGTTCGCCGCGCGCGAGGGGGTGACGCTGCGAGTCGGCCGGCCGCGACCGCCGGCGAAACTGACCACCTGATTCACGCTTCATGCCGAAGACGAACGCCACCGCAACTCACCGATGTCCGCCCCTGGGCGCCCACATGTCGATCGCGGGCGGCTACTTCAACGCCGTCCTTGCCGCCCAGCGAGCCGGGTGCGACACGGTGCAACTCTTCACCAAGAACAACAATCAGTGGCGAGCCAAGGATCTGGCCGATGACGATGTGCGCCGGTTCGCCGAATCGCTACGCGCCACGGGCGTTCACACGCCCACCGCGCACGATTGTTACCTCATCAACCTGGCCAGCCCCGACGCGGCGCTGTGGAAGAAGTCGATTGACGCATTCGTCGTCGAGATCGACCGCGCCGAGGCGCTGGGCATCAAGTACCTGGTCACTCACCCCGGTTCGCACCTGACCAGTGCCGTCGAGCAGGGCCTCGCCCGCGTCGCCCGCTCGCTCGACGAGGCGCACGCGCAGACTCGCGGCGCCCGAGTGCAGGTGCTGCTGGAGATTACCGCCGGCCAGGGGACGAACCTGGGCCACCGCTTCGAGCACATCGGCCGTATTCTGTCGCTGGTTCGCGACCCCGACCGGTTGGGCGTCTGTTTCGACACCTGCCACGCGTTCGCCGCCGGCTACGCGATGGGTACCGAAGCCGAGTACCGTGCGACAATGCGCGAACTGGATCGCGCGATCGGGGTTAAACTCGTCAAGGCGTTTCACCTGAACGACTCGAAGCGCGAGCTGGGCAGCCGGGTCGATCGCCACGAGCACATCGGCCGCGGCTGTCTCGGCCTGGAACCATTTCGGTTCGTGCTGAACGACCCGCGGTTCCGTCGCGTCCCGATGTACCTCGAGACGCCGAAGGGCACGCACAACGGCCGCGAGTGGGATGTAATCAACCTGCGCACGCTCCGACGGCTGGTCGCGACCGAGTGATCGGGCGGTTTGTTTTTTCTGGCCGCAGTTCCGGGTGCACGACGCGGTTAGCGATTTGACGCGCGCAATTCGTTTAACGCCGAGCCGAAGGCGACGGCAGGCAGTTGTCCAGATAGGTGCCGTCGCCTGCGGCTCGGCGTTAGACCAAGCGCCTGCGCAAAGTGCGTCGTGCACGCTACAGCAGTTCCAGGTGGCAGCGCAGGACCTTGGCGCGCACGGCTGATCATGGCATCGGCCACTCCCGACCACTCGCCGAAGAATCGGGGCTTGATTCCGCACCCATATCCAGTATTCTATCTGTCGCTACATTCCGCGGCCCCGGAGGAGGATCCTCGCCGCAACGGGGCCGCTGCACCTGCCTATTGTTGCTACTGCCAGAGGTGTTTGGGTTGGGCATCTGCGCCATGGCTTCCATCATTCCATTGATTGTGGCGGGCGTCGTCGCCGGGCCGCCGTCGAGCTTTCAACAGCGCGACTGGCCGTTCTGCCCACTCGTCCGACCGGCGGTTCCGCGGGTCCAGAACACCGACTGGTCCGAGAACCTATTAGACGAGTTTGTTCTCCGCTCGTTGGAACAAGCGAAGCTCACACCAAATGCCCCCGCCGACCGACTGACTCTGCTCCGCCGGCTAAGCTATGACCTTATCGGCCTGCCGCCGACGGTTGCCGAGCAACAGGCGTTCTTGGCCGACGCGTCGCCCGACGCCTATGAACGGCTGGTCGATCGGTTGCTCGGCTCGCCGCACTACGGTGAGCGTTGGGCTCAGCATTGGCTCGACGTGGTGCGCTACGCCGACACCACCGGTTTCAAGGCCGACCGGATGCGCCCCGACCTGCACAAGTATCGCGACTACGTAATTCGGTCTCTGAACCAGGACTTGCCCTACGATTCGTTCGTGCGCCAGCAGATTGCGGGCGACGAACTCGAGCCGGACAACCCCGACGCGTTGATCGCCACCGGCCTGAATCGACTCTATCCCGAGGACACGCAGACGTCGGACTTCCCCCAGGCGCGTCAGGACATTCTGGACGACGTCACCGAGGTCGCCGGGTTCGCGTTCCTCGGGCTGACGATGGGTTGTGCCAAGTGTCACGATCACAAGTTCGATCCGATCAAGCAGACTGACTACTTCCGACTGCAAGCATTTTTCGCCCCGATGTTGCCGCGCGACGACACCGTTGCCGTTCGGCGTGCCGAACAGCTTGAGCACGGCCGGAAACTGGCGGAATGGGAGGCGGCCACCAAGTCCATACGTGCAGAGATGGACTCACTCGTGGCCGAAGTGCGCGAGAAGGTGATCGACGAAGCGGTCGAGTCCTATGACGCAGTGACCCAACAAGCGATCGATACGCGGCCCCAAGACCGTACGTGCTATCAAAAACAACTTGTCGCGTTGGCACAGCACGTCTTGAATTGGGCGACTAGGCGAGCGCCCAGTCGGCTGCAGGGCGAGGCGAAGGAACGATACGACTCGCTGGCGAAGCAGCTCGCCACGTACGACCAACGTAAGCCGCCCGCGCTGCCGACGGCGCTGTCGGTCTCCGACGGCGACGACGAAGCGCCGGCCACCTTCGTGCTCGCGGCGGGCAATCGAACGAAGCCGCTGTATGAGGTGAAACCAGCCTTTCCCGAATTCCTCGACCCAATCGCGCCCGACATCTCGCGTCCCGAACACCGCGCGGAATCGACTGGGCGGCGTTCGGCGCTGGCCAACTGGTTGTCTCAACCAGATCATCCGCTCACGGCCCGCGTGATGGTAAACCGCATCTGGCAGCACCACTTTGGGCGAGGCATCGTTGGGACTCCCAACGATTTCGGCGCGGCGGGCGAACGCGCGTCGCACCCCGAATTGCTTGACTGGTTGGCTTGTGAGTTCGTGGCGGGCGGCTGGCAGATCAAGCCGCTGCACCGGCTAATCGTCATGTCGGCGACTTACCGCCAATCGTCCCACTTGGATGCAGCCGACCCAAATCACGCTCGCGCTGCCGCGGTTGATCCAGACAACAAACTGGTCTGGCGATTTCGTCGCCACCGGCTCGACGGCGAACAGCTCCGCGATACGCTGCTTGCCGTGTCGGACCGGTTGAACCGGCAGATGTTCGGACCGGCGGTCAAACCTGACCTGCCCGCCGAGGCCAGGATCAGTCGTTATGCCTGGGAGGTCGAAGCCGATGCCTCACGGCACGACAAGCGATCGATCTATGTGGTGGCATTTCGTGGCTTTCATTACCCGTTGTTTTCCATGTTCGATCGGCCGGACGGCCTGAATAGCTGCGCGCAGCGGGCGGCAACCACAACCGCCCCGCAGGCGCTTGCGCTCCTGAACGGCGAGTTGACTCTGGCCCAGGCGCGCGCGTGGTCGAGCCGGCTGATACAGCGTCACGGCGAGAACAGCGACGCACTGGTGCGTGACGCGTTCGCGACGGCGCTGGGCCGCCCGGCGAGCGACTCCGAGGTCGCCGCGTCGCGACGGTTCCTCGCCGAGCAGTCCGTGCGCATCGAGGCCGCGGGCGGTGAGACTCAGGCCGAGGCGCTGCCCGCGCCCGTGCCGGTCGGAGTCGGCATCTCGGCCGCCACCATGACCGCGCTCGTGGACTTTTGTCACGCGATCATGAACTCGTCAGAACTGTTGTTTGTGGAATGAACAGGCCCGAGTCGCGCGATGATTCTTCAACCGCACATTCCGGCGTCGAGTTCACGGCGCGAATTCCTCAGTCGCGCAGGCGGCGGGCTGGGCGGCTTGGCTCTGGCAGCGATCATGAACCGTAGCGCGGCCGCCTCGGATCACCCCGCGGCTGTGAACCCGATGACGCCGCGGCCGGGGCGCCTGCCGGGCCGCGCCACGAGTGTAATCTGGTGCTTCATAGACGGCGGGCCTAGCCACATCGACCTGTTCGACCCAAAGCCGAAACTGAACGAGCTTGCGGGAAAGCCGCTGCCGCCGTCGTTCAAGCGACCGGTGACGGCGATGGGAGTCACGGCCCACACGCCCCTGCTCGCGTCGAAACGCACGTTTCGACGGCACGGCCAGGGCGGAACGTGGGTCAGCGACTGGCTGCCCGAAATCGCCACGTGCGTAGACGACATCTGTGTCGTTCGCAGTTGTACCGCCGACGCGCAGACTCACGTGAACGCGGTCTGTCAGATGAACAGTGGTGCGGTGCTCGGCGGCCGGCCGTGTGTCGGATCGTGGGCGATCTATGGGTTGGGCAGCGAGTGCGACGACCTGCCCGGCTTCGTCGTCTTCACCGATTACCTGGAACCGCCCGGCGGCACGCGCAACTGGAGCGCCGGGTTCATGCCCACGATGTACCAGGGCACGGTGTTTGGTCAGAGCAAGTCGCCAGTGTTGTATGTCAGACCTCGGGACGACCGCCCAGTCGATCAGCAGCGGGCCAAGATCGACTTCATACAGGATTTGAACGCACGCTACGCCGCTCGTCGCGCCGACGACGACCGGCTTGAGGCCCGCATCGCAAGCTACGAACTCGCGTTTCGGATGCAGTCGGCGGCTCCTGGGGTAGCGGACCTCACCGATGAGACGGAGGAGACGACCCGGCTCTACGGACTCGATCGCGAGGATACGGCGCGCAACGGACGCAACTGTCTGCTCGCGCGGCGGCTCGTCGAGCGAGGAGTTCGTTTCGTGCAGGTCTACATGGGCTCGGGCACGCGCTGGGACGCCCACAGCGACATGGAAGGCAACCACACGCGCTACTGCCGCGAGAGCGATCGGCCGATTGCCGGCCTCGTCAAGGATTTGAAGCGGCGCGGCATGCTCGACAGCACGCTCGTGATCTGGGGCGGCGAGTTTGGCCGCACGCCGATGAGCGAGAGCGGCGACGGGCGCGATCACAATCCGTTTGGCTTTACGATGTGGTTCGCCGGCGGCGGAGTACGCGGCGGAATCACCTACGGCACAACCGACGAGATCGGTCTATACGCCATCGAAAACAAGGCACACATCCACGACATCCACGCCACGATCTTGTATCTGCTCGGGCTCGATCACGAGCGTGTGACGTATGCCCACAACGGCCGCGACGAACGGTTGACGATCACCAGCGGCCGTGTAGTGCATGACATCGTGGCATAGCCGCGGCGTCCGCCGCAACTTCTGAATGGCCCAGTCAGATGTCCCCAACGTCGATGCGGCGTCGAACCGGTTTGGGGCGGGGGCCGACGGGATCTCGCGCCCATACTGGCCGTGGCTGGCGAGCCTCGCCACCGCTGGGCTGACAGTGACGGTAGTTCGATGCGAGGGACGGGTGTGGTGGTGCGCGTGCGGCCGACTCACTCTTTGGTCCGGCAACGTCTGGAGCTCGCACAACTCGCAGCACCTCGTTGACCCCTACGCCTTCACGCACGTCCTGCACGGCGTCGTCTTTTGCGGGGTGCTGGCTTGGGCTTGCCCGCGGCTGGCCGCGGCCTGGCGGCTCGGCGTAGCCACCTCGTTGGAAGGCCTGTGGGAAATACTTGAAAACTCGAACTTCATCATCCAGCGCTATCGCGAGACAACGATGTCACTCGACTACGAGGGGGACAGCGTTGGCAATGTGCTGGGCGACATCGTGTGTTGCGGAATCGGTTTCTGGCTCGCCCGGCACCTCGGCCTATGGCGTTCGATCGGGCTGTTTTTGGCTACCGAAGGCGTGTTGCTACTCTGGATCAGGGATGATCTGCTGTTGAACGTCGTAATGCTGATCTACCCCATCGAGTCGATCAAGGTATGGCAGATGGGGCATTAAGGTCGATCTGCCGCGCATGCTGCCAAACCGCGCCGCAACTGCCAAAAAAAGGCTACGTCCGCGCCGAACGTACGCACGTGGCCGCCGAGCACGACAAACGTCTAGCCTCGTTTCGGCTTTTAACCTATTATGCTCCTGTCTGTTGAGGCCGCGCCCGTGGGTGCTCATTCGTCTGGATGGAGCACCCGTGACGGTGGGGCACACCGTTTGCCCTATCGAAATAGACAGTGGACGAGAGTCCGCCCTCGAGTGTTTCGGTGTCTAGTCACAGCCATGCAAAGGTTCACCCTGCAGGTTGCGGTTTCCGTCGATCGGGAGCGAGACTCCGCGGCGAGCCAGTCCGCTCCCCATCCCGATGACAAGGGCGGCGGCGTGGTGATCCGCGGACTGCTCACGGTAACTCCGGGCGCCGCTGACTACGTCACAGGGCAGCCGGCCCGCCCGCCGTATCGACTGCTCATCACCGACGACGATCGCCAGTTCCGCGAAAGCCTGCGCGGCATCTTCGAGACCGAGGGTTTTCAGACGTACTTGGCACACTCCGGCGAAGAAGCCCTCGACATCGTTCAGGAGCAGCGGATTCATCTCGCGCTGCTCGACCAGCACCTGCCGCGGCTGACCGGCCTGGAGACGCTGCGTCTGATCCGGCAAGTCAACGCGCTGCTGCCCGTCATCCTGCTCACCGGCGACAACACGCAACAACTGATGCGTGACGCGCTGTCGGCTCACGCCTTTTGTGTGATGTCGAAGCCCGTGAGTCGCAACGTGGTGGTCTACACTGTGCAGCGAGCCCTGGCCCGATCGTATGCGAGCGGCCGAGACCTCGCCGGCGACATGACCGTGCAATAGCCAAGCCCCGCCGCTGAAAGGAATGCCCATGAGAATCGTCCCGCTCGGAGACAAGGTGGTCGTGCAACGGCTGAAGGCCGAGGACAAGACCGCCGGCGGAATTGTCTTGCCCGACACCGCCAAAGAGAAGCCGCAACAGGGCAAGATACTGAGCGTCGGCGATGGCCGGCTGCTGGCCAACGGCCGGCGCAGCGCGATGCAGGTGCGCGAGGGCGACCGTGTCTTGCTCAGCTCATGGGGCGGCACCGAGGTCACCATCGACGGCGACACGCTCTTGATCCTCGCCGAAGACGACATTCTGGCCGTGCTCGATTGATTCGTTGACCGCGATCCCAACGGGGAGAGTTCCATGATGTACACGAGGCATTGGGCGCCGACTCTTCTGTCGCTGAGCGGCGTCGCGATCCTGGCCGGCGCTGGAGCGACGGTCGAACCGCCGGTCGCGCCCGATCGCGCGGCGTACGACAAGGTCGTGCGCGCGGCACTCGATCATCTGCGACTGCGCGGCCAGGCTGCGGACGGTTCGTTTTCGGCCGAGCTTGGGCCGGGCGTCACTGCCGTCGTCATCACAGGCGCGCTCGAGACCGGTCGAGTCACGCCGAATGAGCCTTGGATCGCCGGCGGATTGAAGTACCTCGAAACGTTTGTGAAGCCCGACGGCGGAATCTACGAATCGAGACACGACAACTACACCACCTCGGTCGCCTTGATGGCGTTCGCCGCGGCGAACAAAGACGGCCGCTACAACACGCTGATTGCCGGCGCGCAGAAGTTCATCAAGGGCCTGCAATGGGACGAGAGCGACGGCACGAGCCAGGACAATCCGGCCTACGGCGGCATCGGCTACGACTCGAAGAAGCGGGCGGACCTGTCGAACACGCAGATCGCCATGGAGGCGCTGGTGCGGTCGGGCATCGACTCCAAGGATGAGTCGCTGCAAAAGGCGCTGCGATTCTTGTCGCAGTGCCAGAACCTGCCGTCGGAACACAACCGCCAGGAGTTCGCGCTGAAGGCGAGCGACGACGATCGCGGCGGGTCGATCTACACGCCGGTCGGCAAGGGCGAGAGCAAGGCGGGCGAGTCGCCGGGCGGCGGCCTACGCTCGTACGGCAGCATGAGCTACGCGGGACTCAAGAGCATGATCTACGCGGCGCTCGACAAGAAAGACCCGCGCGTGGCGGCCGCCGTCGATTGGGCGCGCCGTCACTGGTCCGTCGCCGAAAACCCGGGCATGGGCCAGGTCGGTGTCTACTACTACTATCAGACGTTGGCCAAGGCGCTCGACGTGTTGGGTGAAGACCTATTCGTCGACTCGAAGGGCGTCCGGCACGCTTGGCGCGTCGAGCTGTTCGAGGAACTGGCGCGTCGCCAGCGCCCCGACGGATCGTGGGTGAACCCGGCCGATCGTTGGTACGAAGGCGATGCGAATCTGGTAACCGGCTATGTCCTGATGGCCCTGAGTCACCTGAAGCCGGCGCCCGCTCGGGCCAAGTAGATCGCTCGATCAGAACCATTGTTCGCTCCATCGTCTCACCGCCGATTTGGAGTCTCGATCGTCGCCGCACTGGCGTGCGCCGCGACCACCGCGGCCGTACTCGCTCACGACGTCCCCGACCGATTCTTCGACCGCGCCGTCCAGGTCACGATCCGTGCCGAGCGAATCGAGATCAACTACCAGCTCAGTCTCACTCGCCTCACACTGGCCGAGGAGCTGCTGGCGCTGGTCGGGCCGGGCGGACTGGCCGGAGCGGGTCCCGACGAGCGATTGGAACGCTACGGAAAAGAGATGGGACCGCTGCTCGCACGCGGGCTCGTTTTGCGAGTGAACCAATCTGAGTTGCCGATCAAGTTTGTCGGGGTGGCTCATCGTGTCGACGACCATCCACGGTTCAGCTTTGATTTTGCGGCCGAAGCGCCCGCTGCTGGCGACGCCGAGCAGCAACTGAACATCGAAGACACGAGCTTCTACCTCGAAAAGGGCCGCATGCGCATCGCCATCCAGGCCGCCGGCGACTGCACGCTGAGCCGGTCGGATGTGCCGGTCGACATCGACGAGGTGCAAGTAAAACCGTCGTGGGAGATGACTCCCGAAGAACAAGACTCGGCCCGGCGCGCCGAGGCGACGTGGACTGTGCGAAAGGTGCGATCCGATCGGGCGGAGCCGACTGAATCGGCGGCGCCCGAGAGTCGTGCGAACGCGGACGAGTCGCCGCCCCGGTCAAACGCGCCGAGCGTCAGCCCGCGCAACGACGGCTTGCTCTCGCTGCTCGACCGTTGGCACGACGGATTCTTCGGTGTCCTGCTCGCGATCGCGTTCTTTTTCGGCGCGGCTCACGCGATGGCGCCTGGCCACGGCAAGACGATGGTCGCCGCCTACCTGGTCGGTGAACGTGGAACGCTTGGTCATGCCGTTGGATTGGGACTGACCACGAGCCTGACCCACACCAGCAGCGTGCTGGCGGTGGCCGTGCTGATCTGGTCGCTCGGCCCGGCGATTCAAGACAGACTGCACACGGGCTTCTCCGTGGCCAGCGGCGTGCTCGTCGCCGTGCTAGGTGCGTGCCTGCTGATTGCGCGACTTCGCAAGCGTTGGACGACCAACGAGAGCGGCGATGCGGCGCAGCCGCCTCGCGACGGATGTGACGGTCACGCGCGGAGCGGCGAGGCGGCCGCCTGCTCACACAGCGGCCCCGGCTGGGCGGGGCTCGTGACGCTCGGAGTCTCGGGCGGCATTGTGCCGTGTTGGGACGCCGTCGTGCTGCTGCTCATCGCGACGGCCCAAGGGCAAATCGATCAGGCGGTCTATCTGCTCTTGAGTTTCAGCGCTGGTCTGGCTGCTGCGCTGGTGGCGGTGGGCGTTGCGGCGGTGAAGCTGCGGAGGCTCCTGGCTGGCCGCGTCGGAGGTGGGCGACTCGTCAATGCACTGCCGGTCGTCAGCGCTGCCGCGATTCTGGGCGTCGGACTGTATCTCTGCGCGTTGAGCTTGAACGTTGCGGCCCCTACCGCCACACTTGGCGCGAATCGGTAAACGCGCCCTCGCGCCGGCGCATCAACCTGGCTCAGAGGAAGGACACTAAATGGCTTTGCGTGATTCTGGGAGTCCGCAGGGACAGTAGCCCGACGCGCCAGCGAGGGACTGGGCCTGATTTCTTGTGATTTCGCCATGTGCTCCCTCGCTGGCGCGTCGGGCTACTGTCCCAGAATCGTGCAAGGCTATTTAGAATCGACGCCGATGCGAGTAACTGAGCTAGCCCTGTTTCACGTGCATGTTCCGCTGCGCCGCAAGGTGCGCCACGCGTCGGCCGAGCGTGAAACAAGCGACAATCTGATCGTTCGGACCACCCTGCAAAACGGCATCGTCGGATATGGCGAGGGCGTGCCGCGTTCGTATGTGACCGGCGAGACCATTGACGAGGCGTTCGAGCAGTTGCTCCACACCGACTTCGCCGGCCAACTTACCGCGCCGGCGAGTTTTGAGAAAGCGGTCGGCGTGGCGTGTCGCCTGGAGCTTTGGCAGCCCCGCCCAGACCCGCGCGGTTGTTACGGCAACGCCGCTCGCTGCGCGGTCGAATTGAGCTTGCTTGACGCCTACGGCAAGCACTTTAGTCAGCCGTTGAGCGCCGCCACACAGTTGGCGCCCGACGCTGGGCCGATCTGCCAGTCCGCGGACTGGGTGCGGTATAGCGGCGCGATCACGGCCGCGTCGAAGAAACGGGAGTTCCTTGCTGCGATCGTCGCACGCGTAGTGGGCTTCCATGACGTGAAAGTAAAGGTCGGCGTCAATGGCCAGGACGACGGCCGGCGCTTGCGGCGCATCCGGAGGATCGTTGGTCGGCGGATGCGAGTGCGTGTCGATGCGAACGAGGCATGGCGGCCCGATGAACTGCCCGATCGGATTCGCGAAATGGAACCGCACCAGATCGTTTCGATCGAGCAACCCGTGAAACACGAGCACGTGGCGGCGCTGGCCAATGTGCGCGGGCGGTTCGGCATTCCGATCATGCACGACGAGTCGCTGTGCAGTCTGAAGGACGCCGAGACCGCCATCGAGCAGGGGACGTGCGACCTGTTCAACATTCGATTGTCGAAGTGCGGCGGGTTCGTGAACTCGGTGCGGATCGCGGCCCTTGCACATCGGCACGGATTAGGGTATCAGCTTGGCTGTCAAGTCGGTGAGACGGGGCTACTGTCGGCCGCCGGCCGCCACTTTGCGACGAGCGTGGCGGGCATCCAGTTTTTGGAAGGTTCCTACGACCGGCACCTGCTGGCCGAACAACTGACCAACGAGGATGTGACTTTTGGCTACGGGGGTCGTGCACCTGCCTTGAAGGGAACGGGGCTGGGAGTGTCGGTCAACCCTGCGGCACTGGTGCACGCGACCCGGCGAGAGGAACGAATCCAACTTGCCTGACTTGGAACCGACCATCGAACAGTACGTGGCCGCCGACGGCTACCGTTTGCACTATCGCCACTGGCTGCCGAGCAAACCGCCTCGCGCCCGCGTCGTTGCGTTGCACGGTATCCAGAGCCACAGCGGTTGGTACGTTCACTCGTCCAGTCGGCTCTGCGAAGTGGGCTATGAGGTCTTCTTCCTCGACCGCCGCGGATCGGGTCTCAATCCGGAGCGACGCGGCCACGTCGATAGTTTTCATGTGCTGCTCGACGACCTCGTGCTGTTCCTCAGCCGCGTGCGGACGCTGGTACCGCGTCGGCCGCTGGCGCTGATCGGCGTGAGTTGGGGAGGGAAGCTGGCAACGGCTCTGGCCAAGGAGCACCCGCAACTGATCGACGCATTGGGGTTGCTGTGTCCGGGGCTGTTCGCGCGGATCGATCTGCCCTGGTATCAGAAAGTGCGAATCGCGCTTGCTCGCGTGTACTACCGGTATCGCCACTTCCCGATTCCGCTGCGCGACCCGGAACTGTTCACGGCCACGCCGCGCTGGCTGGAGTATTTGCGCACCGACCCGCTCAGCCTGCACCGCGCGACGGCCGCGATGCTCGTGGCCAGCGCGCGGCTCGACTTCTTCGTGCGGGATGCGGCGGACAAGATCACGATGCCTGTGCTTCTGATGCAGGCTGGGCAAGACCGGATCATCGAGAACGGCAAGACCAAGGCGTTCTTCGAACAGTTTGCCAGCACCAACAAGCGCCTGTGCGCGTATCCAGACGCCCATCACACGCTGGAGTTCGAGCCCGACCCCGAGCCGTTCATCAACGACCTGATCGGCTGGCTGAACGAAACGCTCAGTCGCGACGGGGCGCGGACGTGATGCGCCTACTTGCCGCCCTTGGCCGCTCCCTTGCCGGCGGCGGGTTTGGCGGCGGCTGCGGGGGCCGCCTTGCCGGCTGCCGCGGGGGCCGTTGCGGGCGCAGCAGCGGCGCCGGGGGCCGCTTCGGCGCCTTCGGCGGCTTCTTCCTTGGCCTTCTTCGCCTTCTTCAGTATCGCTCGGACGACCTTCACCTTCGGCAGACCGATCGGACGCGACGTCTCGCTCCATCGTTCTTCTGTGATGAGCTGCGCGATCCGCTCCGCACGAGTCAGCACCGACCGCTGCCGTTGAAGCGCGTTAGTTCGTTTCAGGCTCTTGTCCATGGACATTGGGGGGTGTCTCCTGTCGTGGTCGCGTATCGTTGAGCGGAGCATGCTAAACCAAGTCGCCGCGCAGTTCAACGGCACGTCTGATGACATTCGCCAGACGGGTGTGCGACGCACATTGCGCAGGCGCTTCGTTTAACGCCGAGCCGAAGGCGACGGCACTATCTGGACAACTGCCTGCCGTCGCCTTCGGCTCGGCGTTAAACGACTGCGCACGCCAAATCGCAAACTACGTAGTGCGCCCTCGCCAGACCGACAGTATGATGTTGTCGGCCCGTGGCGTATGATCGGTGTCGGACGGGCTGCGGCAACCTGTACCCAAAGGAGTACGGCGGATGGTGAAAAGCAAACCTGCGGCAGTTCAGCTCTGTGAAATGAACGAGGGTCAGACGGCCGATTGCTTTGTGCTGCTGGTTCAGAAGGAATCGAGGCAGACGCGGGCAGGCAAGCCGTTCTTTTCTCTGACGATGCGCGACCGGGCGCGCAAGGTGACGGTCCCGATCTGGAACGACTCGGAGTTCTTCGCTGCGTGCGAGCATGAGTGGCAGTCGGGGCAGTTTTTCAAGGTGCGCGGAACGTTTCGAAACACCGAGTGGGGACCGCAACTGGAGATCGAGCGCATCCGAGCGGCCGGAGATCAGGATCGCGACGATGGGTTCGACCCCGCCAACTTCAGCGAACGAACGAAGTTCGACCCCGACAAGATGTTCCGCGAACTTGTCGACACGGCCGACAAGCACATCGCCGCCAAGCCGCTCCGCAAGCTCGTGCAGCTTGTGCTCAGCCGCCACGAGCGGGGAATCAGGAACATTCCCGCGGCGACGCACAACCATCACGCCTACGTCGGGGGCTTCTTGGAGCACGTGCTTTCGGTAGCCCGCACGGCGGTGTACCTGGCCGACAAGTACGTCGAATACTACGCCGACCTGACGCCGCCCATTTCCAAGTCGCTGGTCGTTGCGGGAGCGATCTTGCACGACATCGGCAAGCTTCGCGAACTCGACGCGACGGGCGCGGCGGCGGCATACTCAGTCGAAGGTCGCTTGCTTGGACACATGATCCTCGGCCGCGACATTGTTCGCGAAGAGGCTGCGGGAATCGACGGGCTGGCGCCGCAGACATTGCTGGCCCTCGAACACATCATCGCCGCTCACCAGGGACAGCGTGAATGGGGCGCGGTGGTCGAGCCGCACACTATCGAGTGCTTGCTGGTTCACTACGCCGACGATCTCGACGCCAAGGTCAACATGATGGTTCAGGCGTTGGCAAAGGACACGGGCGGCGGGCCGTTCACATCGCGAGACAACCCATTGCGGCGGTATGTGTTCAAGGGGGGCGCGAGCAAGGAGCACCTGCCGCCAACCAGCCCGGGGCCGCTGTTCGACTCTTGAACACCTCGGCGCCGTCTGATATGAAGGCACGGCGGATTCGGGCCTATCCGCCCTTGGAAGGACGACAGCAATGCTGACGATCGGCGACTGGACTCGGCGCGGACGTCGCGACTTTCTGAAGGTCGGCAGCCTGGCACTAGGTGGATTGGCGCTCGATCAGTTGCTTGGCCTTCGGGCCGGCGCCGCCGAGGGCGGCCGCGTCGCCAGCGACAAGTCTGTGGTTTTCCTGTTCATGCACGGCGGCCCCAGTCAGACGGAGACGTTCGATCCGAAGATGACGGCGCCGGCGGGAGTCCATAGCGCGACCGGCGAGTTGGCTACGACGATGCCGGGCGTCACGTTCGGCGGCACGTTCCCGCGCCTCGCCGCGCTCGCGCACAAACTCATCGCCGTTCGATCGTTTGTCACGGGCGACGGCAACCACGACATCAAGCCGGTTGTAGGCCGCGACACGTTCGGTGCGAATCTCGGTTCGATCTACTCGCGGGTCGTCGGAATGAACCACGCCCAGACGGGTATTCCGACGAACGTCGTGCTGTTCCCGCGGTCAGTCGATCCGAGCACGCAGCCCGGGACGGCGAGCTTCGGCAAGTTCGGTTCGTCTGGTTCGCTCGGAGCGGCATTCGCACCGTTCGATCCGAGCGCCGGCGGCGACCTGCAAGAGGACCTCAAGCTTTCGCTGTCCATGGACCGGCTCGACGATCGACGGAACCTGCTGGCTCGGCTGGACGGCATGAAGCGGTCGCTGGACGCGGGTCTGGTGGACGGCATGGACCGGATGCGCGAACAGGCATTCAACACGATCCTCGGCGGTGTGGCTGATGCGTTCGACCTGGCCAAGGAACACCGGCTGACGGCCGCCCGCTACGACACCGCGCCGCTGGTTCGGCCCGAGAACATCGATCGCAAGTGGAACAACTACAACAACTATGTGGACAACGCGAAGTCGTTGGGCAAGCTGCTCCTGCTCGCGAGGCGGCTGTGTGAGCGCGGCTGCGGGTTTGTGACCGTGACGACCAACTTCGTGTGGGACATGCACGCCGACGTCAACAACGCCGGAGTCGAAGAGGGCATGCGATACATGGGCACGCCGCTCGATCACGCGGTTTCGGCGTTCATCGAGGACGTCGAGGCGCGTGGCTTGAGCGACAAGATACTGCTGGTGTGTTGCGGCGAGATGGGGCGCACGCCGCGGATCAACAAGAACGGCGGCCGCGACCACTGGGGCAGCCTGGCCCCACTACTGCTCTTCGGCGGCGGTCTGCGCGGAGGTCAGATCATCGGCCAATCGACGCGAGACGCCGGAGAGGCGCTGTCGCAGCCCGTGTCGATCAAGAACCTGCTTGCGACAATCATGCACGTCTTGTTCGACGTGGGCGAACTGCGCGTGGTGCGTGACGTGCCTCGCGATATAGCTCAGACCATGACCGAGTGGACCCCAATTCCCGGCGTCATCTGAGGCGAGGTGACTGCGATCATGACTGAGCTTGAGGAACGGCTGCTGGGCGAGTTACTGCGAATCTCCATTCTCGACCCACACTCGCACATCAATCCACACGCGGCCGCATCTAAGTCGCTCGACGATCTGTTGGGTTATCACTACTACACCGAGTTGGCCCACTCAGCCGGGATGGACAAGGCGCCGCTGTCGGCCGAGACGCCCGCGATAGAGCGGGCGCGGTCTATTGCGCAGTACTTGCCGGCGATCGAGAACACCGTGCAGTACAGTTGGCTGATGGAGATCGCTTGGACGTTCTTTGGGTTTGACGACCGTACAATTACACCGCAGAACATCGGCCGGTTGTTTGAGGCGGCTGCGGCAAACACCGCGACGCCCGATTGGGAAGATCGCGTGCTTCGCGCGTCGGGCGTCGAGCGGGTTTTCCTGACAAACGACTTCGATGACCCGCTCGTTGGGTTTGACACGAGCCGTTACGTTCCCTGCTTGCGCACCGACGATCTCGTATTTCACCTGAACAACCCCCGAACTGTCGAACGACTGAACCAAGCGACAAACTCGACCGTCGGCGACGCCAACACGCTCGTCGCGGCGGTCGGACGATTGTTTGAGCACTTCACTCGTCACGGGGCCAAAGCGTGCGCCATCTCGCTGCCGCCTGACTTTGAGCCGTTGCCCGTGGATCGCACGGATGTCGACCCGGTGCTCCGTAGACTGCTGAGCGGCGCGACCGTGACTGGCGATGAATACCGCAGCGTGTCGCGATTCGTCTTTTGGACGCTTGCCGCTTTCTGCGCCCAGTTCCGTCTGCCGTTCGATCTCATGATCGGAGTGAATCGCCGCGTGTACCGCTCAGGAGTGTTCCAAGGTCAGGACCTGTTCGACCAACGGACGTCGCTCATTCTGTACCGAGAATTGTTCAACGCGTTCCCGCAGGTGACCTTTCCGATTTCCGTACTGACGAGCTCGCAGAATCAGGAACTCGTCAGCTACGCATGGATCTTCCCCAACGTGGTCACCAGCGGTCATTGGTGGTACTCGAACGTGCCCGCGTACATCGAGCCTGACGCACGGGCCCGACTCACGGCGGCCCCAGCCACCAAGCAGATTGGGTACTACTCCGACGCCTACAAGCTTGAGTTCATCCTGCCCAAGTTCAACATGTACCGACGGGCTCTAGCCAAGATCCTCGCTGCCGACTTCGTGATTGATCGCGGTTGGACCGAGGAGCGGGCGATCGCACTGGCCAACCAGGTCCTTCGCACCAACACCCAGCGTGTGTTCCAAGTCTGACGCTGGCCCCGCCATCCTCTGTGGTCATCCCAGATTAACGCCGCGTCGCTCGTGTGCGACACGTTGTCGTAGAGTTTTTCAATTCTGCGGGCTATGCAGCCGATTCAGGTTATGCCGAGTCTGCGTTGGGCGCAGGGTTGAGTTTCCCGAAGAGGAATACCGCTATGACGTCAGGAAACGACGAGTCTCGATCAGTCAGTGGAGAATCCGCCGTGGCCGTTCGCGGTTTGTGCTGGCGTGGCTGCCTGATCGCGACCTGTGTTTTCTTTGTCGGATGCGCCACAGTTCCAACGATGACTCCAGTCGCCGCTGTGCCGGTCGAGTTGCAGACGGTGCCGCAGCCGGCGTATGCCGTGGCGGCGCCCGATCGGGTTTTCGTTCAGGTGATCGTGGCACCGAAGCCGGCGCCGGAAAACTACGGCATTCAGCCGGGCGACGTGCTTTCCGTGGAAGTGTTCCCGGCGGCGCAACAACCCGCCATCTTCACCGCCCCCACCCTACTTGTGGCGCCCGACGGCAAGATCCGCATTGCTCACTATGGCGAGCTTAAGGTGGCTGGCAACAACCTCGACCAGATTGCCGACCAGATCAAGACGCTGCTGCGCGAACACCCGGACATTCAGGCGCTGGCGCCGCGGGTGAACCTGCAACTGGCCTATCTGCACGATCCATTGGACTTGTTGACCGGCGACCGCCTTATCAGGCCCGACGGTACCGTGAACCTCAGTCCGTATGGCGACCTGTTCGTTCAGGGGATGACGCTGCCACAGATTCGTGAGGCGGTGCGCAAACAGATTCTCAAGGAACGGCCCGACCTGGCGCCCAGACTGGCCAGCAGCGACGAAATGTACATCGACGTTGAGGTCACCGGGTTCAACAGTCAGGTGTGTTACGTTCAGGAGGAAATCGCACAGCCGAGCCTGCAGCCAATCACCGGTACGGAGACGGTCTTGGACGTCGTCGTGCGATCGGGGAGTGCAACGGAACTGGCCGAACGGAACGATGTATATCTCGTCCGTGTCAACCCGTTCGAGGGTCATGAACCTCAGATTCTGCCAGTACACCTGCGCGACATCATTCGATGTGGCGACACGTCGACGAACTACCAACTGCGTCCCGGCGACCGCATCGTCGTGCCGCCGCGCGACGTGGTCGTGGCTCAACGGTTCCTGGCACCGTTCTTCCAGATTGCCGACTCGATGGCCAGCACCGGGTTGCTCTGGGAGCGGCTTATCAGCAACTTCCGCGTGGATACGACCATCGAGCGTTAGGCGTGGCGTGCCGACGCTACCACCAGCCGAACCAACCTCGTCGCGCGGGCTGGGGCGGCGGTGGTGTGATTCGTTTGCCTTGCAGCACAGCCATCGCGTGCAGGCCACAGAGGCGGTCGGCCACTTCTTCGCCCGCCCAGTGGCAAATCTGACTGTGCGCGTCTGACACGATGGGCGGCCGTTTCTCCGGCGAGTGACCGTCGCTGGCGACGAAGTGAACCATGCCTCGCTCGATCCACCGCTTCACGCAGTAGCGAACGGTTCGGCCCAGGCCGCCGCACAAGCTGGACCCGTTGACCTGCGTCAGACATCCAAGCCGAATGAACGACTCCAGTGCGCCGCTTTCGTCTCGGAGGTCGGGATATCGCTCCGGATGGGCCAGGATCGGCGTGACCCCAAGCTGCAAGAGTTCCGTAACGAACTCTCGAAAGTCGAGCGACAGGCCTCGGGGGAACTCGAGCAGCAGGTACTTGCGTTGGTCGTCCAGCGTCATCAACTCGCCGGCGCCGAACGCCTGGCAGAGGTCGGGCGACAGAGCCACCTCGGCCCCCGGATGAACATATAGCGCGAGCCCAGCCTCTTTCAGCTCCGCATTGAACGTTTGCGTGGCGGCTCGAATCTGGTCGGCACGGATGTGCTGGTACCGTCCGCCTTGGTGGCACGTCGCGACGATGCGCCGTACGCCGTCGTCCCAAGCGACGCGGCACATTGCAATCGCCTCGTCGAGGTTGGCCGGACCGTCATCGATTCCTGGAAGGACGTGACAATGGATATCGACCAACGGAATCATGACGCGTGTGGCGACTCGGTGCCTTGAGCCGACGACTCGCTCTTGGCTGTTCGCCCTTCGCCTCGACCGTTTCCATTACCGTTACCTTCTTCGTGTCCGTAGCCGTAGCCGTATCCATAGCCGTAGCCGTACTTGTCGCCGTAGTGGTAGCCGTACGCATCGTGGCCCGGCATGACCGCGTTCACAACTACGCCGAGCACGCGGGCACCCATTGACAACAGCGACTCGCGTGCGTTCACAGCCGCCGGGCGACCGTTCTTGGAGACACGCACCACCAACAAGACACCGTCAGTGTGGGCCGCCACGATTGTTGCGTCGGACACAGCAAGCACAGGAGGTGTGTCGATGACGACGATGTCATAGGCACTCCTCGCTTGTTCCAGCATCGAAGCAAAGCTGAGCGCACTGAGCAACTCCGCAGGGTTCGGCGGGATCAGCCCGCACGGGATCAGGTCCAACCCGGGAACACGTGTGGGTACGCAAGTCTCCCCAAGCGTGTGCTCTCCGGCGAGCAGATTCGATAGGCCCCGTTCGCGCGATAAGTCAAAGATCTCGTGCTGCCTCGGTTTTCTGAGGTCGGCATCGATGAGCAACACGCGCTTGTTCATCTGGGCGAGGCTGGTCGCAAGGTTTGCCGCAAGCGTCGACTTGCCGTCGCCCGGTGCAGGACTAGTAACCTGTAGGACCGGGTTCTTGGTGGACCGAAACGAGAAGCATAGGCCGGTGCGGATCGTGCGGTATGCCTCTGCTTCGATCGACCGTGGGGCCTCGAAACTGCGCAGCCCCATGTCCAGCGCGTCCCCGTTCTCCGACGGCTTGAGTGCCGGAACGTGCCCCATGATCGGCAGGCCGAGAACTGCCTTGATCTCTTCGGGGGACCGAAAACTCTTGTCGGTGATTTCAGCCAGGTAGGCCAGTCCGAAACCCGCCACACAACCCAGGAACACGGCTACCGCGAGCGTTACGACGAGGCTGGGTCGATACCGTTTCCCCGGCCGTGTAGCCGGTTCGATGACGGTCATGGTGATAGTGCCATAGTTTTCGGTGAACTGCACCTGGCCTAGCTGATTGAGCGTTGCATCCCATAGCTGCCGAACACGATTGCGCTCCTCGCGAGCCTCGGCGAACTTGTGGTCTAGTTTCGCTGCGCCGGCAATTACCTCGCGTTCTCGTTCCACCTCTTTCAGAAGGCCTTCTTCTTCCTTACGCTGCGACTCGAGTGATGTCCTGAGCCGTCGAAGTTCCAATGCGGTACGAGCCTCGCCGAACCTCCGCATGGCCGCTATTTCGCGATTCCGCTGTTCCACCGCGGGACTGGTCCGCTTGTATTGCAGATCGAACTCCTGCTCCTCGACCATCATCGTCAGCACTTTTTCAAAGAAACGTACTCGAAGCATCTGGTCTTCATACGACGAGCCACGATTCGCTGCGTCAACGGGGCTGGAGAGCAACTCTGAGGAGGGATCCCACAACTGTTGGGTGCCTACCAAGTTGGACAGGTCGTCATCGACTGGGGGCGCCGACTCCAACGCCTCCACGTGACTCTCCAGACGAATGCGCTTCACCGTGGCGTCATGAAGCGCGGCCTCCAGGTTGGCAAGCCGATTCATGGCCATGCTCAGTCCGTTGCTTGTCTTCGCGTCCGCAAGTGGGTTTTCTTCATACAACCGTTCGAACTTCGCCTCCGCGTCTCGCTTCTCGATCGCTAGTTGGTCTCTGGCCTCCTTCAACAATGTAGCCACTTCAACTTTGGTGTCCTTGTTGGTTTCGGCGATGAACGTCTGGTAGCTCTCGACGATGGCGTTTACTATCTTCAAACAGTCGTCCCTATCGGTCCCATCGTAGGTCAATCTCAGCACACGGGCGCCCTTGGTATCGCGCGCAACCGAAAGGTTGTCGAGAATGGCGGCGATGACACCTTCGGGCCGGGCTCCCTCCGCGATCAACCGCTTCACCGACGGCAGAGCCAACAGATTGCCCAACTCACAGGCCTTCTGAATGATGACTGGCGAGCGAATTACTGTGGCCTGTGTAGAAAGGTAGTCGTTCGTAATCGCCAGTCGATCCGGGCTAACTCGACCGTCGAATGAAATCGGGGCGGGGTTTTTCTCCTCAATGAGCAGGCGCGAAGTCACGCGGTAGATCGGCGTTGCCTGGACCAGATAGAGACCGCCCAGAACGAGTGAACAGATAACGGACCCTAGGATATGGTGCTTGCGGCGCCTCCCAATTCGGAATAGGTCAAACAGGAACTGGGCAGCGTCATGCCTCGCCTCGCCAACCTCGATGTCATCAATGTTGCGTGAAACAGGTGCGGTCATCATGGGTGCGAACTCTCTTCGTCGGATCTAGCTAGGTTTGCCGATAGTTTATACCGCCTTATCCACTTGGTTGCAAAGCAATTGCTCCGCTGCGATCCATCATCGCCCGGCTGTTGTTCGGCCTGACACAACCGCTACAATCGGCCGACATGCCTGCCGTACCTTCCCTCATTGCTGACCCGCTCGAAGGACCCGTTCAGTACGTCAAGGGCGTTGGGCCGCAGCGGGCGGACCGTCTAAGGCGGCTGGGCGTCGAAACGGTGCGTCACCTGCTGTTCTATTTGCCGCGCGACTACCAGGACCTCACCGACCTGCGACAAATCGCCCAACTTGAGGCTGGGCGGCTCCAGACCGTGCGCGGCATTGTGGCCGACCTCGATGCCAAGGAACTCGGCCCGACCAAGTCGCTCGCCGCGGCACTCATCGAGGATGGTTCGGGCCGCCTGCGCGGCGTGTGGTTCAACCAGCCGGGCGCGCTCAAACGATTCCAGGTCGGCGACTCGGTGCTGTTTTCGGGGAAGCCGCATTGGCGCATGGGCTGTTGGGAAATGGCGCACCCACAAGTGCAACTGACCGAGGATGGATCGCTCGCCGAGCCGTACCTGCCGGTCTACGCACTGACCGAAGATCTGCGGATCGGCGACCTGCGGCGTATCCTACGTCATGCCGTCGACGAGTTCGCGAAACTCGTCCCCGATATCCTGCCGACTGCGTTGACCAAGAAACACCACTGGCCGCCGGTCGCCGCCGCAATCGCGCACGCACACTTCCCGCCCGACCGCACGGCGGGCCAGCTCGGCCGGCGACGCATCGCCTACGAAGAGTTTCTACTGTTGCAACTGGGCCTGGCGACGCGGCAACGCGCCGTCCGCGAAGATCGCCAGGCCGCGCCGCTGGTCGCTACCGAGCAGATCGACCAGCGGATTCGCCGGCTGTTTCCCTTTCAACTGACCGCCGCTCAGAACGCGGCTGCGGCCGAAGTCTGTGCCGACCTCGCCTCCGGTCGGCCGATGAATCGCCTGCTTCAAGGCGACGTGGGGTGCGGCAAGACCGCCGTGGCCGCGTATGCACTGCTCGTCGCCGTGGCGAACCAGCACCAAGCCGCGTTCATGGCGCCCACGGAACTACTGGCCCGTCAACACTGGCAAACACTCGATCGGTACCTGTGTCACAGTCGCGTGCGACGAGTGCTGTTGACAGGCTCGATTTCGGTCGCCGAGCGCAAGCGAGCGTTGGCGGCGATCCGGGCCGGCGAGATCGACCTGGTCGTCGGCACACAGGCGATCATTCAGGACGATGTCGAGTTCGCCAAGCTGGGACTCGCCGTGATCGACGAGCAGCACAAGTTCGGCGTGCGGCAGCGGGCGCGATTCCGGCACAAGGGCCTCGACCCGCACTCGCTCGTGATGACGGCCACGCCGATCCCGCGAACTCTGACGATGACCGTCTTTGGCGACGTCGACATCTCGACCATCCGCGAGCCGCCGCCCGGTCGCCGGCCGGTCCGCACCTACCTCGTTGAGGGCGACGAGCAAGCCAAGTCGTACGAGTTCGTGCGCAAGAAACTCGCCGAGGGCCGCCAGGCGTACGTCATCTGTCCGCTGGTCGAGCAGTCCGAGACGGTCGACCTGCGCTCGGCTGAGCAGATGGCGGCGGAATTGCAGCGCGGCGAGTTCAGCCGGTTTCGTGTCGGCCTTGTACACGGTCGCATGGACGACAAGCGGCGCGAGGTCGTGATGGAATCGTTCCGCGCGGGCAAGCTGCAGGTGCTGGTCAGCACGGTCGTCATTGAAGTGGGCATCGACATCCCGAACGCGACGGTGATGATCGTGACCGACGCCCAGCGGTTCGGTCTATCGCAACTGCATCAACTTCGCGGCCGGATCGCCCGCGGGTCGCACCCCGGCTTCTGTTTTCTCTTTGCCGCGCCGAACAATCCCGAGGCGGCCGCGCGGTTGCAGGTGATGGTCGACACGACCGACGGCTTTCGGATCGCCGAGGAGGACCTGAAGATTCGCGGCCCCGGCGAGTTCCTGGGCACGCGGCAGCACGGCCTGCCGGAGTTCTGCGTCGGCGACCTGGTGCGTGACGCCGACCTCATTCGCACCGCTCGCGACGACGCACGCGAAATCGTCCGCCGCGACCCGCACCTCGAGCATCCCGATCATCTCGCGCTGCGTACGGCGCTGCACAGCCGGTTCGGCGGCGTGCTGGAACTGGCCGGCGTGGGCTGAGGTTCGGGGTTCAGGGTTCGGGGTTCAGGGTTCGGGGGCAGGGTTCGGGGTTCAGGGTTCAGAGTTCAGAGTTCAGGGATCAGGGTTCGGGGTTCAGGGTTCAGGTCAGAACCGGCGGTCCTGAACCCTGAACCCCGAACC
>Ga0185317_100043_pt1 | contig 54321 bp, 40 predicted proteins | sample DevilsHole_FD_128020 | JGI IMG/M metagenome (GOLD analysis project Ga0185317, IMG submission 128020) | Groundwater microbial communities from Devils Hole, Nevada to study Microbial Dark Matter (Phase II) - Devils Hole (SPADES assembly)... | ecosystem: Environmental > Aquatic > Deep subsurface >...
CACGCCGGTAGAGCAGTACGAGGCGAGAGCGGTGCCGCAATCGGATTTCTTTGCTCTGGGGCGGACTTTTGTGCATTTGCTCACCGGCAATCACCCGCTCGACTTTCCAAAAAATGAGCGCCAGGAGTTGCTATGGCGAGAGCACGCGCCGGCTGCCCGCCCGCAACTAGCTGATTTGATTGATGATATGATGGCTTTGCTGCCAGGAAACAGACCTCAAAATGCGCAAATTATCTTGCAGCGCCTGGATGCTGCCGGTGGGGCTGGGGTGCTGGTGAGTTCGCCTGCTGTCGAGCCGGTGTCTCAGCCGCCACAAGCGAGGGGCCGGTTTGGGCCGGTTCGGGTTAATTTAAAGTTGGCGGCGTCTGTCGTGCTGGGGCTGGGTTGGTTGTGGGTTTCCTCGCCCCAAATTGCTTTTAATATCAACGAAATTGGGCTAAAAAATTATCTAGAAAAGCAATACAAGAGTGCGGAATTGATATTCAGATTGGCGCTCCTCTTTAAACCCGATCTCAGCATGACTCGCTACAACCTGGGTGCGACTTGCGAAAAGCTCGGCAATTATGACTGCGCCCGCAGTGAGCACCAGAAGGCCATAGACGGCAATGACACCGGCACGCCCTACGCTATGAACAATTTAGGCCGCCTTTACATTACTCAATACAGCGATAATGAGGCAGCGATTAAGTTGCTAGAGCGCGGTTTGCCGCTGACTAAAGATGAGTCATTGAAATCTGACTTGCACAAAAATATCGGCTGGGTCTATCTGCGGGAAACTGGCTATGCCTCAGCCAAGGTACACCTGGAGAAGGCCATTGAACTCAATCCAGAAAGCGCCCCCGCTCACTGTTTGCTAGCACAGGTGCTGGAAGCGGAGGGGAACACGCAAGGCGCAGGGGCAGAATGGAAAAAGTGTCAAAACGCTGACCCGAAAGACCAGAGGCCAGAAGTTTACGCATGGAGGGATTTGGCACGCCGGCGCTTGGACAACTGAGAAGCCGGTGTACATAACTTGCACGTTTCGGGGGCAGGCACGGGAACCTGCGCCCGAAACTAGGAGACACAACAAAGGACTTTAGTGTCCTTGATTGTAGCCACTGGGGGGGACCGGCGAAGGCGAGGGACAAGGCGGACACTCCGCACCAAGTTCGATCAGCCGTCCGCTTGCAGTCGCCGGCTGTGCCAGTGCCGGGGCTGCCGGTGGGGACATTTTGCTGCCGGTGAACCCATGCGATGCCAGAGCGAGGACAAGACCGATTTCAGAAATGGGAATGCGTTTCATAGCTGGATGCTTTTTGTCTCTACACCTTTAGAATCCTTGAGGTGTATGGGTTTCCTCCAGATCGGGTAAGATCAGTCAAATGCTGATCTGGATGCCGATCTAGACTTGAGCTTGACAAACCTAACCTTTAGGTGTATATATGCCGGAGACTTTGATAGCTTCTAAGCAGGGACAAACAAAAATTAAGCAAGCAAGAGAAGAAAAAGGGTGGACTGTAGACAGTTACAAGTGGCTTGAGGAGGCCAGTAAAGTCCTAGATCACAATTGGCCAGGAGGGGAATACTTTGCTGAGGGCATCTCCTATGGAACATGGAAGCGGTTTCTGACAGCTAAAAATCCTATTAATGCTCCGGCTTTTCAGGCTGACTGCCAGGTATTAGGATTAAATTGGGAAGAAATTGTTGAGGAAACACCGCCTCAGAGGTCGGAACAAAATCAGACAGCTGAGGTCATGTGGTTTTTGGTATTGAGCGGCACTATAAATAGCGAAGTAGACAGGCAGCGTGCCGAAGCGATAGTTGCTCATTTACAGAAAATTTTAGAAGACCCCTTCTTGAAAATACAGGAGATAAAAAAAGGGAGTGTGGTGCTAGTTTTGCAAGGTTCCCGAGAAGGATTTGAGTGGGCTGAGTATCTGTTCAGAACTGGGGAACTGACGGAGTTACTGGGCGTGCCGGTTCTGGATGTGCGCCTCGCACCGGCACCCGCACCAATAAACTGGCGGCAATTCCTCCAGAATCTCTTTGAACCCTACTGGCAAGAGCCGGAACAGCTACTCCCAGCCGGTGCTCACAGAAGCGCTGAGGGTTCTGACGCTCCAGAAGCGATCCTAAATCTGATCCACCTGCTGCAAACCAGGCAGGATGAACCAACCCGCCGGCAAGCTGCCGAAGCTCTCGGGAAAACCGGCACCCGCAACCCAGACGCCATCAGCGCTCTCACCCAATTGCTGCGCAACAGCCAAGATCCTGAAACCCTCTGGCAAGCTGCCCTCAGCTTGGGGAAACTCGACCCGGGCAATCCAGCTGCCGGTGTGGAAAGAGCCAAAGCTATTGACTTGGGGACACAGCCAGACCGTCAAGCCGTGGCCTTAATTGCCGCTTTCAGGCCAAAAACCGATGGGGAGGTTAGCATCCGCTTGCGAGTGGAGCCGGTGCAGGAGGGACAAATCTATCTGCCCCCCAATCTCAAGCTCACCGTGTTCGATGAATCGGGAGAGGCTTTCATACAAGCTGAATCAACCCGCACAGATAACTTCCTGCAACGGGGGTTTAGCGGCCCTCCCGAATTGCAGTTCAGTGTCAAAATATCTCTGGGAGATGCTAGCATCACAGAAGAGTTTGTAACTTGATGGCCTCAAGGCTTGTGAGGAGATGTCGATGGGTAAACGAGTCATTATAACACTACTCAAAGGTAATTTTGATCAGGGATTTCCGGCTCTCCTGCGAATTAGGGAGGATGGCGCTCCTCCTGAGACAGAAATCCAAGTCGCAGGCCATCTCCCCCCGCACCCGAAAATTGCGGATCTATACGACAATTGGAAGTTGGCCTATGACAAGCTACCTGGGCTGCGAGGTAAATTCAAGGAAGAACGCAGCGTAACTGACCAGAAATGCCCCCAGTTAGCTGAGGATTTTGCCGACAGTCTCAAGACCTGGCTCAATTCTGGGGATAGGGAGTGGCAAAAAATCAGGGATGGCTTGCAACAAAACCTGAGGCGCGACGACGACTTTCGCGCAATCATTCAAACGGAAGCCCCCCTGCTGCGGCTGCTGCCTTGGCATTTGTGGGATTTGTTCGCGCAATACTACAACAAGGCAGAAATTGCCCTAAGCTCCCCACAGTATACGCCTTCTGGAACCAAAACACCCAGCGGCAATCGAGTCAGAATACTGGCTATACTGGGCGATAAGAAGGGGACTGATAGCCAGACAGAAATTAATCCCCAAGCCGACCTGGATTTACTAAAACTGCATTTACGCGATGCAGAGATTGTCCCTTTAGTAGAGCCGCACCCAGAAGACTTCCGCCGATATCTTTGGGATGAGAGAGGCTGGCATATCCTGTTTTTTTCCGGACACAGCAGCAGCGAAATAGGTGGTCAAACCGGATGGATTAAAATTAATCAGAGTGACAGCTTGACGGTTCAGGAATTTAAGAATGCCCTGAGGAAAGCCATTGAGAATGGCTTGCAGCTAGCGATTTTTAATTCTTGCCACGGGTTGGGATTGGCCAACCAGATAGAAGAGTTGCGCATCCCGCAAATCATTGTGATGCGCGAGCGGGTGCTAGACAAGGCAGCGCAGGATTTTTTGCAGCATTTTCTGGCGGCATTTTCTGGGGGTGAGACGCGAAAGTGCGCGTCCCTACATTCCGCCGTGCGGGAAGCGCGGCTCAAGCTGGAAGACACTTGGAATACGAAATATCCAGGAACTAGCTGGCTGCCGGTGATTTGCCAGAATCCAGCAGTAGAACCCCTAACTTGGCGAGGTTTTCTCGCGTGGACAGAAGCACGCACGATCGCCGGCCATTCAGCTACAATTAGGACAGTAGCCATTAGCCCCGATGGGAAAACTCTCGCCACCGGCAGTGAAGACAAAACAGTAAAGCTGTGGAATTTAGACACCGGCGAACTAATCGACACCATCGCCGGACATTTAGAGTGGATTATATCCCTCGCCTTCAGCCCCGATGGCAAAATCCTCGCCAGCGCTTGCAACATGGCGTTTCAAGACGGCACCATCAAACTGTGGGATACAGATACGCGGAAACTGAGGCAAACTCTGGGAAGCTCACTGTTCGCTACGCGCGTAGATACCCTCGCCTTCAGTCCTGATGGGCAAATCCTCGCCAGTGTAAATTTTGACGCCACAATTAGCCTTTGGGATCTCAACACCGGCAAAGTGCGAAGCACCCTGAAGGGGCACATCAAGTTTGTTGTTGAATCTATCGCCTTCAGCGCTGACGGGCAAATCCTGGTCAGCGGCGGTTGGGATAATACTGTCAAGATTTGGAATTGGCGCACGGAGGAACTGCTGAACACCTTCAATGGCCCTTCGCCTTCAGACTGGGTCGGTTCTCTACTATCCTGGTTTGACTCCTCTGTTGGGGTGATTTATTCTGTCGCGATTAGCCCTGACGGACAAACTGTCGCCAGTGGCGGTTCCGATCAGCCGGTTACACTGTGGGATACCGGCACTGGAAGACGTCTGCGCACCCTGACGGAAGACTCAGGCACGGTTTATTCTCTTGCCTTTAGCCCCAATGGGAAAATTCTCGCCAGTGGCGGGGAAGACAGCACGGTTCGCATTTGGAATTATCGCACTGGGGAACTGCTTCACACGCTTAAACATTTAGGGCCGGTTCGGTGTGTTACTTTTAGCCCTGATGGGCAAACTTTGGTCAGTGGCAGTGATGATATGACAGTCAAGGTTTGGCGCGTGCCTTACTAATATCATGTCCGACTGCTTCGTTTAGGCGTAGGGTAGGCGTCTCGCCTGGCTTGAATGTCTATAGCAGGCAAGCATCTGGGTGCAGTACAGTCTGGAGATCCCCCCAAACCCCCCTTAAAAAGGGGGGCTTTGAGAATGTTCTCCCCCTTTTTAAGGGGCGGCTAGGGGGAGATATAATATCTGTACCTCACTCGGTTGAAATCTCCGATAATTTCCTCCCCAGGGAACGAGGTACTGGTTGCCACCGGCAATTTAGTTTGCCCCCACTGGAGTTACAGACACTTGCAGCGTATAGGTAGTGTTATAATTGCGGTCGTCAGGGTAGACTCGGATAGCGTAAGTTCCCTCTCCTAGGGGCATTCTAATTGATGCCGAATTAGAATTAGACCTTCTATCCAAAACCTCACCGTCATCAACCTGACCATTTGCATTCCTGTCTAGAATCAGCTCCACATGTGTGTACTTGCTCAGGCTGCTGAGGGATACTTGAACGTTGCTGGTTGTATCCAATTTAAACCGGTAGCAATCATTCAGGTCAACGCTCCCCACAAAGTCATTATAGGTGCGCTCGTCATTCAAATTTCCCATGTCGAGAGCTTCACTGAGAGTGTTGCCCGGATCGCTTGAGGTTGCCGGCACTTCAGTAGCAGAAACTTGCAGGGTGTAGGTCGTGTTATAATTTTGGTTGTCGGGGTAGACTCGGATGGCGTAATTTCCCGCTCCCAGGGGCGTGCGGATTGATGCAGAGTTAGAATTACTCTTTCTATCCAAAACCTCACGGTCATCAATCGAACCATTCCCATTCCGATCTAGAATTAGCTCCACGTTTGTGTACTTGCTTAAGCCGGTGAGCGCTAGTTGGAAGTTGCTAGTCGTGTTCAATTGGAACCGATAGTAATCCTCAAGGTCAACACTGCCCACGAACTCGTTATAGGTGCGAGTGTCCTTGAGATTCCCGATGTCGAGCGCTTGGCTGAGACTGTTCCCAGGATCTACCGAAGGGGAAACAGTCGGTTGGGGAGTGGGGTTTGGACTCGCAATTGGGGTGGGACTGGCAGTTGGCTGAGTGGAATTGCTGGAAACCGGCACCTGAGGGGAATTTGTCGGCTGCGGGGTGCTGGCTGCAATCGGAGTTGGGGAAGGCTCCACCGCTGATGGAGCAGGGGATACAGTCGGTGATGCTGCCGGCAGTGGAGCAGCAGATGGCGTTGGGGGTGCTGGAGAGCTTTTGGACAAGATATCCGAATTTTTCAGAAGAAAGAAAGTCACTCCAGATGCAATGGCTGAACAGAGAATCAGCGCGAAAATAAACAAAGAGGTTATTGCCGCTAGTTTTCCTGAAGGTTTATTCTGAGAATCCCTTGGCCCCTGCTGACTCATTCGTCTCACTCCTTTAACTCAAAATTTAATCGGCTTCTCTCAGGCCAGAAACCGGGTTTCTTTGAGAAACCCGGTTTCTAATCGCTACCGAACATGAATATCACATATCCATAGACTCTTTCTCCCAATACTGAGTTGCCAGCGACGGACTCATGCGCAGCAGCGCCAGCTCGCCCGGCTCCACCGGCTCCACCGGCACCTCCGGCTTCATCCCCAGCGCCTCCATCACCTGACGCCCCACCGCGCGTCCCAACTTCGGCGGCAGGGCAGTGCCCACCTGCCGGAATCCGTGCCACTTCGTCCCGTGAAAGCGGAACCAGTCGGGAAACGAATGCAGCCGCGCCGCCTCCCGCACCGTAATCACCCTCGGGCGCAACGGGTGAATCGGGCGCGGCGAGGTAAACCGGCCCTTTTCCCTCCCCGTGCCGGCGCGTAAGGTGTGAGATTGCCCGTCAATATTCAACCGGCGCAGACGGCTGCTAGACTCCACCCTCCCCATCGGCGTCTCCTCAAACCGCTGCACGCACTCAGGGCTGTGAGTCGTCCGCAAGCAGCCGGTCAGCAAATGCCGGTTCCAGATGCGATCGCAGGAAAAATCCCCAGGCTCCCTAACCGGCCCCCGCAGCGATCGCACATAGTTGCTTGCCAGCTTTTCCATCCCCTTCAGTTGCGCCGGCGTCAGCAGCAGCTCATCTGTCTCCAGCAGCTCTGCAAACTCATCCACATCCGGCAAGTCTGCGATCGCCTCCTTAACGGTCACCTTTTTTGGCTGTGCCGGCACTTCCGGATAAGTCAGCAGCACTTCACCGAAGCGAGATCCCAGCAAAAACATCCGCTGCCGGTCTTGCGGCACACCAAAATCCGCTGCATTCAACACCCGCACCGGCAGCGCGATCTTGTATCCTGCCGCTTCAAACTGCCCAATCAGCCGCTCCATAAACTCCGCATACTGCTCACTCACCAGAGTCGGCACATTCTCCATAATGAAATATCGCGGCTGCAGCTCGCTCACCGCGCGGCAGAAATCGAACACCAGATTGTTGCGCTCGTCCTCCAGGACGCCCTTGCCCATAATCGCGAACCCCTGAGACGGAGGCCCGCCGATCGCCAGGTCTATTTCACCATCCCAACCGGGCATGGCCCTCCTGCGGCTCCCCCCAACAGCACGGGAGGCCGAGCTTTGTGCGGCTGCGGCTCCAATCAAGCGAGTGGACATCGTAGCAAGATCAGCGCACAGCACTTCAGTGTGGGGAAAGTTGAACGAATACACCGCCGCATGCACGGGGTCAATGTCAACCGCTGCCACCACATCGAAGCCGGCCTGCTCAATTCCCAGAGAGAATCCACCGGCACCAGCAAACAAATCGACAGCAATGGGCCGCCGCTCAGAACTGAATTGGAATTTTGGATGTAATATTTTAGGCACGCCAGGACGCCAAGAGGGGGTAGATGGGGTTTTATATCTTTCGCCAAGAGCGCCAAAGCGCCTCAGCCTCAGGAATATTTCGGATTCAATCTAACATCTAAAATGTAAAATCTAAAATATCTTATCTAAAATCGCCGTTTCACAGCCCCCCGGATAACTCCACTCCCTTAGCCCCCTCCCCGCGCTTCGGGGAGGGGGTTAGGTACCAGGTTCATCCCGGTAATGCGCAACTTCCGAAAATCTCATCGCCCCCCTACACTAGCAACTGGAAAATTTCCTTAGCAGCGCGATCGCACACCCCCACCTCTCCCAGTTTAAGCCGCATCTGCTGGTAGTTTGTCAGGGTTTCCTGACGCCGGCGGGCATTCAGTAAAAGCTCCAGGCTCTCCCCGACAATAGCAGCCGGTGTGGCTCGCTCCTGTAACAGTTCTGGCACAATGGGCTGCATTTGCACCAGATTAGGCGGGGACATAAAGGGAATCGAAAAATTGAACACCCTGCGAGCCAGCCAGTACGTCAGGGGGCTGACGCGGTAGACAACCACCTGCGGCACATTCAGCAGAGCAATTTCTAAATTTACCGTACCAGATTTTGCGATCGCCAGATCTGCCGCCGCCAGCACTTCCCGAGACCGCCCGGACACAGCGATCGCCCGCAACCCGTAGCGCTCAATCGCCTCCTCCACCGCACCCCTGAACCTTTCCAGAGACAGCGGAATCCAGAAGCGCAGTTGCGGCAACTGCTCCTGAAGCTGCCGAGCCGCCTCAAACATCACCGGCAGCAAATATTTTAACTCTTGCTGGCGCGACGCCGGCAGCAGGGCCACCGCCAGCGTTTCCCCATCAATGCCCAGCACTTGACGCGCCTCTTTCCGACTGGGGAACGACTCCAGCCAGTCCAGCAGCGGGTGGCCAACCCAAGTCACAGAAGCGCCCCGCTCTCGGAAATAGCTCGCTTCTTGTGGGAAAATCGCCAGCAGTCGGTCGGTCACTGCTACTAACTTAGCCGCATCGCCCTGGGAGAGCGACCAAACCCACATTTGCGGCGCAATATAGTACACCACCGGCACCTGCGGCATCTGCCGCTTGACATAGGTGGCAATGGCCCGATTCGGGCCGACGTAGTCAATCAGCACCAGCAAATCCGGCGGGTTCTCCCGCAGGTACTGCTTAGCTCGCTGCTGCAGCTGCAAAGTAGGCCAAATGTAGGGCAAAGACTCCACAATCCCCACCGAACCCGTACCGCTGGTATCCCCCAAGAGAGCGCAGCCGACTTTGGCCATCCGCTCCCCCCCCAGGGCCACAATCTCCAGCTCTATTCCCTGTGCCAGTGCTTGCCGGTGAAGGGCTTCTGCCAGCAGCGCCCCTTGCAAGTCCCCTGAAACCTCGCCGGTGCTGAGGAACAGCCGCACCTTTCGCTTGGGGGCAGAACCGGCACTGAAGTCTGAAGTCAAATTTAATTCACCCTTCATCCTTCATCCTTATCCTTGATCTGTTTCCCTGGAGTCAGCCCCCGCCGGCCCTCCATCTGGGACAGTTGCAGGAACTGGCGCAGGTGCTGCAAATGTTCGCTATCGCCAAGCTCGGACAGCTGCGGCAAAGCTTGAGTCACCGTCAGCCCAGAGCGGTAAAGAATGCGGAACGCTTTTTTCAAGCCGGCAATCTCATCTGGTGAGAGCCCCGCCCGCTTCAGCCCCACAAGGTTGAGCGATCGCACCCGCGACGGATTCCCCTCCACAAGCATATAGGGCGGCACGTCCCGGTCAATCCGGCTCATGCCGCCCAACATCGCCAGCTGGCCTATGCGGACAAATTGATGGATGCCCAACACGCCCCCAATCACAGCCCGCGACTCTATGTGGACGTGACCTGCCAGCGCTACCGAATTAGCAATCACCACCTGGTTTTCCAGAACGCAGTTGTGCGCTACATGCACATAAGCCATCAGCAGATTGCCGCTGCCGATCGCCGTTGCCTCACCCAAGCCGGTTGCTCGGTTGACAGTCACATACTCGCGAAGGATGTTGTCATCCCCGATTTTCACAAAACTGGGAGCGCCCTCATATTTGAGGTCTTGCGGCTCCAAGCCAATCGCCGCCCCGGGGTAAATTTGATTGCCAGCCCCGATTTCCGTCCGCCCATCAATTACCGCATGGGCCCCAACCGTCGTTTCCGGGCCAATTTTTACATGCTCTCCAATCACCGCATAGGGACCCACCCGCACAGTTGGGTGCAGTTGAGCGTCTGGGTGGATGACAGCGGTGGGGTGAATTAAAGTCATCATAGGATTCTTCCGTGTTGAGGAATGAGTGCTGAGTTGAAGAGGAATGTAACCGATCGCTCAACACTCAACACTCAACACTTTTGCTAGCTCAGCAGGGAAAACATCAATTCGCCTTCTGTGACCAGTTGGCCATCCACTTCGGCGCGGGCCTGCATTTTCCCGAACCGGCGCTGCTTGACGCACAGCAGTTCTACAGTCATCACCAGCTGGTCACCCGGCACCACCAGTCGCCGGAACCGCACTTTATCAATGCCGGCAAACACAAACAATCCTTCCGGCATATCGGGCTGCTGGGCCATCAGCACCCCCCCGACTTGGGCCATTGCTTCCACGATCAGCACCCCGGGCATGATCGGACGCCCCGGAAAATGCCCCTGAAAATGCGGTTCGTTGACGCTGACATTTTTTATCCCCACAGCCCGCTGCCCCGGAACGCACTCAACAATCCGATCCACCAGCAAAAAAGGATAGCGGTGCGGCAGCAGCTTCTGAATATCTTCAAATGTCAGCGATGTCTGAATAGCAGGCGCAGTGGGGGCGGAAGCGGTTGCTATCTCGCTTTCCTGGGCGGAAACCCCTGTGGCAGAGGAATTTTGGGCGGTAACGTCTGTCAGGGTGGACATGAGTAGATGTTTATTTTGAATTTGCGATTTTAGATTTTAGATTGGGGGTGCGTCTGGGCATCCAAAATCTAAAATCCCCAGCCCGAGGAAGCCAGCCGGCGGGCGAGCCCGACGTGCAGCTTGTGGCTTGCTTTGTAGGCGATCAAGTGAGCGCGGGGAAATCTTCCCAGCAAGCTCATATCTCCTACTAAGTCTAAGATTTTATGACGCACGGGTTCATTTGCAAATCTCAGCGGCGGATTTAACCACCCTTCCTGACTGCAGACGAGGGCGCTGTCCAAACTTCCGCCTTTGATTAAGCCCTGCGCCCGCAGCTGTTCGATTTGATCCGCGAAGCCAAAAGTGCGTGCCGGTGCGATCTCGCTGGCGAAGCTGTCTGTAGCCGGCGACCAGCTGTGCCACTGCTGGCCAATTGCCGGCTCCTGGAAGTCAATGCCGTAGCTGAAGCGCAGCGCCGGTGCCGGTAGGGCGGCGACAAAGGCATCTCCCTGGTTCACCCAGATCGGTTCGGGAAGCGATCTGGACGCTGAAGGTTCCTCGCCGGGATTTGGGGATTTGGGGATTTCTGTTTCTGCGACTCCCACAGAGGCGATCGCTTCCACCCAACCGAGGGCTGACCCATCCAGCAGGGGCACTTCTGGGCCATCCACCTCAATGCGGGCGCTGTCCACTCCCATTGCCGCTAGCGCCGCTAGCAGGTGTTCCACCGTGCGCACACCGGCAACTCCATTCGCCAGTTCAGTCGAGAGAGTTGTCTGGCGCACCGATTCTACTGTTGCCGGAATTCTGGGGGTGCCGGTTAAATCGGTGCGGGCGAAGTATCGCCCCTCGCCTGGTGCCGCCGGCAGCACCCGCACTGCAGTCACCACACCCAGGTGCAGCCCCACTCCGGAGCGCTCAAACCCATCTGCCAATGTACGCTCAACTGTCATTCTTTCCCCGCCTCTCGCATACAAATAACCAGTATTTTTCTTATTTAAAACCTAACCAAACCTTAAAAACCTCACCCTCTTTCTTCTCTTCGCACCCTCGCAATCCCTGCGAGCGCACAGCAGTTATAAATTCTTGAGCATCGCCTATTTCTTCTCTTATCTTGGCGTTATTGGCGTCTTGGCGGTCAAAAATAACCTCCCTCTAGAAACCAGATTTCTAAAAGAAACCTGGCTTCTAGCAGCCTGTCCTAAACCGCGAAAATTACGGCAAAATCCCTGACTATAAAATACTTAGAAGCGCTCTCCAATGCCAAAGTGAAAGAGAGATGCGCCGTCATCATTGATGCCGAAATCAACGCGAATCGGACCGAGAGGCGAATCAATGCGGACGCCCAAACCGTAACCGAAACCAGAACCCGGTTTGCCCCGCACCCCAGCCGGATCGCCGGGAACGGCAGATCCGGAACCGAGATCGGTGCCGAAATCGACAAACAGCGCTCCTCCGATAACAGAGAAAATCGGGAAGCGATACTCTGCAGTTGCTTGCAGGAAACTGCGACCGCTGCCGAGTTCTCCTTCATCATAGCCGCGCACGGAATTGCTGCCACCAAGAGAAAAGGCTTCGTAGGGGGGCAAATCGCCGAGAACGGTGCCGGCTTGAACGTTAAACGCTAATGTCTGGGGGCCTTTGGTAAAGTTAAAATATTTCACCGGCATGTAGTAGCTGTAGCTAGCACGCAGGCGATTCATAAAGATGCTTCCCAAACCCAGCGGTACGGACTGTTCGGTGCTCAATCGCAACAGGGAGCCGCTGGTGGGCTTGAGGGGGTTGTCGCGCAGGTCGCGGGAGAGTCCAAACTGTAAGGTGGTCAGGTCGTCTTTGCCTTCGCCGCTGAAGCTCAGATCGTTGCCCAGGGCGTCCACGGGGCTGATGTCGCCATCGGAATCTCGGATGGAAACCCGCTGGTACTGCATGCCGAGGGAAGCCGTCCATTCGGACTTTTCTAGGGGGTTTCGGTTCAGGGGGCGGTTAAAGGTGACGCCGCCGCCCAGACGCAGAACCCGGGGGCGATCGCCGGAACTGGGGTCTGTGGGGTTGTCCGGATCGGGAAGGCGAACGTCGTCAGGGCCGCCGGTGTATATTAAGGAGATTGACCGGCGTCTGAAGCCATTGACGGTGTAAGCGGTGCGGTAGGGATCGCCGGCAATCCAGGGATCGGTGAAGTTAACGTCAAAGAGCAGGGCCCGCTCGCCCACTTGCAGCTGCGCCCCTAATTTTTGGTTGTTTCCGCCCAAGTTTTGCTCTTGATAGCTAACCGTGCCAAAAATGCCAGTGGCGGAACTAATCCCCGCACCCGCTGCGATCGAGCCGGTATTCCTTTCTGTGACATTGAGGACGACAACCACTCGGCGCGGATCTGCGCCTGGATTCAAAGCAGGCTCGACTTTCTCAAACAGGCCCAAACCGTAGATGCGGCGCAAATCAGCGATCAGCGCCGATTCTTTGAGCACTTGTCCGGGTTTGAGCGCCATCTCGCGGGTGATGATGAATTTGCGGGTGCGGCCCTGGATCGGGTTGCCTTGCTCGTCGGCTGTCTCGCCTTCTTTGGTGGCGAAGCGGATTTGCACGTCTTCTATCACCCCTTCTGCGACGAGCAAGGTGACTCTGCCATCGGGGGTGACGGCGGATGAGTCAATCACCTGGGCCAAGATGTAGCCGTTGTCTTTGTACCACTTATTTAATTTCTTGACGCTTTCCTGAAAGGTGCGCAGGTTGAGGATGCGGCCATACTGGTCGCGGAATATCTCGTCCACCACTGTTTGGGGCACAGCTTGCTGGGCCGCTGCTTCGGGAACGGCACTGACGACTACTCCCTGCAGGACTGGGTTGGGCTGCACCACAAAGGTCACCCGCACACCTAAAGGAGTGTCCTCGGGCACGTAGTCCACTTTCCCAAACAAGCCGATGGCAAAGATGGCGTTCACGTCTTCTTGCAGCTGGCAGCGGTTGGCCGTCCGTCCGGGCTGGGTGCGAATCGTCCGATAGATTTCATCTTGCAGTTCCCCCTGTGCGCCGCTGACTGCCACTTCCGCCACCAGCACTTGCGGCGCAGTTGGATCGGGGCACTGACCGGCTCCTGGCGTTGCGGGCGCGGGGCTAGTTGGCTCTGGACTTGTTGGCGCTGGCACCGGCACTAGGGGGGGCTGCGGCGTCTGGGCGACGGACTCTAGCGCCCAAACTGCCGCCGGCGCTTCCCTCTCTCCCCCACCGGCTGCAGGGACAGGCTCAGCCAGCGGGGCTGAGGAATCGGAACCCAGGCCAGACGCCTGCGCTACGGGATCTTCCGACCCCAGCGCGGCAATTTCCTCTCCCTGACCTTCCTTGAGGGACGTCCCGACAGGGGACTCCAGCGACCAGACTTCAGTCGGGGAAGGCGCAGGGAGGGCGATTTGTTGGGAGTCGGCTGCCATTTGCGGTTCTGCAAAGCCCGTCCCCAGGCCCGAGTCAGTCGCCAGTTCAGCGCTTTCCACCGGCAGCGGTGGCAGGGGCTGTGCGGGTGGGGAGCCGGTGGGCTCTGGCGCGGGCTGCAGGCTCACAGTCTGTCCGCTGACTGGGTTCGATAAACTCAGGGTGGCTGAGGCTGTCAAAATTGCCACCCATACGGTCGGTATCCGCATCTTGTTCACGTTGTTTTCCACTTCCACACACCAGAGCCACAATTTCAAGCTTGCCTTAAAGCAAACAGCACGGAGTTCGCGCGGGCGCGCATGCGCCCCAAGGCAGCCAGAGCGCATTCAGAGGTAAATCTTACCGCATTGGCTTGCCAGCCGCTCCCCGCACGGCAGGGGTTTGGATCAGGACTTACGCAGAAACCGGGTTTCCTATCCTGCCCCTTGACTTGAGCGCGTTGCACAATTGCCGGATCAACCCCACCCCCCCAAACCCCTCCCCGCCGCCTAGGGGGACGTGAGAGAGGGTTTTGGATGAGTGCAAAAAGAGAAATCATCCTTCTACTGTGCAACGCCTGACTTGAGAGCGCTCTGTCTCACACCAGAAACCCGGTTTCTTTAATGGTTGTGCGTAAGTCCTAAGGATTTACGATAGTAGATGCTTTTCAAAGCAATCCTTAGCCACTCGCTTTGTTGCTGTGCGCCACAACCCGCTCTAGCACCCGCTGGTAAGCTTCTTCGACATTCCCCAAATCGCGCCGGAAGCGGTCTTTGTCCATCACCCGCCGGTCTGGATCGCCATCTGCATTATCCCACAGCCGGCAGGTGTCCGGGCTTATTTCATCCGCCAGCAGCAGTCTTCCCTCGCTGTCGGTGCCAAACTCCAGTTTGAAGTCTACCAGGGTAATGCCGCACTCCTGGAAAAACTTGGAGAGAATTTCGTTGACCCGCAAGGCAAGTGTTTGCAGTTGCTCGACTTGTTCCGCAGTGGCTAGTTCCAGCAGTAACAGGCGCTCCCGCGTTAGCAGCGGATCTCCCAGCTCGTCATTTTTATAGTATAATTCTACCAGCGGCTGTTTTAAAATGGTGCCGGTTGGCAATCCCGTTTGTTTGCAAAGACTGCCGGCGGCGATGTTCCGCACCACCACTTCCACCGGCACAATCTTGACCCGCCGCACTCGCATTTCGTTAGGCGCGGGGCAGTCTTTGAAATGGGTGGCAATGCCCTCCGCTTCTAGCAGTTTGAATAAATGGCTAGAGATTAGGCAGTTGATTTTGCCCTTGCCGGTGATGCTCCCTCGCTTCTGGGCGTTAAATGCTGTGGCGTCATCTTTAAAGACTGTCAGTAAGATTTCCGGATCGCCGGTACTCAAGAGAATTTTGGCCTTGCCTTCATAAAGTTTCTCAGAACCTGACATAAAAAAGCTCGCTCTGCTGTAGAATAAGAGAAAGTCGCGCCGGTCGCTGGATGGGTGCTGCTAGCACCATTCCCTCACCCGGACTGTCCTTTACGGTCGGGCAGCTAGAATATTGTACTCTATAGCAAGAGCTTTGGCTTGGCTTGGCAACAACTTCGCCACCGTTGCGGCAGATGTGGCGTCCGACTGAAGTCGGACGCTATCCAAACCAAGTCCGCTTTAAGCGGACTTGAGCGCGTTTTTCATATTAGTGAGCTGCTGAAAAACCCGGTTTCTTAAAGAAACCGGGTTATTGATGCGTACTTCATCCAACTGAAAACCGCTATAATAAAAAGGTTGCGGGGCAACCGGGTTTGCTATTACCTTGCTGGCTCAGAGGGGGCATTATCCATCTGTAAAATCACGGGCAATCCCCTTTGTCCACCTCCGACTATTAAAACTTTGGCGTTAGGGGACTGGGCTAGTTTTTCAGTCGCTTCGATCGCCTTCAATTGCAGCACTTGCGCGTTAAGACCTTGGGAAACAATTTTTTGGTAATCGGAAATACCTTTGGCTTCGATGCGCTTGCGCTCGGCTTATTGGCGCTCTTTTTTGAGGGTAAAAGCCATCTGCTGGCTTTCTTGCTCTGCTTTGAGCTTGTCCTGAATTGCGGCTTGGATTCTCTCAGGGATTTGCAGCTCTCTCAACAGAGTTTCCTCAACGGTGAAACCGAGGGGGGCTAGCTGTTCGCTCAGCTGCCGGCGGAGGCGGCTGGCTATCTCCTGCCGTTTGGTAGAGTAAATGGCTTCAGCTGGGTAGTTAGCAGTGACCTCGCGGACAATCGAGCGAAATCGGGGGAGGACAATTTCTGTCTCGTCAGTGCCAAGATTTTCATATACGGACACAGCTTTATGCGGCTGCAGCCTGTACTGCAGGCTGACATTGATATTGAACGCCAGCCCCTCTTTGGATGTGGCTTCTATGGTTTCCTGCACATTTTTTAGGCGGGTGGAAAAATTAACAACTCTAGCCGCAGGATTGACCAGGTGGACTCCTGGATTGAGAGGGGAATTGGAAACCTTTCCCAGGGAGTCCACGACTCCAACATTGCCGGCGGGGATAACAATCAGTGTCCTAAAAAGGGAGGAGATCACAGCAACCGCCCCAATCAGTGCGGCGATGGCCCGAACTGCTAAGCGAGACCTGTCATCCTCAACTCTCTCAGCGTTGAGAAATATGAAGATGGATATCAAAGCGGTGAGGAGTGAAAGTAAAAAACTCATCTCTTGGCCTCAAGGATTGAAGAGATTCAACGAACTGCCACTTTATATAGCGGTTCTCAGCCTTTGTGAGGTACTGAGAAACCCGGTTTCTTTGAGAAACCGGGTTTCTGGGCCTCACGTACATCAAACTGAGAACCGCTCTACTAGCAGGGCATTTGTCCCGGGCAATCCCTGTCGTGTGGGGGGCGGGTTTATCAAGATATTTCCGGCGCTGCGGCGAGATCGATAAACCAAATGCGGGCATAGCGCATGGCCCCAAGCGCTATGCCCCGGGCCCAACAGGATATGATATTCCGCAGCCCACCGCTCACCAGGGACGCCACTCCCTCAAATTTTAGCTTATCCGAAACAATGGTTTTGACAAATCCCGCCTTCAGATGGGTTTTGTAATATGCTTTCTTCCGGTAACGAAAATTGGCGTCAATTGCTGCCAAAATAGCTCCGATAGCTGGGTGCCCAATACCCAATGCCTCATGTCCAATACTTCATGCTATGATACCATCCCCATGCCCCCATGTGCCATTCCGAGAGCAGCCCCCTGCGGCCCTAGTGATCGGGTCGGTTTCGGGGCTCTGTACAGGACTGCCGGCACAATGGGGATGCTCCTCGGGCGTTTGAGCTAGACTCTAGACATAAAATACGGTTTGCGGTTATAATAAAAAGTTTAGCTGATTTAACTCAAGGGGCTACTTACAAGTCGTGAGCTTTTCCATCCCCCCAGACGGGACGTGGCGGGACGCGCCCCTATAAAAGGGGGCGGTCCTGTTCCCCTTCCAGACTCTGCCTGGGAGCGGCGTTTTGGAGGCAGATCCTCCAAAGGTGCTTTCCTTGGGTGATTTAGGTATAGCGGTTCTCAGTTAGATGAACTATGGCCCAGAAACCCGGTTTCTTTAAGAAACCGGGTTTCTCAGTACCTCAGCAATATGAGAAACGCTATAAAATAAAAAAAATATTAAAATTACCCGCACCAACTTCACAGCTGCCGGTTAAAAATTTATAGTAGTCTCACAAGAGTTTTAGGAGGGAAGCCCTCGCTTACCCCATGCGATGATGCCATGCATGCGTGATGCCCAATGCCCCATAGGGGTTAGGTTGTAGGAGAGAAGCCCTCGCTAGCCCAATGCCCCAATGCCCAATGCCCCATGCGCAGATGCCCCAATGCCCACTGCCCCAGTGTAAACCTCTTGAGTAAAATATAAATTTATGGGAGTTTAGAGTGGGGAAATACAGGCTGACTGGCAGATCATAAAAAAAACCAGCAATCTGATGATGAGTGAAAAAGTAAAGATTTATTTATTGCAACCCCAAGAACTGCTTAGCTGCTACAAATTGAGCCAGCCTGTCGCCGCCTCGGTGCGTCTAGCACTAGAACAGTTTCACCGGGCTTTGGCTTTAGACTCGGTGACGCAGGCGATTTCCATTACTAATGCTGCCTTGCCACAACTAGAGCCAGTCGAAACCATTCCCCTGTCCGAAAATTTTTCCACTGACACCCCACTGAAGTGTGAGGAAGTCAAGGAATTAAATCAGTACATGGAGATAGCTCATGTCAAAGCCAAGGAACCTGCTAAGTTAATCACTGCCAGTGCCTTGAAAGCCTATTTGGGCTTTTTGGAAATGAGAGAAAGCTTGACTTTAGACCCCGCTGATGTAAAACTTGTGGTCGCGGGCTTCCAAAGTCATGCCAGCCTCTTGGCAAGGGTTTTTAATGTGGGGAGTGCTGGTTCGAGGAACGATATAACACCTGAATTGCGGGCACCTCTTACCCAATCGTTCCCCGAATCAGCCACTTCTCAACTTGTTGTTGGTGAAGAAAGAGTCAGTAAAAACCTCCTGACTAATACTGAAAATGTTTTGCTGCGGGTCTGGAAAAGAGGTCACTGGGTGTTTTTTGTTTTCACCGAAGGTCTAATCCTCTGCTTTCGTCGCCTCGCAGCTGCAGTGCGATCTGGCGACCTGGACACTGCAAAGATTGAGCTGGAAACTGCTTCTGAACTGATGTGGGCATCGGGAGCCTCGATGAAGCTGACTGGGAACTTTAGCAAACAGGAGTATATCTGTGAAGTTCGCCCCACGATGACTCACGGTCACGTCCAGTCGCTAGTTCAGTCAGTTAGTTTAAGTGGGGTAATGACCTGGGATCACGATTATCTGGTGAATGTCGTCTGGAAGAAGGAACTCTTGTCTGTATTCCAGACTCTGCCTAGTTCCCTCCTGGCTGAGCATGAAAAATTTGTCCGGGCTTATAAGGAAGGTCTCTCGGCAGGTCACAAAAGTGTTTGTGTTAAATTTGGGGGAGATACAATGGGAAGCTTGCGAGACCCGCACAATATAGCAGCCGACACTCTAGAAAAATTTGAACAGAGTCGCTTGCGGCTGCTCGCTCCGCCCGGTCAATTCCAATGAAACCGCGAACCCAGATAAATTTCTACTTGGTATAGAAAGTGTAGAAACCGGGTTTCGCCGAAGTTACCCGGTTTCTGGCACCACCCAGAGGCGTTTCATATTTTTGTTAGGTACTGAGCGAGATAGCAACGGAAAACAAGGAGAGTTACATGAGCGACTCGCACGGCGACGTTAATAGTGAACACCGGCACAGCCTTCGCCCTTCCTCCCTAGACCTCACAGACGACGCCATGCAATCCCTGGCGGCGCAATCAGTTGCGCTGGTGATGGAATACTTGGCGCACGTTTCGGAAATGCCGGTTTTCCAACACACGCCTTCCTCTCAGCTTGCGGAGCGTTTTAGTTCGGAGTTACCCGCTGAAGGTGAGCCGGTTGAGCAGTTGATGGAAGACTGCCGGTGCATCATTGCCGGCAGCCGGCACAGCGGTCATCCGCGCTTTTTCGGTTACATTGGTTCGCCCTCAAATCCTGTGGGAGTGTTCGCAGATCTCATCGCGTCTGCGCTCAACCAAAACGTGACCTCTTGGCGTGCCGCACCGGCAGCGACGGAAATTGAAAAAATTGTCGTGCGCTGGCTAAGCTCACTCATCGGTTATGGCGATTCGGCGCACGGTTTACTAACCAGCGGAAGTTCAATGGGGAATTTGAATGCGCTCCTGATCGCGCACCGAGTCAAATCCCAAGATAAAGTTTCGCACAACGGTTTGTGGGACGCCGTCACTCCCATGACTGTCTACACTTCCGACCAAGTGCACTTGTCCATTCCGAAGGCGGCGGATGTACTCGGACTGGGGCGCGATCGCGTCCGCATCGTGAAATCGGATGCGAAATTCCGCCTAGATATATCGCACTTGCGCGAATGTCTGGAAACCGACTTAAGCAATGGATTCCGACCTTTTTGTATTGTAGCGAGCGCCGGCACAGTTGGAACAGGAGCAGTCGATCCGCTCGCAGAAATCGCCGGCGTTGCAGACGAATACGGACTGTGGTTTCACATTGACGGAGCTTATGGTGTGCCAGCTGCGCTCGACGATCGCAAGCGCCATCTGTTTGAGGGAATTGAGCGAGCTGATTCGGTTGCCCTCGACCCGCACAAGTGGCTTTTCACGCCAGTGGATTGCGGCTGCCTCCTGTTTCGGGACGCTCCTGCAGTTCGCACTGCTCTGTCATTCACTCCGGGAGATTATCTTATTGTACCGCAGGAAACCGAGGCGGAATCTTTTGCGTTTTGGGATTACGGCATAGAACTTTCCCGGCGATTTCGCGCCTTGAAAATCTGGATGATGCTGCGCTACTATGGAGTGCGGCGCATCAGCGCTGCGATTGCCGAAAATAACGATTTGGCAGACTATTTTGCCGAATGCGTCAGCGCCGCAGAAGATTTTGAACTGCTCGCGCCGGTAGAGTTAAGCATCTGCTGCTTTCGCTACGTTCCGCCGGACAAACGCGCCAAGCTGCTGTCAGCAGACGGAGCTGAGCGCGAGGGAATCAATGCGGAACTCAACCGGCTGAACGCACAAATCTTGCGTGAGGTGCAGCGCAGCGGACGCGCTTTCCTCTCAAACGTAAACTTGTGCGGGAGGTATGCCTTGCGAGCCTGCATTGTAAATTTTCGCACGGCACGCGCGGACATAAAGGCAACGTTAGACATTGTGCGCGACACAGCGAGAACGCTGTCAGCCGCGCCAGAATAAAAACGGTTTCCAGGGGTTAGGAGTTAGGGGTTAGGTGTTATAGTGTTTCTCATCCGAGGTGAGGTACTGAGAAACCCGGTTTCTTTAAGAAACCGGGTTTCTGGGCCATAGTTCATCCAACTGAGAAACGCTATATATTTTAGGTCGCCCTCCAACCAATGCCCCATGCCCCATGCGATGATGCGATGATGCCCCATGCCCCATGCCCCATGCGATGATGCCATGCATGCGTGATGCCCAATCCCCAATGCCCAACCTGATATTACTTGGTCGTCATCGTGTGCACCCCATCCCAAGGATCGGGAGGGGGATTTTTGAGATAATTTTGGCAGCGCTCAATGTGGATTGCCACCGCGCGATCCGCTTTCCTAATCTGTAGGGCCTTTTGAAAGCGAGCGATGGCCACAGTAAACTCCTTGGCCAGATAGGCATCACGCGCTTTTTTGTAGAGTTCTAAAAACTCGGCTGTTTTGGCGTCGAGGAGTTTCTGGCGAACATCAATCAACTCGTAGATGCTCACCGCTTCATTTTTACCTTTAACGCGAATTTTATCTAACTCGCGCACCCAGATGCGCTCGCCGCACAGCTCGTAGGTAAACTGGCTCAAAATAATATCGCAGCCATATTCTTTCGTGACACTTTCCAGGCGAGAGCTCAGGTTCACTCCGTCGCCAATCACAGTGTAATCCATGCGTTTTTGTGACCCAATGTTGCCCGACACCACCTCCCCGGAACTGATGCCAATGCCAATGTGAATTTGTGGCTGGGCTTTAATGTAGCGCTTGTTGTTAAAGTCCTCCAGCCGCCGGCGCATATCCAAAGCTGACTGGACAGCCATCCAGGCGTGGTCTTGCACCGGCAGGGGCGCACCAAACACCGCCATCAGGGCGTCTCCAATGAACTTATCCAGCGTCCCGTCGCAGTTAAACACCGCCTCAACCATTGTCTCAAAATACTGGTTGAGCAGCGAAACCACTTCCGAGGCTCCCAGATTTTCGGTGAGGGTGGTGTAACCTCGAATGTCAGAAAACAGAATAGTCACATCCTTGCGCTCTCCCACCATCAGGGCATCCTCACCCAGCGCCATGACTCGCTCAGCCACTCCCGGAGTCAGATAGCGATACATGGCGTTCTTCATCCGCTTTTCCCGGCTGATGTCTTCAAAAACCACCAGCCCGCCCCGCACGCCTCCCTCCGGGTTCGTCAGGGGGTTAATGGTGAGATTGACACTGCGTTCGATTTCCTTGACTTGATCGGCTCGCAACTGGATAGGGATGTGTGCCTCACCGGCATCGATCTCCAGCCGGTTCCAGGGAATGTAAATCTCTTTGTTAGTCCGGTCGGGAATCGCCAGAATGTAAATGCCGCTCCCCTCCCCAGACCCTATTGACAAATCTGGCGGATGAGTGTAAAGCCCAACATTTATACTCTGCTCTGGCACATAATACCTGGCAGCTGTGCTGAGGCTATCTTGCAGACGCCACCGCAGATTTTCCACCGGCACCACCTCCCAGACGTAGCGGTCGATAAACTGCTTCTCCCACAGGTGCCGGTGAAGCCCATTGTCTGCTTTCACAGGGCAGCCGAGCAACTCCAGAGCCGCTTCATTAATCGTGACAATCCGCCCTTGCATGTCGGTGGAGATGACGGCATCAGAGAGACTTTGCAGGATGTCTTTCTGATACTGCCTCTCGATCAGAACACTCTCGAAAAGTCGGGCATTTTCCAGAGCGATACCGGCTTGCGTGTTGAACGCCCGCATAAACGCTTCATCGGAACTGGTGAAGCTGCCCTGGATTTTGTTGATCAGCTGGGTGACGCCTATCAGTTCCCCTGCTGAGTTGTACACCGCCATGCACAAGATGTTGCGGGTGCGGTAGCCGGTGCGGCTGTCTGTCGTCGGGTCAAAGCGGGGGTCTTGATAGGCGTCGGGAATGTTCAGCGTCTGGCCGGTGGAAGCCACATAGCCGGCAATGCCTTTATTGGCAGGAATGCGGATTTCCATCAGGGTTTTTCCATCCGCCTTCGCCACCTTCGTCCACAGTTCATTGGTCTCTTTCTTAAGCAAAAACAGGGTGCTGCGATCTGCCTGCATCAGCTCCCGCGCTTGCTCCATCACCGAGCGCAGCGTCGCTTCCAGATCCAGACTCTGGCCGAGAGAAGAGGTGGCCTTCAGCAAGGCGGAAACCCCCCGCTGATTGCGAGCCGCCACATAAAACGACTGGCAGCTTTCCAGGAGAATGCCAATCGCGTTGGCAAACTCGCTGAATTGCTCCTCATCCGAGCTGCTGAACGGTGCGTCACCGGCCTTATTTAACAGCTGCACCACCGCCACCACCTGGGTGGGGTTTTTGTTGCTGAAAATGGGGATGCACAGCAGGTTGCGGGTTTGGTAGCCCGGATGAGAGTCCACTTCTTTGTTAAACAGCGGGTCCGCCGTGGCGTCGCAAATATTCAGGCTCTGGCCCGTGGTGGCCACCTGACCGAGGATGCCAATGTGCAGGGGGATGCGGATTTCGATGGGGTTGCCGGTCTGGCTTTGGGTGAGTTTCGACCACAGCTGGCGTTTTTCCGCGTCCACCAGAAAGATGGCCGTCCGCTCCGCCTGGAGGATTTGGCCAATTTTCAGAGTGAAAGCGTCCAGCAGCTGCTCCAGCATGGTTTCCAGAGCTTCGTTGTTGATCAGGTCAATAGCCCGGAGAAACTGCTGGAATTCAGCTGTGATAAAGTCGAGCAGGCAGACAAATTCTGTCACTGGCAAATCCTTGACGCGATGGGCCAGGGCACCCATGCGATTGGCTTGTGTCAGTGTGGCCAGAACGCTACCGGCATCTGAAAATGTCATAGGATTAACCCCTCACAGGGTGTGTGATGGCCCACGGTTCGGCAGAGGTCTGCTGGCTGTCGGCGAAAGCCAAAAGGCGATACTTTGCACACTGTAGCTGAGTGTTAGCGCATTTAGCCACGGTAAAACGAGCGCGTCAGTTTCGAGCGTGCCAGGGGCGGTGCGGGCGAGGTCTGAGCGAGGCGACCCTTTTTTAAGATCATCTATAGGCCAATTTAGGGGGTTATCGGGCTGACACCTAAATTAACACTATCCATAATTATCAGTGCCGGCAAAGCTACTAGATAGAGCTCCCGCCCTAACAATTGGAAGCTCCGCATAACTACCGAGCCACCGGGCGGCAAATTGATTTTCAATGGCCAGAAAACTCCCGCTCTGCCGGCAGCACAGGGGCGCTTCGCAAAACCCTTGCATATTTTTTCCTTTTGTGCTAAGATATCAAATCTGTAAAAAAGTCAGCCAAAGCTGGAATTCCTGGCGGCTGCCAGAAACCCGGTTTCTTTAAGAAACCGGGTTTCTAGATGTTTTCCCCATCTGGAAGTGTTGCGGGGGAGCATCTCATTGCAGCTAATATGAGGTGTGAAAATTATTTTTTTAATAAACCGCGCCCGACGCCCCGTGCGCCAAGGAAAGAAAAGAGAGAGGATTTTACAAATGATTTAGAACTGCTATAGCGGTTCTCAGTTTGATGTACGTGAGGGCCAGAAACCCGGTTTCTTAAAGAAACCGGGTTTCTCAGTACCTCACTAATCTGAGAACCGCTATATATAGCAGGTTTAAATGGTTTGCGCAACCGATCAAGGTTTCAGAACTCCGGAAGGGGGCGTGGCGGGACGCGCCCCTACGAAACCCGGGTTCTGAAATTGACACCAATTGTAAGGTTAAACCGGCTTTCTAGGCAGCCCTTCCCACAGACACAGAAGCGATCACCTCTTGATAGTACCGGCGCAACTGGCGAGTTGCAGCTGCCCACCCCCAGCGCTCTGCTTCCTGGCGGGCGTTTTGCCTCAGGGTTTCCCGCTCTTGCCGGTGTTCCAAAAGACGCTGCGTCGCCGTGATTGCACCGGCATCATCAGCAGGGTCAAACAGGCAGCCATTCACCCCATCTGTCACAATGTCGGGAATGCCCCCAGAGCGAGCCGCCACCACTGGACAGCCCGCCGCCATTGCTTCCAGCAGCACCAGCCCCAGCGTTTCCGTGCGGGAAGGAAAAATAAAAGCGTCAGCAGAAGCATACGCCGACGCCAGTTCCAACCCTTGCATATAGCCGGCAAAATTTACCGGCGCACCGGCAAAGTGCTCTTGGAGCGCCTGCCGGTGTGGCCCATCTCCCACCAGCGCCAGACGGGCATCCGGGATAGCTTCCAGCACCGGCAATATCCGGTCAATTTCCTTTTCCGCGCCCAAACGCCCCACATACAGCAGCAAAGGACTTTCCGGGTGCCCGCCGCTCAGGCGCGAGCGCATCTGCCGGCTGGCCAAATGCGGCTGGAACATCTCCGTATCCACCCCCCGCTGCCACAAATCCACCCGCTCAATCCCGTGCGAGCGCAATTCTTTCACCATCGCCGTAGAAGTGCAAAGATTCAGATCCGCTTGATTGTGCGCCCCTTTCAGCAATTCCCAGAGCAGCGGTTCCAGCACCGCTAATCCATAGTGCTGCAAATACTGCGGTAAATGTGTGTGATAGGAAGCCACCAAAGGAATCTTAAACTTCTTGGCGTAATAAATCCCCCCCAACCCCAAAATTGCTGGATTCACCACATGAACCAAATCCGGCTGAAACTTCTCAATCTCAATCCCAACCGAAGGTCGCGGAAAAGCCATCTTTAATTCTGGATACCAGGGCAGCGGGGAACCGGGCACCCCGTAAATTTCCGCTCCTCTGTACTCCCGCAATCCGTAATCGGGGGCGAATACCAGCACTTGGTCGCCGCCGCGCTGCAAGTGTTCAACCGTGTGGCGCAGGCGCGTCACAATGCCATCAACTTTGGGCAAAAAAGTTTCGGTAAAAAGGGCGATTCGCATAAAATTGCTTTTCAGATAACCGATAATCCTAGCTTCTTGGCAATGTCGGTCTTGTCAACAGGATAAACCGACTCAAAAGGGGTTAGCAAATTTGTCCAGTCACCCGCTTTAACGTATTGGTGTTGCTGCCGCACGAAATCAGAGATATCCTCGATATTTACAATCCACTCTTGCGCGTACCGGCATAAAACATCGCCGCGCAATCCTAACTGAATCGCACGCCGGTGCAATTTCGCCCCAGATGGGTCACGCTCCGGGTCCCATTGCAGCCGCACAGACGATCGCTCAACAGCTTGTTTCCACTCTGTTTCGCTCTCATACAGTTCTGGCGCAAAACTTGAATGCACTGCTGCTGCCAAAATTTCATCGAAAGCTGAACGCTTTACCCACACAGCTAGTATCACTTCTTGGTCTGCTTTCGCACCCCATCCCGAACGGTACATCATCCACAAGAAGTTAGGCTTAATCCAGCTCATGCGACTGAGACTGAATTCGCTGCCGAAATAACCGTGTGAGGCGGCAAAGTGACCAATGGCTGGGCGAAAAGCCTGATAGACGACAGCCGAATTTTCGTCAAACTGTGCTAAAATATGCCGCCCAGCTTTTGGCCACCGGCTGACTTGCGCTAAATACGGTTCTGTTACCAGCCTCACACCAACTGACTCCTGCGATTTACCGACGCCAAGAAACTTTGGGAAGAATGTGATTGTGATCCACGCGCTGCTGGTATTTGATGGCAAAGTTCAGCAGGGAATCTAGCAGGGAATCCGAGAGATAGTGGGGCTGCAAACCGAGGTCAAGCAAATTGGTGTTTTTGGCGTTTAAGTAATGCTCTTCTTTCTCGACTCTGGGATTGTCGATGTTATTGATTTCCACATCGAGGCCCATCGCAATACCGGCCTTCTTGACCATCAGTGCCAAGTCACCGACGCCGAACTGTTCGGTGAACTGGTTGAACACGCGGAACTGTCCCGGTTCGGCTGGGTTGGCCACGGCCAGTTCGATGCAGCGCACCGTATCGCGAATATCCAAGAAACCGCGAGTCTGCCCGCCTTTGCCGTACACCGTCAGGGGGTGGCCAATGGCAGCCTGGATGCAAAATCGGTTCAGGGCTGTGCCAAACACGCCGTCGTAGTCCAGCCGGTTGATTAACAGCTCGTCCATGCCGGTTTCTTCGGTCAGCACGCCGTAGACGACGCCCTGATTGAGGTCTGTAGCCCGCAGACCCCAAATACGGCAAGCGAAGTGGATATTGGTGCTGTCGTGGACTTTACTGGCGTGATAGAAACTGCCCGGTTGCTTGGGATAGGGCAGGGTGTCCTTGCGCCCGTTGTGCTCGATGGTGATGTAGCCCTCTTCAATGTCAATGTTGGGGGTGCCGTACTCTCCCATCGTCCCCAGCTTGACCAAGTGGCAATCTGGGAAATCTTCCCGCATGGCGTACAGCAGATTCAGTGTCCCCACGACGTTATTGACCTGAGTGAGCACGGCGTGTTCGCGGTCAATCATCGAGAAAGGAGCGGAGCGCTGCTCGCCGAAGTGGACAATCGCCTGTGGCTCAAACTTGTGCAGCGCCTTGCTCAGGAAGGCGTAGTTGGTGATGTCCCCAATGAACAGTTCTATGGATTTGCCGGTCAAATCCTTCCAGCGCTGGAGGCGTTGCTGGATTGGCGCAATTGGGGTCAGGGTTTCCACGCAAAGTTCCAAATCCCAGTGACGACGCACCAAGCTATCTAAGATGCCGACTTCGTAACCGAGGTTAGAAAGATAGAGTGCGGTTGCCCAACCGCAGTAGCCATCACCGCCAATAACCAGGACTTTCATAAATTAATGAACTTGCTTGCCAACTCTCGGTTAATGTATCAGGTTTGTGTACCTTGTGACATATTTAGCTAGTAGGGGAATGGGGCAAGCCTGGAGGAGGGTGGAAAGGCGGAAGGCTAACCAATGCGATCATGCCCAATGCGATCATGCCCAATGCCCAATGCCCTATCCCCAGTCCCCCACTAGGCGCTCACCGGCACCTCGCCGGCGAAACTGGCCACTCGCACAAATTCAAATGGGCCCGCCAGTGCGCCCCAGACATGCTCGTCGGTTTCTGGGTCGCGCCCCCGGTCGTGGCTGGTAAACTTGTTCTCGTCTATCTCAAAAAAGCTGTCCAGATAGGTGGATTTGCCTTTGCGCACCACCATGCAGCCCTTACCGGGCTCCACTTCGCCTTTGAAACTGCGCCCAGTCCACTGGGTGATAAAGGTGCAGCCCGGTAATTTTTCCAGCATGTCTGCGGTTATCCCTTGCAGGCGGACGGGATCGCGAGAAGCGCCGTAGAATTTTTGTTCGTCCTTAAGGGCGTAATTTTCAATCTCAATCCGATCGCCGGCTGGCACTAACTTCAAGACTCGCACCCGGTAGGGCTGATCCAGCATGTAGTCATAAGCTTGCTCCAGGTACAGACTCACCCCACCCAGGATCTCTAGGGGCAAAGGGCGCATGCAAACCCGAATGTGGGCAAAAAAGGGCGGATTTTCAAACGCTTGCGCTTGGTTGCTGAAGTCAGATGCCATCCAGCGAGCCAGGGTGGCGATATCAGTGGAATGGGTCATTGGTTCAATTTGCTGCCGGTGAGTGGGAACAATCCCCATTATTTTAAGGGGCAGCGGCTTCAACATCGCCGTCAAACAAAAAAGCGGTCTGTCCCGACACGCGCTCCTGCTATCAATTTCGGTTAAATACTTATAATTTGTGCCGGCTCTGGGGGTGCGGGGCTGTGTCTCTTTCTTGGAATATCAAGAAACCAGCTTTCTGGCCTCCCACCTGTTAGGGTTAATCCCGCCCACCTACTGCGAAGCAATTAAACGAATTTTGTAGAAAATATCCCCTAAAAATCTATTTCCCCCTCTCCCCTTCTGGGTTAGGGGGAGAGGGGGTCAAGGGTTAAGGGGGTTAAGGGTTGCGGTAATGGTGTTAGGGTTGAGGGGTGAGGGGGGTGAGGGAAATTTTAAAAGTAATCAACCGGATTTTCTAGAAAATTCACCTCCCTCAATCACTGCCCTTTTTTCAGGCGAAACAGCAGAAACTGCGTCGCTTGCTCTTCCTCGAAATTGTTGTCGCTCACCACAAGCAAGCTCTGGGTGCCATCGGGCAAGCGAGGGCCAAGGGTCATCCCCTCTAGGTTGTCCAAGGTAATCCCCAGCTCAGCCAAGTTGAGCAGCAACTTTTTGCGCACCGGCTCAATGCCCTTGACCTCGCCCTTGAGGCTGGCAATGGCCGAGGTGTCTGTGGCCCCGCCGGTGGCCACTTGAAAAATCCGGGCACCGTAACCCAAGAACCCTAGGGAGCGCTCTAAACTCAGGAAATGGCCCCCTCCATCCAGTACCATTAAGTCTGTCAAGCCATTGGCAATTGACCATTTCGGTGCTGTGTCCATCGGGTAGAGATGTTCCGCAATCAGCACCGGCGGATCGCCGGTTAAGCTGGTCAAATAGTGCAGCAGCCGGTTTTTGGGTGGCTGTTCTGAGTCGGGAGCGTCCCGATCCTGCTGCAGGGGCGACTCTGTGGCGGTAAACAGGCGCAAAGGTTCCCCAGCGCCGCCCGGATTCAGCGTCAGGGATTCAAAGCCCATATTATTTTGCACTCCCCGCTGCTGCTCAGATCCTGCGGCGTCGGGCAAATAGCGCTGCGGGAGTGGCAAACTCTTGCGCCACTGACCGGTACTGAGGTCAAACTCATTCACAAACGGAGGAATGCCGGCGCTGGAGACTCCTTCGCTGGCGACAAATACAGTGTTCGGCGCAGCGAAGGCCAAACCTTCGGGATTGATGGTGTTTATGGCATAGGGCTGGCCGTCCTCGGCAGTTAAGGCGGTGACGCCTTCCACAGAGACGTTCTTGATGCCAATGCTGCCGGTGTCCTTGGAATCGAGTGTCAGGCGCAGGGTGTAAAACCGCGCCGGCGCGAAGGCGCTGGGGTCATCGGAAAGGGCGTAGAAGCGATCGCGCTGCCGGTCGTATGCGATCGCGGACAGCCCGCCTACCGGCGTTTCTTCAAAGGTCATTTTCGGCAGCAGGTACTCGTCGAGAAATTCTAGGGAAATATCGAGAAAGATCCGCTTGTCTGCTGCCAGCATCCTTGAGTCCGCTGCCGGCGCTTCTGAGGGTGCCGGCTCACCGGCTCGAGTCGCCCGCTCAATCCCTCGCTCGACTGCCGGTGCAATCCCTCGATCCAGTGTCACTTGCGGTGCGCCGCAGCCGGTGAGCAAACTCAACAGGGCGAAAACGCACGCTGCTAGCATTGGAACGAACCGGCGAGACATCGAGGGTGTCTTTTTTTGAAAAAGCATCCCTAAGACCTCACCTGTGCCAGCATAGCGATTACTACCGTTTGTCACTTGAAAACCCACAAGACTACCTGGTTTTTAATGTAGCAGGCTCTCTGGCTGCAAACATGAAAGCAACAACTGGAGAAAAGAAAGTTCACATGCACAAGAAAGTCTTTTTGTCAAGTATTTGCCTGGGTGTTGCGCTCACCGGCACAGTGCTGTTGCTGTCTGCCGGTGCGATCGCACAGGAGAGCAACTCCTCCCAACCGCCGCAGGAGTTTCTCGAACCGCTGGAGTTTACAAAGCCCGATCCGCTTTTGCCGGAAATGCCGGGAAAGCGGGAACTCACCCCTGCAGAGCTGGAGGCGCTGGCTCCTGCTCTCGATCAGCTGAATGCTGAGGCGGCGGCTTTGCTGCAAGCGGGAAAGAAGCTGCAGGCGTTTAATACTTGGAATCGGGAGTTGCGATTGCGCCGGTTTTTTGGCTATTTGGCGGAGGTGGAAGCGCTGACAAGGGTGGGTAATATTGCCAGGAAGCAAAGTCAAACGACGGAGATGCAGCTGATTGCGCAGCGGTTGCAAGCGATTCAGCTGGAGGCGGAGACGGAGGCAAAAGTGCCGGCAGATCCGAAGTTGCTGCAAGCGCTGGGGGCGGCTTTTGTGGAGGTGGCGGCGCGAGAGCAGGCTGTGGGGATTTACCAGCAAATTTTAGCGGCTGCGCGAGCTTCGGAAGATATGCCGGCGCTAGAGGCGACGCTGACTGCGCTTGCGCAGCTGCATTTTGGCGGTTTAGATTATTCTCAGGCTGCTGCGACTTATGAGGAATTGCTGGTTCTCAATCAGAAGAAAAGCAATCGCACGCAGCAGGACATTCTGAATGAGGGGCTTTATTTGGAAAAGCTGGCTTTTCTTTATGATAAGACTGAGCAGCACCAGAAGTCTTTAGAGGTGCGGGAAAAGCTTCTGAACCGCTATCGCGCTGCCCAAAATCCGGTGCCTGTGCCGGCACTGAAAATAGCGATGGGGGAAGATTGTCAGGGGCTAAACCGGCTGCAGCAGGCTGCTCAATACTATCAGGAAGCTTATGCGCTGGCGTGGGCGCTGCAGCAGTTCGCGCGTGCCGGTGAGGCTCTGCAAAAGTTGGGGGCACTTTATCTGGCTCAGAAAAAGCCGCAGGAAGCTTTGCAGGTTTATCAAGCGCTGCTGGTGGTGCAGCAGCGAGGTTCTGATTTTTACGGTTTGATGAATACTTACGACCAAATTGGCACGCTCAATTTGGAGCGCAAGGCTTACCCTCAAGCGCTGGCTGCTTTTCAGAAGGGGCTGGAAATTGCCAGACAATTGAAGTATCAGGAGGACTATTTTGAAAGCAAGATTCAGGGAGTTAGCCAGCAGCGCAACAGGTAGCGCCGGCTTTCTAAAATCAGAAACAGCCGGCTGCTACCTACCGACTGCCGTTATAAATATTCCACAGCTGCCAGCGCAGTTTCGTTTATTAATAAACCGCCCGCGCTTTCTCTGTTTCCCCCAGGTTAGACGCCAAGTCTGCCAAGAAAGATGAGGAAGTTGGGGGAATGGCTGAGGAGACAGAAACCGGGTTTCGCAGAAGTTACCCGGTTTCTTAATTGGAAAAGACTCATCTCAGTAATAGAGAGTCTGGCGCATATAATTTGCGGCTGCTCAAACAAAGCCCACCGGCACCGGCATCTGGGCACAGCCACCGGCACCCCCCCGCCCGCCGTCTTGCCGGTGGGCGCAGAGGGCAATTTTAAGCAACCCTCTACCGGAAGCGGCACATCTATTGTATAATCAGTGCAAACCTCTACCGCCGGAAACCATGCGCTGTCTCAACTGCCATCAAGACGGACTCCCGCCTGACACCCAATTCTGCCCTAACTGTAACACATACTTGCCGGATCTAATGCGGGACATCCTGCCCCGTGGGACTTGGCTGCGCGGGAAGGACTTCCAGATAGAATACGCTTTGGGGCGGGGCGGGTTTGGCATTACTTACCGCGCCCACCAGACTCGTTTAGATCGGGCGGTGGCTATCAAAGAATTCTACCACCGCGAGTCTTGCCAGCGCCTCCCTGAAAACTTCACAATTTCTGTGGCGCACAACCATAAAGACATGTTTGAAAAATGGTTGGTTCGGTTCGTGCGGGAAGGGCGCATTTTGGCAAAGCTCAACCACCCAAACATCGTGCGGGTGTATGACTTAATTGAGGAAAGAGGCACCGCCTATCTGGTGATGGAACTGCTGGAAGGAGGCACCCTGCGGCAAGAGTTAAACGCCCAACCGACCCAAAAATTGCCCCCCCAGCGCGTGCGAGAAATAATGGAAGCGCTGGTGGGTGCCTTAGAGGCGGTTCACCAAGCGGACGTGTACCATTTGGACATCAAACCGGATAATATCCTGGTAACGCCAAAAGGGCAAGTGGTCTTAATCGATTTTGGGGCGGCGAAGCTGGGAATCGGCGCGATTTGGAGCACCCGCGCTCTATCAGATGGCTATGCGCCGCCAGAACTGATTAACTCCCAGCGGATAGGGGCGGAAAGCGATATTTTTGAGCTGGGGATGGTGCTGCACGAAATGCTGGCGGGTGCGCTTCCAGAATCCGCCAAACGCCTGCAGTTGGGAGACAGGTGGCAACCGGCAGGTTTGGAAGAACCCTGGCGGAGTTTAGTCGCAGCAGCTTTGCGGCAAGATAGAGACAAGCGCCCCAAAAGCGTGCGGGAATGGTGGAATTCGGCGGGGTTTGCACCGGCAGTTGCACCCGCCGCACCGGCAGTTGCACCCGCCGCACCGGCAGCGCCTGCGCCAACAGTTCGCTTATCACCGCCGGCATTTCAGCTACCTCCTGTAGCTGGATTGCGGGGCAATTTTATTTTGCCACAACTGGCGCAGCAGGGGATGGTGCGGGGACTGGGGCATGGATGGATTAAGAATGTGATTCCCCTGAATCAGGAGTTGGTGCTGGTGTGTGCCTATGGGGGTGCGGCACTGTTTAATATGAGCAGTGGTGAGGCGCTGTGGGAGATAGACTGTCCTGCGAATTGTGGCGCTTTGAGTCGGGATGGAACTCTGCTAGCATTAGGTGGGGCGCGAGATATCTATTTGTGGGATTTGCGCACTGGGCAATTCCTGCGACAGCTTGCTGGACATAGGTATGAGGTGTACAACGTCGCCTTCTCCCCAGATGGCAAAATTCTGGCGTCGGGGAGTCGGGATGAAACCTTGCGACTGTGGGATGTGGCAACAGGGAGTGAACTGCGACAGCTTTCTAGAAGTTGGAGTGCCGTGTACAGTGTCGCCTTTTCCCCAGATGGCAAAATTCTGGCGTCGGGGAGTTACTGCACCCTGAGACTGTGGGATGTGGCAACAGGGAGTGAACTGCGACCGCTTTCTGGTGGACATGGGCATTGGGTGAGCAGCGTCGCCTTCTCCCCAGATGGCAAAATTCTGGCGTCGGGGAGTTGGGATAAAACCGTGCGACTGTGGGATGTGGCAACAGGGAGCGAACTGCGACAGCTTTCTGGACATGGGAAGGACGTATACAGCGTCGCCTTCTCCCCAGATGGCAAAATTCTGGCGTCGGGGAGTCGGGATAAAACCGTGCGACTGTGGGATGTGGCAACAGGGAGCGAACTGCGACAGCTTTCTGGACATTGGAATGACGTGAACAGCGTCGCCTTCTCCCCAGATGGCAAAATTCTGGCGTCGGGGAGTCGGGATAATACCGTGCGACTCTGGGATGTGGCAACAGGGAGTGAACTGCGACAGCTTTCTGGACCTGAGAGTGAGGAGAACAGCGTCGCCTTCTCCCCAGATGGCAAAATTCTGGCGTCGGGGAGTTGGGATGATACCGTGCGAATGTGGGATGTGGCAACAGGGAGAACACTGCGACAGCTTTCTGGACATAAGTCTAAGGTGGAGAGAGTCGCCTTCTCCCCAGATAGCAAAATTCTAGCGTCGGGAAGTAATGATCGTATCGTGCGACTGTGGGATGTGGCAACAGGGAGAGAACTGCGACAGCTTTCTGTACGTGGTTATAGGGTGTACAGCGTTGCCTTCTCCCCAGATGGCAAAATTCTGGCGGCGGGGCTGGATAAAACCGTGCGACTGTGGGATGTGGCAACAGGGAGAGAACTGCGACAGCTTTCTGTACATGGGCATTGGGTGAGCAGGATTTGGGGGCGGGTTGATTGATAGGTTTCCCTGTGTCTCTTTGATTGCGGTTGCACCGGCACCTACCTCCCCTCGGATACCGCCCTTTTGTAAATTCCCCTAGTTCCTACCTACAAGCACCAGCATCTAGATCCCCCCAAACCCCCCTTAAAAAGGGGGGCTTTGAATATGTCCCACCCTTTGCCGGTGGTTGCCGGCATTTACCACCCCCTCGGATACCGCGCTTTTGCAAGGAAAGCCTTTTTAGCCAGAGGAGGAAATCCTATCTACCTTAACTTGGTATAGCTACTAGGGACAGGGACAGGTGTGATGCCGGTGCTACGGGGAGCGTCCCCTTTTTGTAATCCCCCTCACCCCCTACCCCTCTCCCACAAGGGGAGAAGGGAGAATTCTTTATTCTTTCGCCCCTCTCCCGCCCTGGGAGAGGGGGGGGACGGGGGGTGAGGGCGACAGTCTTTGCAAAAACGAGATGCTCCCTGTCCTATGTCCTAAAATAAGTGGCTATTGCTATATTATTTACCGCCGAATTCCTGAGTTAACTTTCACGCGCCTCCAACCAAGAGACTAAATCCCCCACACTAGAGAAATCCAGCAAGTCTTCCGCCAAATCCCTTAACTGAGAAATCGATAGCCGCGCCAGACGCTCCTCGAATTCAGGTTCCTGTCCACCTAGCCGGTGCGTCAGCTGGTGTTGGATCAGTGTTAGCAAATGGGCTTGCGCTTCGAGCAGTCCTTGTTCCAGTCCTTGCTGTAGTCATTATTGGAATCCTTGTGGGAATCCTATTTCAAACCCTTCCGGCAGAATACTTTGATATATCACTGATTCTCGCCTGAGAGCCTCCCTGAATATTTACCGAATGAAAGTTCCCTCAAATCCCCGCCAAGCTCGGAGTGTTGCTGGCGCTATAAGCTTCTTGCGCACCGCCGCATCTTCCACAAGACTTATGCAGCGACACTTAATGTGGTGTGGGGTGGTGCCGGTTACGAAGCACGCGTTCCCCACCCTACATATAGAGGCTTTGCGTAAGTCCTGTTCCATTATAGCAAGCTGCCGGTGCCTTGCCACAAACAGGGCGTCGTACAGTAGAAGGGCGAGCGCAAACTTTTCCCCTCATCAAAAACCCCTCTTACTCCCCCTCCCCGCACGCGGGGAGGAGGTTGGGGTGCCGGGTTCATCTCGCAATTGTGAACGCCCCGCACCGGCAATTAATGCCGGCGCAATTCCTTAGTTAACTTTCACGCGCCTCCAACCAAGAGACTAAATCCGCCACATTAGAGAAATCTAGCAAGGCTTCCGTTAAATCCTCTAATTGAGGAATGGATAGCCGGGCGAGACGCTCCTCGAATTCAGGTTCAAGTCCACCTAGTCGGCGCGTCAGCAGGCGGCGGCTCACTGTTAGCAACTCGGCTTTGCGTCCTCGCTGCACTCCTTGTTCAATTCCTTGTTCAATCCCTTCTCGCAGAATACTTTGGTAAATCACTGATTCTTTCATGATGTCCTCCCTCAATACTGACCGAATGAACGTTTCCTCAAATCGCAGCCCAGCGAGGATGGAGGCGGACGCTATAATATTCTGGCGCAGCCCCACATCTTCCATCATAGCAACCCGTCCGGCGACTTGCCGCAATAGGGTGTTGGGTGCCCGACAGGAAAGAAATCGCCCCAATCTCCCCAGAATGCCCCCACCGAACCCAGACATCCCACCCCACAGAAACCTCATTCGGTCATGCCCGCTATTCAACAAAATAAAATTTTAACAGTCACAATATAGCGTTTCTCATCCTTTGTGAGGTACTGAGAAACCCGTATCTTTAAGAATACGGGTTTCTGGGCCATAGTTCATCCAACAGAGAAACGCTATAAATGCCGGCGAAGTTCCTCAACCGTCTTCGGCACACCCTCGCCAAATTTCCCTCGCACCGCCTCCGGAAGAGACTGCCAAATTTCCCAAATCAGAGGCAAACCGAGCTGCAAACCCTGCAAAATATCCCGCTGATAAAACACCGCTGCCGGCGAGCCTTCCAATATCAACTGTCCTTGGTGCATCACGAAAATCCAATCCGCCCATTCATAAGCAAAATCCAGGTCGTGCGTCGCCACCAGCAGAGTGGTGCCACTAGCGTGAATTTCCTGCAACTTAACCCTGAGATAACGCGCCTGTAGCGGATCTAAATACGCTGCCGGCTCATCTAACAGTAATAGCTGCGGCTGCAGCACCGTCACCCCCGCCAGGGCGACTCGTTTCTTCTGCCCCAGACTCAAATGGTGTACCGGTCGGGTCGCTACTTCTTGCAAGCCAAAATCAGCGATAGCGCCAGCGACGCGCCGCTCAATTTCCCCTCCAGGCAATCCCAAATTGCACAATCCATAGGAAATATCCTCCTCCACCGTCGCCCCTACCAACTGCTGTTCGGGATCTTGAAACACCAGCCCTATTTTCTCCCTTAATTTGGCCAGGGATTTCCGGTCGTATTGCACCGGCTTGCCTTGCCAGCGCACCGTTCCCCGCTGGGGTTTGTACAAGCCATCTGCCACACAAAGCAAAGTAGATTTCCCGCACCCATTATAACCGATAATAGCGCTTTTACCCCCAACCGGCACACGCAGCGTCAGCCCGTTCAGCGCCGGCCAAGAGCTAGCTGGATAGGTGTAGTAAACTTCTTCAAATTCGAGCAACCATTCTTTCATAACCATAGGGAGGGCGTGGGAAATTTCTGGAATTGGGGATTAGGATAAACCGGGATTATTTTAAGTTATAAACCGTGAGAAATTCCCAGCTAAGCAGAACGAGACAGCCCAGAAAAGCTTCCAGGGCGTAGCGGCGCGAGAGCCGGTAGTGGCGGCGTCGGTGCCAAACCCGAAACTCGCCGGTGAACCCGCGCGAAGCTAGAGTTAAAGACACTTGACGGTAGCGCTCAAATGTGGTAATAAATAGCTGGCTGATTAGCAATCCCAAGCTGCCCCAGGCAATCCTCCAAGAGCGGTTGCCATTGCGGGATTCCCGAGCCACCCACAACTCAGCGGCGGTGCGCAGCAAGACAAATATAAAACGATACATCAACAGTAAAAGTTCTGTCAGCAAAGCAGGGCATCCCATCTGGCGCAACACTTGCAAAATTTCCGAGAATGGAACAGTCAGCAGGGCAAAAAACAAACAGGAGATGCTGGCGAGCGATCGCGCTGCAATACCCAAAGCCGTGTGAGTGCCGGTGCGGCTGATATAGAAATACCACCCCCCCAGCACCGCGCCCACCCATTCATCTCCCTGCAGCAAATGCATCTGGCTCCCTGAGATAATATTCACCGCCAGTGCGGGGAGACTCACCAGTAAAAAAACGCCCGCACCGGCAATCATTTTCAGGTATATTCCCGCTGGAATTCCAGCATAGCCGACCGTCCAGACAGCCATCCAAAAAATAATCGCTAGCTGCACCGGCGCGTGACTGATGAAAGCGATAAACAGAACAGCGATCGCAAACCCTAACTTGTGAGCCGGTGGCAAATCCCGCAACCGATTCGTGTGAGCCAGCGCCTCAATATAAATGTGCATTGGAAATAGGAGATGGGAAATAGGGTATTAGATATAGCGTTTCTCGTATTAGTGAGGTACTGAGAAACCCGGTTTCTTAAAGAAACCGGGTTTCTGGGCCATAGTTCATCCAAGTGAGAACCGCTATAAAGATATTTTACCCTTCATCCTTCATTTTTCCCATCCCCCGTCCCCGATACAGCCCAATTACATACCCCATCGCCCCAGCGCCAACAGCAGCCTGCACCGCAAACAGCAGCGATTCAGTTTCTTTTCCGGGAGGCTGCACCAGCGGTTCAAACCAAGGTTTGTAATCAGGCTGGACTTCCTGAATCGCCTCCTGCGCTTTTCCATCCGCACCGCCAAATTCCGAATTTTTCACCACCGCCAGCGGCACCACAGTCAGGATTGCCACTCCCAGCAGCAAAAGCCCATTATTCCAGCCATCCGTCTGTTTATTCATCACTTCAAACCTTTCCTTTTCTCTTGCGCAACTCTTGTGAAACCACAAGAAACCGGGTTGATTTAAGACCCCGGTTTCTCAACCTTAGGCTTCCCGTTTAATCAACTTCAATTGTTCCAGTTCGGGACGCCCGTATGCGGACAGCCAATTCCACACCAGCACCGTCAGAAATCCTTCGCTGACAGCCAGCGGAATTTGCGTCACCGCAAAAATTCCAGCGAATTTGATAAACGACGCCAAAAAACCGCCGGTTTCAGCAGGAAACGCCAGCGCTAGCTGCAAGGATGTCACCACATAAGTGCTCAAATCTGCCAGAGCTGCTGCCATAAAAATCGCCAATTTCTGCTTTTTGGCGAGCTGCATCAGCAGTTGATAAGTGCCCCAGCCCACTAAGGGCCCAATTACCGCCATTGACATCGCATTGGCACCTAGAGTGGTAATGCCGCCGTGAGCTAGCAATAAAGCTTGAAACAGCAGCACCAGTGCGCCCAGCACCGACATGGCCATCGGCCCGAAAAGGACAGCACCCAAACCAGTGCCGGTGGGGTGGGAACTGCTGCCGGTGACAGAGGGCATTTTTAAAGCAGACAGCACAAAAGTGAAAGCCCCCGCGAGAGCGAGCAGCAATTTTAATTCAGGATTTTCTTTAGTAATGCGGTGCAGGGAACGCAACCCCAAGGCAAAACAGGGGAGAAATACCACCCACCAAAAAATAGCCCAGCCGACCGGCAAGTAGCCTTCCATAATGTGCATCGATCGGGCCGGTGCTGCTGTGCCGACACTTAAAATAATAGTCGTACCGACAAACAATAAAACAGCCGGCTTAAAGAAGCGTCTTTTTATCCCCAACATCTGTACCTCGCAGATGAATAATCGGTTCTCCTGCAGCCGGCGGGCATTCTGACTTAGCAACCGCTTCGGAGCGAAGGAAAAGGATTCCGTCGCCATTGAGACTTCTACCTTCTCAATGCTGAGAGCCAAAACGGGCGGTTGCGTCACAGTTGCGGGACAGCGCCGGATTCGCACCGAACTTTCCCCCTTGCGTCTGGTGGCTGGTTCCCACCAAGAACCGACTCAACTTTTAAAGTTTACCGCACTGACAGCCTTTTAGGGAAGACAGCATTGTATCAATTTATGAAGTTTCCTTACTCCGCCCACCACCTAGCCCTTTCCGGAAAATCGGGAACTAGCGGCGAGCCAAAACCCCTGCAGCTTGTGCGGGCCATACAAACACTTGGCCTCCCAGTCCACTGGCACAGGCGAGCCCCCAGACTGCAACGGTAGGGCGGGGGGGTGCCGCCGGCCCTCAATGTCTAATGTCCGGGCCAATATGGCTGCTGCTATATATGGCACAGAAGAGGCCAGAGGGAGGACAGACAGGACAGACAGCAAAAAAATTTTCTCCCACATCTGTTGCCAATTCCTAAATCGCGTGTTAGTGTTTATGGAACAAGTAAGTCGGTTCCAACGGGGGTCAGCCGTTGGAGGAAACGGGGAAAGTCCGGTGCGAATCCGGCGCTGTCCCGCAGCTGTAATGAGAAACCCATCTCTGAGTCAGAATGCCCGCCGACTGGAACCCATCCACACTGGAATCTGCGAGGTACAGAACATGTTTTATTCAGGCTTTTTCTTTCCATCCTTCTGTCGCCACCGAAAAACCTCAAGGGGATAAACTGAGGAGCGCGACCCACACCTATTATTAAAACGCGACGCAGTTGCGGTATTTGGCTTTCCCGTCAGTGATAGAGACGGAAATGCCCGTGCCGGCAGTCTAGATTGTTGTGCGATTTTTTGTGCGTCAGCTCCCTATTGCCGCCGGATATCGCTGCGATTCCCAGCAGATAGGGGTGGCAACTCCCGAGTCTGAGTTGCTGGCAGGTCTCGCTCCCATGAATTTCTTCTTTTTCCTTTTTTTATCCTACCCATTCTTCAACTTTCATAAATTATCATGGTTATATTCACCGCAACTTTGGGCTATCCGAGCATTGGCAAAAAACGCGAACTCAAAAAAGCCATCGAAGCCTTTTGGAGTGGGAATTGCACCTTAATATTAGGCCAAAAATCAAACCTCTCCGTCATGCTAAAATATTACCTGCATCGCTCAGGCAAAATTCCGACTGCAGTCCATCCTTTTGTCAAAGATAAGGCCGCTGCCCAGGCTAATATCCCAACAATTAATCGGGACTATCAATTCCACCCTACCTCAATTATTAGGAGCATTTCCAACTCTGTAATGCAGGCATTCAAAACAATCCGTGAGTGTATAGCCCCCTGGCTGAGCTAGCATTCCTATTTATGAAATCGCCACATAACTTGTTCCCCCTAAGATCCCCGTAACGCCTTTATCGGAGGCTCCGCCTCCAGACAAATGGCTCTCACAACTCAAAGAGAAATACTGTATATCCACCGGCTGCGCCGCGATCTAGTATAATGGGGGTTGAAATCCCTCGCTCTTCCCAATACCAGGGGAACGGGATATGTGGGCTCCGCCGTCCAGCTCTTTGCTGGAGCGGCTGGAGCGGGGTGTGGCTCCAAAAAGGCCAGACCCCGGCAGTTTTGCCACGCCCGCCTTTTCCCAGGTTGGCAATACAAAGTTCCCCCCCCTAATTATCCCATCTCACAAAACAAAATGAACACCTTACTTTTGGCTATCGGTATTTTACTTTCGCTCCTGATTGTTGGGCTAGCAATTTACCTGCTTTTCCCCCGCCGGTATGAATCTTCTGATTCCGTCGCCAATTCCTACGATGACTGGACAAATGACGGCATTCTAGAATTTTACTGGGGGGAACACATTCATCTCGGTCACTATGGTTCGCCCCCTCGCCGGAAAGATTTCATTGCAGCAAAACATGACTTTGTACATGAAATGGTGCGCTGGGGTGGACTCGATCGCCTGCCGGCGGGAACCACCGTTTTGGATGTGGGCTGTGGCATTGGGGGGAGCAGCCGCATCTTAGCGCGAGATTATGGCTTTGACGTAACAGGAATCACCATCAGCCCCCAACAGGTGAGACGCGCCCAAGAACTCACCCCACCAGAGGTTAACGCTAAGTTCAAGGTTGATGATGCAATGGCGCTGTCATTTCCCGATGCCAGCTTTGATGTAGTCTGGTCAATTGAGGCAGGTCCTCACATGCCCGATAAAGCAGTGTTTGCCAAAGAACTCCTGCGCGTCCTCAAACCGGGTGGAATCCTGGTCGTTGCTGACTGGAATCAACGGGACGATCGCGCCCAACCGCTCAACTGGTGGGAGCGCCCTGTGATGCGACAACTGCTCGATCAGTGGGCGCATCCTGCCTTTTCCAGCATTGAGGAATTCTCGGAACAGTTAGCCGCCACTGGACTGGTGCGGGGTGAAGTTACAGCAGCAGACTGGACGCAAGAAACACTTCCATCATGGCTTGATTCTATCTGGCAAGGGGTAGCACGACCGGAAGGATTGCTGCGGTTTGGTTTCCTGGGTTTCATGAAGTCTTTGCGAGAAGTGCCGACCTTTCTGCTGATGCGGTTTGCCTTTGGGGCGGGGGTGTGTCGTTTCGGCATGTTCCGGGCTGTCCGAGCCGACGCAATTCCAAAAGAAAAAGACCTTTGCCAGGCAACAAGCGAAAGTTTAGCTGTCTCATAACCAATTAAAATTATCACAGAGCGATTGTGGGGGTGATATTTCAGGGCTAACGCTGGACGTCGCACAGTAAAAGGAGCATTGAAACTTTTTCCACTCTTATCTTTCCCCCCTCAAACTCCCCTTCCCCGTACCCGGGAGGGGGGTGAGAGGTGGGGTTCATCCCCGAACTATGCAACACCCTAACGCTTGCCAGGGGATTGCGCTCGTCAGGATTTCGCATTGCGGCGAAGGCGAAAATGAAAATTTTGTTGCTCCCCTCTCAAGAAACCCGGGTTCTCGAATTACTCGACCAGCTTGGTAAAAACTAGAAAGGGAGTTTCCCCTGCAGCGGATTGCCGGCTTGCGTGCAAACAGCGCATTGGCATCCCAATTGCTCCAGAATCGGATTGCTTTCTCGCGCCGCCACATGCAGCACTGGAGTTTCCCGGACTTGTGCAGCCGGTGCTGACAGCACAGGGACAGCAGCAGGAGAGACAATCTCTGTAGCGCTAGCGGGACCAGACACCAGTACCGCAGCCCCAAAAAGGCTGCAAGAAGCGAGCCAAATCAGTGTAGCTTTGAGCATAAGATATTTTGCAAGTCAGCCGGTAAATTATTTCCGATTTCCATTGTAGTCAGTTTGCCGGCACCTTGGCGAATAGCAGGGTCACTTCCCCAGCGGAACCCACCCTACTACTTCCGCTCACTCCCCCGCCGGTGCGCACCGGCAGAGGGTTGGGCGGTGGGGTGAGACAGCTCACCGGCGAGCGAATCCCTTTGGGCGATTGGATTTCCACCAAACCAGCAATTCCCCACCCCTCCCACCGGCAGCCAGCTTATCGCCACCGGCATCCCAAGCCAAACAGGAAAAACCCCGCTCAGCGCCTTCAAGGAGCTGCGCAAATTGCCGAACTTGGTGCCACAAACAAACCTGTCCATCTTCAGACGCCGAAGCCAGCAGGAAAGTGCCGGGTTGGAAAGCCATCGCCCCAATCGCCCCAGAGTGCCCTTCCAGCAGCCAAGCGTCCCAGCCCACAAAATCGTCAGCCTGCTTTTCCCACACCGAAATGCTGTCCCCACCAGCAGCCGCCAGCAGGGGCGCACCCAGTGGCGACGCTTTATCCGACCAAGCCAGCCGGCGCACCTTCCCCGGAAACCCCCGCATCACCCAAGGGTGGGAATTCCCCCACTGCAAAACCGCCACAGTGCGGTCTAAATTGCCACAAGCCAGATAGTTGCCATCAGCAGACCACGCCAGCACTTGAGTTGCAGACGGAACATCCAAAATCCAGGGGTCCTCATCCCAATTCTGGCTATTCCAAATTTTCACCCCCCCATAGCCTGCTGCAGCGAGACACTCACCTGTCGGGTGCCAAGCCAAATCCAGCACCGACGACGCCTCAAAATTCAGCGCCGCCACAACCGCCTGCGCACCGGCATCCCACACCCGCACCTGACGCCCCGTACAGAACGCCAGCTCGCTCCCCGCCGGACCCCACGCCAGCCGGTCAACCCACGCCTCGTATTTTAGGGAATGCAGGGGCGACACAGGAATCGCCCCCGCAGCCGGCACGCGCCAAATCCGAACCTGGCCATCCTGTCCGCCCGCAGCCAGCAGAGAGCCGGTGGAAAACCCCAGACAGTCCACCGATTGACCGGCACCCCCCAGCAGCATCGAGACAGTCCCAGCAGAGGTGCCTTCCGTGCGCCACAGCACCACCTCACCCGCAGCGGAACTCGCCGCCAAAGTTTTGCCATCCGGCGACCAAGCCACAGCGGTAACGTAATCCGAAACCGCCCCCCGCCAGCAGCCATCCAGTATTTTCCGACCCATCCCTATACCAAACACTTCAAGAAATCCTCTCTCAACTTCTCCCCATCCAAATTCCGCCCAATAAACACCAGCTCATTCTTGCGGTCTTCCCCCGCTCCCCAGCGGCGGTCTTCCGTTCCCTCAAACAGCATGTGAACCCCTTGAAACACATAGCGGCTCTCCTCCCCGGCAATATTCACAATCCCCTTCATCCGGAAAATATCCTGCCCTTGAGTTTGCAACAGTTCCCCCAGCCAATTATTCAGCCTTTCCCCATCCAGCGCCCCCGTTTCCACCAGCGCCACAGAAGACACAGTTTCATCGTGTTCGTGAGCCGTTTCGCTCAAAAACTGCGGATCGATCTCCAGCGCCCGCTGCAAATCAAACGCCCTCACCCCCAAAAGCGCCTCCATCCCCACCTCAGTTTGGCGAGTCCGGTAAATTTTTGCCATCGCATTCATCCCCCGAATCCGGCTTTCCAGCTTATCGAGATCCTCAGCCGAAACCAAATCCGTTTTGTTCAGCAAAATCACATCCGCAAACGCAATTTGCTCCTGCGCCTCACTGCTGTCCCAGTGATCCCAGATATGCTTAGCGTCCACCACCGTCACCACCGCATCCAAACTCGTCTGGCTGCGCACATCATCATCCATAAAAAACGTCTGGATCACCGGCGCTGGGTCAGCCAGTCCCGTTGTTTCAATCACCAGATGGTCGAACTTGTCCCGCCGGCGCATCAAATTGCCGATAATCCGAATCAAATCTCCCCGCACCGTACAGCAGATGCAGCCATTGTTCATCTCGAAGATTTCCTCATCGACGGAATTGATCACCAGCTGGTTGTCAATCCCCACCTCCCCGAACTCATTGACAATCACCGCCACCTTGCGCCCGTGCTCGTGAGTCAGGATGCGATTCAGCAGCGTTGTTTTCCCCGCCCCCAGATAGCCGGTGAGCACCGTCACCGGCACAGAAGAACCCTTCGTCGCAGTCACCATACCGCAATGGCCTCCTTGTCACATAATGATAATCACTATCAATCATTATAAGTGGTTTCACAGCACAAGCCAAAAGTTCGTAGTTGGGCTTTAGCCCAAAAGTTCGTAGTTGGGCTTTAGCCCAAACGTTCGTAGTTGGGCTTTAGCCCAAAAGTTCGTAGTTGGGCTTTAGCCCAAAAGTTCGTAGTTGGGCATTAGCCCTACAGGGGCCAATTGCGCCGGCCACCAGGCCAGTAGCGTGTGGCCCAAAACAGCAGAGTTCCCCCCCGGCGAGATTGCGGCGAGCGCTCGCCTCTAATACTGCGTTTAATTTGCAGCATTAAGTATATGGACACTTCCGGTACGGCACGGCAACACTTTCATTAATAATGAAATTGCCGTCATTCAGGCTCTGAAACCTCCAGCAAGACAAGCAAATTAAAAGCATAAGACTTTTCCGGCACATCTTGCCTGTAAGATATAAATGATAATCATTATTACACTGCGTCTGGGATCTAAAGTGAATGAGAAAATCAGTGGGCTGGTGGGGGTTGCTGCTGTGGGCGCTGGCAGCGCCAGTGGCGGCGCAACAGGCAGAAACCGCAACCGGCACAGGCGAGACAGTCAGTCCCCGGTTTGGGCTGCGCTACACCACCGAGGGAGCGGGCTACGACCCGTTTGCAAGCGTTGAAGCCTTTCTTCCCCTGTTCGAGACACCGGGAAGCAACCTCACCTTTATGGAAGGGCGGCTGCTCTTGTCCAGCAAATCCGCCCTAAGTGGGAGCGCCGTGCTGGGATACCGGTCATACAGCCCTTCCGGCAACCGGATTCTGGGCGGGTATCTCGCCTACGACATGCGCGATACCGGCGAGAGCATTTTTAACCAAATTGGCGCGGGGTTTGAAACCCTCGGCGACGACTGGGACATCCGCGCCAACGCTTACATCCCCGTGGGCAACACCCGCAACCAAATCTCCGAATCATTCGGCGCAGCCTTTTTCCAGCAAAACTCCCTGCGATTGCAGCGAGTGCGGCAATTTGAGGCAGCGATGACTGGGGGGGACGTAGAAGCCGGCGGACGGTTGCTAGCCCTCGGGGACGGCGACCTGCGCGGCTATGCCGGGGTGTATTACTACTCAGCCGAAGGCAGCGACGGCGTTTTCGGCGTCAGAGCGAGATTGATCGCCCGACCTACCGACTATCTGGGGTTGAGCGTCTCGGTGCAAAACGACCGGCTCTTTGACACCAGTGTGGTCTTGAGCGCGGCGGTGAACTTTCCTAGCAGCCGCCCCAGGGGAGTCAAAACGCCGAGTGCGCTGGCTCGCATTGGGGAATCCGTCGAGCGCCAAACAGCGATTGTTGCCGACGAGCAGAGAAAAACCGACACAGTAGCGGCTTCTCGCCCCGACAGCAGAAATCCCCTCTGCTTCCTGCACGTCAGCTTAGGGTCAGCAACAGGGACCGGCAGCTTCGAGAAACCCTTTGGCAGCGTAGCGGAAGCCCTCGGCGCAGCCCAGTCAGGTGACATTGTTTACCTGCAGTCGGGAAGCAATCCTGGAGTGCCGGGGTTCAAGATACCAGACGGCGTATCAGTCCTCTCAACTGCGCCGGTGCAGCAGATTGACACAGCGCAGCGCAGCGCAGTGGTGCTGCCGGTGTCCGGCACCGGCGTGCTGCCGGCGGTCACCGGAACAGTCACCCTGGGGAATAACAGCACAGTTTCCGGACTGGCGATCTCTGTCCCTGACGATGGCAGCGCAGATACGCGCAATCCAGGCATTGCGGGGAGCAATATCAGCAATCCGACGATTCGAGACAATACCATCAGCAGCTCAGATGGGAGCGGCATTTTACTCAACGGCGTCAGCGGTCAGCTGGAAATCGCCAGCAACACCATCAGCAATTCCGCAGGAGATGGCATTCGGGTAAACATCACCGGCACCTCCACAGTCAGGTCTGCCACAATCGCCAACAATACCATCTCCAACTCCAGAAGCTCTCGCGGCATCCGGGTTGACACCCTAGACAGCAGCCAAGTCCAACAGCTCTCAATTTCCCAAAACACCATTGCCGGCAGTCGCTTCCAAGGAATAGCCATTTCCCCACTCGACAGCAGCCAAATTCAGGACATCAGCATTATCGGCAATCGCGTCACAAATAGCGGAGCGGCTGGCATCCTCATTGCCCCACTCAACAATAGCCGAGTCGAGCGAGCCTCCATAGACTCCAATATTGTTGACACGAGCGACGCTCAGGGAATCTGGGTGTTTCCCCACGGCAGCTCCCAAATGGGCCAAGTCTCGATATCGTCCAATCAAATTACCAACAGCGGCCTTAACCGCAATCCTATCCCAGAAGAGGATTTAGATTTTACCGGCTCCTTGAACGGGATTGAAATCAACACCGAAGAAGAAAGCGAGGGCAGCACAATCGAGCGCGTGTTCGTACAAGCGAATAGAATAGACAGGAGCGCCGAAGATGGAATTACTTTCATAGGAGCCACCATCAGCAACCCAACCCTTCGCGACAATACCGTCAGCAATTCAGGAGAAGCCGGCATCTTGCTAGAGGGAACCCGGGGCCAACTGGAAATTGCCGGCAACACCGTCAGCAATTCCGGCACCGATGGCATTCGCGTCAACGTCACTGGAGCTGAGGCACTCACAGCAGCGAATATTTCTCGCAACACCGTTTCTGCCTCAGGGCGGCGCGGCATCCGGGTTGACGCCCTAGACAGCAGCCAAGTGCAGCAGCTATCCGTGGCTGAAAATACTGTCACCGGCAGTTTCTTTCAAGGTATCCTCGTCAACTCAGGCGGCAGCAGCACCTTAGGGCAAGTTAGCATTACCTCAAACCGGATTTCTGACAGCGGAGCCGCCGGCATCCTGGCCTCCTTGGGAGAAAACAGCCGCACCGAACAGGTGGCGATAGAATCCAACATCATCGACAGGAGCGACGCCCAGGGAATTTGGATCTTGCCCTCAGGTAGCGCCCGAGCGGGGTCAGTCACCATTCGGTCAAATACCATTTCAAACAGCGGGCTGAACCGCAACCCCACCAGCAATCCCGACTTTGACTTCACCGGCTTTCTCAATGGCATTGAAGTGAACGCAGAAGACAGTGAGGATGGCGGCATTGAGCGGCTTTTAATTGAGTCCAATCGTGTGGCGACCAGTGCCGAGAATGGGATTTCTATCAAGGCGGCAACTTCCCTGCGGCTGTTGAGTGGGGTGCGGCTGAACACCATCACGGGAAGCGGAAATTTTGGGGCGGTTGCGGAAACCGTCAAAACTGGCAACCTGTGCTTGCAACTGCGCGAGAACACGAGCGACAGGGGGTTCCAACTCAGGCAAACCTCTGGGACGTTGCAAGTGGAGGACGTTCTAATTTTTATCGTTTTCCGAGCATTCAGAAAACGAGTTGCGCTGGTAAGTAAGATCACAAAAATAAAGATAAGTCAAGCTGATCAGCGCAAATTTCAGCCAACTTATCAAAAGCGGAAATTGACAGAGATGGACAGAGAGTTTAAAGACGCTGCTTGGTATCAGGCACTGGCGCTAGGTGAACGCATAGAATTAGGCGCAGCAGGCCAGTCAAACAAGGAATTTGACGCCAATTTAGCGGAGCGCCGGCTCAAAAAGTGGCGGTCGCAGGCTCCTTTTGACAGTCAGGATTGGTGGCAAGCCAGACTGGCAGTGGACAACCTAACATAAGAGGAGTTTCGCTACCTTTTTGGCGAACCTGCTGAGTCCTTGCGCCAGCGATGTCAAGGGATGCCAAGCTGGCTGGCGGATCTGTGCGAAGCGTTTGACCGCCCCCAGAATTCAAGTCCCACAAAAATTGAACCAAAAGAATGGCAGCCGGCGCAAGATTCGTCTGGGTTCCTGTACGCTGTCGAGCCGCTTGTCACCTTGGGGAGAGAGCGGCTGCACCAAGGAATCGAGGCTCTGATTGCAGAGAGAGCGGGAAGTTTGTCGGAGCTTCCCTTCGATCCAAACACCGTAGAAACGGTATTATTTGACAGCTTGCCGGTGCGGCTGCTCCAGATATTGAGCCGCACAATGGCGCTAGAACTCAACGTAGCTCGCTTGCAAGGGCTGCTGGGCGGGGAGACGCCGGCGGAGCGATTTGCCAGTTTCTTGCAGCGCCTGAAAGACCGCAATGTGCAAATTGCCCTGTTGCGAGAGTATCCCGTTCTCGCCCGCCAGCTCGCCACCTGCATTCAGTGTTGGGTTGCGGCGAGTCTGGAATTTCTCCAGCGCCTCTGCGCCGATTGGGAGGAGATCCGCGCCCTATTAACAGCCGGCAGAGATCCGGGGGTGCTGGTGCGGTTCAGTGACAGCGCCGGCGACCGCCATTGGGGCGGGAGAACCGTAAGCATTGCCGAGTTTAGCACCGGCTTTCAAGTCGTCTACAAGCCAAAATCCCTGGAAGCAGGTGTGCATTTTCAGGAACTCCTCACCTGGGTGAACCAGCAAGAGCGCATCCCCCCCTTCCCAACCCTAAAAATTATCGCTCGCGGCGAGTATGGCTGGGTGGAATTCGTGACCGCCTCCAGCTGCAGCTCAAAAGAAGAAATTCAGAAGTTTTACCAGCGCCTGGGAGGCTATCTCGCGCTCCTGTACGCCCTGGAGGCTGCCGATTTTCACTATGAGAACCTCATTGCCGCCGGCGAAAACCCCATTTTAATCGATTTGGAATCGCTTTTCCACCCGCGTTTAAAAAGCGACTCGCTCAACCGATTTTCCCTGGAAAACACCCTAGCTAACTCCGTCTTGCGTGCCGGACTGTTGCCCCAGCGCCTGTGGGCTTCTCAGGAGTTCAGGGGAGTGGACCTGAGCGGTACCGGCGCAGCACCGAGCCAGCTGATTCCTGGAAAGCAACCCTACTGGGAGGGGGTGGCGACGGATGAGATGCGCGTGGGGTTCAAACCGGTGGAGTTGCGCTCCGCTCAAAATCGCCCCAGTCTCAACGGCGTGCCAGCAAACGCCCTGGATTTCACAGAAGAAATCGTCAGTGGATTTACTGCTATTTACCTGCTGCTGCTGGAACAGCGAGAGGAGTTACTGTCCGCCGGCGGAAGTCTGGAGAAGTTCGCCGCCAGTGCTGTGCGGGTCTTAGTGCGCCCCACCCGGACTTACGCCTTGCTGCTGCGAGAGAGCTGCCATCCCGATGTGCTGCGCAACGCCCTGGATTGCGATCGCCTGTTCGACCGGCTCTGGGTTGACGTTCAGGACCGCCCCGAAACCGCGAAAGTCCTGCCGGCAGAGCGGCTGCCAAAAAATAGGAGGCTGCCCCATACCTGAAGAGTATGGGGCATTGGGCATTGCTCGCAGTCTGATGCGCCATGCCCGATGCGCCATGCCATGAATGTCCTAAGCAATATGACTGCTGCCATATCCTCAGAAAGGCGAGGTTGCTAGCAGATAGGTGACACCTTGTGACACCGGCACCCCTCGCCCCGGCAAAAAACTGGATTGCGAAACCGGCTCCCTTCAAACAGCCCAGTTCCGCAAAAACATCACCGGCAAGCCGCCTCCAAAGTTTGCAGGTTTTGCCGCATCGCTTTAAAATAATATTGAGGGTCCAAATCCCCCTGTTCCAGCGGGTCCAAAGACCGCACCGACAAACCCAAATCTGTCGCCAGCTGCTGGAGGCGCTGGCTGTCAGCGCCCGGTTCCGCCATCAAAAACTTAACTTTGAAGCGCTTGGCTGTCTCCATAACTCGCGAGATATCCCCCGGAGTCATGCTGTCTTCCGGCAATTCCACCACAGCCACCTGTTGCAGCCCGTAGCGTTTTGCCAGATAGGGGTAAGCATCGTGGAAGGCGATAAACGTACAGCCCTTCAAGGGAGTGAGGCGGCTCTCAAACTCCTGGTGCAAAGCTTGGAGTTGCTTGATATACGCTTCCGCATTGGCTTTATAGGTGCTAGCATTCGCCTGGTTAGCCGCGCTCAGCCCGTCGCGAATATTGGCCACTTGTTTTTGAGCTAAAACTGGAGCTAGCCAAACATGAGGGTTGCCATCTTCTAGGGTTTGGATTCCTTGACTGGCGTCAATTTGCTTGAGCTTCTGATTGCCGGCGCTGGAGATAAGCTGAGAGAGGAATTCCTCTAAACCCAAGTCATTTTTTCCCAGGATATCCGCCGTGGCAATCGCCTGTACGTCCGCTGGCTTTGCCTGATATTCGTGCACTTCACTTCCGGGGGAAATTAAAATCTCAACCCCAGCATTTTGACCGGCAACCGCCTTAGCAAACAGATACACCGGCAGAAAAGTCGCAATCACTTTAGGAGAGCGATTGCTCTGCGCCCAACCGCCGAAACTCCCCAAAAACAGGCAAACGAAAAAAGCCAGAATAGCTAGCCCGTATTTCCGGCGGTTCCCAATCCCCATCCCGCCGATAATATTCAGTGCATTGAGCATACAATTTATTCCGTTACAAACAATTGAACCCCTTGTTAGACAAGTAATTTTCAAATCCGTCACCGGCAGGTGAGAGACCGAAATATCCCGCGAGCGAGGAGCGGGATAGCTCAACATATAGCAGTTCAGAATGGTTTGTGAAATCCTCTCTCTTTTCTTGCCTTGGCGTAACCGGAACTGCGGCGGTTTATTAGAACCGCTAGATCGGTTATCAGTTGGATGAACTGCGCCCCAGAAACCCGGTTTCTTAAAGAAACCGGGTTTCTCAGTACCTCACAAAGGATGAGAGCCGCTATATATCTGCTGCTAGGGGCGGCTTTATACCACATATCTGCTGTCAGCCCTCACCCATCCCTCAACCCGCCCCCACTCCTGCAAATCTACTGCCGGTCGAGACAAGCCTCTAGCTGCTCGCGAATGCGACCGGCATTCAAATTCCGCCCGATAAAAACAAGCTGGTTGCTCTTTTTTTGAGGCCAATCATCCTGCTGAATGTCAAACCGCTTCCCACTCAGCTGAAAAATCTGCCGGTCAGAACTTTCTTTAAACCACAGCAACCCCTTAGCGCGAAAAACATCCTGCGGCATTTGCTCGTACAAAAACTTCTCGAACTTATCCACCAAAAAAGGCCGGTCGCTCTGAAACGAAACCGACACAAACCCATCATTCGCTAAGTGGTCGGAATGGTGGTGGTGGTGATGGTCATGTTCGCAGTGTTCCCCGTGTTCGTGCTCGTGTTCGTGCTCGTGTTCGTGCTCGTGCTCATGATGTTCGCCATGTTCCGATTCACCTGCCGGCGAATATGTGTCATAATTAGACAGCCCCACATCCAGAATCATCGGGAGTGGCACCTTCCCGTGTTGCGATCGCAGAATTCGCGCCCCCGCCTTCACCGCAGCGATATACCTTTCCAACTCATTAACCTTCTCTTCCGCCGCTAAATCAGTTTTGTTCAGCAGAATAATATCCCCGTAGGCAATCTGATTCAGCGCCGCAGAACTGTCGAAATGATCCGGAGTGAACGTTTCCGCATCCACCAGCGTCAAAATAGAATCCAGCCGGGTCAAATCCCGCAACTCAGTCCCCAGGAACGTCAGAGCAATGGGCACCGGGTCAGCCACCCCCGTAGTCTCCACAACCAGATAGTCAATGCGCTCGCTGCGTTCCAGCACACTGTAAACCGCATCCACCAGACTGTCATTAATCGTGCAGCAAATACAGCCATTACTCAATTCTACCATATCTTCATCCACAGCCACTAAAAGCTGGCTGTCGATATTGATATCCCCAAACTCATTCACCAAAACCGCCACCTTCAAATTTTGGCTATTTTGCAGGATGTGGTTGAGCAGAGTCGTTTTGCCACTTCCCAAAAAACCGGTGATAATCGTCACCGGCATCCCCCGTTTAGGCATATCCAGATTGCCAACCGCTGAAGCGCCAGACATAGTAACCTCCTAAAAATTAAATCCCTCATCTCCAAAACAGCTTCCCGCAGCCCAGAAAATCCCCCAATCCCCAAATCCCGGCCCTATCCGGGCAGTTATGCCCACTGTATAACCTTTCTCATTCTAACCTAAATTCGCCGGCACTGGGGGAATCCGAGCCAGAAGTTTTCGTTTCAGTGCCTCTGGCTGCTCCATCTGCGCTACAGTCCCTTCAGGGCTAGCAATATATTGCTCAGCAAATTTGAGGAGGGCTGCGGCGCTTTGCAGGGGTGACAGACCGGCAAATAGGTAAATGTTTTTTTGGGGGGCAGAAAACGCTACCGCACAGGGGCTGTCACAAACGCTCAAACAGTCTGCGGCTTGAATTTCGCAGTCCGAAAGGAATGGCCAATTCTGGTGCCGGCTCGACAGCTGGCTGAGTAAGTGAAATCCTCCTGACTGACCCATGTACTGTCGCTGGCTGCGGGAAAAGGAGCAGGATTTGCAAACGAAAATAACATGCTTTGTCATGGTAGCTATGTGGCTTCGGAGAAGCCCTATCGCAACATCAGAGCGACTTCTTTAGCAAAGTAAGTGAGAATCAGGTCAGCACCGGCACGTTTAATGCTGGTGAGAGTCTCCAGAATCACTTGTTTTTCATCAATCCAACCCTGCTGTGCAGCCGCTTTAATCATGGCGTACTCGCCGCTGACATTATACGCCGCCACCGGCAGCCCAGTCGCCTGGCGCACTTGACAAATAATATCCAAATATGCTAATGCCGGCTTCACCATCACGATGTCCGCCCCCTCAGCCACATCGAGAGCCACCTCTTTCAGCGCTTCCCTGGCATTCGCTGGGTCCATCTGGTAGGTCTTTTTATCCCCAAACTTGGGAGCGGAATCCAGGGCGTCCCGAAATGGCCCGTAGTAGGCAGAGGCGTACTTGGCGGAATAGGCGAGAATCCCCACGCCGGTGTGGCCTTGAGCGTCGAGAGCTTTGCGGATTGCCCCCACTCGCCCGTCCATCATATCTGAGGGGGCGACCATATCTGCCCCCGCTTCCGCCTGGGAGATGGCCATCTTCACCAGCACTTCCACGGTGGGGTCATTGAGAATCACCCCATTTTCACCCACCAAACCATCGTGCCCGTGGGTGGTGAACGGGTCAAGGGCCACATCGGTAATGACCGTGATTTCCGGCACGGCTTTTTTGATCGCTCGCACTGTCCGCTGCACCAGCCCCCCTGGGCTGTAGCTTTCCGTGCCGGTGTCATCTTTGAGAGATTCAGGGATGACGGGGAACAGCGCCACCGCATTAATCCCCAGCTCAAACGCTTCCGCTATTTCTTTTAGCAGCAAATCCTGGGAATAGCGGTAGCACCCAGGCATGGAGGCAATTTCCACCTTTTGACCCGCGCCTTCCATGACAAACACGGGATAGATCAGGTCATCCACACCCAGCTGGGTTTCTCGCACCATCCTGCGCAGTGCCGGTGTGCCCCTCAGGCGGCGGGGGCGCAAGGTTAACAGTCCGGGTGCGGCCATTGAGCCGCTCTCTGCGGTGGCATTTGTCTGTGACATGGGCAGTTCTGTGTCAGTTCAGCTCTCACTGTACCATAATAATAATCATTCTTAGAATAGCGGCATGTAAGAGGCGCGATCCCTGTCACCCACTTGGGGCAAAAACGGAAGGACATGGGCCAGTCCGGGGGCCGGTCCGGGGCCCATGACGGGATTGAGACTGGGTTAGGGAAAAGGCCATCGGGCCAAAATCAGACCGGCAGGAATTCAATTTCGGTTGAAGACTTATCTTTTCTGAGGGCGGGGCGCTATGAGGGGACATTTGCAAAATGGCAGTGTTATAGCGGTTTTTATCCGATGTGAGGTACTGAGAAACCCGGTTTCTTAAAGAAACCGGGTTTCTGGCATAGTTAAGCAATTAAACAAACTCGGTCTCAGCTGGAAAGCCGGCTTTCCCTGGATGGTGTCCGAGTCCCGAGCTTTTGGGGGGCGCGCTCGCTGTGGGAGGAGAGTGAGCCGGCAGCGGCAGAGTCCCGGTGTAGGATAGCGGCGGTGGCGCGGCAGCT